>RCNG010001369.1_pt1 | contig 12065 bp, 7 predicted proteins | sample 2041371 | NCBI WGS metagenome assembly RCNG01 (sample SAMN09708227, study PRJNA481090) | Marine sediment metagenome, whole genome shotgun sequencing project. | biome: marine sediment; feature: ocean; material: sediment; isolation source: Sewage treatment plant 1 marine sediment (STP1) ... | reverse complement strand
AAGGACGAGTTCTACCAGTTGCTCAGCTATCGCGACGACGTGGATCTCAACAAGAAGCTGGCCGTGTGGGAACGTTTCTACAACTTTGACCGACCGCACGGTGCGCACGGCGGAAAGACGCCCTATGAAGCTCTACGGGAGAAGTTGTCCTAGTGAAAAACGTCCGACTTGATTCCTAACATCACAGTCGTTTGCATCAACGGTGTCGGGAACAAGTCCGCGAGCTTCCCACCAAGGACCAGCGTGCTGTCATTCGGCTCATCAATTCGTTGGTGGCAACCAAAAAGGCTAGTTGAATAGCAGGTGTCACGGATGGGCGACGGTCGAGGAATATCGACGAAGCATGCCGCTTGCTTTTCGCGAAACTCCGCTCTCCCAGATTTCCTCGGTGGATATCCATTGCTGGTAGTGCACCACCTCATGTGACATCGATACAATGAAGGCTGCCAGCGCGTTGTCTCTTCCTCGCACCGCCTTCAAGTCCTTGTAGTCACCAGTTGCGATTCGAATGTAGGGCTCTTCTTCACGCGACCATGGAGCAAAAAAGGAAGCCGAAACAAGTTCGCGGTCGATCGTCTTGACGAATCTTCCAGGCAAAAGATAGATAGGCACTCGAATCGGGAAGTCGTATTGCTTCCGCAGCCAGCGCGCGTAGCGGATTAGCGCGGCGCGCACCTCGGGTTCGCCTCGGTGGCCGCGTATTCGAAGACCAGTCCGTTGTTGATTGGCTCCCATAGCATCCGGTGCTTCAATCTTTCTTGCTCGGTGTATGCCGAGGTGGCGCTTTTGGCTGCTGATCGTTGAACGGCTTCCAGTTTGGCTTGTTCCTCTTCTTCTCGCCACCTTCTCGGCCCTGTTTCTTGCGGCCCGGTTTGGTGGGGTCTTGTGGCTTGCGCCGAGGGCCCAGTTCAGGGTTCGCAGGGCCAAACAAGTCATCCACGAAGTCATCAATCTCCTCTTGGTACTTGTTATAGATGAGTGTGCCACAGATAAGTCCCGCAGCGGCAGCCCCAGCGGCAGCCGCGGCAGCCGTCGCTGCGCCGGTTCCCGCAGCGGCGGCCGCTGCCCCAGCGCCCATATCGAATTTGCCTGTTGGATCGAGCCTGTTCAAAGGATCGTTCCATACGTACACGTAGAGGTTCGGGTCACCACCCCAGAACAATAGGGGGTCCTTCGCCGTCCACCGGCCGACCTCCGGATCGTAGTCCCGGGCGCCGAAGCGCAGAAGTTTGGTGTCTCGATCGTAGAGGCCGCCGGCAAAACCAAACGGTTGAAAGCCCGGGTTGCTGTCCAGAATTACGTTGCCCCAGACATCGTAGTCCATGCGTTGCACGACGGCGCCGGTGTCCGCATTCACAACTAGTCGGACGCTGCCCACTTGGTCCGTCACAACGAGATACCGGGTGTCGTTCTTGACCATGGCGTCAGGGACGTGTCCGCGCGTGCCGTAGATGAAGAGGGCCACGAGGTTTCCGTCGGTATCCATTTCCGCGATAGGGTTGAGTTGGTCTTTGTAGGCCCACCGATGCGTCACTTGTCCATCGAACTTCCGGCCGACGCGTCGATTCAGGGGGTCGATCTCGTACTCAACCACGGAGTTGCCTGGCAACACCACCGAAAGCAAACTCCCGAGCTCGTCGTAGTCGTACGTCGTTTGTACACCGGAGACGTTCTTCGTCAGCAGCTCCCCGCTATCACGGTAGGTGTAAACGTTGTCGCCGTATCTCTCGAGCCGGTCCTGCGCGTCGTAGTCCGCGGTGATTGTTTGAGTCGTGAGCTCGGCGGTCTTGCGGTTCCCATTGGGATCGTAGGCGTAGAAGGCTGAGCGCGCACCATCGCGAAGGACCTCTTCGAGTCGACCGGCGTCGTCGTAGCGGTAGTCATAGGTGACGGTCGCGCCCTCGAGCGTTTCGGTCTTCTGGAAGATGCGGCCCAGTGGGTCATTATCGTAGGAGACCTGATGAATGACTCCCTGAGTCGCACCAACCTCGGTGGTCTCGGTGAACACCTCGCCGAAGTCGTTGTAGGTGAATGTCGTGGTTAGGTCACTGAGTGACACGGTGTCCAGCAGGCCCGTCGCTGGGTCATACGTCATGGTCACGTCGTGCGCCTTCTCTACACTGCCGTCCGCGGTGTATTGATAGTCAACGCTCGACAGGGGTTCGTCGGGCTCACACAACCAGGTCGAGCGACTTCCATACAACTGAACGACGTCGGTCGGACTGAGCGCTCGATTATAGATCGTCGGCCCGTCAATCTCCCCCTCAAATTGACCGTTCGGACTGACGCCCCATCCGCCCCCGATCCGTAGCGTGCCATTCGTTTCAATGTGAGTCGCAAGACTCAATTGTGTCCCTAGGTCTTGGCCGTCGAAGTACAGCGTCGTTTGGTACGCTTCCTTGACGACGACCAAATGGTGCCAACTGAGGTCATCGTACACAACACCTTGCAACGAATGCTGGGAAGCGCCAGTGCCGACACCGATGTCGATAGCGTTGGCTCGCGCAATCATGAAAAAAGTGTTGGAGGTAGGGAACCTCCCCGATCTCAACCGCAACATGTTTCGGTCTCCCTGCACAATCGGGGGCATCCGAAACCACAGCGCGACAGTGGCCTCAACGAGGTCCACCGGTGGTATGGTCGCGTCGATCCGATCGTCGACGCCGTCGAACGAGAAGGCTTGACCGTCGACGCCGGTGACGTAGGTGAGATCTCCGCTTGCGGCACCGGCGGCCCCGCTCACGGCGTCAATCGTATTCCCGTCTGCAGGCCAACTAGCGATGATCGAGTCATCCGAAGCGGCAGCGCACGACCCGTCCCCCCCGAGCAACTGCACCTCACTGAGTCTGCTCGCTGGATCGAGGAGATAGCGCACTATCCTGCTATTCGAACGGACGAAATCGAGGTGCTGCCCTTGGTATGCGAAGGTGAGTTCGGCTCCTCCTGGCTCAGTGATTTTTTCAATCTGTCCCGTTGCCTGCTTGTACTCAATATTGTACGTGCCGCGCTCGATGGTCGTCGTCTTGAGTCGTCCGGCGGAGTCGTAGCCGTGATCGACAAACCTTGCGTCTGCGAGCGTCAGGCGTTCGAGTTGCCGCTCGCTATTGCGCGCGCGCGTTGTGCGGAGGTCTTGGCCCATGACTTCCGGAGGCACATAGGCGGTATTCCAATCGCGTTCGTCATAGATAAAGGTGTGAACTCGCTCGGAGGGAGGCGTGAAAGGCGGCGTGACCGTCGTGAGGTTTCCAGTCGGATCGAAGGTCCACCGGGTTGTTTGTCCGGCGTGATCCGTTAGTGAAGTGGGTCGATTCCACTCATCGCGTGGGAAGGTGAGTATCTCAGACAAAGGATTGTTGATGGTCTGTGTGTATCCAGAGCTCGTGTTGACGAACGAACTGGTCCGCGACCCTGAGCCTGCCGTCACGGTGGCCATCTCAATGTTCCCGTCCGCGTCGTAGTCGTAGCGAGTGACGCGAGATAGCGGGTCGGTGATCGTCTCAAGGTTCCCGTCGGGGTAGTAGGTCAAGTTGTGCTCGCGCAGGAGCGGTGAGATGATCTTCTTTAGGTTCCCCGAAAGGTCGTACTCAAATTGGGTGGTGTGGCCCAACGGGTCCGTTCGTGTCTCGACCTCATCGTGAACCGGTTCGTAGGTGAAAACAGTGGTTCCATTGAGACGCTCGTCCGTTCGCGTGAGAAGGTTCTTTCTGTCGTCATAGGTCATCGAGAACGCTTGGCCGCTCGGTCGAACGAAGCGCAGGAGGTTTCCATCCTCGTCTCGCTCCAAGGTCGTCACAAGTCCGGCCTCATCTGTCACCTTGGTGACTTTGCCGTACTGGCCAATCTCAAAGCTCCGGGAGCGACCTTCGGCGTCTTCCAGGGTTGTGATCCGGTCCGGCCGGGAATACGGAGCGGGGTTGTCTTTTGTGAGGCCTACGCCCGAGGTTGGCGGAATGAATCCATGCGTTGCCGCGACTGCGATGTGGCGTTCGGACGAGTCTTCCAGAGTGGCCCGTACCATTCGGCCCACAGAGTCGAACGCTCTGAATTTGCTGAATCCGCGCGGGTTGGTCTCCGACGTCATCAAGTGACGGCTGTCGTAGCCGAACATGCGATCGGAGCCGTCCGGAAATACTACGCGTACCAAGTCGCCATCCTGGTGCTCGAACTGGGTCTGTCGGTTCGCAGGATCGGTGACCGTCGAGAGGAGTCCACCTTGATATGTGACGGTCGTCGTGCCTCCCTTCGGGTCCACAATCGACGAGAGTCTCCCTTCGCCGTCGTAAAAGTATCGCCACGCGTTCGCGTTCGGGGATACGATTTGCTCTTGCGCGCCAGTGGCGTCGAAGTGGATTTCGACTCCGTCGGTTCTCTGAAGGGTGGTGGTACCGTCTCCATTCGCGACGAGGACAGAGTCGTCGCCCGCGGGTGAGACGAACGCCCCGTCGATGAAGCGGAACAGACGGTATCCGCCGCTCCCGTCAATCATGAGCCGGTCCCCCGCATCTTCGCCCACTGGCACGAGACGGCGCACGCCGGACCAGCCCCATCCCGCCCCGTACGCACTGTCCCTGCCGTTGATGACCGGCAGGCTTCTCTCGACGATGGTGCCCACGCTACTGTCGTCGAAGTGGCTGGTTAGGCGCACCTCCACGGGAAGGAGCGAGGTTTCTTGGTCGGTAGCGTCGACTCCGGCAACAACGCGAAACGGCTCATCGATGCTTTCCGAGAAGCCGTTTGTGTCGATGTATCTCCGGTGGTCCGAGCGGACCCCACCCACAGTGGTTTCGTAGGAAATGATTGGCGGGACTGCACTGCGACGTTGGATGGTCGCATTGACGGGAAGGAGGTAGTAGGGGAACGCTCGGGACGAGTCGTAGACGAGTTTGTGGGCGAAAGAGTTAGTCAGAACCTTGTAAGACGGTAGACTCACTCTCACTCGGATTTTCCCCTTGGCAAGGGGCACGCTTGAGCTGATATCGCAGTCGTCTTCCTCTGGTGGTGCGTCCGGATCTTCGTCGTCCGGGCACTCCTTGTCGCAGCCCCCGCCGCCACCGCCGTCGTCGCCACCGCCGTCGTCGCCACCGCCGTCGTCGCCACCGCTGTCGTCGCCGTCGCCGTCGTCGCCGCCGCCGTCGCCGTCGCCACCGCCGTCGTCGCCACCTCCGCTGTCTCCCCCGTCGCCCGTGCCGTCATCGCCCTCCCCGTCTTCGTCGGCTCCCGGTGGTGCGGGGAAGTGCCAGGACGTTTCCCGAACGCCGCCTGCAATCGTCTCGATCCAGGCGCCGTCGGGCGTTACTTGGCCAGTTCCTGCAACGAAGAACTGCCCGGTCGAGTGGTCGAGCGACCAGATGTCGACTTCAGACCCTGGGGACAGGCCGAGCTCGTTCGGGAACGTGATGGGCGCCGGCTGCGTGAACGTCAGGCCCATCGGTTGGATCGTGATGACCGTCGATGGATTGAGCGTGTCCGGAAGCGCGCCGGGCGTGAACCCAGGGGGCACGGAGGACAAGGTGAGCTCGCCCTCGAACGGGTTCGCCTGGTCATCCAAGACGGAGTCTCTCTGGATCTCGATCGTGATCTCGAGTGTGCCATTCACGAGCGTGGTGTCCTGACCAGGCTCGACCGTCGCCACCGCCGTCTGGTCGATATGTGGGAGGAACACGGGCTGTTGCATTTCGAGCGTCGTCTCCACCTCCACGATCTTTGTCGCGCGGTACGAACCATACGAGGTGTTCGGGTTCACCGGTGGTGGCGGAGGCGCCGCTGTGCTCCCATCGAACTCAAGCGTGACTTGGCCGGGTGTCAGCCCCGTCAAGACGAAGCTTCCGTCTAGCCCGGTCGTGGTCGCTGCCGCCGAGCCCAAATCGCGAATCGTGGCGCCGACGATAGGAATGTTCTCGCCGTTCGCCGCGAACGGGCCGTCCAGCAGGACACCTTTGACGCCAGTGGGCCCGCCGGGCACAGGGGCCAAGACCGTGATCACGGCGGTCTGCATTGTGACGTCGTGTCCATCGCTCGCGGTGAACTCGAACGCATACGACGCCACCTGCGAAAGCGTGGGCGCGAACGTGAACTCTCCCGTGTCCCCCTTCAGCGTGGCGTTCGCGGGTAGCGGAAGTGGGGTCGCGGAGAAGGCAATCGGGTCGCCATCGGGATCGCTGCCTGTGAGTGTGAATCGAAGGATATCCCCCACCGTGACCTGCTGGGCAGCCACGGCACTCAAGGTTGGCGCGGCGTTCGCGCAGTCCGTGTTACTGGCGCAATCGCTGTCCCAGCAATCGATCAAGCTGTCGCCGTCATTGTCCGTCGCATCGGCGCAGGCGGCCTCGGAGATACACACGCCCACTGCGGTACAATCTGGCGTTGAGCCACAGGGCCCAGTCGCAAGGGCCGTGCAGCCACCAATTTGGCATGTGACCTGGACCGAGACGGCCTCCTCGTCGGTCTGGCCATCGCAGTCGTCGTCGACGCCATTGCAGACATTCTCCGGGACGGTGGTGGGCGTGCAGGTCGGCACGCAGGACGGATCACAGCTATCGACCACCTGCCCGCTGACACAGCTCGTTACGCCGCTGTTGCAGCCCCCGGGACCGCATGTGGTCGCTATCGACGCGTATTCCTCGTCGACTGGGCCGTCGCAATCCTCGTCGACGCCATCACACGAAAGGTCCATCGCAGCAGGCGTCCCGGGGACACAGGAATTGACCACTTGTCCGCTGCTGCACGCAGTGGTTCCGGAAGCGGCGCATGCGCCGACTCCGCATGTCGTGTCCTGCGAAACATAGCCTTCATCCGTCTGCCCATTGCAATCGTCGTCGACACCGTCGCAGGTTGTGTCGTTCGTTGAACATGTTGAACCGCCCTCGGACCAGTACGAACTTGCCACCCGGAATAGCTGCGGGAATCCTCCAGGCACGTTTCCGAGGTTGGTTGCGCTGCTCTCGATGATGACGATGCTGCCATTGGTTGTGATGGACACAGGCTTCGAGTCGGTGCTGTTGGCAGGCGCACCGCTCGCGCTGATGGAGGCCAGCTTGGTCGTCTGATTGAGCAGGTCCCGGACGTAGACTTGGTTTGTGGCACCGTGGTCGGTCATCGGCGCCACGCAGCTGAATGCCACGTAACGCCCGTTGCCCGAGAGGACGGGGTGGTCGCAGTCATCGGTCGAAGGGTTACCCAACGTGTCGAGGCTCACCTCCTCGGTCGGGCCAGTGAGCAACCCATCGATGAAGATCTTGAACCCGCCGGACTGCCATCTGCGAAACGCCACGACGCTTCCGTCATCGCTAATCGACGGGAGGTCCCCCGCTAGTCCGGCCCAGAGTAGGATGCCTGCCACGTCGGTGACGATGAGCCCTGGGAAGGGAGCACCGGGCTCGAGATCAAATGTAATCCATTGCCCATCGCCGGAGAGACGGGGACGGACGGCGTCGTTCGCCCCGACGCCGTTGTCGCTCAAGAGCGTCAGCGCGGTGGTCTGTCGGTCCTTGAGGTAGATGTCACTCAGCGTGTCGGTGTCTTCTGGTAGGAGGGCAGCGTCGGTCGCGAAGGCCACATACCGGCCGTCCGCCGACATGGTGGGGTCCGATACGGGGGACGAAGCGTACGTGATGAGCTCATAGCTCGGTGGGGAGGCGCCTAGGTCGCGGAAAAAGATGAAGTCTGCCGGTGCTGTTGGAGTGCCGAACTGCTCCGTGAACGCGATGTACTGCCCGGTCTCAGAGAGCACAGGAGAACCTGCGCCGAGGCTGGCGTAGCCCAGAGCACTGAGGTTGACCCATGTGGTGTCCTTGGTGATGGTGTTGTGCACGTAGACCTGCGGCCCGGTCGCGGAGCTAGCCGCCGGATCCAGGTTCGTTGCGAAGGATGAAAATGCGATGTCGTATCCCTGCCCTGAAACAGAGCCATCGATGCTCGAGTCATCAGCAGCGACCCCGTTGGACGTGATGCTCACCCTGAAATCCGGCGGGGGCGGCGGACAGGTCTGCCCGCACGAACAGGTCTGCCCCATGTTCAAGTAGGCAGCCGCCACGATGATCGGGAAGAAGAACGCCGTCGACGTGGCACCCAACTTCAACAGCTTCGTCTGGCGATTCCGCGTGGCACCGGTCCTGCGTTCCATGATCACCTCACGCACGCGACCCTATCAAACGTTCGCGGGAACCGTCGCGATCTTTTTTTTGAGCATCGACAAAGCACTTCGATGTTTGTCGCGTCCGGGAGTGCAATCGATCACCGGCGGACCCATGCATCATCTGGAGTGCAATCAAGAGCGCGCGCCGTACGCCGTGTTGAATTGGTCGATTCATGACGCCAAGGCGACCGAAACATCTACGGTCAAGCAGCAGTCGTTGTTCGCGTTTAAACCCTCCGGGTGAGTGGTCGGCCGACAACGGGCCGCTAGAGCGCTCGGTGCGCGACTAGTGGTGTGCTTCGAAAAGCTGCGTTGATTGCGGGTGGCGCATGTTATGGTTGCTGAGTTCTGTCTAGGGCAGGCATGCTCGATGGAGCCGGGTGAAGCTCATAAGGAGGCGCGATGTTTTCAAGCAAACCCTGGAACTGGTTGGTCGTGTGTGTGGCGGGGATCCTCGTATTTCTCGCCTATGGCAGCGCCAACGCAGGTTCGCTTCTCACGCAGGCCACGACCAACGCCTGTCCGGTGCTCACGCAGATCTCCGTGTCACCGATGAAGACGTCTGTCGGCTACACCATCGACGTGTCCGCTGCGGCAACCGACGAGGACGGCGGTCCCATCATTTACAGGTGGACGGGCACCGGGGGAACCTTCGCGGATCCCGCCGCACAGGAAACCACCTATCGGTGCGAGGCGGCGGGCAAGCAGTCCATCACGGTCACAGTCTCGGACGCCGAAGCATGCGTGACTACTTGGACCGCGCAGGTTACCTGCTTGGAGTAGCCCACGTGTCACCTGAGTCCCGGGGATGCCACGTAATGGGCTCGCTCCATTACGCTCGATAACTTCGCCTCCAAGCGTCGACCCCCGTGGTGATAGACTCCGCGCGCATGGCGTCCTGTCTTTTCATCCCCTGGTTTCGGGCGAGTCCGTGGGTGCTTGATGTTCCGTTTCGCGACCGCGAGCTCGTCGTCGAACCGTTCGTTGTTCTGATTATCGCTGCGCTCGTCGTCGGGTACGCCGTGGCGCTCCTTTTTGCGAAGCAGCACGGGCGGCCCCTCGATTTGACCATGAGCCTGGCGTTCTATTTGGTGCTCTTCAGCTTCCCGTTCTCCTATGTGCTCAACGCAGCCTTTTATGTCCCGGAGGAGTTCCGCAATCTCGTTCGCTACCCCGCCGAGCTATTTCGGGCAGGGCTCGGTTGGTCGATGTACGGCGGGATCATTGGGACGCTGGTCGGAGCTTGGGTCTGGAAGTGGCGCCACAAGGCATCCATTCTCGAGGTTGGCGACGCGTTTGCATTTGCTGGCCCGTTTGGATGGTCGATTGCGCGGCTCGGTTGTTTTCTGACGCATGATCATCCAGGGCGCACGACGGACTTCTTCCTCGCTATTGCAGACTTTCAGGCCGGGACTCCGCCGTACGAGCCCCGCCATGACCTCGGGTTCTACGACGTGCTCGTCATGGGAACCATTGCGGTCGTTTTCATCGTGCTCTCTCGCAAACCTCGGAAACCTGGGTTCTACGTCGGGCTTCTGCCGGTCTTGTACGCCCCGTGTCGGTTCTTGCTCGACTTTCTCCGCGCGCCCGTCTCGGAGGGAGGCGACATTCGGTACGCCGGGCTGACGCCGGCTCAATATGGGTCGGTGCTTCTTCTAATCGCTGGGGCGGTCGTGTTGCGGCGCGTTGCCAAGAGCGATGCGGCGCCCTCGTGACTCGAGGCCTTCGTTTTTCACGTAGGCGAGAAGTGTGATGGCAAACGTGACCACCGAACCAAGAACCACCCAAGGGTTCCCTTCGATGTAGTTGAAGGTTATGCCCTCGCTGAGAGGACGACCGTCGAGGGCGTACACGCTGTTGAAGCGATAGAAATTCCAGGCGTAGTGGAGCGCGACGCCATATCCGATGTGCCGGAATCGCACGAAGAGGAGGTTGGCGATGGCGCCGAACGAAAAGAGGCTCACCAGCGCCGGCCAGTCGATGGAGACGCCATTCATGCCGTAGACGACGTGATGGCCGACGGAGAACAGCACGGCGGTCGCAAGGACGACCGTCTTTGGGTGCGGGAAGACGCGAAGGATCAACGTCAGACAGGCCGCCCGCAGAATCATCTCGTCATTGAACACCTGAAAGAACTGGTGGACATATCCCAAGGGGTCCTCCCCAAGGGTCACCGTCAGACTTCGGTTGGTGACTATAGGCAGGACGACCGTGCGAAAGACGATGAGCCCAAGGACAAAGACGGTGACGCTCAAGAGCCGTTGTCGGCGGGACAACCGAAGCCCGAAGAATCCGACGGCCCCCTTCCCGTAGACCAAGGCCCCGAGGCTGAGGATTGCGACCGAGCTCGGAATCGCACGCCACCAGACGCCCGGGAGCTCGAAGTAGGGAAATAGGTATGCGACCAAACAAAGGCCTGCCGCTAGACCGAGGACGGCCGCGTGGAGTACCGCTCGCATGCTTTCAGAGGATGCTAGGTTTCAGACGGCCACGTCAAAAGAGTTTAGCTGACTCTCCCGTAGGCGTTGTTGGACCCACATTCGGAGGGGCTTGAAGCGCGAGTTCCGGCAGTGCTAATCTGATGGACCGGTTTCGTGGTGCCCGCGTTGTGTCCGATCCAGAGCCCAAGATGATCGCGCCCCAGATTAGAGTGCTCTTCCTCGCCTCGGTCGCGATGTTCATGATCGTAGATCTCGGATGTTCTTCGAGCGCCGGGATAGACAACGACCCGACCGCTTCGCTACTGCTCGACCTGACCGTTGGGGACAACGGTGAAATCGATGTCGTCAGGTGGTGGGTGAGCGGCGGCGACATGGCCGACATGATGGGGACCATCAATACCGGTGCCCCGGGAGCGACCCCGTCGATAGAGCTCTTCGGGGTCCCTGAGGGTACGAACTACCTCATCGAAATGGGAGCAATCTCTACCGATGGGATGTTCACCTGTAGCGGCTCGGCGAACTTCGACGTCCTAGTCGGTGCGCCAACGCCGGTTCATGTGGCACTCAGTTGCAAGAGTGAGTGCACGGTGCTTACTTGCGACAACCAAACCGGCGATTGCGAGCGCATCGACCGGCCCGACGGCACCCGATGCGGGAACGGAACGGGATCCTGCCTTGGGGGTGCATGCGAGACAGCCGACATTTAAGGGACTTAACTGCTCGACCCCAGTAACGACAAACCCGGATCTGGGGAGATGAGTGTGCACAATTCGAGGTTCACTCGTCGGTGGGGTTCTCTGCTTTGGAGCGCCTTTTCCCGGCGCTGATACCCCACGCGGCGGCGTACGCCAGCGACGCCATAGCCACATCGAAGACATGAGTCCCGCGGCCTTCGAGGCCGTCCCCAGCAACCCTCTCCGGGTGTCTACGGAAGCGGGGTAAGTCCAGGCGCCCCTAACGGAACGGGGTTTGAACCCAACTACCCGCCTCAGAACGACAGGCGCGCTAGCGCCTAACCGTACATCGGAACGCGTCAACTCCACCCTGGTTCCCCCGACCGCCGCGCATGACACACATGCTGCTCCGCGAATCGCGTGCTAATCACAGTTCGATGGCGAAAAGCGTTGCGAGTGTCGTGATTTGCGAGGCGTGCGGCGAGCGCGTGGCCGAGCTTGTCGTAGATGACAGGCGAGCTCTCTGCAGCCAATGCCATCTCACCGAGAGTAGGGCGAAAACGCCTCGCGAAGCGAAGGCAGAGCCTGACAAGTGAACCGCTCTCGCCGCGTGCGGTCACGGCGATGGAGCGCCACCGTGTGCTCCGGGTCGCAGCTCATCGCTTCCAACCACACTGGCGAACGCTCAGTCGCGATATTCGCGACGCAGTCCCCAGTGCGATATGCCTACCAACATGTGTATAGCGGTATACATCGCGGCCAATCGGCCACTTCCTGCCATTGACTGGGACGAGTCCCACCCGGCTTTCTTTGTGG
>RCNG010001367.1_pt1 | contig 12069 bp, 13 predicted proteins | sample 2041371 | NCBI WGS metagenome assembly RCNG01 (sample SAMN09708227, study PRJNA481090) | Marine sediment metagenome, whole genome shotgun sequencing project. | biome: marine sediment; feature: ocean; material: sediment; isolation source: Sewage treatment plant 1 marine sediment (STP1) ... | reverse complement strand
TCCGACGGAAAGGGGGCAAACCGAATCCGGTTTACCCCTTTGTTATTCTATGCCTTCTACCCATTTAATCGCGTACCCGCCTGCGCAATGGAACCGAATCGCTATCTATGCATCAGCGTGTTTCGGCGAGTTCTATCCGGCTGATGGCGCGAAGCAGCGCTGCTTTGGCACGAATGTAATCGACATCCTTACCGGCCGATTGTAGATGCTTTTCGGAACGCTCCACGGCAGACTTGGCCCGCTGAACATCGATGTCCTTGCGTCGCTCAGCTGATTCGGCCAGAACTGTCACACGGTCAGGAAGGGCTTCGGCGAAACCGCTGCTGACAAAAACAAACCGCTCGCGGCCGCTGTCATCTTTGTATTTGAGGGCACCGGTCTTCAATGTTGTCAGGAATGGGGTATGACCGCTAAGCACACCGAATTCACCCATTGAACCGGGGGCCATGACGATCTGTGCACTCTCACTGACAACAGACTTTTCGGGGGTAACCACTTCAAGTCTTATGTTTTCAGCCATTTATTGCCTCTTTCTCTGCATTAAGCCTCGGCGGCCATTTCCTTGGCCGCTTCAAGCACGTCTTCAATGCCACCCTTCATGTAAAATGCCTGCTCGGGGATGCTGTCATGCACGCCTTCACAGATTTCCTTGAAGGAGCGGACCGTGTCTTCAACCTTGACAAACTTGCCGGCCTTGCCGGTAAAAGTTTCGGCCACGTGGAACGGCTGGGAAAGGAAGCGCTGGATTTTACGCGCCCTTTGTACGGTAAGCTTGTCTTCGTCGGAAAGCTCTTCCATACCCAGGATAGCAATGATGTCCTGCAGTTCTTTGTATTTCTGCAACATGTTCTGCACCTGACGGGACACCAGATAATGCTCTTCTCCGATGACCATGGGATCCAGGATACGTGAGCTGGAATCCAGTGGGTCCACCGCCGGGTAAATGCCAAGTTCTGAAATCTGACGGGAAAGCACCACGGTTCCGTCGAGATGGGCAAAGGTGGTTGCCGGTGCCGGATCGGTCAAGTCATCGGCAGGTACATAGACGCACTGAACGGCGGTAATGGACCCTTTGTCCGTCGAGGTGATGCGCTCCTGCAGGCCACCAAGGTCAACGGCCAGCGTGGGTTGGTAACCCACCGCGGAGGGCATGCGGCCGAGAAGGGCCGATACTTCCGAACCCGCCTGGGTGAAGCGGAAAATGTTGTCAATGAAGATCAATACGTCCTGACCTTCCTTGTCACGGAAATATTCGGCGCAAGTCAGGGCGGAAAGGGCCACCCGGGCACGTGCTCCCGGCGGTTCGGTCATCTGACCGTAAATCAGGGCGGCCTTAGGCAGTACACCGGAGTCCTTCATTTCATGATACAGGTCGTTACCTTCGCGGGTACGCTCCCCCACACCGGCGAACACGGAAATACCGCCGTGCTGCATGGCGATGTTGTTGACCATCTCCATCATGATAACTGTCTTGCCAACACCCGCGCCGCCAAACATGCCCATTTTGCCGCCACGGGGAAAAGGTACCAGCAGATCGATCACTTTGACGCCGGTCTCGAGCACGCGAACTTCCGTATCCTGTTCGGTGAAAAGCGGTGCCGGGCGGTGAATGGGCATCATCTTTTCCTGGCTGACCGGCCCCAAACCATCCACCGGACGTCCGACGACGTTAAGTACGCGGCCCAGACTGGCTTCGCCAACAGGCATCATAATAGGGGAACCGGTATCTTTCACCGGCATGCCACGAACCAGGCCGTCGGTGACGTCCATGGCGATGGTGCGCACCACGTTATCACCGAGGTGCTGGGCCACCTCGACCACCAGGTTGTCCTCATCGTCATTGATGGCCGGGTTGCTGATCAAAAGCGCGGTAAGGATGTTCGGCAACTGTCCTTGTTCAAACTCAACGTCCACGACAGGCCCCATCACCTGTGTGATTTTACCTATATTCTCTGACATTTACAGCCTCCTAAAATGTGTTTTACCCTTTGAGGGCCTCGGCGCCGCCGACAATATCCATCAGATCCGCAGTAATGGCTGCCTGCCGCGCTCTGTTGTAAGCGAGGGTCAAATTGTCGATCATATCGCTGCACGCCTTGGTGGCGTTATCCATAGCGCTCATCCGGGCGGCGTGTTCGCTGGTAGATGTTTCCAGCAGGGCCCGGAAAATTTGAACATATACGTTGCGTGGCAGCAAATCGCCGAGGAGTTCCTCAGGAGATGGTTCGCAGATATGCTCGGCCTGATAATCCTCGGCACTGTCGTCCTCCGTTTCATCTTTCTCGATGGGCGGAATGGGCAGTAGTTTTTGAACTGTTGCGAGCTGCTTGGCCATACTCACAAATTCAGAATAGATAATGTAGACTTCATCGTATTCATCGCCCAGAAACCCGTCCACCAGTTTCTTGCCGGCGGTCGAAGCGACACTGAAACCGAATTTACTGCCCACGACCCCGAGGTGTTCGTCGGTGATCGCATGGCCTGACTTGCGGCTCCAATCCCGTCCCTTCTTACCAAAGCAGGTAAAGGAATATTCGGCACCTTCGATGGGGTTGTTTTTGATGTGTTTTTTGGCCGCATCGGTGAGGTTGATATTGAAGCCGCCGCACAATCCCCGATCCGAGGTGCACAGCACGATATGGATCTTTTTGACCTCTTCTTTGGGGATCAACAGAGGACTGGCTTCCGATCCGGCCTTTTCCGCCAGACTGCCAAGGACTTCAGAGAATTTTTCGGCATAGGGGCGAAAGCCGTCCATCGCCCCCTGCGCACCGCGCAACCGCGAGGTTGCCACCATGTTCATGGCTTTGGTGATCTGCTTGGTCTTCTTGACACCCTGGATTTTTAACTGGACATCCTTTAACGTTGGCATAAAGTTGTCGTCCTTATCGCATGTGGTCTGGTTTCAGCAGTTTACCAACAGCCTTAATTGATGGTGTCCTTGAATTCTTCACCGTAGGCCTCGAGGCCCGTTTTGAGTAGGTCTTCAATCTCATCGGTGATATCCTGAGCCTCTTCCAGCTTGGCATAGATCTGCGGATACCGTTCTTCGATGAAGGGATAGAGACCGGCTTCGTACTTGGCGACGACGTCTGACGGGAATTGGTCCAGATACCCGCGGGTCGCCGCATACAGAATGGTTACCTGCATTTCATGAGACAGCGGCTTGTACTGCGGCTGCTTGAGCACCTGCACCAGACGCTCACCACGCGTGAGCTGCCGCTGCGTAGCTGCATCCAGGTCGCTGCCGAAGGCGGCAAAGGCCTCCAGTTCACGGAACTGGGCCATGTCCAGGCGCAGGGTACCGGCCACTTTCTTCATGGCCTTGGTCTGGGCGGCACCGCCAACGCGGGAAACCGACAAACCGACATTGATGGCCGGACGGACGCCGGCGAAAAACAGCGCCGGTTCCAGGTAGATCTGACCATCGGTAATGGAAATCACGTTGGTCGGGATGTAGGCGGAGACGTCGCCGGCCTGGGTTTCGATGATCGGCAGGGCCGTCAGGGAACCGCCACCGAGTTCGTCGCTGAGCTTGGCCGAACGCTCCAGCAGTCTGGAGTGGTTGTAGAAAATGTCGCCGGGGTAGGCTTCACGTCCCGGCGGCCGTCTGAGCAGCAGGGAGATCTGGCGATAAGCGACGGCCTGCTTGGAAAGATCGTCGTAAATGATCAGGGCGTGCTGGCCTTTATCCCGGAAGTATTCTCCCATGGCGCAGCCGGCGTAGGGCGCCAGGTACTGCAGGGTCGCCGGGTCGGAGGCACAGGCGGCCACGATGGTGGTGTATTCCATGGCCCCTTCCCTTTCGAGAATGGCGGCCACCTGGGCAACGGTGGATTTTTTCTGGCCGCAGGCCACATAGATACAGAAAACGTCGGTATTTTTCTGGGCCAGGATGGCATCCACGGCCACCGCGGTTTTTCCGATCTGGCGGTCGCCGATGATCAGCTCACGCTGGCCCTTGCCCACGGGGGTCATGGCGTCAACGGCCTTGAGGCCGGTGTAGCAGGGTTGGTGCACCGATTTTCTGGCGATAACACCCGGGGCCACCATTTCAACGCGGCGGGTCTCCGAGGAGTCGATGGCACCCTTGCCGTCGATGGGTTCACCCACGCCGGAAACCACGCGGCCGAGCACCGCTTCACCCACGGGCACCTGGGCGATTTTGCCGGTCCGTTTGACCATGTCGCCCTCTTTGATGCCGGAGTCATCACCCATGATGGCGATACCCACGTTATCCTCTTCCAGGTTGAGCACCAGACCGAGGATGCCGCCGGGAAACTCCACCAGTTCAAGTGCCATGACTTTTTCCAGGCCGTAGACGCGGGAAATGCCGTCGCCCACTGAAAGAACGACACCGGTTTCGCTCAGTTCGATCTTCTTGTCATAATCCGTGATCTGCTCTTTGATGATCTGACTTATTTCTTCAGCTCTTAGTTCCATTAGACACTCTCACCCCTTTTTAAAGATTCTCTCATATTGAGCAACTGCGTCCGAACACTGCCGTCCAGAACCAGATCACCGATGCGGGTCACAATGCCGCCGATCAGTTCCGGATCCTGCTCAACCTCCAGAATGATATCCTTACCTATCCGTTTGGACAGGGCTGACCGAATTTTATCAACGGTTTCGGATGAAAGTTCCGTGGCCGAAACCAAACTAGCCCGGGCGACGCCTTTGAGTTCATCGGCAAATTTTTGAAAAAAGTCATTGATATTGCTCAAAAATCCGATCCGCCCCTTATCGAATAGAAAAAGAAGAAATGTGGCCGTGGCCTGTGACAATTTAAGATTATCCATCACTGTCGTCAGGACTTTTTTGCGACCATCCGCGTCGTAAAGCGGATTGACCAGCACCTGTTGAAGGTTCTCTTCCTGCTCGATCAGATTAGCAAAAGCACCCAATTCTTCCCGGTACGTGTCGGTTTTCCCGTCCTCTTTACCGATCAGCAGGAGTGCTTTGGCATACCGCCTTGCAATCGCCAGATTCTTCACTATGCCACCACCTTCTCTAAGTATTCATCCACCAGTTTTTCCTGGTCGTCCGAATTGATTTTTTCCTTGATGATCGCCTCGGCCTTTGCCAGGGCCTTTTCCACGATCATCGCCTTGAGCTCAGTTTTGGCCTGTAAAAATTCGTGTTCGATATTCTTGCTGGCCTGTTCTTTGAGCCTCTCTGCAGCGGCCTCGGCTTCCTTCAGAATTCTGGCCTTGGCGTCTTCACCCTGCTTCACGTACTCAGCCAGCAAGGCTTCGGATTCTTTGTCCAGTTCAGCCATTTTGGCATCGTACTCGGCCAGTTTGGCTTGCGCCTCATTCTTTTTTTCTTCCAGGTCCGCCAGCTGCTCTTTGATGCCCTGAATGCGCCCGCCCAGCGCCTGGGAGACCGGCTTTTTGAGAACCAGAAAGAGTCCGATGGCCAGCACTGCGAAATTCATCACCCGATAGGTGTCTGTTTTCACCCACCCTTTGGCGCCTGCATCACCGTGTCCGCCTCCATCACCTTGCCCATCCGTGGCAGCCGCATCGCCGTGCTCGCCGGTGGTGGCTGCGTCGCTATGCCCAGCGTTAGTTGACGCAAAAACAGCGGCGCTCCCACATAGAAGAAGCGCAACCAACACTAGTGGTAACATCCACCCAGCGCGAAGGCTGCGCTTCCCGCTGAAAATTGGAACGTTCATTAAGCGACCCTCCCCAATATTTTTTGTCCTATCGCATCCGAAAATGCGTCAATTTCATCTTCAAGCGCGGCCTTGACGGTGCCCATCTCCTGAGTGATTTTTTCCCTGACGTCCTTGAGTTCGGACTGAGCGGCTTCATTGATCTTGCCGATGATCGCCTTTTCTTCATCCGCAGCGGCCTGCATCAGCGCTTCCTTCTCCTTCTGGCCGGCGGCGCGGGCCTGACGGACCCCTTCGAGATACGCGTCTTCTTTTGATTGGACCTGCTGGGCGGACCCGTCAATATCGGACTGCATTCCGACCATTTTTTCCTTTCGCTCCAGCAGGATTTTTCGAATGGGCTTATAAAGCACCATGTTCAAAATCCAAATCAGCAGCAAAAAATTAGCGATTTGTAAGACTATAGATCCATCGACGCTTACCATCTAAGAGCCTCCGTTGAAGTAGGATTAAATATTCCCAAAAAACAGCATATTGTCTATAAATGACGTGACTTACGAAAGGTGCGAACTCCGGCGGTCTATACCATCCGCATCGCCGAAATGTCAAAGGTTTTTTAAAAATTAATCCGTCATCCGGATTTCTTTTCATCCCGCGTTGTTTCCACCGATTTTTTTTCAACCGGCAGCGATTCTGGTTTGACCATGCTACAGTTTCCGTTAAAAAAAACTCCCGTTTCAATGGAAATCACCGGCGCCTGGAGATCACCTGTTATTTTGGCCGGCGGATAGACGTCTATTCGCTCGGCGGCGTGGATATGGCCATTGACGGTTCCTTTGACAATGGCTGTTCCAACGCGGATCTGTGCCTCCACCACCGCTCGTTCACCAATGATCACGGTGCCCTTGTCCGAAACGATTTTTCCATTGACCGCACCATCCAGTCGGATGGTGTCTTTAAAAGCCAGGGTCCCTTCGATGGTGGTCCCGACGCCCAGCAGTGTGGAAATATGGTCTGCACTCTCTTTTTTTTTCATCGCATCCCCCTGTTTACGCTTGAATGACACTGATTTCACACCCCGACCACGATGACCGCCTGTTGGGGTTATTCAAATTTGAATCGGCGCATGCTCACATTCATGAGCAAACCAATGCCGATCATCATGGTGATGATCGACGAACCGCCATAACTCACAAAAGGCAGGGTCACCCCCACCACCGGCATGAGTCCCATGACCATCCCGATGTTGATAAGCACCTGCCAGGCGATCATGGCGGTTACCCCCACGGACAGCATGGTGCCGAAGGGATCCCGGCAACGGCCGGCAATACTCAACCCCCAGGCAATAATCATCAAAAACAGAATGACTACCGACAACGATCCCATCAGCCCCCACTCTTCGGCCAGCACCGAAAAAATGAAGTCAGTATGCTGTTCCGGCAGGAAAGAAAGCGCGTTTTGGGTCCCCTTTAAAAACCCTTTGCCGGTAAGCATCCCCGATCCGATGGCAATTTTTGATTGAATGATGTGATAACCGGCGCCCAGTGGATCCCGATCCGGGTTCAAGAATGTCAGGATGCGCTGCTTCTGGTATCCACGTAAAAAAAACCAGACCAGCGGGACGAGCATGGTAAATGTGGCTATCAGCCAACTCAGCGCCCTGCGCTCGATCTTGGCAAAAAGGGTCATGACCCCGGCAATGAGCGCAATCACCATAGCCGTGCCCAAGTCCGGTTGACGGACAATCAGGGCAAAGGGCAGTGCGGTAAGAAACGCCGGGACTATCAGGTCCCGGAGGGTGAGCCCGTCGGTATTGATCAGCTTTGCAAAATAGCGGGCCAGGACGATAATAACGGCGACCTTGGCCATTTCGGAAGGTTGGAGGGAAAAAGGGCCCATGGACAGCCAGCGCCGGGACCCGCTTACGTACTTGCCGAAAAAAAGCACTGCCGTCAAGGAGCCAACGGATGCCAGGTAAATGAAATTGGCCAACCGTTCGAACTGCTTGTAGTCAAGTAAAAAACAGAAAATCATGACCCCGAAGCCGACACCATACCAAATCAGCTGTTTTCTGAACAGCACGAGATCCGGCTCGACTGCACCGGCGGATACGGCACTGTATAGCGCCACCAGCCCAGCGGTGGCGATGGAAAGGGTGAGCGCCAGGAGCCCCCAGTCAAAGCATTGCAGCAATCGTCTATCGAACATGACTTATCGTTCCATTCCATAACCTGGATAAACTGAAAACAACAAATCGCAAGCACCAAATCTCAAATAAACTCCAAATCCCAAATCTCAATAAAGAACAAAGACCCACGCTTGATGATCCTTTTGATCGCTCCACTATTGATGACTGTAATGCCCTTTCTTCAAGATCCTAGAGTTTGGAATTTTGAATTTGGCCCTTGTGATTTATTTGTCATTTGTTTTTTGGTCATTGAAATTTGTTTGCTATTACGCAGACGGGCCTTTGTGTATCAGCAGTTTAATCTCCTTCGGCGGATGATGCCGGTGCGACCGCCATTGGCGCATCGGGATTCGGTTGGCCCCCGGAGAGATAAAACCGGATCATTTCGGCCGCCACCGGAGCGGCGGCACTGGATCCATGCTCTCCGTGCTCGACGATCACGGCCACGGCAATCCTGGGATTCTCCCGGGGTGCATAGGCCACAAACCAGGCATGGTCCTTGATCGACCCCCAATCATTTTCACCATCGGCAGCATCGTCCCGCCGTCCCGCAACCTGGGCGGTCCCTGTCTTGCCGCTCATGGCCATTCCTTCCAGGCGACTGCGCCACGCCGTCCCGTGCCGCTCATTGACGGCTTTGAACAGCCCCTCTTTGACCAGCCACAAGTTTTTTTCGCTGATTGGCAGCCGTCCCACGACCTCGGGGACACTCTCATACATGGTCTGCCCGTCCGCGGTCCGGATGGTTTTTACGATCATGGGTCGATAACGTACGCCCCCGTTGCCAACTGCAGAAGCCACCATTGCCATCTGCAGAGGGGTGGTCAGATTGAACCCCTGACCGATTGCGATAGACAGGGTTTCGCCCTTTTGCCAGGAAATGCCTGTCCGTTTTTTCTTCCACTGGGCGGTTGGAATCAGGCCGCCCTCTTCGTGACCCAGATCTACGCCGGTGGGTTCCCCCAGGCCAAAGGCATTGGCGTACCACGCCAGGCGGTCTACGCCAAGCTCGAGCCCCACTTTATAAAAATAGACGTCGCAGGATTCGCTCAAGGCTCTTAAGATGCTTACCTCACCATGCCCCCACTTTTTCCAGCACCGATAGGTCCGGTTGCCGAACTTGAGAAAACCGGGGCAGAAAAAGGAGGTGCTCTCATCGATGACGCCCTCTTCGAGCGCGGCGGCGGCGACGATGATCTTGTATGTAGACGCCGGCGGGTATTCACCCTGGATGGCCTTGTTTCCAAGGGGGTGCAATGGATCCGATATTAAGGCGTTCCACGTGTCATGAGACATGCCGGAAATGAAGGCATTCTGGTCGAATGAGGGGCTGGATACCATGGCCAGGATTTGACCGCTGGACGGATCCACCGCCACGGCCGCTCCCGCCTGGTCCGCCAGCAACTGCTCCGCCGTCAGTTGGAGGGACTGGTCGATGGATAACACGATATTGTGGCCGGGGGTTGCACCCACTGTATTGATCACCCGAACCACCTGACCGGTGGCGTTGACCTCCACCTGTTGGCCCCCACGCTTGCCGCGAAGCCAATCTTCCCTGACCCGCTCGATACCGAATTTTCCGATGAAATCACCGCTTTTACAGTCGCTGCAAATCTTGTTTTTCAGTTCCTCGACGCTAATTTCTCCCATATAGCCCAAGAGATGAGCCAAACTGGGACTGAAAATATAATCCCTTCGGGGAGAGACGTTGACCAGGATACCGGGCAGGTCCCATCGGTTCACCTCGATGGCTGCCAATGCCTCCCGACCGATATCGGGTTTGAGCAGAACGGGTTTGTAGGCACGGGTCCCCCTGGCTTTCTCCAGGCGCTCCCACAACTGCGCTTCGTCAATACCCGTATATCGGGATAGCTTTTCAATGGTCCGCTCAAGCGGATTGGCGTCTTTGACGGTGATGCTCAGGTCATAGGACGGCCGGTTGTCCGCCATCAGCCGGTTATGGGTATCATAAATCAACCCACGGGGTGCATCCACGCTTCTTAACCGAATGCTGTTGATCTCCGACAACCGCCGAAGCTCTGCACCTTCGATCACCTGAAGGAACAGCAGACGGGCGATCAGCACCACAAAGGCGGCAATGACTACAGTCAGGGCAGCGCTCAGCCGCTTGCTGAACCAGTCGCTGTCCACATTGTCCAGGTAGTCGGTCAAGGTGTCCTCAAGGGGCTTTTTTCTGCATAGTAGGATTTTTTTGCCCGATCGACGACTTTCTGTCCACGAATGAAAAATAGCATCAGAAAGGGACCGGTGACCGCCCCCCACATGACCTGCCCGGAAACTACGGGAAAGATCGAATCCACCGGCCAGGGCGCCGACGCCAACACCACCGCGGAAAAAGCCACCACCAGGCTTTCGAAAACAACACCGGCGGTGACCAGGAGCGGCAGCAAAATCACATTGCCCACCTGCAGGAACTGGATGGCCCAGCGAACGCCCACGTACATCCACAGATAGACGGTAAGGTGAACGCCGAACACACCGCCGGAGATGCCGTCCATGGCCAGCCCGCCGAGCACGAGGACAGGGATAGCCGCCCGCGGCAGGTGGTAAGCCCCCAAATAAACCACGAACGGAGCCAGCAGGTCGTAAAGGTGCGCCGTACCGCCGCCAGTCAACAGTGTCGTCTGAAAAATGATCAGAAACAGGCAAATGATCAGATGGTAGCCGTAAGTCATCGTTCCCTGGGATTGTCTTCGTATGCCGGTTCGGAAATGATAAACACTTCTTCGAGGATCTCGAAATCTACGTATGGGGTAACCGACACCTTCTGAAAGATACCGGCGTTCTGGCGAACGATTTCGGAAATGCGCCCCACTCGAAACCCTTTGGGAAACACGCCGTCCAGCCCCGAAGAAACCACCATGTCCCCCACACTGATTTCATGCTTTCGCAGGACATAGTCGAATACGCAGTAATCGGCCCCTCCCCCTTTGACAATGCCCCGCGCCCGGGTTTGCTGCACCAGGGCATCCACGGCACTGTTGGGATCAGTCAGCAGGAGCACCTTGGCATACCGGGCCGACGCCTCGACAACCACACCGACAATCCCCTCGGGGATCACCACGGGAGCGCCCTGTCGAACGCTGTCCCGGGTGCCCTTGTCCACAATGATGGTCTTTGACCAGGCAGACGGGTCCTTGCCCACCACCTGGGCAGCGATCATTGGCCGTGGAATCTCTTTTTCAAAGCCTATCAGATGGCGGAGCCGGTCGTTGGCTATTTCGGTTTCGCTATAGCGGTTGAGTTGCTCCAGGCTCTGCCCCAGCGCCTTTTTCAGTCGCTGGTTTTCTTTGGCCTTGGAGACCAGAAAGAAGTATTGATTCCATGTGTCTTTTACGGAATCAAAAAAAGCAGTGAACTGTTTCTGGAAGGGAGAAACAATGACAAGGGCGCCCCGGCCGAGACCGGAAGGCGCCTGGGTGTGTTTTCCGGTTATCGTCAGAAGGACGATATTCACCGCAACCAGAACGATCACCAAGGCAACCAGAATCATCCTTTTGGAAAACATGGGGCCCGTTAAACGATGACGATCTGTTTGAGGATTTCTAGGCTGTCCAGCATTTTGCCGGACCCTAAAGCCACAGTGGACAGCGGATCTTCGGTAACCGTGATGGGGAGCCCACTCTCCTCTCTGAGCAGCTTATCCAGGTTCTTGAGCAAGGCACCACCGCCGGTGAGCACGATACCCCGATCCACGATATCGGCGGCCAGCTCCGGGGGGGTCTGTTCGAGAGCAATCTTCACCGTTTCCACGATGGCTTCAATCTGTTCGGAAATGGCTTCCCGGATCTCTTCGGAATCAATGGCCAGAATCTTGGGGATACCGGTAACCAGCAATAATGATAGTGGATTATAAGCTAAAGTCACAGGGGAGTATTCCTTCAGCCGATGTTGTTAAAGAATGGATAAAGCAGGTCTCGTAAATAAAATACCCTTTTTTCTCATAACCGGTTTCCTGGGGAGCGGGAAAACAACCCTTTTAAACAGGGTGATCCAGCAATTCAGCAGTTCATACCGGCTAGGCATCATCCAGAATGAGTTTGCCCAGGGAAATGTAGATGGACAAGAGCTAAAAAGATCAGGTAAAACCTTTAATCTGCTTGAAGTGAATAAAGGTTCGGTCTTTTGTGTTTGTTTACTGTCCTCCTTTGCTCATTCTCTGAGTAGTTTTATTAATGAGTATCAACCTGATATGATATTCCTGGAGGCCTCTGGTCTATCTGACCCTATATCCATTGGG
>RCNG010001364.1_pt1 | contig 12089 bp, 5 predicted proteins | sample 2041371 | NCBI WGS metagenome assembly RCNG01 (sample SAMN09708227, study PRJNA481090) | Marine sediment metagenome, whole genome shotgun sequencing project. | biome: marine sediment; feature: ocean; material: sediment; isolation source: Sewage treatment plant 1 marine sediment (STP1) ... | reverse complement strand
GATTCTTGACCCATACCACCAGTATGAGCCTGCGAATCCGCCGAAAAACGATCTCAAACGACTCTCCGAAATCCATCCACCATCAATGCCCTACACCCTCCAAAGCGAGTACTGCATTACACTGGCGGAACTATGAGAGATACTATTAAGATCTGTTGTTTGGTTTTCCCCATGATCGCGCTCGCGGCCTTCGGGTGGGCGGTCGAACCCGAGTCGGGGACCGAAGAGGTCTTAAAAACCAGCGACCAGATCGAGGTCAATCTCGTCAATATCGATGTCTTCGTTCGCGATGGCAAAGGCAATCCGGTGAAGGATCTCGAGCTCGAGGACTTTGTCGTTCGTCAAGACGGGGAGGCGCGAGAGATCACGAACTTCACTGTCTTGACGGAGGAGATCTACCGAACGGCTTTCGAAACCCCGATGCTCCCAGTACTGACGCCAAAAGAGGCTCCAATCGAGCCTCCGGCGGAGGAACTGCCAGACCTCCGGCCCATCTGGGTGGCCCTTTACGTCGACAGCGAGAACTTGAACCCGATCCATGCCACGAGGGTATTGAGGCGGGTGCGGGCTTTCGTCGATGAAAGCCTGCGGCCTCCGATCCAGATGATGGTGGTGGCAAACCAGGCGGGGCTGAAGGTCTTACAACCCTTCACCGATGACCCGAGAGCCATCACCGGCGTGCTGCGTGGTGTTGCGAAGTACAGCGGTGGGTGGATGGACCGAGAGAGCACCCGCAACGCCATCATTACCGACATGAAGGACGCGGACGCCGATGCAAATAGCGGCAACCGCCAGACCAGCGGGGACGCCGGCAAGAGGGCGATGTACCAACGCATCGTCGGTTATGCCCGGGAGGAGAGCAACAACCTCAGCTTCAGTCTGTCGGCTATTCGGCAGGTCATCGACACTCTGGCCGGCATCGAAGGAAGGAAATCCATCATCTACATCTCTGATGGCCTGCCGATGACGCCCGGTCTGGGCTTGATGCACGAGTACACGTCGGTATTTCACGACAACTCGATCCTCTCCAACCACGGGAGGTTCAACCGGCAACAGCAGTACCAGAGCATCACCTCAGCGGCGGCAAGTCAGGACATCACCTTCTATACGATCGACGCCCAGGGGCTGGAGGTCGATCTCGGGGGTGGGGCCGACTCGGCGTACGAAGCCGATCCCACCTCTTCCCGAATCGGGTCTTCGAACTTCCAGGGGTCGATGCGGTATCTGGCCGAAAGAACCGGGGGCATTGCCGTAGTCAATACGAATGACGTGAAGGCCGGGTTGCAGAGGGTACACGAGGACTTCTTCACCTACTATTCGATCGGTTTCCCCGTTCCGACATATGGGCGTGACCGCGTGCATCGAATCGAAGTCGAGGTCGTGGGGCGCACGGGTGTCGATCTGAGATACCGGCGGCGATTCGTCGAAAAAAGCATCGAAACCGAAATCCGAGATCAGGTCTCGGCGGGTCTGCTTCTGGGTGTGAGTGACAACCCCATGAACGTAACGGTGACTCGCGAGCGTGCGGTCCCCGCCTCCGGTGACTACTGGACGGTACCGGTGACGGTCGCGGTGCCTATCGACGAGATCACTCTCCTGCCGGCCGGCGAATTCCGATCAGGACATATCGTACTCATCGTCGGAACCCGCGATGCCGAAGGACGACAATCGGATGTACAACGCCAGGAGCATGAAATCCAGCTGCCCTTGGGCGACGACGGCCAACCGTCCCACTGGCGGGTCGATGTGAGCTTTCTGATGGAGGCTGGCCTGCAAAGGGTGGTCGTCGGTGTACTGGACCAGATCTCCCATCGCGATTCGTATGAGATGCTGAACCTCTCGGTCCCTTAGCCGCTTGCACAACGTAACTCTCAAAAAGGTTGAGCGCTGTTTCTTTCAGCGAGTTCGCGAAGGTAGAAGCGGCAGCGTTCAGCGGCAGGGGCAGGATCAGCGGCAGCGGCCGGGATCACCGCCACCGTCACGGATCCGGTCCCATATTTGTGTTCTATCTTCGCGTTCTTCGCGTCTTGGCGTTTCGAATTCACGCCGCTGGGGTGGGCATCGACCTGGAGTGTGTGGATACCCTTGCTATGGCCGAAAGGGCGTTCAGTCGCGCCCCAACAGAGGTATGAGACCAGTGACGTCCAGCACTGGCTCGACCGGGAGCTCGAGGCTCGCGTCGGCATCGCGAGCAGGAACGACAAGGCGTTCGAAGCCCAACGCAGCCGCCTCACGGGCTCGTTCGGCGGCGCGGCTGACGGCCCTCACCTCGCCCATCAGGCCTACCTCCCCGAACACCGCAGCGGACGAAGGAAAGGGCCGGTCCGAAGCCGACGACAAGAGCGCGGCGACGACCGCGAGATCAAGCCCGGGCTCTCTCAAGGCCAGGCCCCCGACCAGGTTCACGAAGACGTCCTTGTCGCCGAAGCGAGTCCCCGTGTGGCGCTCGAGCACCGCCAGAAGAAGCGCCAGGCGTGAGCCGTCGAGCCCATGCGCCACCCGCCGTGGAGTCCCAAGCACCGAAGGCGTCACCAACGCCTGAACCTCGACCAACAACGGTGCAGTGCCTTCGAGCGCCACCGCGACCACCGAACCCGCGGCCCCGACCCGCCGATCCTCGAGCAACCACGCCGACGGGTTGACCACTGGCTCCAGGCCGGCGCCGGTCATCGAGAACAGTGCGAGTTCGGAGACCGTTCCGAATCGATTCTTGGTCGCCCGCAAAACGCGCAGATCGTGGCCTGGCTCGCCCTCCAGGGAGAGCACGACATCAACCAGGTGCTCAAGAAGCTTGGGTCCGGCGATGAAACCGTCCTTGGTGACGTGCCCCACCAGTACGACCGGCACCCCTCGCGTCTTGGCGAAACGCTGGAACAAGGCGGCCACCGCCCGGACCTGTGTCGGCGACCCGGCCATGGCCTCGGCCTCGTCCGACACCAGGGTCTGCACAGAGTCGACGACGACCACTCCCGGCTCGATGGATTCGAGGTGCGTAACAACTGCGTTGCACGAGGTTTCGGCATGCAGTAGCAGCTCTGGCCGAATACCATCGATCCGGCGTGCACGCAGCGCGATCTGGCGGGCGGACTCCTCAGCCGAAACGTAGACCGCTGGCCGGTTTTCCGTCGCAAAGGCCGCCGCCACCTGGAGCAGCAGGGTGCTCTTGCCGACCCCCGGCTCGCCGGCGACGAGGATCAGCGAGCCCGGCACGAAACCACCGCCGAGCACACGGTCAACGCCGCCGACGCCCGACTCGACGCGGGGTGTCACTCCGGCTGCAGCCTCGGTGACCGGTATCGGCCCTTCACCGCGAGGCCGCTGCGAATGACCCTTGGTGCGCCGGGGAGCTCGTTCCTTGGGCTGCTCTCGGTAGGTATTCCAGGCCTGACAACCCGGGCACTGGCCGAGCCACTTGCGTGATTCGTGGCCGCAGTCGGTGCAAAAGAAAATGGTCTCTGTAACCAGTGTAGCTCCTCAGAAAGGCTGGTTTTGATCCGGGTGCAGGCTGTCGGCGTTTTCGAATCGAGTGTACTCGTGCTGGAAAACGAGCCGGATGTCCCCGGTTGGGCCGTTGCGTTGCTTGGCGATGATCAGCTCGGCCTCACGTTTGTCGGCCTCGGTGTCGTAGATCGACGGCCGCACGATGAACATGACGACGTCGGCATCCTGCTCGATGCTGCCGCTCTCCCTGAGATCGGACAGCTGTGGGCGCCGGTCGGCGCCCCGCTGCTCGGGCCGCCTGGACAGCTGCGACAGCACCAGCAGCGGTACGCCGAGATTCTTGGCAACGCCCTTGAGCCCACGTGAGATCTCCGACACCTCCTCGGTGCGGTTGGTGAAGCGACGGCCTCCGGACATGAGCTGCAGATAGTCCACCATGACGAGGTCGAGACCATGCTCCTGCTTGAGCCGGCGGGCCTTGGCCGCGACCTCCATGACCGTGATGCCAGGCGTGTCGTCGATCCAGAGGTCGACACCCTTCAGGTTTTCAGCGACCTCGGTGATTTTCGGCCAGTCGGCCTTGGCCAGGTACCCGGTTCTTAAGCGCTGCTGATCGACCCGCGCCTCGGCGGAGAGCAGACGCCGCACGAGCTGCTCCGCCGACATCTCGAGAGAAAAGACCGCCACTTTTTTTCGTGATCGCAGGGCCACGTGAGCACAGATGTTCATCGCCAAGGATGTCTTTCCCATCGACGGCCGCGCTGCCAGGATCACGAGGTCGGTTGGTTGCAGGCCTGAGGTCTTGTCGTTGAGGTCGTAAAAACCGGTGTCGACTCCCGTCAGGGAAGACTGGGTTGCCTGGGCCTTCTCAAGGGTGATGATCTCGCGTTCGGTGAGCTTGGCGATGGGCTCGAGACCGCCACCAATCGCACCCTCGGCGATCTCATAAACAACTTTCTGGGCCTGCTCAACTGCCGACTTGGCTTCTCCTGAGTCGACGGCACAGACGTCGAGAATCGACCGCGCCGCGTGCATGAGCCGGCGTTTCACCGCCTTGTCGAGCACGATATCTGCATAGTGGCCGACGTTGGCGATGTCGGGAAGCGCATCGACCAGTGCCGACACCGCGACCGCCCCGCCCACCCGCTCGAGCAACCCCTCCTCGCGCAGGTGGTTGGTCACCGTGAGTAGGTCGACAGCACGTCCCTTCTGCTGCAAACCCAGGCACGCGCCGTAGACGATGCGGTGCTGGTCAAGATAGAAGTCCTGCTCTTCCAGACGTTCCATGACCGACAGCAGGGCGACGGGATCGATGAGGATCGCACCAAGGACGGCTCGCTCGGCCTCGAGGTCAGCCGGCGGGCGGTCACCGGATGGCGCCGACGAAAAGGGTGGGGCGTTGACTGCCATGGGTGGGTTATCCTACCCCAGATCGGGCCCACGAGGAATCGCTATCGACCCATCCTCCGCGTCCCGATCATGTAAATCTGAATCGAATGCACTCCCGGCAAAGAAAACGCTGTTGCCCTCTCAGTCGCCGTTGGGCGTAATTGCCGTCTCGCCGACGGCATCACTCCAGGAGTTGCAGGTACCCACCTCGAAACCGTCCACGAACAGTGGCCCGCTCGGGGCGCATGGGCTGGAGCCTTCGATACGGACGTCGTCGATGTTCCAACCGCAATACTGCCAGGCATTGTCCGATGCACCGTAGGTCCACTGCAGGCGCACGTTGGAGTGCCCCGCCGCAGCCGCCAAGTCGATGCGGTGTTGAAACCAGGAAGAATCATCGACGTCTTCGGCGTCGTTCTCCCACAAGACCGTCGTCCACGGTCCACCATCCAAGGACATGCGGATACGGGCGTTGTCGTAGGTGTCTCCCTCAACGCCCAACCAACGCCAGAACGAAAGCTGCACTGCGGTCGCGGCACTGAGGTCGATGGACGGGGTCGTCAGGGTTAGCTGGTTGTCCGTCGCGCTTGCCGGGGCATCGCCATTGAGGTTCACGCCGTAGACGAAATCCCCGGTATGACCAGACGTCGGGTCGGGGCCACCGTACGAGTCCTGACCCTGACCGGTCGGCTGACCAAATGACCAGCCCGCCGCCGCCGAGAAGCCACCGTTGTCGACCGTCCACCCGGGGTCGGTGTCGAAGTCCTCCCCGAAGTAAACCGTCCACCCCATCGTCTCCTCCGAGTACCAGGCGCCACCGTTGTCGGCGATTGTCGTATTGCCGACGCTGTCAACCGACTCGACCTCGAAGTAGATCGTCGCGCACGGGTCGAGATCTGGGACGGTCAGGGTATGCGTGCCGGACACCAGACCGGCATCGGACACAACATTGACCGGGGGAGTTGTCATGCCCCAGCGGATCACCGTGGTTCCGGGCTCATCGGTGACGAACGAGATCGTCATCGACTCGTGGTCGGCGGTTGCTCCGACTGCGGTCACGTTCGGCGACGAACAGTCGATCACCGCCGTCGCGGTCTTGACCTCAGAACCGGCGCCAGTGTCTTCGTCCAGATAGTCCACTGTCAACGTTTCGCCGTCACCCACGATGAGATCGAAGCCGAGGGCTACCATGCCTTCGTAGAATCCGCTTTCCAGGTCGGTTTCGCTCAAGGTCACATCGATCGAATCCGAGCCGTTGCTGACCGTCACGACGACGGTGTCCGCCGCACCGGGAACGACGTCCACTACGTTGGCGTCGGCGACCCTGATGAGAACGACCGACAAACACGAGTAAACCCCCGCATCGAGGACCACACGCCCGTCTGCCTGCGCCGACAGCTCGAAAGACTGCGGCAGCAGGTTGTGGCCGTGGATGTGGCAGTGGGTGGGATCTCCAGACACCGCCGCATGCACGACGCCCGATGCGTCGATGAGGCCCGAACCCACCGACTGGATACCGCCCGCTTCGGTGTAGAAGTTGACGATGGCGCCGTTGGCCTTGGCAAATGCGCCGCCACCGACCTTGACGGTGAGCGACGCGACCCCGCCGACAACGGCGAAATCATCCGGGGGGTCTATCGGCATCGCCGCGACGGTTCGCGGCCACATCACGACCGATCCAAAGAGGGTGGACTGCTCCATGAACCTCGTGCCCTCGGATGAGTTCGAATCTTCATTCAGCGTAAAGCATGCCTCTTTGCCGGCGACGTGCTGTGCACCCGTGACAAACGCCGTCTCCAGTCGAATCGAGTCGACGACACCGCGTTGGGCGTCGCACGGCGGAACCCACGACTCGTTGGTCGTCGCTGCCTCGAAAGAAACCGCGCCACCACCGTCCCTCTTGAGCCAGGACTCGGCAAAGCAGTCGCCGCCGGAGCGGTCGAAACGGCCGTTGACGCAGGCCACGTCCCAGATGACCGGCAGCATCTCGCCATTGGTCAGAGTATTGACATTGCTGACCGAGAACCCGGAGGTTCCCCAGCTCGTGTCGGACCCGTGGCCGATGTAGAAACCGAGGCTGTGGCCGAGCTCAACGGCGTTTTTGACTGCAGTTGCCGAGGGGTTGCCGTAAAGCTCGGTGAACCCGGAGAAGGTGTAGTCGAGCAGGTCATCGCGCAGGAAGTTCATGCGCTCCCAGTCGGCGTAGGACGGGCTGCCGCCGGTGTCGTTGCCGGCAACACCAAATGCCTTGTCGTACCATGCGGCAGGAGAACCCGTATCCGGCATCTGTTCATAGTTGAGAATCTTGTCGACCTGGACCGTGACGTCGGTGCCGCTCTGGGCCGAGATCCGCGAGATCGCAGCGTCGGGATGGTTGTCGTTGCCCTCGAGCTTGGTATAGCAGGGGTCGCAGGGCGCACCTTCGTTAACGCCGGAAAGTGTCGGGATCTGTCCCGAGTCACCGACCAGGATGATCCAGGTGAGACCGTCGCCATCGTACAGGCTCTGGATGTAGCTCTTGATTTCTGCGGCCGTGGCCTCCGAACCGGAGTGCGGCACTTCCGACATGCCAGTCAGCATCGTGTCGTATCCGACCAGGGTTTCCCAGTCCACCAAGGGCTGGACCTCATCGATGAAAGCGTCGTAAGCGAGCACGAGAAGACGCCCGGGAACGGTGTCGCCAATGGCACGGTTTGCGCCAGGGTTGACAACGTTCGTACGCACAACGGCAAGCGGGTCGAGGGCTCGGTCCGGTCCCAATCTCGGGTTCAAACCATCCGTCCGGCGAATGACCTTCAGCCACATCGTCTCCACAACCTCGAGTCGGTTTCCCGACGCATGCCATCGCGCAACCGGGATCCGCAGGCTCTGTCCGCGAACCGGGCCGGCGATGAAAGGCGCATCCGTCCAGACATCGACTGTCGGGTACGGCTTGTCGCCGCCATATACCGCCTCGTCGAAAACCCAAGGCACGGTCTCAGGGTCGATCGAACGCGAAAAATGCCCTTTCGACGGCGCGACGCCGGCGAAACCGCGCGAGTCGAGATCGACCTCGATCGTTTCGACGCGGTCGAGTACCAGGGCGATGGCATCCGTGCGATCGAGCAGGTAGTCGCCGCTCAGGTAGGGCAGTACCGGCAAACCTCGTTCCATAAGATTGGAACCCATTGGCACCCGCGGCACGGCCCACCGCACACCGTCGATCTCGACCTCGTCGAGGAGGAGCTCAGAAACGGTCACCCGCAGAAACTCCTCACCCCCTTCGAGTGGGTCCACCGCAACCCCGGTGCTGCTCGGTCCGAGCCTGATCACCTCGGCTCCTGAAACGGTCAGCGCGATGAGCGCAACGAGGGCGAAAAACACGATGGATCGACGATACATGGTTATCCCCTATCTCGAATTCGGAGTGTCAAGACCCCAAGAGGCTCAGCCTACAGACAAACTACAACAAAGACAAGTTAATGAAACATTGTCGCAAAAATATCGTGGTTCACCACCGTCTACGTCACATTCCGAGTTACCATCCCTGCCATGGAACGTATGACGGTCACCACCGGGGATACGAGCTGCACTGTTGTGGTCGGGCGCGGCCTGCTCTCAGATTTCGTGAATCTGGTGGGAGACGCCGGCCTCCCACAGCCGCAGACCGTGGTCACCAACAGCACGGTCGCACCGCTGTACGGCAAAGCTGCTGCAGAAACCATCGGAGGTCGATGCTACGAGCTCCCGGACGGCGAAGAGTACAAGGTGTGGCACGAGGTCGAGGGACTCTGCCGGAGCTGGCTTGAGGCCGGCCTTCACCGCGATGCGTGCGTGCTCGCCGTGGGCGGCGGGGTGGTCACCGATACCACCGGCTTCGCCGCCTCTATCTTCATGCGCGGCATCCAGTGGGTCGCCGCGCCTACCACCCTGCTGGCGATGGTCGATGCATCGATCGGCGGCAAGACAGGGGTCAACCTCGACGTCGGAAAGAACCTGGTCGGGACCTTCTGGCACCCGCGGGCCGTGATCGCCGATGTCGACACTCTCCGCACCCTACCGCCGCGCGAGCTGCGCGCCGGCCTCGCCGAGGTCGTCAAGGGGGCGTGGATCGGCGACCGGGACCTCCTCGACCTGGTCGATCCGGAGGCGCCTACGCACGGCGCCCTGTGGGAGGAACTCGTGCGGCGCGCGATGATGGTCAAGATCGAGGTCGTGGAGGCTGACGAACGGGAGGCCGGCCCGCGCAAGGCCCTCAACCTCGGCCATACCCTCGGCCACGCTCTCGAGGCCGCCACATCGTACCGCCGTTTCCTGCACGGCGAGGCCGTCGCCTGGGGTCTCAGGGCAGTCACTCGCATCGCTCGCGCCAGAGGACTCATGAGTGAACGCTCGGCCGAACGTCTGGATGGTGTCGTGAGTCGACTCGAGCCGTTGCCGCCGATCGACGATCTTTCGGTGGATGAGATCCTGGACCACCTCGGGCGCGACAAAAAGAGGGACGATCTCGGCATCGCGTGGGTTCTGCCCACCGACGACGGAATTGTGCTCGACCAGAGGATCACCAGCGCCGAGGTTCGACAGGTACTCCAAGAGCTCGCTGAGCGCTGACTCACATCGAGAAAATCCCGAATGTTGTCCAGCCCGGGTAATCGCGGGCGGGACGCCCGCGCCACAAGACTTCGACTCATCGTGGGACGGACCCACTCTGCAAGGCGAGCCTGCCACAGCCACTGTCGCTGTCGCTGTCGCTGTCGCTGTCGCCGAAACGGGTACTCCCCCACAAAAAAGCGGGGCCCGAAGGCCCCGCTTGGATGTGATTGAAGATCAGCTCAGAAGCGGAAGCGCGCACCCAGCTGGTAGCTGCGCGGGTCGCCGACGCGGTCGAGCTCACCGAAGTCGTCTTCTATCTCGCCGTAGCGGTTCACGAGGGAATCGTTGGTGGTGTACCAGTTGGCCTCGTTGGTGACGTTGAAGGCGTCGAAGATGATTTCGATGTCCATGCCCTTGCCGAGGCCGAAGGCTTTTGAAAGCCTCAAATCCAGGTTGCGGAAGTAGGGCTGGCGGTAGCTGTTGCGGGTTTCGCGGTAGAACTGGCCGTCCGACGTCTCGATGAGGGCAAACTCGTTGTTGTACTCGCCGTCACCGTTCGTGTCGCGACCGTCCATAGCCGTGAAGGGGAAGCCGGAACGCATGATCCAGATTCCCGACACGAGGAAGCCGTAGGGCAGCTCGTAGGTCGCAGAAGCGACGAACTTGTGGGTGGCGTCGAAGTTGGACGGTCCCCAGGAGAGGTCGAGGTGGTACTGGTCGAAGGGGTAGGAGGTCGTCGCTCTTTCGTTCGAGTTGCTGTCTTTGGCCTCGGACCAGGTGTAGGAGGTGTCGAGCATCCAACCGTTGGAGTAACGTTTACGTGCCTTGAGGATGATCGCCTTGTACTCTGCCGGGACATCGGAGGTGTACTGGTTGATCTCGTCGAACTCGGGGTAGAGCTCACCGTTCTCATACAGCGGCAGACCGTCGACCGTCGTTCCTTCGATCTGCTCGACGTTCTGGTTCTGCGAACGCTCGAGCTTCTCGCTCTCGGAGTAGATCAAATCGATGCCGAGGGAGACGTCCTTCCAGACCTCTTTCTCGTAACCGAGCGAAAGGCGCCAGGTCTCGGGGTTCTCGAAGTTGGGGGAGACGACCTTGATGCTCGGCGTGCCGCCCTCCCCGAGGTCGTCGATGCTATCTACCGGCGCGTCTCCGTATCCCGGGCAGTACGCGTAGTCGCAGTAGTTGCGGATCGTCGTGGTGAAGGCACCGTTGTCAGTCATGGCATTCGACAAGAGCAGGGTCGGCGTATTGTCGTAAAAGTAGCCGATGCCACCACGCAGGACCGACTTGCCATCGCCATTGATATCCCAGGCGAAACCGACTCGCGGCGCCCAGTTGTTGTTGTCATCAGGGACCTGGCAGGTCTCAGGATAGAGGGGGTTGCAGACCTGCGGTGTCGGGTTGTCCTGGAAGTCGTAACGCAGACCGTAGGTCAAGGTGAGCTTCGGGTTGACCCGCCACTCGTCCTGCAGGTAGAAGGCGTAGTAGCTGACGTCGAACTCGATCTCGCCGTTGTAGTCCGAGAAGCCCTGCCGGTAGTTTCTCGGCTCGTCGTTGAAAAAATCGTCCCAATCCGAGTAATAATACTGACCGGCACTGTATCGATAGAAAAAGTTCTCATAATTCGCCATGTCGATGTCGATACCGGCCTTCATCGTGTGGGCGCCGAAGTAGTACGTGAAGTTGTCGATAATCTGGAAACGAGTCTCGATGGTATCGTTGGGCAGGTAGTCCTGCTGCCCCCAATTGGCCCGATAATATTCAATATTCGTCTCGGGCAGCGTCGAATTGTTCGGTGTGCGCGGCCGCTCCTCACTGGAGTACTGAAGGATAAGCTCGTTGAAGGCGTTCTCCGACAGCACCGAGTTCAGGGACACCACGAGGGAGTTGAAGCTGTTCTCCTCGAGGCCGTTGTTCGACCGTCCGAGGTTGGAGTAGTTGCCTACGAGGTTCTCGCCCTGCTGGGTGGAGTAGTTGTCGCGGATGGTCAAGAGGTTGTTGTCGGTGAGCTGCCAATCGAGCTTTGCCAGGATGACGTCGGCGTCGTTGGTCTGGGTGATCTCGCCGGTCTCAGTGTCGAAGTCGAGGCCGGTGATGGCCTCCCACTCGGCAGTGCGCTCGACGGGGAAATCCTCGAAGATCGCCAGGTAGGGAGTGTTGTACAGCTGACCGTCATACGAAACGAAGAAATGCAGCTTGTCGCGTACGATCGGGCCGCCGATTGCGAAACCGTACTGCTTCTGCTCGAAGGTGGAGCCGTCGAAGCCCTTGGCGTCGGTTGATTTCATGGCGTCGTCGGTGTAGTAGCCGAAGACCTGGCCCTTGAACTGGTTGGTACCCGACATCGTGATCGCGTTGATGACGCCACCGGAGGCGTTGAACTGCAGGTTGTAAGCCGACTTGACGACCTGGAACTCCTTGATCGCGGCCTGAGAGAAGGTGAAGGGCGGGCGCGTGCCGCCGCGTTCCTCACCGAAGAACGAACTCTGGCTGTCAGCGCCGTCGATGTTGAAGGAGTTCTGCACGGCACGGGCGCCGACGTTGAGGCCGCCACGGCTGCCGGCCTGGTCCGATCCTGCAAAGAAGGTACCCGGAGTAAGGATCGCGAAGTCGGTGAAGTCCCGACCCTGCAAGGGTAGATTCTGGATCGACTCGCTACCGACGGATGATGCCACCGACGG
>RCNG010001363.1_pt1 | contig 12094 bp, 10 predicted proteins | sample 2041371 | NCBI WGS metagenome assembly RCNG01 (sample SAMN09708227, study PRJNA481090) | Marine sediment metagenome, whole genome shotgun sequencing project. | biome: marine sediment; feature: ocean; material: sediment; isolation source: Sewage treatment plant 1 marine sediment (STP1) ... | reverse complement strand
CGGGCGACAGCGTCACGATGCTTGGCAATATACCGCAAATGTCTGACAAACTGTTCTGCTGCTATGCGCCGATCCGGTTGTCGGGCAGACTGTATTGCGTGCTGGAATTTTCGCAACCGCCGCCCTTGAGCATCATGCGCACCCGCAGGGATTTTCCCCGGGCCGGATGGAAGTGGAACGACGGGCTCCCTGGTCCGAGGTTGGTTCCGGAATTCTTGCCGGTGATGGAATCCACCGAGTTCTGCCTCAGGTAGCCTACCTTGGTCGCCTGGACCACCGCCTTTTCATAGGCCTTGCGGAAGGTCGCCTCGTCGCACCAGGCGGGCAGGTCGGCGTAACAGATGATCACGCCGGTGTCCTGGCACAGGGGCTGGGACTTGTCTTTGGCCATGATGATGTTGTCGCGAATCACCTTGAGGGCGTAGCGGCCGATGGAATCCTTCTTTTCCCGACGCAGGCCCTGATGGACAGCCCGGACCACGTCGGACGGCAGTTCGGCCGACGTGCGGCGGATCAGCTCCAGGAGGTTCTTTTGCAGCGTCTTGGCATCGACTTTCCCGGAAGACTTGGCGACGGTCCTGGCGGGCATAACGATCTCCTTGGTTTTTTGGGAAACCATGAATAGCATGAAGATAGTAGCCTCACCGCTGGGTGAGGTCAAAGGGATGATTGCTCCACCTGCGGGCCGGAGATTATTTTTTCGGTTTGTGGCGTGACCGGAGCCTTGCGGCCTTTTATGATGGGACGCGGTTCCGGGCCCGTCCCGGAACATCGTCCAACGACCGACCACACGGAGGATGACGTGAAGTACCTGCTGCTGGGCGCAGGCCTCCAAGGCACCGCCATCGCCTACGATCTGCTGCACCAGGCCCCGGGCACCACCGGTCTGGTGGCCGTGGACGTCGACCAGGCCAATCTGGACGCCCTGGTTGCGCGCCTGAAGGACAACCGCCTGACGACGGTCTGCGCCGATGTCCGTGATACGGGCGCCATCGGCCCGCTGATGGAGGATGCCGATGTGGCCGTCAGCGCGGTAAACTACTGGTTCAACGCCACTCTGGCCGCCATGGCCGTCGAGGCCCGGGCCCATTTCCTGGACCTGGGCAGCAACAACGACATCGTGGCTCGGGAATTTGAACTGCACGACGAGGCCGTCGCCCAGGGCGTCACCATCATTCCGGACTGCGGGCTCGCCCCGGGCCTGGCCGGTATCCTGGGGTACTGGCTGGTAGACGGGCTCGAGCGCGCCGAGAGTCTCAAGCTGCGGGTGGGCGGCCTGCCGGCGGATCCCCTGCCGCCCATGAACTACAAGGTGGTGTTTCCCGTTCAAGGGCTGATCAACAAATACATCGAACCGGCGGTGGTCATCCGTGAAGGAAGGCTCAAGACCGTGCCCTCCCTCAGCGAGCTGGAAACCCTGACCTTCCCCGAGCCTTTCGGCGATCTGGAAGCGTTCCAGACCAGCGGCGGCACCTCCACCCTGCCCCGCAACCTGGACGGCGTCGTGCCGAACCTCGACTACAAGACCATCCGCTACCCTGGCCACTGCGCCCAGATGAAGCTGCTGGCCGATCTGGGGCTGTGCGACTCCCGGCCCCGGGAATTTCGCGACGGCAAGGTCGCGCCCCGCGAGATGCTGGCCCGCCTCATGGAGGAAAAGCTCGACCTGCCGGGGCCGGACGTGGTCCTGCTGTTGGCCGAGGCCGAAGGCTGGGACGCCGAGGGCCTGGCCGTCCGCAAAACCGTCCGGATCATCGACCATCACGACGACGCTCACGACATCTCGGCCATGATGCGCATGACCGGTTTCCCGGCGGCCATCATCGCCTGGATGCTGGCGGCCGGCCGGATCGATGCGCCCGGGGCCCGCTGCCAGGAACTGGTGGTGCCCGGAGACGAGTTGATCGCCGAGCTGCGCCGACGCGGCGTCGCCATCGAGGTCCTGACCGGCGATCCGGGGTCCCGGTCATGAGGGGCCATGGCGACAGTGCCGGCAGTCTTGGAGGCAACCTCTTGTGGGGGTTGGTGGCCCTGGCCCTGCTGGTGGGGCACGGCCTGATCTTCCGGTTCGTCATCGATGACGCCTTCATCTCGTTTCGGTATGCCCAGAACCTGAATGACGGGCACGGGCTGGTGTTCAACCGTGGCGAAATGGTCGAGGGGTACAGCAATCTCCTGTGGGTCCTCTTGAGTTCCTTCGGCATGAAACTGGGCCTGCCCGCCCTGCTCTGGGCCAGGATCATGGGCGCCGCCGCCATGGCCGGCGTCCTGGCCTTGGCGCCTGGCATCGTGCGCATCCTGGCGCCCCGGGCCTCCGAGTTCAGCCCCGTCCCCGGCCGGATCGCCCAGCTGCTGCTGGCGGGCGCCGGGGCGGCCGCCGCCTGGATGCTGGCCGGCCTCGAAACACCTCTGTTCACCCTGTGGGTCGTGCTGGCCTGGCGTCTGGCCCTGACGCGAAATTCCCTGGGAGTCGGCCTCGCCGGTGTGCTGCTCATCCTCACCAGGCCCGAAGGACCGGCCCTGGCGGTGATCTTCCTCATCTGGTCGATGGCCCGCCCGCGGGACGCCACGTTTTTCCAGAATTTGAGACGGTCGCTGGGCTGGGTCGTCCTGCTGCTGGGCGCGGCGATCTTCTTCATCTGGCGGCACGACGTCTACGGATGGTGGCTGCCCAACACCTACTACGCCAAGACCGGCGACCTGGCCGGACAGATCCGAACCGGCCTGCCCTACACCCTCTCCTTTTTGCTGAACTACGGATTGTCGCTGGCGGTGGTCGGAGGCGCCGCGGGCCTGGGTGGGGGATTCGCCACGCTGCGGCCCCGGGACACCATCTTCGGGGCGGGTCTGGTCGTTTTCTGGCTCCTCTACGCCACGATCATCGGCGGCGACATGCTGGGCATGTTCCGTTTTTTCGTGCCGATCCTGCCCGTGTTGATCGTCGGGGTGGTGGCCCTGGCGGCGGAGGCCGGCTGGCTGTCCCAGCTGCAGGGGGCCGCCGTTTTTGTCCTGGTGGTGGGGCTGGCCCTGATGCCCCCCTCTTTCTGGGGCAAGCAGCGGCGGTTGGTGGACATCCACATGAGTGAAGCCAACCTGGGCGGTTGGATCCTGGCCGGTGACGCCCTGGCCGACAAATTGCCGCGTGACGCCGTCATCGCCCTGGGGCCGGCGGGCTACATTCCCTGGAAAACGGGAGTCCGCTCCTACGACTTCTATGGGCTGGTCGATCCGGAGATCGCCCACCTGGAGATGGAGTTCACCCACGGATATGCGGGCCACGAAAAACACGATGCCGCCCTGGTCCTGGCGCGCCGCCCCGACTACATCCTGATCGGCAACGTCGACATCACCGACCAGCCGCGCACCACCCTGATTCCGCCGCTGGACCGCGAAGTCGACATCGTCACCCACGAGGAATTCGTGTCCAATTACGAACAGATATACATACCGGTGGAGGGCGGGAAGTACCTCAACCTGTTTCGCCGCAAAGGCAATTGACGAGGAAATCTGCGGTCAGATCAACCGCGAAAAGAATCGCCACCAGCGGGGTTTGTAGTGGTCCTCGTAATCCAGGGAGAAGGCGATGCCTTCGACCCGGCCGACCACATCGGCCCGGGGCACGAATCCGAAATAGCGTGAGTCGGCGCTGTTGTCCCGGTTGTCCCCCATCATGAAGTACTGGCCCAGGGCCACCGTCACCGGACCGAAATTCCGGATAGCCCTGATCCCGGGAGTCACGGCCACGGGGTGCGGGCGGCCGGAAAGATCTTCGGTGTAGAACAGGTAGTCGTCGGCCTCGTCCCCCAGGCCCCGGGCCAGGATGTTCCGGTCGGCCTCGGCATAGGGCAGGGAGGTCCCGTTGAGGATCAGCCGGCCGTTCTTCATCTCCAGGATATCACCCGCCACACCGACCACCCGCTTGACCAGGCGGGCGCCGTCGGCGGGGGACCAGCAGATCACGATGTCGCCCCGCTGTGGGTCGCCCCAGGCGACCAGCTGTTTGCCGAGGAATGGCACCTTGAGATCGTAGGCCAGCTTGTTGACGAAGATGCGGTCGCCGATCAGGATGGTCGGCTTCATGGACCCGGTGGGGACGTCGTTCCAGTCGGCGATGGCGGAACGGAAGGTGAAGACCGTCAGGACGACCAACAGGGAGGAAAAAACCCAGTGGCGCACCAGGCGGCCCAGCAGCGGCCGGATTTTTCTATTCACGTTCAAACCTCCCGGGAAGATGTCAAACCAAGTCGCCCCCAGGTTTCGAGGGAACCGGACAGGGCCATCTCGTATATACTGGTCAGGCGAGGATTTGTTCCATTCCCCTGCGGAAGAACCTTTATGAAATCCCTGATCCTGTCCTCATTATTTCTGGCCCATTTTCTGGTGCCGGCCGTTTCCTTCGCCGACCCCGTTCCCCGGGTCGACAACGGTCTGCGGCCCACCCAGACCATTCGCAACTGGCATCTGCAGGAGCAATGGCGCGCCGGTCCGGAAGGTGATGGGTTCCTGTTCGGATCCCTGGTCGATCTGGCGGTCGATGAAGCGGGCAACACCTATCTGCTCGACTATCAGCAGCAGGAGACCTACGTCTTCGACCCGGCCGGAAAATTTCTTTTCGTACGCGGCCGCCAGGGCGAGGGGCCCGGCGAAACCACGATGGCCGGCAACTTGCTGCTCGGCCCGGACAGGTTCGGACTTCTGAACCGCTTCCCCGCCCAAATCGTCTGGCTGGACTCCCAGGGGGATCCCGCCGGTTCGGTGCAGCCATTTTTCCCTGAGGGACAGGAAGGTTTCCTGGGCAGTTGGTTCGGGCGTCTCCGCCACGGTCGGATTGTCCTGGCCATGACCCGATCGATCTTCGACGGCCAGATCAAGGCCAATCTCGACATCCTGGCTGGGTGCAGCTTCGACGGGGCGTTGACGACCGTCTACGTCGACTTCGGCGAAACTCTCAATCGCCGCGATTCCAGTGATGGTGTCGTGGACGAGGGCCGGATGTACGACCCTCTGGTCGGGCGATGGGACCTGGACGAAAAGGGCCGCCTCTGGATTGCCCCGGAACGCGACCGGTATCTGCTCCGGGTGTACGACGCTTCCGGCGCCCCGGTCCTGGAAGTCACCAGAGAATTCGCCGGACCGCCTCGAACCCCGGCCGCCCGAAAAAAGGTCCGGCAGTCGCTGGAAAAAAAGTGGCGCAAGAGCGGCCTGCCCATAGCCGTGGGCGATCACGCCCCCTGTATCGGATCCCTGTGGATCATGGAAAATCCCTGGGGCACCGAAGTCTGGGTCGAATCCTCCGCCAGCCACCACGATCTAGGACCTGGCGTCATGGTCCGCTACGACCTCTTCAACCTGGACGGTGAATTCACCCACCAGGTGGACATCGTCGGCGACGGCGATCCTCTCTTCGACAAGTGGTACCTGGTCGGGAAAAACCGCCTCCTCATGGTCCGCAATGCCTCCCCAGGCAGCTACGCTGATGACGACCTCGAAAATCCCCGCTTTGACGATGGCGAGTTGGAAGTGATTTCATATAGAATCGTCTGGGAGGAATAACCCGAGGCGCCCCTACTTTCGGTGTCTGCACAAAAACGATCCCGGTAATCCACAGGCACGAGGACATCCGGGATCGTTTTTGTGTAGGCACCGAAAGTCTGGTACCCCTAGTTCAGGTACTCCTCCAGCCGATCCTCATGAATAGTAAAACTCAGCATCTTCAGCTTGATGTAGTCGCCGTCCCAGAAGTAGTAGCCCTTGTGGGCACCCAGGCGACTGGAACGATTGGAATCCTTGATCAGGAACCAGTCACGATCACCGAGGGAAGTGTAGCCGACGATTTGCACCCCGTGGTCGTCGCCGGTGGTGCCGTTGGCGATGCGGAACTCACGGCTGCCCTGGTTGATGAATTCCGACGGGATGTCCCACTCCGGCACGATGGCGACGTCGAATTTTCCGTCCATCCCGGCCTCGCTGTTGTCGCCGCCGATCGACACCGTGTAACCATCGGCGACCGCCTGCTTGATCACAGCGTAGAAATCATCCAGGGGCAGGTTGAAGTAGTCATCCTTGCGCCGCCAGTTGTCGTGCACGTCCAGCAGCACTTCGCTCCGAAAGGGTTCGTCCATGCGGGACACGACCGAGCGGTACTGCCCCATGTCCAGCTGGAGAACCTCGGCCAGGAATGAAGGGGGCGAATAGGTCCGGCCCTCCCAGTCAAACTCGGTCGGCGGCGGCCCCATGTGCTTGTCCAGGATGGACCGTACGTAGGCCAGGTTCTGCTCTTCGTCCCAGCTTCCGTTGTCGAGCACCCAGTTGAGATAGCTCTTGAGCTCCCGATTCAAAAGGGTGTGGTCGTGTCGGCCCTCGCTGTCCAGGACGCCTGCGTAGGCCGCGTGGGGCACCGCCCCGTACTTCTTGAGGATCTCCAAGGTCCCGTGGTCCTGCCCGCCCTGTTCGACGGGCGTGTGACCGAATTCCCTCAGGAAGCTGAGGGCCTTTTCATAGTATTCCCAGTAGACGACCCACATTTCCGACAGCTTGACCTCGACGTCGTTGATTCGTTTGGCCTCGCTTTCCAGATAGGAGGTCGAGCAGAAGGCCCAGCAGGTTCCGGTGTAGTACTGGGGGACCGGTGGCGTGTGCCAGAGCTGATCGAACTGGTCGGGGTCCGTCGGCGTCTCGATCTGCGACCAGTCCACGCGGAGGTCCCTGGCGGCTTCTTTCTTCGCCTTTTTCTCATCCGCATAGAGAACGTCTATTTCCGCCCGAACGGAATCGCGGAAAGCCAGCAGGGAATCCCGCTCGGCGGTCATGGTATCCAGCACGGGGTATTCATTCTGCGTCCGGTAGACGGGCTCTTCGGCCGCCGCCACCGCCGTAGACATCATTGTCAGCAGGCAAAAAAATCCAACCAGGAGACGAATCATGTCAAGCCTTCCGAAAGAGTGGGTCAGCCGGCGGCCAGCAGGGCGGCACCGCCCACACCGAGCGCGGCGACCATGAAAATGATGACGAACTGGACCAGCCAGCCGATGACGCAGACACCCACCGCCCGTCCGGTGGTGCTGTAGTTCAGGACCTGGCGGATGGCCACGACGAAGGCGGCCAGCATCCACAGGGACGCTACCAGGCTAACCAGTGTTCCCAGAACCGGAATGATGGCAAAGATGCGGATCACGCCCGGCGCGGCCGCAAATCCCGTCACCCTCAGGACCTGGTTCAGGCTGGCTCGGGTCGTCGGTTCCGCCAGGATGTTGGTGCCGATGAAGTGCGACAGGACCGCCCAGATAAACCAGCCCACCAGGGCGGCGAGGCCGCCGAACACCAATCCCACCGGTCCGCCGAGGCCCGCGCTCCCAAGGCCCGCGGCCAGACTGGATATGAGCACCACGCCCATGGCCTGGTTCATGCTTCCTTCGTCCCGGTCCACTTCCTCGAACAGGGTGACGTCGAGCTTGGCAGCCCGGATCATGCGGTCGACGATAGAGGCCATGACACGGTCCTTTCGTTGGCAGGCGGGTCGTCCCGATTCCATCGCCTTACTATACAGGTTTTCAGCCGGCCCGCCGATGAGAGATTTTTGGTGGGGCTCCGGGATCGCTGCCCTTACCTTGCAGGAAGACAGGACGTCCGGCCATCCACCCTTCCTTCCGGGAGACGCCATGCCCGATCCCAATCCCCTCTTCCGTTTCCTGGGGACTCAGCGGGCCGTGATTCTCGACGGAGGTCTGGCCACTACTCTGGAGGATCGTGGCCACGATCTGGACGACGAGCTGTGGTCGGCCCGGGTCCTGCTCGAAGATCCCGCAGCCATCGGCGCTCTCCACCGGGATTTCCTGACCTCAGGGGCGGACATCATCACCACGGCCACCTACCAGGCCAGCTTCCAGGGGCTGGCCAAGCGCGGACTAAACCACCGGCAGGCCGGGCGGCAGTTCGAACTGGCCCTGGATCTGGCCCTGACTGCCCGCGATGAATTCTGGGCGGCCTCTTCCCACCCGCATGGCCGCCTGCGCCCTCTGGTGGCCGCCAGCGTGGGTCCCTTCGGAGCCTACCTGGCCGACGGATCGGAATATGCGGGCCGCTACCAGGCCGGGACCCGGGAACTGGAGGCCTTCCACCGTGAGCGGTGGGAAATCCTGGCTTCCTCCGCAGCCGACCTCCTGGCCTGTGAAACCCTGCCCAACCTGGAAGAGGCAGCCGTCCTGCTGGAATTGCTGGGCCAGACCCCGGGAAAGTGGGCCTGGTTCAGCTTCAGCTGCCGAGACGGCGCCTCTCTGTGCGACGGTACACCCCTGGGCGAGGCGGTCGAACTTTGCGCGGAGGCTCCCGGGGTGGCCGCCATCGGGATCAACTGCACCGCACCCCGATTTATCAGTCCCCTGCTGGACATCGCCCTCCGGATCACCGGAAAGCCGTTGATTGTCTATCCCAACTCCGGGGAACACTATCAGCCGGACTCCCGAACCTGGGCTCCCACGCCCGGTGACGGGGATTGGCTCGGTCTCGCCAGGGAGTGGGTAAACAGCGGAGCCAGGGTCGTCGGCGGCTGCTGCCGCACCGGGCCCGGCGCCATCGCCGATCTGCGGCACCGCTTGCTTGATTGACGGTTCGTTATTAGGCTGGAAAAAAGCGGCCCGCTCCTGAACCGACGATTTGCCGACCTTCGCGGGCTTCCCCTCAGGCACGATCCATCGTTTCTTTTGGTTGGAGGATGACCATCATGAAGAATAAAAGAATTTCCCTGCTCCTGGCTGTTTTTGCGGTGGCGACCCTTTTCCTGCCGGCGACCTTCGCTGCCCAAGGTGATCCCTGGTTCGACCTGGACAACTGCAAAATGTGCCAGCCCATGACCCAGGAAAAAGGTCTGATGGAAAACATGGAGTGGGAGAATCACCTGACGGCGGACGGCATGATGACCGTGACGGTCATCGCCCCCGGTTATGAGAAGGCCTTCGAAAGCGCCATGAAGAAAATGGAGGCCACCGGTGAAAAACTCATGGCCGGCGAGGAGATGTATCTGTGTGGCTTCTGCCAGTCCTACGGGGGGCTGCACATGGCCGGCGCCACCTTCGAGAATTTCGTCACCGGCGGCGGGCTCATCAACCTGGTGACCTCCCGGGATCCGGCGGTCATCAAGAAGATTCATGAACACGGGCAGAAGACCATCGACGAACATGCCAAGATGGTCGCTTCCGCGGGCGGTGACGATCACCCCCACAAGGACCACCCTGATCACCCCAGCAACTAGGCCGCCCTGTCATTTTTCCCTTCCGTTTCGGGGCCCTGTGCAAGCGGGGCCCCTTGTGCTATCTTTGCCCCGCCCGAATTTCTCCAGCGATACATTTCGCGCCGCGAGCGCCGAGGTTTTCCCATGACCCGGGAAGAATTCCAGCACCATATCCGCCAGGGCATCGCCGATGTCCCGCCTATGCGGCCGGTTGAGGACCCCACCGTCAGCCGGGCACCCGAACGCCCAATGCTTTTGAGTCTCGAGGAGAAAAAGTTATCTCTTCGCAACGCCTTACGGTACTTCCCTGAGAACATGCACCAAGAACTCGCCCCGGAATTCGCGCAGGAACTGGCGCGCTGGGGACGCATCTACATGCACCGTTTCCGGCCGGCCTACGCAATGCACGCACGGCCTCTGTCCGACTATCCCGCGGTGACCCCGCAGGCCGCCGCCATAATGCTGATGATCCAGAACAACCTGGATCCCGCAGTCGCCCAGCACCCCTACGAACTGATCACCTACGGCGGCAACGGCACCGTCTTCCAGAACTGGGCCCAGTACCTGCTGACCATGAAATATCTCTCGGAGATGACCGAAGAGCAGACCCTGGCCATCTACTCCGGCCACCCCCACGGCCTGTTCCCCAGTTCACCCGACGCTCCCCGCGTGGTAGTGACCAACGGCATGGTCATCCCCAATTACAGCAGCGGCGACGACTACACGCGCCTGGCCGCCCTGGGCGTGACCAGCTACGGCCAGATGACCGCCGGCAGTTACATGTACATCGGGCCCCAGGGGATCGTGCACGGCACGACCATCACCATCCTGGGCGCGGGACGGCTCTACCTGTCGGGGGACGGAGACGAAAATCCCCTGGTGGGCAAGCTCTATGTCTCCAGCGGTCTGGGCGGCATGAGCGGTGCCCAGGGCAAGGCCGCCGTGATCGCCGGCTGCGTCGGAGTTCTGGCCGAGGTCAATCCCGACGCGGTGAAAAAACGTCACGAACAGGGTTGGGTGGACGAGGTGTTCACCGGGCTGCCGGCTTTGCTGGACCGGATCCGTCAAGCCAAGGCCGGCCGGGAAGCCATCGCCCTGGCCTATCAGGGAAACGTGATCGACCTGTGGGAAGCGTTGGCCGACAGCGACATCACTGTCGAACTGGGCAGCGACCAGACCAGCCTGCACATCCCCTACACCGGCGGTTACTATCCCGCTGGGATGAGCTACGCAGAAAGCAACGCCATGATGGCGACCGACTCGGGCACCTTCAAAAGCCGGGTCCAGGCCTCGCTACTGCGGCACATCGCGGCGGTGAACCGGTGCGTCGACCAGGGCATGAATTTCTGGGACTACGGCAACGCCTTCCTGCTGGAATGCAGCCGGGCCGGGGCCGACATCGCCAAGCCGGACGGGCGTTTCCTCTACCCCAGCTACGTCGAAAGCATCATGGGCCCCCTGTGTTTCGACTACGGATTCGGGCCCTTTCGCTGGGTCTGCACCAGCGGGGATCCGGCCGACCTCGAGACCACCGACCGCATCGCCGGCGACCTCCTTGAATCACTGGCCACCGATGCGCCGGACGAAACGCGCCAGCAATACCTGGACAACCTGCGCTGGATCCGTCAGGCGGGCGCCAACCGGATGGTCGTCGGCAGCCAGGCGCGGATCCTGTACAGCGACGCCGAAGGGCGCCGCGCCATCGCCACGGCCTTCAACCGGGCCATCGCCGCCGGCGAGATCAGCGCCCCGGTCGTGCTGGGCCGGGACCATCACGACGTCTCCGGTACGGACAGCCCCTTCCGCGAGACCAGCAACATCTACGACGGTTCGATGTTCTGCGCCGACATGGCCGTGCAGAACGTGATCGGCGACGGCTTCCGCGGCGCCACCTGGATCTCGCTGCACAACGGCGGCGGCGTGGGCTGGGGCGAAGTGATCAACGGCGGCTTCGGCATGCTGCTGGACGGCTCCGAGGCCGCGGACCGGCGCCTGACGAGCATGCTGCACTGGGACGTGAACAACGGCATCGCCCGGCGGGCCTGGGCCCGGAATTCCGGGGCCGAGTTCGCCATCCAAAAAGCCATGGAGTTGGAACCTTCGCTGCGGGTCACCCTGCCGACCCACGCGGACGACGGCTTGATCGATGAGGCCATCGGTAAATCATTCGACTGAGGACAACCTGGAGGACACATGGAAGCGCGCCCCGAACGTTCGGAAAAACTGCCCCGCCCCCGCGTCGACGCCCTGGACGAGATCCTCGGCAAGCCCTTCAAGGTCCTGGACGACGGTCTGATCCGCGTGGTGGACTACATGGGCGACGACGCGGCTGTGGTCCAGGCCGCCCGTGTCTCCTACGGGGCGGGCACCAAGAAAACCAGCGACGACCGGGGATTGATCCGGTATCTGCTGCGCCATCGGCACACCACCCCGTTCGAGATGTGTGAATTAAAGCTCCATGTGCGCGTACCCATGGACGCTTGGCGGCAGTGGATACGTCACAGAATGGCCTCAGTGAATGAGACGAGTACGCGCTATAGCATCGCCATCGAAGGCACCCAGAAAACCGCCCCCGAGCAGTGGCGCATCCAGGCGGTGGACAACAAGCAGGGCAGCAGTGGCTGGCTGGACACCGAAGCCGGCGCCGATCTAACAAACCAGGAAGCCGATTTCCACGACACGGCCCGCAACCTTTACAACGAACGGCTCGAACTGGGGATCGCCCGCGAGCAGGCCCGCAAGGATCTTCCCCTGTGCACCTACACCGAGGCCTACTGGAAGATGGACCTGCACAACCTGCTGCATTTCCTGGCCCTGCGCATGGACCCCCACGCCCAGCAGGAGATCCGCGAATACGCCAACATCATC
>RCNG010002194.1_pt1 | contig 12096 bp, 10 predicted proteins | sample 2041371 | NCBI WGS metagenome assembly RCNG01 (sample SAMN09708227, study PRJNA481090) | Marine sediment metagenome, whole genome shotgun sequencing project. | biome: marine sediment; feature: ocean; material: sediment; isolation source: Sewage treatment plant 1 marine sediment (STP1) ... | reverse complement strand
TCTGTGAGGGCTTCCGTGAACCTTGTGAGGTTGACCGATGCGGTCTTTTTGGATCATCCCGCATTGGGTACTACTTACCCCGCCGGCCGTCCCACCGGTTCTTGAACATTATCGGCACGGAACGCCCGAAGTGTTGAGGATTTCCTCCGGTCCGCAGTGAATTGATGCGCTCGACCCATAGAGTCAGAATGCACCGTCGGAGGCACCTTCCATGCTCGAACTCAACGATCTGAGCAAACGATTCGGTGACGTCATCGCCCTCGACGGCGCCGGCTTCGTGGTTGAGCGCGGGCGGATCCTTGGATTTCTCGGCCCAAACGGTGCGGGGAAGACCACGGCGATGCGTGCCGTTTTTGGACTCATCCGCCCCGATGGCGGAACTGTGTCCTGGAACGGTGCCCCCGTTGGCCCGGAGGAACGACTCCACTTCGGATACATGCCGGAAGAGCGTGGCCTGTATCCGAAGATGAAGGTGCACGATCAGCTCGTCCACTTCTCCCGTCTCTCTGGCCTCTCCAAGAAGGAAGCGAACGAAGCGGTCGACCACTGGCTCGGCGTCCTCGGCCTCGCCGGCAGAGGCGACGCGAAGCTCGACGACCTGTCACACGGCAATCAGCAACGAGCTCAGCTTGCAGCCGCACTCGCACCAAACCCGGAGCTGCTGATTCTTGATGAGCCGTTTGCCGGTCTTGATCCCATTGGAGTCGACTCGCTCGCCGAGACCCTGACGGAGTTGGCATCCGAGGGTGTGACGATCGTCTTCTCGAGCCACCAGCTCGACCTTGTCGAGGACGTGTGCCAGGACGTCGCGATCATCAACGAGGGTCGGATCGTGCTGTCGGGACGATTGGACGACATCAAGAACCGTTCGAAGAAACGACGTCTGATGATCGACGTCGACGGAGAACCGTGGATGCCCAACCTGCCGGGCGTCGAGGTCGTCGAGGGACTGGGGCCATCCCACTGCATCGTGGACGATGATGCTCCGGTCGCCGATCTTCTGGCTGCCGCGAACCGTGCTGGGGTTGTGAATCGATTTGTCTTCGAACCGCCTCGCCTCACCGATCTCTTCCGAGAGGCGGTCGGTTCGTGAAACCGTGGAGCCAGGTCGCGTTGTTGGCGAAACGGGAGTTTCTCGAACGTGCACGAAGCAAACCGTTCATCATCACGATGTCGATCATAACCGTCGCGATTCTCGCGATTGGACCGGTCGTCAGCGTGTTGTCGGGTGGTGACGACGAGGCGACGAAGATCGGTCTGACAGGGGAGGAACCATCTGGGATCGAACAGGAGCTTCACTCTCAGGCGACCCTGTTCGATTTGGAGATCGAGGTCGATCGGTTCATGAACCGAGACGAGGCGGAGACAGCGTTGACCGACGGGAACATCGCGGTCGTGCTTGTTGATGGGACCGAGATCGTCTTCCAAGAAGAGAGTTCGTCTCGATTGACGGCACTCCTTCGCAGTGCCGTCAATACGACGGTGAAGACCGAAGCGCTCACCAGATTGGGGCTGTCGGAGAGCGAGATTTCTCTCGTGGTTGAACCGATCCCGATAGAGGTCACGACACTCGAAGAGCAGGACGTTCAGGACGACGCAAAGCGGGGAGCTGCGTTTGCCGGAGCGATTCTCCTGTACATATCGATCATCATGTTCGGCCAGTTCGTGGCGATGGGTACGGTCGAAGAGAAGCAGAACAGGGTTGTCGAGGTGATCCTGTCCCGGGTCCGGCCCTGGCAGGTGCTCGTCGGAAAAGTGGTCGGGATCGGGTTCCTGGGACTCCTGCAACTTCTCATTTTGGCTGGTGCTGCCTATGCCTCGGCACAACTCGCGGACCTCCCCGACATCGACGTCGCAGCGATCGGTCTGCCAATCATCGCGTCACTGTTCTTCTGGTTCATCCTCGGGTACGCGTTCTATGCCTTCCTGTATGCGGCAGTGGGGTCGACAGTTTCACGGCAGGAGGATCTGCAGGGAGCGATCATGATTCCGATCATCCTGATCATGCCCGGATATCTCCTCGCGATCTTTGCGGCCGAGAATCCTGAGGCGCTGCTGCCAACTGTCGCATCATGGCTGCCTCCTTGGGCGCCGTTCGTGATGCCGGTGCGGATCGCCGCCGGTGTGACCCAACCGTGGGAGATCGTGGTGGCCGTCGTTGGAACGGTCCTCGGGGCTGTTGCCCTCGTCTGGATTGGATCGCGTGTCTACTCGGGAGCGCTGCTTCGTACGGGAAGCAAGGTCAAGCTGAGGGAAGCGTGGAAGGCAGCAGCCGAGTAGATCAGTAGATCAGGCAGATACCCCACCGGATACGCCGGGCGCAGTCGGGTCTCACGTAATCAACCACTGGATGGCTCGGGCGGGCCGGGTTTCTCGAGTGTTGGCGTGTGGACGAGGAGGGCGGGGCAGTCGACCGCTTCGGCGATTCGGTCGGCGAGGTCGGCTACGAGGTGGAGTCGGTGGCTGGGTGCGCCGAGAACGACGAGGTTCGCTCCCCGGGAGAGACCCGTCAGCGTGTCGATCAGGTCGTCGGTTGGACGAACTCGGTCATCCCACGGCACCGTGAGAACCTCACCAAGCTGCTCGTGGTAGGTGCGGATCGATGCAGCCTGGCCGGGAGGCGCATCGACCGGTGTCAGATGCACGAAACGGATCGACGCATCCTCGTAGCGAGCGATGTGGTCGGCTATCTCGATCTTCACCGGGTCGTATGGGCCCCCCGTTCCGAGCACCGCTATTCGGTCGATGCTGTCGACCTCACGATTCCTGAGGAACGCAGAGTCGCAGGTCAGGTGTTCCTGGAGCCAGTGAAGATCCCTAATCACATGGCGTGTCGCCCGGAGGTCCTGGGGAAGATCGGCGATGAACAGGTCGACGCCCTCACGTTCGACAAAGGCGTGCACCATGCCGCGGCGGTTCTCATCGGTGTAGTGCTCCGTCGTGACTTCGATGCCGAGTCTCCGCGCCTGCGCAAGGTCCTCGTCGGTTGGGATCATCCGTCGGGTGCGAGCATCGAAGTTGATCACGTGGATACGTCCACCCGGGGCAACTGCCAGGCGCATTGCGAGACGGAACAGCGTGTGCTGTCGGCTGGGTCGCGTCGGTCGTCGGACTAGAAGAAGAACGAGTTTCCGTCCTCCGGTCGCCACCGCATCTGCACTGGTCTGGACGAGGCGGGCGTCCTCGCGAAGCCGGAGCGCATCGCGGGCCGCCGACTCCTTGACCGCCCGGGACCGGCCGAACAGGCGATACCAAATGGTGCCGGCGACAACGAAGACCCCAGCTCCGAGAAGAGGGATGGTCCCCATCTGAGTCAATAGCAGGAGCGCTGTCACGATCCCGAAGATCTGAACAGCTGGATACAGAGGTGACCGGAACTTCGGTTGATACCAATCGAGATCGCTCTCCCGAAAAGCGATCAACGCCAGATTCACCAGAGCGAACACGAGAAGTTGGAAAGCTGAGGCGAGCTTGGCGAGTTCGATCAGTGGAACGAAGAGCACGAGGAGTATCAGCACCAACCCGGTCGCGGCGATACCGGCCACGGGTGCTCCGGACCGTTCCCCTATCCGGGCGAGGAATGCTGGCGCAAGCGAGTTCCTCGCCATAGCAAATGGGTATCGAGCCGATGCAATGATTCCCGAGTTCGCCATCGAGACGAGAGCCAGGACAGCCATGCCCGCAATGATGTACATTCCGGCCGAACCGAGGAAGTGTGAGGCTGCGGTGAGGATCGGCGTCTCCGTATGAGCCAGTTCCTCGGCCGGTGTCACGCCGACCATCACGGCGACCACGGCCGGATACAGCAGCATTGCCACACCGACCGACGTCAGGATGCTCAGCGGGATGTTGCGCCCCGGGGCCTTCACCTCCTCCGCCACGCTCGCGACCTGCGTGACGCCAATGTACGAGACGAACACGACTGCCGTTCCCGAAAGCAATCCTGTGATGCCTTCCGAGAGGAACGGCTGGAAGCTCCCCGGGTCGGAGTTCGGTGCGCCGAGGATGACGAATCCGGCCAGCAGCGCAAGGACAACCGTGACGAGCACTTTCTGGAATCTGACTGTCTCCTGGACGCCGATGAGGTTGACGATGATCAGCAAGACCGCGAGAGCGGCGGCAACGGGGCGTTCGGGATGGTCGACGAAGAACTCGAGATAGGCAGAGAGACCAACGAGTGCGAATGACGCTTTGAAGACGAGGGAGAACCACACACCGAATCCGGCGATCGTTCCCATGAGCGGGCCCATCGCTCGGTCGATGTACAGGTAGGTGCCTCCGGCCTCTGGCATGGCTGTCGCCATCTCCGATTGCGACAGCGCCGCCGGTATCACCACGATGCCGGCGAGGAAGAACGCCAGCACCACAGACGGTCCCGCAATCTTGAACGCGAGTCCGGGCAGTACGAAGATGCCCGATCCGATCATCGCCCCGATCGAGATCGTGAACACCGCGTACAGGCCAAGCGATCGGTGCAGTGAACTACTCGACCGAGGCGATGGATTGGTGTCTGGATTCGTCAAGGTGTCCGGAAACCTAGTTGGCCGTGAAGCGGTGCGGAAGGGGAGTCAGATCACGGCCGTCACCGTTCAATCGAGGACCCACTCGGTTCGAGAGGCTCGCGCCCGGTCGACATCCACCGCAGCAAGGAGCGCTCCACCGATCAGGAAGAAGGCCGTGAGGAACAGAATCGAGAGGCGTGCCGATCCGGTGAGGATGTCGACGCCTGCGAAGATCAACGGACCGAATATCGCGCTGAACCGCGAGAAGACGGAGTAGAAACCGAAGAACTCGGCCGAGGCACCTTCTGGGATCATCGATCCGTAAAGCGATCGGGACAGTGCCTGAACCCCGCCGAGGACGAGGCCTGCGAGTGCCCCGACCGCCAGGAACGCGCCGGCCTGGCCCACCGGCAGGAAGTATCCGCCGACGGTGACGAATGCCCATCCGACGATCGAAACGAGGATCGCCTTCTTCGCTCCGATCTTGTCAGCAAGCCACCCGAATGCGAGGGCGCCGAAGAAGGCCACGAGTTGGATCACGACGAACACGGCGGCGATCGTGGTGGTCGAGAGCTCGAGGGTCTCGGAAGCGAAGACCGGAGTGATCTTGATGACCGTCAGAACGCCATCGTTGTAGAACAGGAACGCCACCACGAAGAGCAGTAGTTGCGGGAAGCCGATGAGTTGGCGGGTCGTTCGCCAAATTCGGCCGACTCCGAGTCGCACGTAGGCGATGGGACGGGATGTGGATTGGTGCTCTGAAGGAAGACTCGGCCGGCTCCCTTCATCCCTCAATCGAGAGAAGGCGAAGGTCGCGAATGCTGCCCACCAGATTCCCGCAGACACGATGACGATCCGTTGGGCGACCTCCTCGCTGAGTCCCAAGGGATCGGCGAGGAACAGCAGGATGAGGGACAACACCAGGTGAATCCCGCCGCCGGCGTAGCCCATGGCGTACCCCTTGGCCGAGACGCGGTCGATCGTGTCCGGAGTCGTCAACTCAGGGAGGAACCCCTCGTACATGACGTTCGCAGACACGAAGCCGATCTGAGCCATGAGTGCAACGACGATGGCAAGACCGAGATCACCGGGTCCCGGGATCGCCGTCAGGACGGCAAAGACAGCGCCTGTGTAGGCGAACGTCTGGAGGAGTCGCCTCTTCGAGTTCGAGTAGTCGGCGATGGCGCCAAGGATCGGCATGACGAGGAAGAGAATGAGGGCGCCGATTCCGAGGAGGATCCCGAAGAACGCCTCGGCATCGACCGTGACGCCGAAGATCGAGAGACCCGCCTCGGGGTAGATCGTGTCCCCGAAATAGATAGCGAAGATGAGACTGCCGGCCGTGATGTACGCCGAGTTCGCCCAGTCGTACATCGCCCATCCGAAGATGGTGCGTTTGTCATTTCGCACTGTTGCGGTCACGTTCCCGCCCTTCCGTCGGTCGTGACGCTATACCCATCCGGAATTCCGTGAATGCAACAGCGTTCGCTATCTCGGTTGCGTGCACCGTCGGTACTGCAACTAAGTCGCTCAGTTGACGCAGAGAGGGCTATGGTTCCCCTGCACAGAGGGATGTCCGCTGCCGCCGTGGCACTTGTTGGTTCGAGGGCAGGTCGACAGAGCCCGCCCGTGTGCGGACCATAGTGGTTCGCGAATCGACGCCCATTGGAGGCACTAGACATGAACATCTTCGTAGGGAACCTATCGTTCCGCGCTACGAACGCTGACCTCGAGCAGCTTTTCGGCGAGTACGGGGCCGTTGACTCGGCCGCAATCATTAACGACCGCGACTCCGGCCGCTCCCGTGGCTTCGGCTTCGTCGAGATGCCCGATGCCGAAGAAGGCAAGAAGGCGATCGAAGAGCTCAACGGTTACGAGAGCGAGGGCCGTGCCCTTACCGTCAACGAGGCCCGTCCCCGTCGGTAGTAGCTGATATGGCACGAGGCGACGACACCTTCCGCACGCAGGGCGTGATCGTCGAGACGCTCCGGAACGCTGAGTTCAAGGTGCGACTCGATTCAGGTCTCGAGATTGTTGCGCGTGCATCTGGAAAGATGCGACGTGGCCGAGGGATCAGAATCATTGCGGGCGACAAGGTCGAAGTCGAAGTTTCGGCATACGACCCGACGAAGGGTCGCATCGTGTGGAGACATCGATAGACAAGTAGACATTGCTTCGGACTTGTGCCGGAGCAGTCAGTGGACAGCCGGGGTCTTTGATCCCGGCTGTTTCGCGTCTCAGTTGGTCTTTCAGCGTTGGGACACCCAGAAGAGGGTGGCCGAGCCGGTCACCATGAGGCCGATCAACAGCCAGGCAACGATGATTCCCAATGTGTCCATGGTGGGTGGACTCTAAATCACACGCGTGCAATTCATCGTGATTTCCCGACGTCCTGGCGCTGTTACGCTCGGTGGCAGGTCACCAGGGAGGGAACATGAGCGACGAGAATCCGAGCAACGTTCACAAGAGCAACGACAAGATCGGATTCGCGCTGATCGTCTCGGCGGTCATCCTGATCGCCCTCGCCGTATTCGTGATTCAGAATCTCGACGAGGTAGAAGTCGAATTCCTCTTCCTGTCCGTCAGCTTCCCATTGTGGCTGGTCGCCGTCATCTTCCTTGCCCTCGGCGTGATCCTGGGCTGGGTCTGGCGCTGGATGTCGCGACGCCGAAAGAAGGGCTGATCTCCCAGATTCGTTGATGTCGCGGCCCGTTAGGCTAAGAGTTCACCGACCTGGAGGTCTCATGCGCAGACTGTTCTCACTCAAGACGCTCATCCTCGTCATTCTCGCCGCCGGAATCGGCGCGATGGTGGCGCTCGTCGTCAATCAGAAGAAGAAGTTCGCCGGAATGTCCGAAGAGGAGATCCGGGCGTACCTTGATCAGAAGCTAGCCGGCAGGATGTCCGAAGATCAGGTTGCCCAGATCCAGGACGCCGTCGTCTCCGCCGTCAAGAGTGGTTCCGATGCCGTTGAGAGTGACGAAGAGGCTCTCACGGATGCAGCGGAGGTGATCGCCGAGGTTGCTGAAGAAGTTGCCGAAGAAGAAGCCGCTGAAGAAGAGGCCGTCGAAGCTGTCGAAGAGGCGGTCGAAGAAGCCGAAGAGGCGTAGTCCAACCCACCAGTAGTTCAGCAGAGCGTCTCTCCGGTACTCCGGGGGGACGCTCTGCTGGTTTCTGTCGCCTCAGTAGGCCGTCGTTCGGAAGATGGGTTGGAAGAGTGACGTGTCACGGGCGCAGGACTCCGCGATTGGGCACTCCTCGCACATCGGATCCTCCATCTCGAGACAGAGGCTCCGACCGAGGGTGAAGAGGAAGCCGTCGACTTCCCCCACATTCAGACCGGATGCGCTACAGAGTGTCACGATTGCTTCGTATGACGCAGAGCGGACCGACGCCTCGCCGACGGCATCGGTCCATGCACGATCCTCGAGGGTCCGGCGCAGATCAGGATCCACGACCCGAACGCATCCCGTTCGCAGGAGTGTCCGAATGTTGTGGTAGTCGGCGATGGGTGCGATCGAACTCGGGTCGTCGAGGTGGAGGAAGTGTTCCGGTCGATTTGCCAGGATCAGAGCAAGGAGGTTCGCCTTCTTGGCGAGCGGGTCTTCGCCGAACCCCGGTATGGCCGCCAGCGATTCGAGGAGTGCCGCCAGCGGGTCGTCTGAGTTGTTCGCCCGGTCGGTCACGGATCGGATTCCCCCAAGGCGACCGATGACAACGCCGTACGCCAGCTGGAGCACGCGATGGGAGCCTGCGTCGGGGATGGGGCACGCTCCGTCGTCGTCGACGCATATCTCATCGAAGAGGAGTGGCTCTGCCGCGAGGCGGTCCGCATTCATCACCGTGGGGTCGGCCGTGGCCGCTTTCGTGAATGCGTGCCAAATGAAGTCGGAGCCCTTCCTGCGGACTCCGTCGATCGTTGCCCACATGGGCCCGCCGTAGCCATGGTCGGTGCCCGTCCAGAACCCGTATTGGTGCGCCGTCGCCAGGGTGAGCACTTCAAGGGCAAGCGGATCGTCGAGTTCAGGGAAAGGGGATCCGCAGAAATCCAGTGCCGAACGCGTGGCAGCAACTCGCAGGGAGGAGCCGACCACTCGGATGCGCTCGTGGTCGATCTCTGCCTTGCGGGTGTCTGGATGGAAGGCATCCCTGCCGATGTCCGTTCGTTGGGGGAGTTGGTCGAGCAGTGGTGCCGCACCCGGACCCTGGATGATCAAGGAAGCGACACGCAACCCCTCGGTGACGGGGTTGGGGTCTTCCCTGAGCATTGCCCCGATGTATCCGCCGGCGAAAGCATCGCCGGCACCGGTCGGGTCGAAGGCTTGCACTGCCGACGTTGCGTGCTCGGTCCACTTCGAACCGTCCCAGCGGCGAACGCCGGATCGGCCGGCGGTGACGCAGAGGACGGTGTGAGTAGGCATTTCTGCCGGGTAGATCAGGGCAGCTTCGTCCTGATTGAGGAAGGCGACATCGACGGTTTCGAACAGCGCGCGGACCGTTTCTGGATCCGAGATCGCCAAGCCGATGAACGTACCCGCCGAGAGGCCACCCTGGTAGCCGCGATCAATGAGATCGTCGACGAACTGCGATTGGACGCGTGCCGACGCACCGAGCGGTCCCACGTGAACCCAGTCGGCGGTCAGCCATCGCCGAGGGAAGTCTGTACCTCGAATGAGGGGCTCCTCGCCCAATTCAACGTCGACGTACGTTGCCGACTCGTCGGTGTCGTAGGCGATGTGGAACGCCGGGAGTGACCCGTCTACCGGGACGAGACCACTCGGGTCGATTCCGCCGGGCCTGAACGCTGCAGCAATGTGGTCGGGGAGTGTGTGTGGCACCCGGGCAGCGAGACCGACCGAGACCCCGGTCAGTCGACCGGCGAGGGCGGTGATGAATCCCGAACCGCCGATGGTCTCGTGGGTGTCTCCATGGATCTCGATCCGATCGGTGGAAGGCGTACCGGCGACGATGAGTTGGGGTGCGTCCATCGCGAGAACGTACCACAACGAAACAGCCGGCCGGCCGGGTGGCCAGCCCCGACCGTTCTGTGGGCCCGAGCCGCCAAATAGGACGGCGCGTACCCTGGGTATGTCTTTCAGGTGTGGATTTCGAGGATGTCGCCGTCTTCTACCACGTGGTCCTTGCCGACATGTTGGCCGTCGTACGCTCCGCGACCCCAGACGCGGGCGTGACGGAACGAAGCAGCGAGATCCCGATGCACCAGGCGGGCGACGTCCTCGACTGTGGCTCCGTGGCGAACCGTATAGGGGCGGTTCTTGTCCGGATCCTTCCCCGGCACCTTCGTATACACGCGCACGATGTCGAGATTCCGGAAGAGCCACGGTCCGATCTGCTCGGTCCCTTCACCCGTTGTCGCTGAGACAGCGATGGTCGGGAAGTGGAGTTCGCCGAGTTCCCGGCATACGGCAAGGTCACCCTCGATGTCGGGAATCACATCGGCCTTGTTCGCGATGAGCAGTGTCGGCAGGCGTATCGAGAACGGATCGTCGTCTGGCAGCTGAAGCAAGTCCCACGCCCCGACGAGCGCGACTCGCCGCTCTTCGAGGATCTCGCGGACCGCCACGATCTGCTCGACGCACCCCGGCTGGCTGAGGTCAACGACGAAGAGCGCACCGTCGGCTGATTGGAGCGTGTTCCCGATCCAGGGAATCGGGTGCTGACTTGAGATCGGAGGGAGGTCGACGAGTTGGATGAAGGCATCGTCGACGTTGAGCATCCCCGGCTCCGGGTACTGGGTGGTGAAGGGATATGAGCCGACCTGGGTGTGTGACCCGGTGAGTGCCGCGTGCAGGGAAGACTTGCCCGTGTTGGGCGGTCCGAGGATCGCCACCTGCGCTGCCCCATCGGGGTGAATGAACGTTGCCGGCCCCGTGCGCACCCCGCCCTTCGAAGGGCCTGTGAGCTCGGCCTTCAGATCCTTGATCTTCGTCTTGATCTCAGCCCGGAGATGTTCGGTTCCCTTGTGCTTCGGGATTGTCCGATGCATCAATTCGAGTAGCTCGAGACGCTCCTGCGGGTCCCTTGCCCGCCTGTAGGCAGCCTCGGCCTTCTTGTAGTCGGGCGTCAGGTTTGCCGGCATGGGCCCATTGTGCCCGCTGGACGCCCGCGATGTCACGGGCCGGAGGACCCTTCGTGTCCATCGGCGATGCAGTGGCCTCCGGAAATGGGGGAAAGTCCCTATCGACCTTCCTGCAGAGGGGGTACGTTTGGCGAAAGGAGGCATTATGAGGATCGCCCTCGTTGCCATGTCGGGTGTCCGCGCTCACAATCCGGAGTTGACCGCTCTCGGTCTGAGCCTCCCTGGATTCGTCGAGCGCGGCAAGACGATCGCCTCACTTCCGAGCCTCGGACTCCTGACCCTTGCTGCACTCACCGATGATCGGCATGACATCGACTACTACGAGGTCGACAACATTGCAGAGATGGATCCGCTCCCGGAATGCGATCTTGTGGCGTTCTCCACCTTCACCGCTCAGGCGAAGGAGTGCTACGCCCTTGCCGATCGGTTCCGTGCTGCTGGCATCACGACGGTGATCGGCGGCCTCCATGTCACGGCGATGCCGGACGAGGCGCTCGAACACTGCGACATCATTGTCGTCGGTGAAGGCGAGCCCGTGTGGGAGCAGGTGATTGCCGACGTCGAATCGGGCGCTGCCGCAGACATCTACGAATCAGACACGCTGTTCGACCTTGCTGACGCTCCGATACCTCGCTACGACCTGCTCGATCCCGAGCGCTACAACCGTCTTACCGTTCAGACGCAGCGCGGCTGTCCGTGGCGGTGCGAGTTCTGTGCCTCGTCGAGGCTGCTGAGTCCCCGGTACAAGACCAAGCCGGTCGAGAACGTCTCAGCAGAGATCGAGGCGATGAAGAACGTGTGGACCGATCCGTTCGTCGAACTCTCCGACGACAACTCATTCGTCAACAAGACCCACGCGCGCGAGTTGGTCGCCGCGATCGGAGCTCAGAATGTGAAGTGGTTCACAGAGACCGACCTCTCGATCGCCGACGATCCGGGCCTGCTGGCGATGATGAGCGACGCCGGGTGCCGCGAGATCCTCGTCGGGTTCGAGAGTCCGAACGCCGCAGCGCTGGATGGGATCGAGACGAGGAAGAACTGGAAGTATCTCCAGGTCGACCGGCTTCGGGCGGCGGTCTCGACGATCCAGGAGCACGGTGTCGCTCTCAACGCGTGCTTCGTCCTTGGACTCGATGGCGATGGGCCGGAGGTGTTCGACGCCGTGGCTCGCTTCGTCGACGAGACCGACCCGTTCGACGTGCAGATTACGGTGTTGACTCCCTTCCCCGGTACGCCTTTGTATGAACGACTCCTCCGGGAGGACCGGATCATCGAGCCCGGGGCGTGGGAGAAGTGCACGCTGTTCGACGTCAATTACCGGCCGGCGAACATGAGCGTCCAACAGCTCGAGACCGGACTCGTCGAGCTTGGGCGACACATCTACTCGGAAGAGGCCACCCGCCGTCGCAGAGCCGGATTCAAGCAACAGGCGGCCGCCGGAGCTGCTCGCCGAGCTGGGGGGAGGATCGCCTCGTGAGGACTGTTCGAGCTGGG
>RCNG010001362.1_pt1 | contig 12096 bp, 13 predicted proteins | sample 2041371 | NCBI WGS metagenome assembly RCNG01 (sample SAMN09708227, study PRJNA481090) | Marine sediment metagenome, whole genome shotgun sequencing project. | biome: marine sediment; feature: ocean; material: sediment; isolation source: Sewage treatment plant 1 marine sediment (STP1) ... | reverse complement strand
GTCATCAAGTCGTTGCGCAGCGAGATCGATATCCTGACGCTGACAGCGACGCCGATTCCTCGCACGCTGAATATGGCCCTGGGTGGCCTGCGCGAGATGTCGCTGATTACGACTCCGCCCGCGGATCGGCTGGCGGTCAAGACTTTCGTTTCCGAGTGGAACGACGTCATTATCCGCGAGGCCTGCCTTCGAGAAATCAAGCGTGGCGGCCAGGTTTATTTCATTCACAATCGCGTCGAAGATATCGGTCGTATCGAACAGCGCCTGCAGGACCTGGTTCCCGAGGCGGATATTCGTATCGGTCATGGGCAAATGCCAGAGCGTGAACTCGAGCAGGTCATGCTCGACTTCTATCATCGACGCTTCAACGTGCTGCTATGCACGACGATCGTCGAGAGCGGAATCGACGTGCCCACCGCCAACACCATCATCATCAACCGCGCGGATCGCTTCGGTCTTGCGCAATTGCATCAACTCCGGGGCCGCGTTGGCCGCTCGCACCATCGTGCCTACGCTTACCTGCTGGCGCCTCCCAGGGCCGTGATGACACCGGATGCGATCAAGCGCCTCGAGGCTATTGACTCACTCGAAGATCTCGGCTCGGGCTTTACGCTGGCAACCCACGACCTCGAGATACGCGGGGCCGGCGAACTGCTCGGCGATACACAAAGCGGGCAGATCCAGGAGATCGGGTTCTCGCTCTACACGGAGCTGCTGGGACGCGCTGTCGACTCGCTGCGCGCCGGCGAAGAACCGGACCTCGACGCGCCGCTGCACGCCGGCGTCGAGATCAATCTGCACATTCCGGCGTTGCTGCCCGAAGACTATGTCCCGGACGTACATCTCCGGCTGATCCTCTACAAGCGCATTTCGGCGACGGAATCCGCAGATGAGTTGCGCGAGCTTCAGGTTGAGCTCATCGATCGTTTCGGCCTGCTCCCGGACAGCGCGAAGAACCTGATGCGCATCGCGGCGATCAAGCAATCCGCAACGACGCTCGGAATCGAGAAGATTGATGCTGCCGAGCGCGGTGGCTACATGCTATTCGGCTCGCAAAGCCATATTGACCCTGTCGCGCTGGTTCAATTAGTGCAAAATGACAATCACAAGTACCGATTGCAGGGGTCGCACCGACTGCAGATTCGAGACGACCTGGCGGACCTGGAGTCGCGATTCCGCGCCGTCGAGCAGCTCCTGCGGCAACTTGCTATCAAGGACTAGGAACTTCTGAAAATCATGGCTCTAATGCGGATATCTTTGGCACTGCTTCTGAGCATGCTGCCAGCCCTGGCGGCGGTCCAGGCACAGGACAACCTGAGTGAGGAGACGGTTGAAATCCGTCGCTACACGGTCGAGATGATCGTCTTCCGATATGCACAGCAAGTATCGGCGGGCAGCGAGAAATTCAACCTGGAAAAACAGGCAGCGCCGGGGTTGGACGAAGACCCTGTCCTGGTCGACGGTGAACTTCTCGAGGAAATCGCGCCCGTTTCCCGAATCTATCGCGATATCGAATTCACGCTGCTCTCGAGAGATCAGTTCACCATGGGCAAGGTAATGAGTCGTCTTGAACGTCTCGATGCCTACGAGCCCCTGATGCACTTCGCCTGGACACAGGCAACCTGGCCCGATGAGGGCACCTTGCCGATTGAGCTCAGCACGATGGGCCGAACGCCACCGGGGCTCCGTGGCACGCTGCGACTCTACCTGAGCCGCTTCCTGCATCTTGTTGTCGACCTTGAACTGGAAGCACCGCGCAAACTGGCGAGACCCGACGCAGGATCCGAAGACATGCTGAGCTATGGCGACTATCGCTCAATTGACGAATCAGGATTGCTCAACGAGCCCTACGACTTCGGATCGCCGCAACCCGTGCGCTACCACATCGACGAAAATCGCATCTTCAAGTCCGGAGAACTTCGCTATTTCGACCACCCGAAGTTTGGCGTGCTGGCCAAGATAATGCGGGTTGAGAATGAGCCGGAAGAACCGCGCGAGCCTGAAGAATCCGAGCTACTCGGATACCCGGCCCAATAACGCACCAAGGTATTCGCGAGCACCCTGCTCCTCTCCGGCAGCATCGGCCACGCATACGTCAAAACTGACTGTAACGAAGCGGGAGGTCTTGGATCTCGGGTGATGCAATCCAAGTTCACGGACTGCCGTCGAGATTCCGCTCGCGAAATCACGAACGCCCTCCTCGTCGGAAGCGTGCGACAGCACAACGAATTGCGCACCACCGGGGCGAGCCACGACATCGCTCGCGCGGCGCAGACAACGTTTGATCGCCTGGCCAGCGCGCCGCAGGCACGAATCAGCGGCGTGCCGGCCGAAAACTTCGATATACGAATCAAACTCATCCAGCGTGAACGTCACCAGCGATAGCTGGCTCTTCTCGCGCGAGGCAACCGCCCAGTCGTGTTCGAAGACTTCCGTGAATGCACGGCCGTTCAACAGGCCGGTCACCGGATCATCGCGGGACAGATCCCGGATGCGGCGCTTCGCTTTGAGCAGCGCGTGATGCATTTCGTCGCTTTGTGCCGGCGCGGAGCCCGCGCCGCCGCGCCAGTACGCGGCGTAGAAACGCGCCGCATCCTCATTGGCAAGAACGAGCGGCTTGATCACGAGCAAGTACTCCCGGCCATTAGACTCGACCGGAAAACTGGTCTCCTGCTCCGCACGCACCGACTCGCTGGCTTCGATAGCGATCTCGCGCCCGGCGATCTCCTCAACAACGTCAGCGAACGGCTGACCGCGGCCCTCTTTGCCACCCAGGTTTTCGAACGCCGGGTTAGCCAGCACGACAGGCCAGTCTGGCTGATCGATACGCGCCACGAGCAACGGCTCGGTTGTCGCTGCGATGACCTGTTCGAGAATGGCTCGGTTCGGTGCCCTCATGATTGCATGCTCATACGGACCTGAAAAATGCCTGCAGCAAGCTCATCGTAGCCGCGCAGGCGGCTTGCGTGCTGGCTTCGACATCCTGGTGTATCGGCGTATCGCCGCGCCCGGCGGCACGATTGACGATCATTGCCAGGCAGGCATAGTCGAGCCCGAGCTCCTGCGCAATTGAGGCCTCCGGCATCGCGGTCATGCCGACATAATCGGCGCCGTCCTTTTCCAGGCGGTCGACTTCGGCTGCCGATTCGAGCCGCGGGCCCTGGGTTGCTGCGTAAACGCCGCCATCGAAGCAGTCGATGCCAGCCGCTTTCGCGGCAGTGAGCAATCGATTTCGGAGTGGCGAGGAAAATGGCACAGTGAAATCGATATGCTCGACCTGACCGTCAGAACCGTCGAAGACGGTATGCTCCCGACCCCAGGTGTAGTCGAGGAGCTGGTCGGGCACGGCCAGCTGGCCGGACTCGCGAACGTTGGAAACAACGCCCACCGTATTCAACGCGATCACGCTTTCGGCGCCCAGCGCCTTCAACGCCGACAGGTTGGCGCGGTAGTTAATTGCGTGCGGCGGTATTGAATGATCAGCACCATGCCGTCGAAGCGACAGCAGCGAGCGTTCTTCAAGCATGATCGTATGGATGGCCGCCGACGGACTCCCGAAGCGAGTCTGCGCCAGGCGCCCCTCACCTTCACCCGCCAGCGCTGGAAAACCGCTGCCGATAATTACCGCAAATTTCGTTGGCGTCGTCATTGTGCGCTTGCGTCAGGCATCCAGGTGCAGCTCCGGGCGGTCACTCCAGCGCGCGAACTGCCGATTGATCGAAAACCACTCGTCGCTCGCCAGCAGCGTCTCACGTAGCGGATGCCCGGTGCCATGCAGTCGCGCAAGGCGCACCAGCGATAGCGGATTGGAGTAGTCAACCAGCGCTGCGACCGCCTGTTGCGCAGCATCCCGGTCATTACAGACGAGAATCATGTCACAGCCCGCGTCGAGTGCCAGCCGGGCTCGTGTTGCCATGGGGCCATAGTCGCGCGTCGCCTTCATACTGAGATCGTCACAGAATACCGCACCGCCAAAGCCAAGCCGGGAACGCAGTTCACGTTGTATCCAATATTCCGAGAAGCCGGCCGGCAGCGGGTCCATCTGTTTGTAAATAATGTGCGCCAGCATGACACCCGCGAGAGCACTATTGCCAATGAGTCGCTCATACGGCCGCATGTCATCGAGTACCAGGCCGTAATCCCGGCGATCCGTCGGCAGTTTCAGATGCGAATCCGCTGTGACCGCGCCGTGACCCGGAAAGTGCTTGCCTACAGCGGCCATGCCGGCGCTGCGAAGGCCGCGCGCGAAGGCTCCTGCAAGTTCGGCCACCGAATCCGGCTTCGTATGGAATGCGCGGTTGCCGATAATCTCGCTCACGCCCCAGTCCAGGTCCAGGCAGGGCGCAAAACTGAGATCGATGCCGACGGAGCGCAGCTCGGAGCCGATCATCCAGCCGGCCTGGCGCGCGGCACGCAGCCCGGATTCGCTGTCGCGATCGTACTCGCGTCCTATCCGCCGCATCGGCGGAATTGCGGTAAAACCGTCGCGGAAACGCTGCACCCGGCCGCCTTCATGATCGACGGCGATCAGCAACGGTGGACTGCGCAGAGCGCGTATATCCTGCACGAGGTCCGCGACCTGATCGGCGGATTCGAAGTTGCGCGCAAACAGGATTACCCCGCCCACCGCAGGTTCCCTGAGCAAATCGCGATCCGCGGGACTCAGGTGGAGTCCGTCTATGTCCAGCATCACGGGGCCTAATGACATCCGCTGCGCCTCTGGGGTTGCGGTCAAGATTTGCTAAAGATACCGACCGATTCTACATGGGCCGTGTGCGGGAACATATCGATGATGCCTGCCGCCTCGAGCCGATACCCTTGCTCATGCACCAAAGTCCCGGCGTCCCGGGCAAGTGTGCCGGGGTGGCAGGACACGTACACAATTCGCTGCGGCCCGAACAGGTGCATTCGACTGACAACCTCTGCGGCGCCGCTACGCGCCGGATCCAGCAACAGGCGGTCCCATCCTGACTTCACCCAGGGCTCGCTGCCGTCGATCTTGCCCAGGTCGGCGACCCGGAACTCGACATTGGTCAGGCCGTTACGCCGTGCGTTCTCGCCCGCGCGCGCCACCAGGCTCGCGTCACCCTCCACACCGAGGACGGCCCCGGCTTGCCGAGCCAGCGGCAACGAGAAATTGCCGATACCGCAGAACAGGTCGAGCACGCGATCGTCAGGTCCGGACTGCAGTTCCTCCACCGCAAAGCTCACCATGCGCTCGTTGATGTCGCTGTTTACCTGTACGAAGTCGACCGGCTCAAAGGCGATTGTGATGTCGAAGGCCTGTAGCGAATAGTAAAGCGGATCTGCCTCGGCCGGATGCAGGAGCGTGACCGAATCGAGTCCTGCCGGCTGCAGGTAGATGCGGATGTCTTGTGACTCGCCGAACGCTATTAGCTCCGCCCTGTCGGCATCGGTCGGCGGATCGAGCACACGGAACACGAGCGCCACATGATTGTCAGCCACGGCGACCTCGACCTGCGGCAGGCGCGCACGTATCGAGAGACCGCCGATCAGTTCACTCAGCGCGTCAATCATGCCATCGACCGGCTTCGCCAGTACTTCGCAACGGTGCATGTCCGTTACGTACGGCGCGTGACGTTCGCGAAATCCTACCAGCGTCCGGCCTTTTGCCGGCACGTGCTTGACCGCGAGACGTGCGCGGCGCCGATAATTCCACTCGGGGCCGGTCATGACCGGCAGCCAGCGCTCAGGCTCGACGCGCCCGATGCGTTCGAGGTTGTCTCTCAGCGTCTGCTCCTTAATTGCGCGCTGATGCTGCGCCGACACATGCTGCAGGGAACAACCGCCACAGCGCCCAAATGCCTCGCACCGGGGCTCGATGCGATCAGGCGATGCCTCGATAACCTCGAGCAGTTCGCACTCGTCGTAACTACGACGCGATTTGCGGCGAATAAACTGCACCGTCTCGCCCACCAGGGCGCCGGCCACAAATGCTTTCTTGCCGTCCAGGCTCGCAATACCCTTGCCGTCGTGAGTGACCGACTGGATCTGCGCCGTTTCCGGCTCGCGTCGTCGTCTCGCCATGAGAGCCCTTATTCCGTCCAGGCCGACAGAAAGTCGTTAAGGTGCGCCTGGTCCATTTTCGAAAGCGTCGTTCGCACGAGCGCGTACTCACGCTCGAGGTCTTTCGCATCGAGATTGCCACGCATGAACTCGAACCGCAGGAAGACCAGCCAGGTATTCAGTACATCTGTCTCGCAGTAGTCCCGGATCTTCTTAATACCACCCTCGCGATATGTATCCCAGACTTTGTCACCACTCATGCCGAGCTTGCCGGGAAAACCGAGCATGACAGCAATCTGGTCCAGGCTGGCGCGTCCCCTCGGTTGAAAGCCGGCGATGACATCCATCAGGTCGACATGTCGCCAGTGAAATCGGCTCAGGTAGTTATTCCACTTGAAGTCGCGGTCGCCCTCGCCCATTTCCCAATAGCGCGGTGCCTGAATACCGTTCTTCAGCGCACGGTAGTGCAGCACGGGCAGGTCAAAACCGCCACCGTTCCAGGATACGAGGTCCGGCGTGTAACGTTCGATGCCGTCGAAAAACCGCTGCACAATTTCCGCCTCATCGGAGTCTTCATCCCCAAGAGTCCAGACCTTGAATGTGTCGGCGGTACGAAACGTCACGGAGATAGCGACGATGCGATGCTGGTGCAACGGCAGGAAGTCGGTGCCCGCGGCCTGCTGACGCTTGAACATCATCGCCGTGGCAACGTCGTCATCCGACAGTCCGTCCAATTCCCAGAAACGGCGTCCGAATTCAACGTCCGGAACGGTCTCGATGTCAAAAGAGAAACAATGCATGTCTGCCACTAACCTCGTACTTGAAATGAACTAACTCTGCAGCGTCGCCGCCGTTTCGACAACGGCAAATGCAACGACCAGCCCGGCGTCGTCGGTGAGGCTGACATGACCGCTGCCGACCCCCAACCTGTCGCATACTCGCCTGCCGCGTTCCGACCAGGTGACCATCGGCCTGCCCCAGTTGTTATTGAGGATGCCCACATCGCGCAGCCACACACCGTGCGCAAAGCCGGTACCCATCGCTTTGACCGTCGCTTCCTTACCGGCGAAACGCATCGCGAGAAAACGTACCGGCTGCTTGCTGCGGCGAAACAGCTCGATTTCTTCATCCATCAGGATCCGGCGCACGAAATGCTCGCCGAAACGATCGTAGGTCGCCTGGATACGAGACAGTTCGACAATATCGGTGCCGACACCGAAAATCACGGCGTAGTCACCGGGCGCGCGCCTCGATCATCAACCGCTTCATCTCGGCGACGGCCACGCCAAGACCGTCAAAGACCGCGCGCGCAATAATCGCGTGGCCGATATTCAGCTCAACGATTTCCTCGATGCGCGCGATCGCAGCAACATTTTGATAATGCAGGCCATGGCCCGCGTTTATGACGAGACCAAGACTGGCGCCCCACCGAGCAGCCTCCTCGATACGCCGCAGCTCCTCCTGCTGCTCTTCGCCATCGGTTTCCGCGTAACGGCCCGTATGCAGTTCGACCACAGGCGCGCCCGCGGCCGCCGCGGCATCGAGTTGGTCCGGATCCGGGTCGATAAACAGTGAGACGCGAATGTCGGCGTTGGCAAGTACTTTGCAGGCATCGCCAACCTTTTCCTGCTGCCCTCTGACATCGAGGCCGCCCTCGGTCGTCAGCTCCTGGCGCTTCTCCGGAACGAGGCAGCAGTCCGAGGGTTTGACTTCGGCGGCGATGCGCAGCATCTCGTCCGTGACTGCCATTTCGAGGTTCATGTGCGTTCTCATCACCGCTTTCAGTGCCTCGAGGTCACTGTCCTGTATGTGACGACGATCTTCCCGAAGATGCACGGTGATACTGTCCGCACCGGCTCTCTCAGCCACCTGGGCCGCCTCGGCCGGGCGCGGGTATGGCGTACCACGAACCTCGCGCAACGTGGCCACGTGGTCGATATTGACACCCAGGAAGATCGGTTTCGCTTCAGTCACTTTCAGTTGTCCGCTGGTCGGGAGCCGCAATTCTACTCCGATGTAACTCCATGAGCACCTTGCGACTCTTGAGCTCCTTGCCACCGAGGTGATGGTTAATTACCTGTCGCAGCAATCGGTTTGCCGCGCGCAGGATGTCGGGGTCATCGAACTCCCGGGCCCGGATCGACTGCAATACACGGCCAGTAAAAACCATCGGTCCGTCTGAGCGCTCAACCGGCACCGGTCCCTGCTCGATGCGGTAATCATAGTGCCGTTCCGGATCAAGTTCGGCGTCCACGGCATCATCCGGCTGGAAGCTCACCGCGTAGCCCAGCAGGCTCATAAATTCGAGTTCAAAAGAGCGCAGGGATTGAGCAATTTCCGGGCTCGACCCCAGGCTTGATATGACCTCCGCATAGAGCGCGAAAATTTCGGGCTGAGCATCATGTCTGTGCAGGAAATGCAGCAGAAGCTCATTGACGTAAAACGCCGCCAGTACCGCATCGCCCTGGATACCCGTAGGCGGGCCGGCAGCTTCGGCACCGGTCAACGTGCCGAGGTCGCCGCGAGCGACCCACGAAATACTGAGCGGCAGGAATGGCCGCAACAGGCCGGCAAGGCGTGATTTCGCACTGCGACTGCCGCGCGCCACCAGCGCGATCTTGCCGTGGTCGCGTGTGACGATGTCGAGTATGAGACTCGTGTCCCGGAATGGCCGATGGTGCAGTATGTAAGCTGGCTGCTGTTGTATGCGCCTGGGTGCGATCACGAGAAGTAACGGAGACTATGGAACATCGTAACCAAGGCTCAACAAGTCCTTTTCGTTGTCTGCCCAGTTGGCTTTTACTTTGACCCACAGCTCGAGATGCACCGGCAGGCCCAGCTGTTCCGCAATTTCCAGGCGCGCCGTGCGACCGACCTTTTTCAGAACAGCACCGCCCTTGCCGACGACGATGCCCTTCTGGCTGTCACGTTCTACCCAGATAATCGCATTGATTGCGACACCCCTCGCCTCGGTCACGTAACGCTCGACCTGCACGGTCAGGCCGTAGGGGAGCTCCTGGTGCAGCAACTCCATCAGCTTTTCGCGTATCACTTCGGCTGCATGAAACTCTGCGCTGCGATCCGTGTGCATGTCCGGCGGAAACAGTGGCGGTGACTCGGGCAGGTAGCCTGGAATCAAAGCCATCAGCTGCTGCAGATTGTCGCGCTTCTTCGCTGATATCGGCACAATCTCGGCGAAGTCGTGTCGGTCCGCCATCGTCGACAATACCTCCAGCAGCTTTTCCTTCGGCTGCACCTTATCCACCTTGTTGAGCAGTGCCACCACAGGCGCATTGCAGCTCTTCAATCGATTGAGAACATCCTCGTCTTCAATCGTCCAGCGCGTGGCGTCGCTAACGAACAGCACCAGGTCGGCATCAGCCAGCGCGTTTGCCGCCGTGCGATTCATGTAGCGGTTCATCGCTTTGCCGGCCTGGCGATGCAGCCCCGGCGTGTCGACGAAAATTATCTGTGCGTCGGTCGCGGTGTGAACGGCCAGGATGCGGTGACGTGTCGTCTGGGGCTTCGCCGTTACGATACTGACTTTGCGATCCATAACCGCGTTGATCAGCGTCGATTTACCGACGTTGGGGCGACCAATCACGGCAACCATTCCACAGCGATGCACGCTCATGTCTTTTGTTCCTGAAGTATTGCCAGCATTTCTCTTGCCGCCTTCTGCTCGGCCTTGCGTCGCGTCGTTGACTCGCCGTGAGCTACAACATCAGTTTCATCGACGGCACATGCGACCTCAAATCGCTGCTTGTGTGCCTCACCCGTGACCTTCGCGAGCTCATAATTCGGCAGCGCCTTACCACGCGCCTGTAACCATTCCTGCAGACGCGTCTTCGGATCCCTTAAGTCTGCGGCATCTGGCAGTGCTTCCAGGCGTGCCTCGAAGACCTTCCCGATAACGAGCGCTGCGGAGTCGAACCCACTGTCCAGGAAGACGGCGCCAAAGAGAGCCTCCAGCGCATCCGCCAGGATAGACTCGCGCCGGTGCCCGCCGCTTTTCAACTCCCCGCTGCCGAGTATCAGATGGTCGCCGACGCCAAGGTCCGCGGCAAGCACTGCGAGACTTGAGTCTTTGACGAGTGATGCGCGCAACTTGCTGAGGTCCCCTTCCGAGGCATCCGGGCGCGCGTTGTAGACGGCCTCCGAGATAACGAAATCGAGAATGGCGTCGCCGAGAAATTCGAGGCGTTCGTTGTTGAGGCGAGCCGCGCTGCGGTGCGTCAGGGCCTGGCTAAAGAGTCCGGCATCCTGAAAGCGGTAATACAATGTGCTGTAAAGCCAGCGCTCGGCCGTTTCCAATGTGATCGCTCATCCGGATGGTCAGACCCACAGACCGAGGGTTAGTGCTATTTTCGGATCATCGCTCTCTCGTCAAAATCGACGAGGAACGAAATATTCCCGATGAAGTCCGCTTTGTGCGAATAGACGGCGGATACCTCGTAACCGCCATCGACTGCCTTGATCTGTATATCTTTCGCCTTGATGACGCCGACGCTGTCGATGTCAAAACGGCGGGCAATTGAGGTACGAATCGCAGACTTGGTGGCACGCGCGCCATCGAATTCTTCCTGAACACCTGAAATGACACTGGCGACCTTCATATAGTTCAGATACACCGGGGTCAGCCTGAGGCCTGAAAATGCAAACAAACCTATGAACATGACAAGTATGACCAGGCCCAGCGTCGTCATGCCCGCCTGCCTATGCATGGAACGATGTTTTTCCAGCGACTTAAACGTCATACCCAGTTCTCCAATCAAAATGTGCGGCACCACAGGTTTCGCCCTGCAATTATCCCCTCATTATGTTGAGATTATCAGCGAAATCAGTGACTGGTACCACATTATTGGATTTTCATCCCGATGCGGGCCCAATCCGGCATATTCCACGGTACGAAGTGCATCCAGACTCGAACGGCCTCGCCCACCAGGAATCTTTCCGGAACCGCGCCGATAAAGCGGCTATCCCGGCTGCGGTCGCGATTATCTCCCATTACAAAGTAATGCCCCTCCGGGACCCGGTATGTTCCGTCACGCGTCGAGAACTGCGGGTTGCTAACCAGGATGTCGTGTATGCGACCATCAAGGTCTTCAACAAACACCGGTGCGTCGAAAGACGCCTCTGCGCCTCGCTGCAGATTCACGGTTTCTCCATTGATCGTCAGTCGTTGCCGCTCGTAGACGACTTCGTCACCAGGCAGACCGATTACCCGTTTGATGTAGTTGATGCTCGGATCCGACGGCAATCGGAATACGATGACGTCACCGCGCTCCGGATTACCGGTTTCAATGATCTTCGTTTCGGTCACCGGCAAGCGCAGACCGTAGGCGAATTTCTGCACAAAGATAAAATCGCCTTCCACCAAGGTCGGCATCATGGATCCCGACGGAATTCTGAACGGCTCGAAAATAAAGGACCGGATAATCAGCACGAACAGCAAAACCGGGAAAAACGAGCGCGCATACTCGACGAGAGTTGCCAGCGCACCCGGCGCTTCACGGCTGTCCGCCTCAGTCGTCTTCCAGAAAGCTATGTCAAGCAGCACCACGACGCCCGAGAACAATGTTAGTGCCGTCAGGATCAATGCAAGATTAATAATCAAATCATCCACTCACTTTTCAACCCGCAACACAGCAAGAAAAGCCTCCTGCGGGATTTCTACCGACCCGACCTGCTTCATTCTCTTCTTGCCCGCTTTTTGCTTTTCCAGCAATTTTCGCTTCCGGGACACGTCGCCACCATAGCATTTTGCCGTCACGTTTTTTCGCAGCGCCTTCACATTACTGCGCGCAATTATCTGGCTGCCGATTGATGCCTGGATCGCAACGTCGAACATCTGGCGTGGAATCAGCTCGCGCATCTTCTCAACGAGGTCGCGGCCGCGAGTCTTTGCAGTGTCCTTGTGCGTGATCACTGACAGCGCGTCTACGCGCTCCCGGTTGATCATAAGGTCGAGCCTGACCAGTTGTGCCGGCTCAAAGCGCTCGAAATGATAGTCAAACGACGCAAAGCCACGGCTCGCTGACTTGAGGCGATCAAAGAAATCGAGCACCA
>RCNG010001361.1_pt1 | contig 12096 bp, 9 predicted proteins | sample 2041371 | NCBI WGS metagenome assembly RCNG01 (sample SAMN09708227, study PRJNA481090) | Marine sediment metagenome, whole genome shotgun sequencing project. | biome: marine sediment; feature: ocean; material: sediment; isolation source: Sewage treatment plant 1 marine sediment (STP1) ... | reverse complement strand
CGGCAACGGTGGCCTCACCCTCTACCACGGAAACAACAATTCTGCTTCCTTTCTCAATATATTCTCCTCGGGCGGTTTTAGATCGTAACGGATATCGTGGTTACCTTTTACAAAATAGAGCGGTGCCTGCACCCGGTTGGAAATAAGCGTCAGGTATTCCGGAGGCAGATCTCCACAGGAGAGTATTAGATCGATTCCGAAAAACCGCTTCGTGTCAAACGAATCGTTGAGAATCGGCTCCACACGATCGGAAACAGTTAAGATTTTCATATATTTGTTTTCTCGTTATTGTTAAGATGGATTTCGATCTCTTGATCCTGAAATGTCGTTTGTCTTTCGAACGTTAGCATATGGGACACCTCTTTGGCGACAAATATTTGATCCATAAACCGCAATCGCGAGCGCATCTGAATTAGACAGAATTCCTTAGGGTCGATGTGAAGCACTGCCCTACGGGAGAACATTCCTCGCAGCTTGCTACGAAGTTCTTCAATTACGCACCTCGTCCAATGATATTTTTCTTGACAAAATCAGGGGAAACACCTAAAAAGCTTTAATATGATTATAATATAGCTAGTTTATAGCCATGGGCAACCTGGCCTTGATCCATGATCGGGGGCTAACTGTCAGTAAAAGCATAAAAAAACGCCCGCAAACCCACAACCCGATAAACCGGGATCTTCGACAAACTGGGGAATGCGCTCGCTCTTGCCGGTTCAAGCAATATAGAAGGGGAAAAAAATGAGATATGCAGAGACAGGGTTTAACTTAGAAATCGATCTCTCCCGGGGTAATATAGAGAGGGTCCCGACCGACCCGAAAGACACCGAGCTTTACCTGGGGGGGTTAGGTACGAACGCCAAGATATTGTGGGACCGAGTTCCCCCTGAAGTTGAAGCTTTTTCTCCTGAGAATCTACTCATATTTGGCGCCGGTCTTTTATGTGGCACCCCGGCAGTCGGTTGCAACCGTACCATTCTTACAACCATTTCTCCCCAGACCAAGTTAATGGCTTTTTCAATGATGGGGGGGTTCTGGGCACCGGAATTGAAATATGCCGGTTATGATAAAGTGATCCTTCGCGGAAAGTCCCCGAACCTTGTCTATTTGTGGATACACAATGACAAAGTAGAAATACGTGATGCCTCACATTTACGAGGTAAAGGCGCTATTGAAACAGCAGAACACCTTCGGCAGGAGTTGAAGCAGCCCAAAGCCCAGGTGTCGGCCATCGGCTTGGCAGGTGAAAACAGGGTTTTTTATGCTTCCATTGAGCAGGGTCGGTCCAGTGCCAGTCGCGGCGGCATGGGGGCTGTCATGGGAGACAAGGGTGTAAAGGCGATCGTTGTTCGCGGAACAAATGACCTCAATGTTGCCCATCCAGAAGAATATCTCGGGCTTTGCAACGAAGTGATGGAATATATTAAATGGCGTGAAGACAACCCCATTCCGGGAGTCATACCTATTTTGTCCATATTGGGTTCACCGCAAGAGATGGCCATCCATGATGAAAAATGGCACACAGAAAATTTTTCCTGGGGAAATTCACGTGAGCGCAGAAGAGATTTCTGGACCGAAGAAATCGCACAAGAGTGGATGGATACCATGAACAGTATGCGCACGCGGCTGATCAGTTGTTATAATTGTCCAATGAAATGTGGGGCAACACTTACGCCCCCTGGGCAATCAACTTTCATGATGAAATGTTTCACCAAGCTGACGTATACCATGGCGGCCTATTCAAACCTGGATTTTGGTTTTAAAATTGCTCAGCGTGCAACGGAATATGGCGTGGACGGATACTCAGCCCCGCAGGTGATGGCTTTTGCCCTTGAACTCCTGGAGAACGGCATTCTAACTGATGATGATTTTCCCGAAATGCCGGAAGACAAAGAGGGAAGATTTTATTATCTGCTTGACAAAATTGTCCGGCGGGAAGGAATCGGCGATGTATTAGCCAATGGTACACATTGGGCGGCCAAAGAAATCGGTAACGGTGCGGAAGAATATGCGCATAATAACATCAAAAAACATGAGCAACTGCCGCTCAAACTAGGCATGCTGAATCCCATTTATTTCCTCATGTACTGTACCGGCGAGAAGATAAACATCACCCAAATTGAAGGGCAGTTTCCCCAGGCACCTTTTCCCAAAAGGGAGCACAGGGAAAAGTTTGTAAAGGATTGGATCCAGGTTCCTGACGATAAATTTAAGCAGTATTTCCTGGACTGGGAACCGCGTGGAGAAAACTCAATGCCTTACTACCCCACGGTTGAAATGACGTGTGAAATTGTCGATTGGATGGAGAGAATGCACTACATAGACGATGCCCTCGGCATGTGCGCTGGCCTGTCATCATTTCACCTGAAGGCCCCTTACCATATACATAATTATCCGAAATTTATCTTAGCCGGTGCCGGGATCGATATGGATGAAGAGAAACTGACCCAAGCAACCAAACGCTATCGCACGTTAGTTAGGGCCATCAACGTAAGCAGAGGCATGCGCAGAAAAGATGAGAAGCCGCCAGAAAACCACTGGAAGAAAAGAATACCCGAACTTGAGAAGGAGCTTTTAGATTCGTATTACAAACTCAAGGGATGGAACAATGACGGTATTCCGACCAAGGAATCCCTACATGACTTAGACTTGGATTACGTGAGCGAAGAATTTTTTCAGCGGGGGATCTTGACGGAGAGTGATGATGCTTCTTGACTTGAGGATTTGGCGGAATAAGTGAAAAATAGAGTGGAGGGCGTGAACCTTGACGGAAGAAAAGAAAAAGAAAACGATTAAAACAATCAAAATCGATGTTGATAAATGCAATGGTTGCCGGGCATGCGAGATGATTTGCTCCTCCTTTCACGCCACACCGAAATACAGCAGCAACAATCCCGCAAGGGCACGTATTCGGGTGATTCGTGATCCACTGGCAGACATATATATTCCTGTTTATGCGGGTGATTATGCTGTAGCCGAATGTGCTGGGCGAGATAAATACACGATTAATGGAAAAGAATACGACGAGTGTGCCTTTTGCAGAGCCTCCTGTCCATCCCGGGACGAGTTCAAAGAACCCGATTCAGGTCTTCCTCTGAAATGTGATATGTGTGAAGGCGAAGATGAACCCCTGTGTGTAAAATGGTGCATACATGATGCACTGGTTCTGGAGGAAAGAGAGGAGGATGCTGAAGGACAGGAGGAGAAGGAAGAACTCGAGATAGGGTTGGAGTCGCTTGCGGATAAATATGGATTACAGAAAATAAAGGATGCACTATCCAGATTGTCAGAAAATGATTAAAAGCTATCTCAAAAAAGTTTTTTGGCCCAATTTCTGTGTTGGTCCCTTACTTCAAATCCTCGGAATACTGCAGTATGCACCCCAAGAGCACTTCCTACGGGCGCCTGCGGGTTGAAGTTCGGAACCGCCTTGAACTTGAACCAAAACCCTTTTTTTGAGATGGCTTCTATTAGTCATCCAAATAACTTTCTCACATATAGGAAAATATAGACAGTGGAAACAGTCGCCCCCTTCAAAGAAGTGCTTGATGAAATAAAAGAGGCTGGTGGAGATGCCTTCAAGCTTTGTTTCCAATGTGGATTGTGCGATGTTGTCTGCCCATGGAACAGGGTCAGGCAATTCAGCATGCGCAGGATAATCCGGGAGGCCACCTTTGGTTTGACGGAAATAGACGGCGAAGATATCTGGCGCTGTACCACCTGCGGAAGATGTCCTGATCGTTGTCCCAGGGGAGTAAAACAGATAGAACTCGGTGTATCTTTACGCAGGGTTGCCACAGAATACGAGGTTTTTCCTGCCTCTGTACGTTCTGCCCGCACGGCCAGAGCCAGTCTCATTTCCGAAGGAAACCCCTTGCAGGGGGAAGGAAAGAAACGCGCGGATTGGGCCAAAGGGCTGTCTGTAAAAACGTTCGCTGAAGGAATGGATGTTTTATACTTTGTTGGCTGTTATCTCAGCTATGATCCAAGAATGAAAAAGGTGGCCATTGCCACCGTCAATATCCTCAACAAAGCAGGTGTGTCTTTCGGCATTTTGGGCGACAAGGAAAAATGCTGTGGGGAAAGTATTCGCAAGACCGGTAGTGAGGAGGTCTTCAAAAGTCTGGCCAAAGATAACATCAAGACCTTCATCGATAGCGGGGTGAAGAAGATTATTGTTTCTTCCCCTCATTGCTACCACACTTTAAAAAACGAATATCCCGAATTTATGGTAAATTTTGAAGTGGTTCATATCACTCAATATTTATCTGAACTGTTGAAAGAGGGAAGACTTGAACTTGACGGGGAATATGGGAAGAAAGTTTCGTATCATGACCCATGTTACCTAGGTCGCCACAATGACATATATAACGAACCCCGCGATGTTTTAGAGAAGATACCGGGTTTAGAACTGATTGAAATGGTTGATTTCCGCAATGACAGTCTTTGTTGCGGTGGTGGCGGGGGCAGAATATGGATGGATACGCCAAAAGAAGAAAGATTCTCCAATCTTAGATTAGAACAAGCTAGAGAAGTCGGGGCTGACGTGCTGGTAACTGCCTGTCCATACTGTATCACCAATTTTGAGGAAAGCCGGCTTAATCTTGAATATGAAGATATTCTGGAGATCAAAGATATTACTGAAATTATCCAAGAAGTAATGATTTAAGAAATATGACCAACCTGACGAGAGGACAGACCGTGGAAAACGAAGTATTGCCAAAGAAAATCGTTCAACAAATATCCGGAAGTCTTGGAGAGAGTAATTTTGGAGACGTACTGGTTGTTGGGGGAGGGGTCAGTGGTATTCAAGCCTCTCTTGATCTTGCCAGTGCCGGTTTCAAGGTTTATCTGGTGGAGAAGGGGCCAAGTATTGGCGGGCATATGGCCCAACTCGACAAGACCTTTCCCACCAATGACTGCTCCATGTGAATTCTTTCGCCAAAACTGGTCGAGGTCGGCCGGCATCCAAATATAGAGGTTTTGACATATACTGAAGTTGATGGTGTACAGGGAAAATCAGGGGATTTCAAGGTAACCCTGACCCAAAAACCAAGATATATTATCGAGGAAAAATGCACCGGTTGTACAACCTGCGTAGAATACTGCCCGGTGGAATACCCTGATCACTTCAACCAGGAAATATCGACGAACAAAGCCGTCCATGTATACTTCTCTCAGGCAATTCCCCTGATTACCTATATCGATGAAAGCTGTCTTTTCCTTAAAGAAAAAAAATGTGATATCTGCAGAAGCGTGTGTCAGACCGGTGCCATTGATTTCAGTCAAACAGCGAAGACGCTAGACGTAAAAGTCGGTGCGATAATTCTGTCTACCGGTCTTGAGCCATTTGATCCTAGTGTGAAAGATGAATATTGTTACGGTAAGATGGAAAACGTGGTCACCAGTATGGATTACGAACGGCTGTTATCCTCCACCGGACCTTACGAAGGTCAATTGCTGCGTACTTCCGATAAAGAGCATCCTAAAAACATTGCCTGGATTCAATGTGTCGGTTCCAGACGGGTTACCCCGAACGAGAACAGTTATTGTTCAGGTGTTTGCTGCACCTATACCCAGAAACAGGTGATTTTAACTAAAGATCATGAAACAGGTGCTGAGTGCACCATATTCCATAACGATATTCGTTCACATGGCAAGGATTTTGAACGGTACTACCAAAGAGCAGAACAACTTTCCGGGGTGCGGTTTATCAGAAGTTACGCATCCATCGTAAGAGAGATCCCGGAAAGCAAGAATGTGGTCGTGAGATACGCTACTGCCGACGAGGGGGTTAAAGAAGAAGAATTCGATATGGTGGTGTTATCCGTTGGATTGAATCCGCCGGCCGATCATGAGGCACTGGCGCAAAAATTCGGAATCGAACTCAATTTACACGGATTTTCCAAGTCAACACATGCCAACCCCATAGAGACCACCCGGCCCGGTATCTTTGCAAGTGGTGCTTTCCAGGGGCCGACGGATATACCCGAGTCGGTTTTTACTGCCAGCGGGGCCAGCGCTCAATGTGGCGAAGCCCTTGGCTACAGGCGTGGGAAACTGTCCAGAGAAAGGATATACCCGGCCGAAAGGGATGTTTCCAACGAAGAGCCCAGGATAGGCGTCTTTGTCTGCCATTGCGGGGCTAATATCGGAAGTGTTGTAAACGTTCCATCAACGGTTGAATACGCCTTAACCTTACCGAAAGTTGTCTACGCTCAGGAACAGCTGTTTTCATGTGCCACGAATTCCGCCAAGGAAATAACAGACCTTGCCAAGGAAAAAGGGCTCAATAGAGTGGTTATCGGTGCCTGTTCCCCCAGGACGCTTGAACCGTTATTTCGGGACACCCTTCGAGAAGCCGGATTGAATCAATACTACTGTGACATGGCGAACATTAGAGAACATTGCTCCTGGGTCCATTCCAAGCAAAAGGAAGAGGCCACTGAAAAGGCAATGGATATCATCCGGATGTCGGTAGCACGTGCTCGCTATTTGGAGCCATTGCAGGAATTTGATCTGCCTGTAAACAAGAGGGCCTTGGTGGTTGGTGGCGGCATAGCCGGTATGACCTGTGCGCTCTCTATCGCCAACCAGGGGCATGAGGTTCATCTGGTGGAAAAGGATAAAAGCCTGGGGGGGATGGCACGCAGAATCCACACCACCCTGGAAGGAATGGATGTTCGGGCATATCTGGATGACGTGATACACGCGGTTTATAAGAACCCTTTGATACAGGTTTCCCATGAGGCAATCATTAAGGAGGTTGTCGGTTACGTGGGGAATTTTATCACTACCGTTGAAACTGAAGGCAGGAATAAAAAGATAAAGCATGGTGCCTCCATCATCGCGATCGGTGCGGATGTATATAAACCGACCGAGTACCTTTATGGAGAAAACGACCAGGTTCTCACCCACATCGAGTTGGGGGAGCAGATTGCCAATGGAGAAAAAAAGGTGATCAATGCCGAGAGTCTGGTGATGATTCAATGTGTTGGCTGCAGAAATGAGGACAGAAATTATTGTAGCCGGGTATGTTGTAGTCATGCCGTAAAAAATGCTTTGGAGCTGAAAAAGATAAACCCGGAGATGGATATCTACATTCTATTTCGGGATATGAGGACATACGGATTCAGGGAGGATTTTTATCGGGAGGCGTCAGAAAAAGAGGTAAGATTCATCCGTTACGAGACGGATGATCCGCCCCAGGTGGAAGCGGTTGAAGAAGGCGGCCGATCTATATTAAGAGTCTCCGTTCCCGATCCCATTTTAGGTCAACGACTTGAATTAGATGCCGATGTTCTTTCACTGGCCGCTGCGGTGATTCCTTCCGAATCAACAAAGGACGTGGCCGGATTGTTCAAGGTAACATTGAGCCCGGATGAATTCTTCAAAGAAGCCCATGTCAAATTAAAACCGGTTGAGTTTGCTGCAGACGGCGTTTTTCTGTGTGGGACGGCTCACTATCCAAAGCATATACCGGAAACAATCAACCAGGCTTATGGCGCTGCAGGGCGGGTTTTAACACTTCTGTCAAAAGACACCGTTGTCGCCTCAGGGTCAGTCTGCGAGGTGAAAGAGAATGATTGTGTGTCGTGTGGTGCATGCATTTCAGCTTGTACATACGATGCTATAGAATTTATTGATACACCCAAAGGTAAAAAAGCATGGGTCAATCCTATCCTTTGTAAGGGAGACGGCGTCTGCAATGCCAAGTGCCCAACCAATGCGATTGTACTAAAGCATTTTACCGACCAAGAACTCCTGGGTCAAATTGATGCGGCGATTACAGAGGAAGAGATCGTGCAGCAGATTGATGCAGCGGTTTGAGATAAGAAGTAGATGGACGAAACCATAGGATCAAGATACTGATCAAATCCTACAAAGGTTTAGGATTTGTAATTTCGTGCTTCGGATTTAATGAAGAAATAAATATACAAGAACAGCTAATAAGAGGAACAATACGAATGAGTAAGGGATTTGAGTTCAAACCAAAAATACTCGGTTTTGTATGTCATTGGTGAGCGTACGGCGCTGCTGACCTGGCTGGAGTTTCCAGACTGCAATATACAAATGAAACCAGACTTATCCGCGTCATGTGTTCCGGCAGAGTCGATTTGGAATTTATTCTCAGGGCTTTCTCAAATGGCCATGACGGGGTATTTATTGGTGGTTGTCGCTTAAACGAATGCAACTATATTACGCATGGAAATTACGATGCATTGAGCAATACACATATATGCAAAAAAATAATGGAGCACATCGGTCTGAACCCGGAAAGGCTGAGAATAGAATTTATGTCCGGTGCCGATGGAAATCTCCTGGCTGAAGTTACCAATGATTTTACCGAGAAGGTGAGAGCGTTAGGGCCACTTGGCAAGAGTGAAGGAATCAAGACGAATGCCTTGAAATTCAATCTTGAAGCCGTTAGAAAAATTGTCCCTTACCTCAAACTGGTGGAAAGAGAGCAACTCAGAGTGCCTGTAAAATCCGAAGATGCGTACAATGAATTTTTCGGAAGCAGTGAGGTGAACAGACTGTTTAATGAAATACTTGGTGACAAATTGGCTACAAGCCAAATATTGTTGCTCCTGAAAGAGGAAGCGCTTTCAACGAGTGATATTTCCAAGAAGCTGGGTTTGAACCCATCTGATGTGTCAAAGCATATGATTCGATCATCGATGCATGGATTGGTCAGGTACGACGTGAACCGGAATTGCTATGCGCTTGCTTTGGGTTAATGCTGCCTGTGTCAAAAGATAAAAAATATCACGAAAACACGAAATCTGGAAAACACGAAAACATACAAAAGCCTCGTCCCAGCTGAAATATTGGAATGATGGGGCAAGCTGTTTAAGGAAAGAACACTTAAATAAAATGATCTTTTTTTCGTGCTTTCATCCTTTCGTGTTTTCGTGATGAAATCAGTTTTCCGGCATGGGAAATGAAGAAGATTGGGATATCGTTTATGGATATAAAAAAAATCGATCAGATTATTGACAAACACCAGAGCGAAGCAAGTTACCTCATTCAAATATTGCTTGACATTCAAAGCGAAAATCACTGGCTCCCTAAGGAAGCACTGGAAAGGGTAGGCGAAAGATTGGAGGTTCCTGCAAGCCGGATACAACACATCGCCACCTTTTACAAAGCCTTTAGTTTGGTTCCCAAAGGACGTCATGAGGTTCACATCTGTGTGGGTACCGCCTGCCATGTTCGCGGTGCAACGCGTATTCTTGACACGGTACAAGAGGAAATTGGACTTGAATCAGGGGAAACCGACCTGGATTTAAAATTCAGCCTGGAAACGGTTAACTGTCTTGGTTGTTGTGCTTTAGGACCTGTGTTGGAAGTCGATGGAAAGGTCCATGGTAAGATGTCACCGGTCAAAACAGCTGCTGTGCTAAAAACGATGAACTAAGTTGAGCATTTAAATTTGAATTCCCCGCCCCTTGCAGCGCGGGATGAATTCAAATTATAGATTAAGATCCATATTATTGCGAAAGTGCGGTGCTGAAATCCGAAGGATTTCGGGGAAAATTCCATTATGAGGAAGGAAAAATATGGTGCGGTTAAACTCGCCTGATGAATTAGAGAGCATCAGACAAGAAATAATATCCAAAAGAGATCCTGCCAAACCTTGTATATCCATATGTGCCGGGGCTGGCTGCATTGCATCGGGTGCGGGTGAAGTTATTGAGGCTTTTCAAGCAGAGATTGAAAAAGAAGACTTGCAGGCAGTGGTTGATACGAAAGGGACCGGGTGTCCTGGATTTTGCGAGAGGGGGCCGGTTGTCGTGATTTATCCCGAGGAGATATGCTATCTCCAGGTAACACCTGAAGATGTTCCCGAGATTATCTCACAGACCATAAAAGAGAAGAAGGTCATTGATCGTCTGCTCTATGAAGATCCCGTAACGGGTGAACGCGCTATACATGAATCTGATATTACCTTTTACAAAAATCAACTTAGAACAATCCTCTGCAATAACATCAGAATTAATTCAAAGAGCATTGACGACTATCTGGCGATCGGTGGGTATTCTGCCTTGGCCAAAGCACTTTTCCAGATGACCGATATTGATGTCTTGGAGGAAGTCAAAAAATCCAACCTGAGAGGTAGAGGTGGTGCTGGTTTCCCCGCCGGGAGAAAGTGGGAAGGGTCCCGCAATGCCTCTGAAAAAATAAAATATGTGATTGTCAATGCCGATGAGGGAGACCCGGGGGCATTCATGGACAGGGCCTTACTGGAAGGAAACCCTCATTCAATTCTCGAAGGTTTAATCATCGGTGCTTATGCCATTGGTGCTCACGAGGGCTATATTTATGTTCGACAGGAATACCCTCTGGCAGTGGAGAATATAACGTTAGCACTTCAGCAGGCTGAATTGTATGGATTGCTCGGGGAAAATATTCTTGGCTCAGGCTTTGATTTCAAGGTTTTTGTGCACCAGGGGGCCGGTGCTTTTGTCTGTGGTGAATCAACCGCGCTGATGACGGCATTGGAAGGGAGAGTCGGAGAACCCAGACCAAAGTATGTACGCTCCAACGTCAAAGGCCTTTGGCAAAGACCTAGCGTGTTGAATAATGTTGAGACATGGGCAAATGTGCCGCTTATCATCAATAATGGTGCTGACTGGTTTACGAAGATTGGAACCGAAGGCAGTAAGGGTACGAAAATTTTTTCCCTGGTCGGTAAGATAACCAACACCGGGCTTGTGGAAGTCCCCATGGGCATAACTCTGAGAGATATTATTTATAAGATCGGTGGTGGCATTCCTGATGGTAAAAAGTTCAAAGCGGTGCAGACCGGCGGACCGTCCGGCGGGTGTATTCCAGAAGATCAGTTGGACTTGGAAGTCGGTTTTGATGAACTTTCCAAGGCCGGGTCAATGATGGGCTCCGGCGGAATGATTGTCATGGATGAGGACACCTGTATGGTTGATGTGGCCAGATATTTTATTAACTTTCTCACGGATGAATCTTGCGGCAAATGCGTCCCCTGTCGTGAAGGTTTGCGCCAGATGCATCGGATTCTAACGAATATCACCGAGGGAAAGGGCAAAGAGGGTGACATCGAACTTTTGGAAGTGTTATCGGAGACCGCCGTTGAAGCCTCCCTGTGTGCGTTGGGAAAAAGCGCCCCTAACCCGTTTTTAAGCACCTTACGTTACTTTAGAGATGAATATGAAGCCCATATCAAGGAAAAGAGATGCCCGGCCTTGTCTTGCAAGGAACTGATTGCTTATTATATTGACCCGGAAAAGTGCAAAGCCTGTGGCATATGCTATAAGAAGTGCCCGGCCCGGGCGATTGACGGCGGCAAGAAAAAAATCCATATCATTGACCAGGTGAAATGCACCCATTGTGGAACCTGCTTTGAAATCTGCCCGTCTCGATTTGATGCGGTGGTAAAGATATCAGGCGAGCCGGTACCGCAATCCATTTCTGAAGAAGAAAGAATTATAACTACAAAGAGCAAAAATAATGAGTGAAATGTTATTACAGATTGATGGGAAAGAAGTTAAAGCAACGGAAGGAATGACCGTTCTTGCTGCAGCCCAAAGTGCCGGGGTATCTATCCCCACACTCTGTCACCACGAAAAACTGGAACCTTTTGGTGGTTGTCGACTCTGCATCGTAGAAGTGGAAAGTCGTGGCTGGACAAAACTGGTTGTGTCTTGTGTTTATCCTGTAGAAGATAATTTAATCGTCAGAACCCGATCTGAAAAGGTAGACAGGATACGTAAAACCATTTTAGAACTATTGCTTGCTCATGCACCGGATTCACATGCATTGCAGGATTTGGCTCAAGAGTATGGAGCAGATAAAAACCGTTTTGAAAAAGAGACCTCGTTTTGCATTCATTGTGGTCTGTGTGTAAGATACTGTGCGGAGGTCAAGAAGAAGAACGCTGTTGGGTTTGTTGACAGGGGTATACGAAAAGAAATCAGCTTCATCCCGGAGATAGCTTCCAAGGAGTGCAATGATTGCAAGGAATGTTTTCCGCTCTGTCCTACGTCGTATTTGCAGGCCTTTTTTTATAATCACTCCTTTATTCAATTTTTCTGCCAGTTCCAGTACCGGGCGCTCATC
>RCNG010001360.1_pt1 | contig 12102 bp, 13 predicted proteins | sample 2041371 | NCBI WGS metagenome assembly RCNG01 (sample SAMN09708227, study PRJNA481090) | Marine sediment metagenome, whole genome shotgun sequencing project. | biome: marine sediment; feature: ocean; material: sediment; isolation source: Sewage treatment plant 1 marine sediment (STP1) ... | reverse complement strand
TCCAAAACTAAATTTAACGCTAAACAAGGCCCAGAAAAGGGAAGTTAATGTGGCAATGAGTAACACATTTGGTTTTGGCGGGCACAATGCGTGTGTAGTATTCAAGAAATATAGCTAAAAAGCAAGATGAATTTTCCCTCAAATATATTTAATTCCCATCCTAAAGAAGATGGGGATTTTTTTTTAGGAATTTCAAATATATTAGGGTTTAAACCCAAGAAACTAAGTATTTATAAAAAGGCCTTTCTTCACAGGTCTGCGAATATAAAAGATAAAAATGGCCTGCCATTGAATTATGAGAGACTTGAATTTCTTGGCGATTCTATGTTAGGGACTATTATTTCCCGATACTTATATAATGAAGTTCCTAATGGGGATGAAGGATACTTAACCAAAATGCGCTCTAAAATAGTGAGCAGAAAACATTTAAATGAATTGGGTAAAGATTTGAATCTCATATCATATGTAGAAAGTAGAATCCCCAAATCACATTTTGGCGATAATATTCATGGAAATGTTTTTGAAGCTCTGGTAGGTGCAATTTATTTAGACAGGGGTTATAAATATTGCGTAAAGTTTATTAACGATCGCGTAATAGAGCCTTATGTAGACATTGAACAACTGGAAGGAAAAGTAATAAGTTATAAAAGCCTGGTGATTGAATGGTGCCAAAAGCAGAAAAAGGAATTCAATTACAAAGTATATGAGGATACTGGTAAGGACCCTCTGAAACATTTTGCGGTTAAACTTTCAATAGATGAAAGAGTAATGGCTAAGGCAAGGGCTACTTCAAAAAAGAAAGCTGAGGAAAAAGCATCTAAAAGAGCATTTTTTGCACTACAGGATAAAATGGGGAAGATACAGATATAATAATCTTATATTTACGGTTTACTCAAAGAAATGATCACATTGCATAAATTTTCTGATGATTTTTGTGAAGAAAATTATGTTCTCATTGCATTACATTGTGGTTTGGAAGATTATGCTTTAGCCTATGCCTTAAATAGGGCGCTTAAAACAAGTTTAAAAAGATCTAAGACAGACCTCGATATATCTAATGAAACCTCATTTCCCGTTTATGAATGGAAAGATAAACTTAATGACAGGAATTGGACTTTGATTGTTAATACCAGTATTAAAGATGAATATTTGGAATTTGATGATCTTTTTAGCAATGAAACATCCTCTACTGTTTATCACTTAATACCTGAATACAAGGATGTTGATTATTTACTAAAAATTGAACAGGAAGAAGATGAAATAGATAGTGCTATGCTCGATTCTATTCTTGAAACACCCAAGATAATTACAGCTTACCAAATTGAAACCAATAAACTAAAATCCAAGCAAAACTTAATTATATAGCAGTATGCCTAATACAAAAAAGACAAAAATTGTAGCTACTTTGGGGCCGGCAACGAGTAAAAGAGAAGTCCTAAAGGAGATGATAGAATCCGGAGTGGATGTCTTTAGGATTAATTTTTCCCATGCAGATTATGAAGATGTTTCCCAGCGCGTCGAAATGATTCGCTCGCTTAACGAGGAATTGGGAATGTATACAGCCATTCTAGCTGACTTGCAAGGCCCGAAATTAAGAGTTGGGGTTATGGGCGGCGAGGTTATAGTCACACCAGGAGACGAGATTACTTTTGTAACAGGGGAACCATTCGAAGGAAATACTGAAAAAGTATATATGAATTATTCGAGTTTTCCAAAAGATGTTAACCCGGGGGAACGTATTTTGCTCGACGACGGAAAACTTATGTTTGAAGTCCTTACCACGAATAGGGAGAATGAAGTAAAGGCGAAAGTAATACAGGGAGGGCCATTGAAATCGAAGAAAGGAGTAAACCTTCCAAATACCGACATTAGCTTACCTGCTCTTACTGAAAAAGATATTGAAGATGCCATTTTCGCAATATCTCTCGATGTAGATTGGATTGCCTTGTCTTTTGTAAGATTTAGTCAGGATCTTATCGATCTTCAAAATTTAATAAGGGAACATTCTAAACACAAGATTCCAATTATTGCAAAGATTGAAAAACCAGAAGCAGTAAAAAATATTGATAAAATTGTTTCTTATTGTGATGGGATTATGGTTGCACGAGGAGACCTTGGTGTGGAAGTTCCCGCTCAGGAAGTTCCACTAATCCAAAAGAAATTGGTGCTAAGAGCTAAAAAAGCCAGAATTCCGGTAATTATAGCCACTCAAATGATGGAAACCATGATTACTACTCTTACGCCAACAAGGGCTGAGGTTAATGATGTGGCAAATTCCGTAATGGATGGGGCAGATGCGGTAATGCTTTCGGGGGAGACTTCTGTAGGAAATTATCCGGTTGAGGTTATACAAAAAATGGCCAGTATCCTGCATAGTGTTGAAGGATCTGAATTAATTCGAGTTCCTCAGGAACCACCCCATATTCGAACAAAAAGGTATATTACAAAATCTGTTTGTTATCATGCGGCTATTATGGCGAATGAAATTAAAGCAAAAGCCATATCTACGCTAACTAATAGTGGCTATACTGCTTTCCAAATTTCAGCATGGAGACCAAGTGCTCATATATTGGTGTTTACCTCAAACAGACGAATATTAACACAGCTAAATCTACTTTGGGGCGTTAAAACATTTTACTATGATAAGTTTGTTTCAACAGACGAGACCATCGAAGATGTAAATAGCATTGCATGTAAAAAAGGCTTTTTAGACGTTGGTGATATGCTTATAAGTTTGGCTGCAATGCCAATAAAGACCAAGGGAATGGTGAATACACTAAGGGTTACCGAAATTGAAACATGTAGCTTCTAGATCTATATTCAGAATAAACAATTAGAATTTCTTAAGCCACTTCTCGCTCGAAAGCAATAAAGTTTACAATCTTTCCATTTTTATTGAAAATGGGCTCTCCTTTAATCCAACAGTTGTAAGTTGTTCCATCTTTTCTGTAATTAACTACTACAGTTTCAAAAGGTTCCTTGTTTTTAACCGCCTTGGCAATGGATGCGGTAATTTTACTGCTGGTTTCTACGCCCTGAAAAATTTTCGGATTTTTACCCTTTATCTCATTTAAGGTATAACCGTTCATTTTAAAAACATTATTCGTGGCATATACAATTTTTAATTCAGGATCGGTTACAAGTATAACCTCTTCTTTATCCATGAGTTCCTCATTAAAAGTATTCCTGTATGACCAGCGATTACTTTGAGCAAGGGTTTTTAGAAATCTAAGATCATCTAAATCCTTACAGGTTTTATCAAAAAAAGATCCAGAAAGATCCCAGGATAAAATGGGCAGGACTTTTGGGTTATTACTCATATAGAAATTGGACGCAGCTTTATCGTAATTTAAAAATTCCTTCATTGATTCTAATTCCTCTAAAAACTATTAAAACTTTGAATGTGGAGAGGAAAGTTTTTAAGTCAAAAATGGACTTAAAAACTTTCTTTCTCATAGCAATTTTTATCAATACTACTAAAAGATATTTGAGTGATAAAATTTGCATAGCTTATTAACAGTTTTGTTTAATAATTGCAGTAAATAGGACTATTTTTAATTCTCAACTATAAACAAAAATATAATTATTTTCTATCGATTAGACCGCTAATATTTAAATAAGCATGTTCTATTAAAGGAGGTTTTTCGACAAAATAAAACGGAATGGACAAGATTCTAATTAGAAATCAAACTTAAGTTGAACTGTTACAACATCTTTCATTTTATGCGCTTCCCTGATATCGGTATTCAAATTTGCCAGCGAAATACCTAATAAGCGAACTGAGTTTTCTAGTTTTTCCTGATATAATAATTCTTTGGCGGTCTCTAATATTATATCTTTATCTGCCACAAAATAAGGCAAAGTTTTACTTCGTGTTTGGAGGCTAAAATCACTATACTTTATTTTTAAGGTAATTGTTTTACCCGCTATTTCAGATTTCTTTAACCTGCCTTCCAGTTCCTGCACAATATGACCTAATCTTTCTAACAAGAAAATCTCACTGCTGAGATTTTCGCTAAAAGTTCGTTCGGCGCCTACGGATTTGGGAATACGATCAGCCTTAACGGCGCTATTGTGGATACCTCTTACTACATGGTAATAATGAGTTCCACTCTTTCCGAAATGATCTTCCAAAAATTGCCGTGATTTGCTTCTCAAATCTTTACCAGTGAAAACACCCAGTTTATACATCTTATCAGCAGTAACTTTACCAACCCCGTAGAACTTTCTTATTTCTAAATCTTCCAGGAATTGAAGAACTTCCTCGGGATTGACTGTTTTCTGTCCATCGGGTTTGTTATAATCGCTTGCTATTTTGGCCACAAACTTGTTTATCGAAATCCCGGCCGAAGCGGTTAATCCTAATTCGTTAAAAATTCGTTGCCTTATTTCCTTTGCAATTAAAGTGGCTGAAGGGTTTCCTTTTTTATTCATGGTAACATCCAGGTAAGCCTCATCTAAAGAAAGAGGCTCCACCATATCTGTATAATCCAGGAAGATTTCTCGAATTTGTTGTGATACTTCTTTGTATCTATGAAATCGTGGCTTTACAAATATAATATGCGGACAATTTTGCCTTGCGAGATAACCGCTCATGGCGCTTTTCACACCAAATTTTCGAGCTTCGTAACTTGCCGCAGATACCACCCCTCTTTTTTCACTACCACCAACTGCAACAGGCTTTCCCTTAAGTTCAGGATTATCCAATTGTTCAACCGAGGCGTAAAATGCATCCATATCTACATGTATTATTTTTCGTATGGAGAATTCATTGTGCATATTCAAATTTAAGGTATATTTAGTCTAATTGAAATGACACAAAAAACAGCGATTATATTAGGTGCTACCGGCTTAACAGGGAGTCTTTTATTGCAGATGCTTCTAAAAGATAATAGGTACAAGAAAATAAAATTATTTTCAAGAAAAACGGCAGGAATAAGGCATGAAAAGCTACAAGAGCACCTGATCGACTTGCTGAAATTATCCGATCACGTAAGTGATTTCCTGGCAGATGAAGTTTTTTGCTGTATAGGAACCACCAAAGCTAAAACACCGGATAAAAACCTTTATAAAAAAATTGACTACGGTATTCCTGTTCACGCTGCAGAATTATGTAAAAAAAACACAATAAAGACATTTGTAGTAATTTCTGCATTAGGAGCAAGTGCTGAAAGCAAAGTTTTTTATAATAAACTGAAGGGGCAAATGGAAAATGCGGTGGTTGCAATGGAAATTCCAAATACTCATATTTTACAACCGTCACTTATTGGAGGTCATAGAGAGGAGAAAAGGCCCGCAGAATGGCTTGCAAAGAATGCGTTTCTTATTTTAAATAATATTTTGGCAGGACCATTTAGGAAATACAGATCAATATATCCTCAAACAATTGCCGGTTGTATGGTATGGCTGGCAAATAATTCATATGATAAAGTTAGAATTCCTTCTGATGAAATCGAGAAGTTGGGAGGAATGGAAAACCATAAGCTGTCCTCATCTTAGGCTTAAGTTGGAACGAATATGATAGAAATAGAAAGAAAGTATCTTGTGAATTCAAGAGATTATAGATCTTTGGCCTTTTCAAAGACACATATTGTTCAGGGGTTTTTAAATTCACATCCTGATAGAGTAGTGCGAATAAGAATAGCAGATGACAAAGCATTTTTGACTGTAAAAGGTAGATCTAACACCGCAGGCACTACCAGATTTGAATGGGAAAAAAAGATACCAATCCATGAAGCTAAGCTTCTTTTAGAGCTATGCGAAAAGGAAATTCTGGAGAAAATCCGATATTATGTTCGAATGGGGAATCATATAATTGAAATAGATGAGTTTCTTGGCTCAAACAAAGGATTGGTGATAGCAGAAATTGAAATTGAAAAAGAAGAAGAAATTATTGAACTGCCTTTTTGGGTAGGATTAGAAGTAACCGGGGATATTAAATATTACAACTCTCAATTAAGCAAATACCCTTTTAAAGAATGGAAAGTGTGAAATGAAAATTATTAAGCGGGACTTAAATTAAAAAGCACTTTTAAATTGTTCCAGGAATCTAACGTCATTTTCACTTAGCAAGCGGATATCTGAAATTTGATGAAGTAATAAGGTGATGCGATCTATACCCATCCCAAAAGCAAAGCCGGAATAGGTTTTACTATCTATCCCGCAGTTATCCAATACATTTGGATCTACCATACCACATCCCATTATTTCCAACCAGCCCGTTCCTTTAGTCATCTTGTAGTCTGTTTCTGTTTCCAGTCCCCAATAGACATCAACTTCGGCACTGGGCTCTGTAAACGGAAAGTAAGATGGGCGAAGCCTTATTTTGGACTTCCCAAATAGCTCTGTGGTAAAAAACTGAAGTGTTTGCTTTAGATCTGCAAACGATACTTTTTTATCGATATAAAGTCCTTCTACCTGATGAAAAAAACAATGCGATCTGGCTGAAATTGCCTCATTTCTATAAACTCTGCCAGGAGAGATCGTTCGGATTGGCGGTTTGTTGTTTTCCATATACCGCACTTGAACAGAAGAGGTATGAGTACGTAAGAGTACGTCCGGATTTGTTTGAATAAAAAAGGTGTCCTGCATATCTCTGGCGGGATGGTGTTCCGGCAAGTTTAAAGCGGTAAAATTATGCCAGTCATCTTCAATTTCAGGACCCTCGGAAACATTAAAACCTATTCTGGAAAAAATATCAATAATTTGATTTTTTACTATGGAAATAGGGTGGCGCACCCCGAGTGTCATGGGCTCGGAAGGCCTTGTAAGATCGTTATATATCCTTTTTTCCTGGCTTCCAAGTTCGATAGCTTTTTTAAGGGTATTTACCTTTTCAGCAGCTTTACTTTTAAGTTCGTTTATTGTTTGACCAAATTCTTTTTTCTCTTCTGCAGGGATATTTTTGAATTCGGAAAAGAAATGATTCAAAAGACCCTTTTTCCCCAGGTATTGAATTCGGAAAGCTTCAATTTCCTTCGGGTTATCTGACGAAAAATTATCTACTTCGTTAAGGTGTTTTTTTAGTTGGTCTATCATTCTCTTTTTTAATAAATAAACATTTTGAGTAAAGCAAATGCAAAAGAAAATGCAAATTTATAACAATTATCCATCAAGGAAGCATAATTAACTCAAAAGCACTTAAGAATTAAGTCTTCTCAATTAAATCGGCTTGTTTAATCCATCTAACACATTCATCAAAATTTTCAAAAATATGTTCTTTTGGTACAAGGTCCGGTATAATATCAATACGTTCCATCATATAACGCGGCTGGTTTAGAATATCTACAAAAAGAGGTATGATTTGGTATTTTCTCAATTCCTGTAGAACTTCCTCCATGGCATAGAGCCCAGATTGGTCCATATATTGCATGCGATCCAGGCGTAAGATAACTATCCTTGCTGTTTTGGGAATTTGCTCTGCGAGCTGTTGAAAATCACTTGTAGTCCCGAAAAACAGAGGTCCTTTTATATGCTTTATAAAAACCTCGTGTTTTAAACTTTCTGGAAAATCTTTCTCATCCGGCCATGCAGCTTCTTTTAGCAAGGGTTTTACATCTGACCTCTCTGCTGTGAGATCCCCCATTTTTTTCATAAACATTAAGGAGGCAATGATAAGACCTATACCCACAGCATAAACCAGATTCCAAAATGTAGAAAGCACCAAAACAACCAACATTACCATAACTTCAGAACTAAGTCGTAAAGGGCCTAATTTTAAATCTTTTGGCAAACTTGGAATTGCTCGTAATCCTTTATAATCCATAACACTTATTCCCACGGTGATCAAAATCCCTGCAAGAACTGCGGCAGGTATTTGTGAAGCAACAGGACCAATAAGCAGTAAAATCATTAATAAAATTATTCCAGCAAGCATTCCGGACAATTTCGTTTTCCCTCCTGAATTTATATTTACCACGGTTCTGATAGTTGCGCCCGCACCTGGTAGTCCTCCAAAAATTGCAGCAATACTATTACCAATCCCCTGTCCTACCAGTTCTTTGTTAGGTTTATGTTTGGTTTTAGTCATATTATCAGCAACAACAGAAGTCAGAAGTGAATCAATAGCCCCTAATAGGGCCAGGGTAAGAGCAGTAAATATGTAGGGTGTGATAGTGGAAAGTTTAAACCTCGTAAAAATTTCCAAATTAGGCATTGGAAATCCCTCCGGTATTTTTTCTATAGTCCTGTAATCCAAATCAAATCCGTAGGCAATTCCGGATACTACTATCAGGCCCACTAAAGTACTGGGAATGATTGTGGTAATTTTTTTAAATCCGTAGATAATAAGAATAGTAACTAATGTAAGAATAAGTTCGAGCCAGTTGATATTTTTTATTGCTTTGGAAAGTACTTTTAAAACCCCTAAAACCCCCGAAGCTTCGGCAGCTGCGAGGGTCCTTGCTTCATCTAATATGGCTTTTTTCGTAATTTCTCCTGATCTGTTGATGGTTTCTTCAAAATCTTCAAGTACAAGGATTCCCTCTCCTGCTTCCTCTCGTAAAATATTTTCAAGAATCAATTCTTCCGCTTGTGGTTTAAATTGTTCAACAAACGCTACATCTTCTTTTGGATAATAACCTATGGCAGGAAGAATTTGCGTAATGATAATTATTGCTCCAATCGCTGTCATAAAACCCGATACAACAGGATAAGGGATATATCTTATATATTTACCAATTCCCAGGATACCCAATCCAATTTGAAAAAGTCCAGCCAGGAGAAACACACTTAATATAGCAGGCAGGGCCTTTTCTACACTACCGTCATAAATTGCAATGATACCGGCAATAACAACCATGCTTACAGCCGTCATGGGTGCCGTTGGTCCTGAAATCTGAGTACTTGTACCACCAAAAAGAGCGGCAAAAAAACTTATAAATATAGCACCGTATAATCCGGCACTTGGACCCAAACCGGAGGAAACGCCAAAGGCCAGAGCCAAAGGTAGCGCAACAATTCCTGCTGTTAATCCTCCAAATAAATCTCCTTTAAAATTTGAGAATAGCGTTTTCATAGTTATTAATATGTACAGGCTAACAAGATAGAATATTTTAAGAACAAAAAGGGCCAGTGTATTACACCGGCCCTTTTTCATTTAGAACTTATGATTTAATCAAGATGATAAATCTCCATAATATTCTTTAAAATACCTTCAAAATCTATTTTTAAGTCAATCAGTTTACCTGTATGAACATCAAACACCCAACCATGTACCTTCAGATTTCGATCGCGATAAGCTTTTTGCACTGTAGCTGTTTTTATCAGGTTAACACATTGCTCCTGAACATTCAGTTCCACTAAACGATCATATTTTTTATTTTCGTCCTCTATGGCGTTGAGCTCATTTTTGTGGAGACGATATACATCTCTAATATTTCTGAGCCAGGGATTCAAAATACCCAGATCTGCAGATTGCATTGCTGCTTTCACTCCTCCGCATGCATAATGGCCACAAACTACAACATGATTCACTTTTAGGTGCTCAACGGCATAGTTTACAACAGACATTGCATTTAAATCAATGCTGATTACCATGTTTGCAATATTTCTGTGTACAAAAACTTCTCCGGGTCCCAGACCCATTAAATCTTCTGCGGTTACCCTACTGTCTGAACAACCTATATACAATAATTCAGGGCTTTGACCCTTACCTAATTCTTCAAAATATTTTTTGTCGTCAGATAGCTTATCGGTAATCCACTTTTTATTGTTTTCAAATACTTTATCTATGTTCATTTTTTCTTTGTTTAAAATTTTGTTTAAGTTATTACAATTATGCCAATTTTGGTCTTAACCTGAAAAATTCAATATAGCTATCTGGATTTTCAACAACCCCCCTTTCGGAGATTAATTTAATATCGATGTTTCTATTAATAGCTTTTTCAACAAATTCTTCAAGAATTTCAACTATATCATTATCCAGATATCTGGTCTTGGTAACGTCCAATTCAAAATGGGAATTGCTTGGAAGCGCATCAAGTTCTTTAAGTATTGCTCCTTTATTAAAGAAAGTGACCTCTTCCGCTAAAGTCATTTTTATTTTGTGCTTACCATTACTTTTATCTTCAATGTGAAGGAAATGGGAGTTTTGATAACTTTTGATTAAAATGACTGCTATTCCAACTCCTAAACCCAAACCGATACCAATAAGCAGGTCGGTAAAAATGATACCCAGTACTGTAACAGTAAACGGGATAAATTGTTTCCATCCCAGATGATACATCTTTTTAAATAGAGCAGGCTTTGCCAATTTATAACCCACAATGAATAGTATGGCAGCTAGAACTGAAAGAGGTATCATGTTCAATAGTCTGGGGATCAGAATTACAGAGATCAAAAGAAGGAAACCATGAATGATGGCAGACATTTTTGATCTTCCCCCAGATTGGATATTTGCAGAACTCCTCACTATTACCTGGGTAATGGGTAAACCTCCAATAAGCCCTGAAATAATATTTCCAGTTCCCTGGGCCAAAAGTTCCTTGTTGGTAGGAGTTACTCTTTTTTGAGGATCTAGTTTGTCTGTAGCCTCAACGCATAAAAGGGTTTCAAGGCTTGCAACTAAAGCAATGGTAAATGCCGTTATCCATATTTCCGGACGGACAATAACTTGAAAATTAGGAAAACTAAACTGACCCATAAATGAATCCAGCGTATCAGGAATGGGTACACTTACCAGATGATCAGAAGAGATATTCCAAATGGCACTATCTTTTGTTAAATAATAATATAGTATCCCAACGAATACAGCTACTAAGGGTCCTTGAATTAATTGAAAGATTTTAGCCTTTTTGGTAAGAAAATTATCCCAAAGAACTAATATTCCAAGGGAAAGAAAAGCTACCAAGGTGGCTCCCGGGTTTATAAAATTCAAGGAATTAAATATCTCAGAGAACGTATTTTCCCCATCTATCTGAAAAAATGCAAAATCACCTTCCGGGTCCGCATCGTACCCAAAAAAGTGAGGAATTTGTTTTAGAATTATAATGATTCCAATACCTGTAAGCATTCCTTTAATCACAGAAGATGGAAAATAATAGGCAATAATACCGGCCTTAAGGACCCCGAATAGAATTTGAATTGCTCCGCCCAAAACCACGGCCACTAAAAAGTTTTCATAACCTCCTAAGGCGCCAATTGCAGTTAAAACTATGGCCGCTAGTCCGGCAGCCGGGCCGCTCACACCTATCTGGGATCCACTAAGAGCTCCTACGATAATGCCTCCTACAATGCCCGAAATTAATCCTGAAAATAAGGGTGCGCCACTGGCGAGTGCAATTCCCAGACACAATGGAAGTGCAACAAAAAATACCACAATACTCGCAGGTATGTCGTTTTTCAAATATCTTAACATAATAAAAAAAATATTGCCTTTAATAAATAATTAAAGGTTGATTAGAAATAAATTTGTAAATGGATTTATGCTTGTTTGGTTAAAAATTCCGGTGGAGGTAATGGAATTTCAATTGCATGAGAAGAAATAATTATCTCCAATTGATCTGAAAGAAATGTTCTTTCCAGCGGAGAGATGTGTATTTGTGTTATCCAATATTCAAGTAATGTTTTTTCTTCACTGTCGCCTTTCTTACCCTGTTCTTGTTGTTCTTCTTCATTTAAGTTTAAAGAAATAAAAATACCATTCTCATTATTTGCCAATGAAATAATAGATGGTGCAAATACCGCAAACAGCCAAATAGAAATAAGCGAAGCTAAAATGGCAGATTTTATCATCCTGAATTTGGTTAAAAGACAAATATAGATGGAACTACATCATATATTTGTTAAAGAAAAATTAAAAATCTTTCAACAATTTAATTTCATTTGAAGGCACCCAACCTGTTTTCCCATCTTTCAGTTCTATTTTTTTCCAATCACTTAACTCATCCAATACATATACTTTAGTTCCTTCATGCAAAAGGAATGCCTGTGAACTACTATTATTAGGCTCAGATTTAACTGTTAACTCTTCAGAAAAAACAATAGCAGGCATTTCTGCTTCAAAATCCCGAAATTGAACTAATGCCAATACTAAACAGAAAACTGAAATAAAGAAAGAAGTAATACTAACGATAAAGGCTATTCGCTTGTGGGTGGAGTATC
>RCNG010001359.1_pt1 | contig 12104 bp, 7 predicted proteins | sample 2041371 | NCBI WGS metagenome assembly RCNG01 (sample SAMN09708227, study PRJNA481090) | Marine sediment metagenome, whole genome shotgun sequencing project. | biome: marine sediment; feature: ocean; material: sediment; isolation source: Sewage treatment plant 1 marine sediment (STP1) ... | reverse complement strand
ATCGCCGCGCTGGTCCTGCACCTGCTAGGGCACGACCTGCTGCAGGGCCAGGTGGACGCCGCGGTCAACGACGCCATCGAGCAGCAGATCATCCCGCAGCTCCAGCAGCTGCTGCGGCCGCGTGCCTTTCCGCTGGAGCTGGGGGTGAGCCTGGATTTTACAGTGATGGACAACGATGGGGGGGAGGCGGCGACCGCGCGGCGTGAAGTACTGAGCCGGATCTTTGACCGTCGCCTGGTGGAGCGTGCCGCCCAAGACGAGTTTTTGGAGGCCTACAAGCAATCTACCTTTGGCCAGGAGAGCAAGGGACTGAGCCGAAATCTGGATCGGTTTGTCCAGGAGTACCACCAACGCTATTTGCTGCTGCAAGACGCTCGCGGGTGGGGCTCCGCTCCAGTGATTTGGCCGGAGGGTTCACGTTGGTTGCGACCGGTCCCGGACCTGGAAGCCTCCGCGGCGTCGCTGGAGGCCGCGGTGGAGCAGGCAGAATGGACGGATAAGACGAAGGAACGATGGCGCATATTTATTCAGGCTGCCACCGCATTTGGTCCCGGTTCTCCCTGGACGAGAGACATCGGATATCTCCTGGAAAAGCTCCTGCCGGTGCTGGACGAATTGGATGCGGGAAACGCGGAAGTAAAGTTGAACCGCGTGAACTGTGTACTGGACAAGGCGATGTGCGCCGATGCACTTGCCCTGGTACGACACGTGATGGCGGTGGAGATCGTCACCAACGCTGAGCAGACGCGAGGCATTCACCGAATTCTCTCTCGCTACGAGGAAATCTATCACCAACAGATTCGGCGCCAGGGGCGGTTGACCTTTGACGATGCGCAACTGTTGCTGACCCAGGCGAATCCTTTCGGCACCAGCGGCGTGCTTAGTCGGGATCGGGGGAAAGTCGGACGGTTGTTCATTGATGATCGGCTCGATGCGCGTCTCGATCATTGGCTGTTGGATGAGTTCCAGGACACCAGCGATCTTCAGTGGGAAGTGCTGCGCAACCTTGCCGATGAAGTCCTGCAAGACCCGACCGGACAGCGCAGCTTCTTCTACGTCGGCGACGTGAAGCAGGCGATTTATGGATGGCGCGGCGGCAACGCAGCCCTGTTCAGGCAGATCTTGGATCAGTATCGTGCGGTGATTGATGAGCGCGATCTCACGACATCGTTCCGCTCCTGCGAACCCATCATCGAGTGCGTGAACCAGGTGTTTGACGTGTTGCCGACCGGCGACCTGTTGAGCGGTAGTGTCAAGACGTGGGAAGACGTCTGGCAACCTCACCAGGCACAGGCGGGTGCGGTGCCAACCACCGGAGTTGCAGCCCTGCTGGAGCCGGAATGCGGTGAGACCAAACCGACTGCAGACGACCGGTATGGCGTGGTGGCCGATCTGTTGAAGGAAGTCGATCCGCTCGGACGGGGTCTTTCCGTGGCGGTGCTGGTTCGGTCCAACGAACAGGGGCGGGCGCTGGTTGACCGGCTTCGCTCGGAGTGTCCGGACATGCCGGTCGCACACGAGGGTCGTGCGGCGATTACCGACAATCCCGTGGTTGCGGTCCTGTTGTCCCTGGTGAAGTACGCGTTCCACCCGGGCGATACGTTTGCGCATCAGCACCTGCTGATGAGTCCGTTGAGCAAACGCCTGACATCGCCGCTTGACCTGCTCCGGCAGATTCACGAGCAGGGGTTTCGCGATTTTCTGCACGATTGGGGGCGGCGGCTGCAGGCCGAGTCGCCTTTCGATGCATTCGGAAGAAAGCGCTGGCTGGAGTTGGTGGATGCCGCGGGTAAATTTGACGAACAGCGGGACCGCGACGGGGACGCGTTCCTGCAATTTGTGGAGCATGTATCGCTGCATGAACCGGCCGCCGAGCAGGCGGTGCGGGTAATGACCGTGCATCAGTCGAAGGGACTCGGCTTTGATGTGGTCATTCTGCCGGAGCTGCAAGGCCGCTCCCTGGTTGGGGGCGCGGTAGAGCGCGTTACGGCGCGGAACCCGGAAGATGGTCAACCCCAGTGGGTATTGAAGATGCCGCGTCGGCTGGTAGCGGAGCACGACGCCGTTCTGGCCAATCAGTTGCGTATCGCCGATGAGGCGTCCTGCTTCGAGTCGTTGTGCGTGCTGTATGTCGCGATGACCCGCGCCAAGCAAGCCTTGTACATGGTGACCAGCTTTCCCGGGAAGTCGTCCAAGGCATTTGATCCCGCTGCATTGTTGAAGAAGCAATTCGGCGAGCGACGTTCGTTTGGGGACATTCATTGGTATGACGCGATTCCTCTCAAGAAACCGGCGGCGCCGCCGCAAGAGGATGTCGTATTGATGCGGCGGGACAAGACGATGCGAAGGCGGTTGGTGCCCATGGCGCCGTCCGGTGTGGCGCCACATCAGGAGAACGCGGGTCAGCTCTTCGCCCCTGAGCGCGAACGAGTTTTCGACCTGGGAAATGCGGTACATGCCTTGTTCGAGTTGGTGGAATGGTCGGATGATCTGGATGCGGAGGCGTTGGCGGCTGAAGGGTCGGCCACGTCACGTTTTGAAGCGGAGCTGGCTGCGCAAGCCGCTGAGCAGTTTGTGTCGGCGATGAATGCACCGGAGATCCGGGACGCGCTCGCGCGGCCCGCCGGCTCTGCCGAGTTGTGGCGGGAAAAACGGTTTGAAATCGTGATGGGCGAGGAGTGGGTCACCGGGACGTTCGATCGGGTGTCGATCCATCGAGATGAGGACGGCCGGGCGATCCGCGCCGACATCCTCGACTACAAGAGCAACGTCGTCGCCACCGATGACGAGATGAATGCCGCGGCGAACGGATATCGGTCGCAACTTGCCCTCTATCAGCGCGCGTTGGCGATCATGCTGAAGCTGGATGTGGAGCAGATTACCAGTGCACTGGCGTTCACGCGGCCGGGGCGGTTGGTGAGGATGGAGTGATGGAGTGTTGGAAAAGGTGGAGAGACGGGTCCCCCCATTACTCCACAACTCCAACACTCCAAATGCGGCCTCCCTCTCGATCCACTTTCTCTTCCCTCTCCCAATCGGCCTGGCGGGGCAGGCCTCCTACAGATTTGGCTTCGGTGGTTCGCGCAACTTCCTGCGCGCCGGATCCGGATTCGATTTCGAGGCCCTGTGCTAACTCTGTGTAGGAGGCCTGCCCCGCCAGGCCGATTCGGGGGGAGGGGGAAGACTATCCGTGGCATGGCAAAGTTGCGCCCGCCTCCTTCTGGAGCGGTTGAACTCCATTGACTTCCCCGGGGCATCCGGCCACAGTTTTGCGCGAGGATTCAGATCATGATTAAAGCAAAAATAATTGGTGCCGGAGGGTATGGCGGTGTTGGGATCACGGAGTTGCTGTTGCAGCATCCGGAGGTCGAGGTCACCACGTTGGTGGCCAAGAACGATGTTGGCATGAAGATGAGCGAGCTCTATCCGCATTTGACCGGATATTGCGACTTACCGATCCATGCGCCGGATGAGGAAGAAGCCGCGGCACCAGCGGACATCACATTTTTCGCCACGCCGGATCGGGTGGCCATGGAGCAGGCCCCCGCGGTCATCGCGGCTGGGGGGCGGGTCATCGACTACAGTGGGGATTTCAGGTTTCCCTCGCCATCGGCCTACAAGGATTACGCCACGCGGATCGGGCTGGAGCCGAAGCATCTGGCGCCGAAGCTGGTGGATGACGCGGTGTATGGACTTCCCGAACTGCGCAGGAGTTCGATTGACTCATCCTCGCCCGTGGTCGGGAATGCCGGGTGTTTCGCAGTAAGCTGCATTCTGGGTTTGGCGCCGGCGGCGAAGTACAAGCTGGTGGATCCGAGCAGCATCATCTGTGACTGCAAGACCGGCGTATCTGGGGCGGGCAAGAAACCGAAGCCGACATTCCATTATCCGTCGCGATACGAGCAGATGAATGCCTACCGGTTATCCGGTCACCAGCATGTGTGTGAAGTGGAACAAGAGTTGAGCCGGTTGGCAGGGACGGAAGTCCTGATCACATTCACTCCACAGGTGGTGCCGACCTGCCGCGGGATCTTATCCACCCTATACGCCAGCCTGGGTGAAGGAGTGACGCTCAACAAGGTGATGGATGCGTACCAGGTATTTCACAAGGACAACCATTTTGTGCGGATCCTGGGGCGAGACGCCGCGGTCGGCACCATGGAAGTACGTGGATCCAACTACTGCAACCTGGTGGTTGATGTGGATGAACGAACGAACCGGTTGCGCGTTGTTTCCCACATCGACAACCTGGTGAAGGGACAGGCGGGGAACGCCCTGCAGAACATGAACTTGATGTTCGAGTTTCCGGAGACCACCGGCCTGGATCGGCCGGGGCAGTATCCCTGAGCCTGCTCGTCAGACAATTAGGTCCGATTTCTAATCGGACACTTTCCGAGGAGTGGTGCACGGAAGAAGTGTCCGATTGGAAATCGGACCCACGGAAGACGCCTGTGATTCCAATTTCTTGACGCGGCGATCTCCGTCCGCCGAAATTCGACTAGCTCCGATGCCGCGCTTTCTCACCATCCTGCTTTCCGCGTTGCTTCCTGCTCTTGCGTCGGCGGTGATGTACCAGGAGCCACTCTATTCGGTTGCCGTGGAGAAGGACGTCGTGTACGGCGCCGGCGCCGTGGATGAGACCACCACGCCCGGATCAATTGATCTGCTGTTGGATGTCTATCGGCCGGTGGGGGCGGACGCGCCAGACAAGCCGGCTATGTTGCTGGTGCATGGGGGCTCCTTGAGGGGTGGTAGTAAGTCGGACGGGCAGATGCAGGAGGCGGCACAGTATTTCGCGTCGCGTGGTTGGGTGTGTTTCTCCATCGACTATCGCCTGGAGGGCGACGATCCGCCGGCGCCGCAGTCCAAGCCGGCCGACCGGTGTTCGAATGGCGGAGTGTTCCCAGGGCAGGATTCTGGCACAGAAAGCAGCCTTTGGGCGTAAGATAGCTGCCTGCTCGTGGCCAGTCTCCTTGCATGTGAGGTTGGCATGTCTAGAATAATCCACAAAAAACCAGCGATCTCGCCCTCCTGCCCACTCTCTTCACTTGCACCTGTGATCACGGTAGACACTGAATTGGGCTTGACGCGGACGTGTGGAAGGCAGAAAATTCCACTCAATGAAGGATGGAGAGAGCACCCTAGGGGTGGTGCCGGGGCGGATTGAGGAGAGAAAGAGACAGACGGGTTGCTTCACCGAGCGAGTGAAGCGCTATCTTCTCCCGGGATGCGTGCTGGCGACGTTAGCCATCGGAATAATAGGGGCCACATGGCATGTGGCCTCACGCCGGACCGCTGTGTTTTTCGGTCCGAACCAAGGGGCGGAAGCCGTCATCCTCGACGCCATCCGGGAATCACGTGAGAGCATCTATCTCGCGATGTTCTACATGAGCAATCCCGCGTTAGTCGATGCGCTGATCGAAGCAAAGAATCGCGGCGTCGAGGTGTGTGCCATTTTCGATGACTCGCAACGGCGGTCGTTCCGATACCTGGAGCATGGGGTACGGCTCCGCATGCATGGCGTTCCCGTTCGCTATGGCGCCCCGTCCGGCAAGATGCACAGCAAGTTCGCGGTGGTCGACGCGAAGCGGGTGCTCACGGGATCGTACAACTGGACGATCTCTGCGGAGGAAGTGAACGTCGAAGATTTTGTGCGGATCGATTCGCGCCGGGCGGCTGAGACCTATCAGCAGCAGTTTGTCACCATCTGGGAGGCGGGAGAGAATCCGTAAGTCTATGCGCCTGCTCCTCACCGCAAAACGCCGCGGGCCTTTGCTTCTTTTTCTGGCGATGCTGGTTTTCGGGTCCGGCTCGGTCTTGGGGCAGGGCATCGCCATCCTGGCAACGCGCGACGCTGAAGTGCGCAAGCTCCGGGCTGCCCTGTCCTCGCCCGTGAGCTCCGAGCAGGTGGCCGGGCGGACGGTGATCCGCGGCGAGTTGGACGGGACGCCGGTGTGGATTGCGAAGACGAAACCGGGACTGGTGAATGCCGCCATGACCGCGCAGTTGCTGGTGGACCGTGGCGCACCCGACTTGATGGTTTCTCTCGGGCTCTGCGCCGGCCTTTCCGATGATATTTCCGTGGGAGACCTGCTGATCGCACGGACGGCTGTACGCCACGATCTGGGAACAGAAACGGATGCCGGATTCCTGCACGGCACCTCGACCCGGCAGAGCGCTCCTCTGGTTTGTCCGCTGTTGAAGAAAGCGCCAGACTTGTGGGCATCTCTGACCGCACCCTCCGGACTGGGCCTGCGCCCCGTAGTGCTGGCATCTGGGGCCAGTTTCATCCGCAGTCGCTACAAGCGGCAATGGATCGCGTCCAAGTTGGACGCGGAAGCGGTGGACATGAGCGCAGCGGCTCTGGCTCATGTGGCCCGAGAAAACGGCCGGGATTGGATGGTGGTCAGGCAAGTCAGCGATCACGGTGACGAGACGGCAGGAAAGGACTTTACATCGTTCGCCGGAGGCGACGTCTCAGCCCTGGTCGAGGCTGTGCTCCGTGGCTGCAGGGCATGGATTGAGGAGCAGCACGATGTTCACTGAAAAGGTACGATTGGGAGTGGGGATTGCTCTGGTGGGACTCGCCAGCGAGCTCTCCGTGTCCGCCGGTTGGTTCCGTAAACCTCCGACCCCGTCCTTGGCTGACTACCCCACCGTCGAGGTTGATGACGCACAACAGGTTCGCCGCGCTGAGCGCTATGAGACGTTTTTACGTTTGCGCTGGCAGCGGGAATACCTGCAGGCCGCGGAAGTTCTGGAAGAAATCCTGGCGGAACCCTGGCCGTTTGAGCTTGATCGGATGTATCTCATGATTCGCCTGGCGGGGCTGTACGCCCGAGCGGATTCCGCGGATCGAGCCGCTGCCTTGCTGGATGATCTGCAGCAACGCGTGGATGCCAAGCATCCGCTCTATCCCGAGCTGTTGTTCGTGCTGGCCCGCACTGCGCTGGCGCAGGAAGACCCGCAGCGCGGATTGGATACCTTTCTACTTCTGATCCACGCCCATGAATACAGCGAAGCCGCTCAACGGGCTCTGTTGGAATTGGCGCGCTACCATCGCGAGCAGTCGGAATATGACGTGGCCGGGGAGTACTACGATCGCCACTTGGGCACCTACCTGGGGCGGAAGAAACGCTCGCCGATTCTGGTGGAGAGTGTGGAGATGTTTCTGCAGGCCGGTTGGGTCGAGCGGGCGGAGACGACGGGGCGGCAGCTTTGGGAGGAGATTCGTCGCTATCCGGAAGCCGGTGCTCATGGCCTTTCCTTGGCGGACGCTTTTCTGGATCATGGGCATGCCGAAACGGCGCGTTGGTTTCTGGAGCACGCAGCTCAGGGGGAGGATGTCTACGCCCAGCGTGCGCAGATCAAGCTGGCTGAGATGTTGTCACGCGCGGACGCTTCGGACGAGGCCCTGGCTGCCTACGAAAGGGCGGTGCATGACTTCCCGTTGTGCTCACACAGCGTTGCCGCGTACCGGAAGGTCATTTCGCTGCAGGTGGAGAAGGGGGTCGTGCCTGCTTTGCCGGAGTTCGAGGCCTATCCTGAGGAAGGCGAATTTGAAGCGCAGTTTATTCTGGTTCGCGCGCGGGCCGCGGAACGGTTGAACCGATATGAGGAGAGTGCACGCTGGTTGCGGCCGTTGGTGTTTCGTGGTGAAGGTTTGCAGCGGGACCGTGCCGGGCAGCTCACCCGCACCCTGCTGGCATGGGCCAAGCAAGAAGGAGAAGACGGCGCGGATGTGCGAGCCCTGGTTCGAGAGGCCCTGGCGGTGCGGCCGGCCAACGCCCACAGCGACCGGGCGCTGGAGGCAGCGATCGAGGACGATCCTGATTTAGACGTGGTTGGCGTCATCCGCCCCCTGTTTACCGACGCCGGACGGTACGAGTTAGACATGATCGAGATCGGGCTGGAGGACCTTTTGGACCGCAAAGGGGAGGCACAAGTGCTGGGACTGTTTGCGAGCCTTTCCCCGACCAATGCGCCCGCGTCTCAGCTGACATATTTTTGGTCCCTGGCCCGGCTTCGGACCGATCCCACGGAAGAGGACCTGGCCGCTGCCGCGCAGTTGCTGGAGGGGGGCGACTTGGATTCTGGTCACCGGCAACGCCTGGGTGTGGAACTGGTTGGCCATCATCTGGCCCACGCACAGTGGCGCGAGGCGGCCAAGGTGGCGGAGGCCGTGTCCCTTACCAAGACGAGCCGACGGGCGATCATGACGACCCTGACCGAGAGCCTGCCGCAGCTCGCGACGGAACGGGATTCCGGGGCAGTATCGGTGGTGATCGGAATGGTAGGGGCGTACGCCACCAGCGCGACGGGACGCGACACCTTCGTTCTCGATTTGGCCGGGGAATGGGTGCGGACTCACCGATGGCGGGAAGCTCATGGTCTGCTCGCAGGGGAGGCGCGAATGATCGAGAAGATTCCGCAGACTCGTCAGCGCGAGTGGATGCCCATCTTACAGGAGCGGACCCCGGTGCTGGCCGCCGAGGCCGACGCGGCCAAACTTCAGATCCTGGCGCAGTTGGCCCAGGTCTGTGCACCCACCCCATCGGCCCGCGACGCATTCGTCCTCAGCTTGGTGGAGGACCTATTGGGTCGGGATCGCGCAGAAGAAGCAGTGGCGGTACTGACGAGCCTGAGCGGCGAGGGCCGCTGCAATCCTCCGGCGTTGTCTGCATTGGCGGCGCACCTGTTGCCGCGCCGAACCATGCCGAGCTGGACGCCCCTGCTTTGGGGGTGTGATCTGGGGCAACGTCGTACCCTGGACCTGGCGAAGCTGGCTGGACGGCATGGACATCACGAGTTGGAGGAATCCCTGCTGGCACAGTTCCTCGCGGCGTACCCGGAATCGGCTTCGAATGAGACGGTCATTCGTCGGATGATCGAGGCCCAGCTCGCCCACCAGGACGGTGAAGGCGCCTGGGAGACAACGCGCGAGCATCTGGAATCGTTGCCGTTGGAGGAGGCGGTGTCCTTTGCCGAGAAGATGCGACGGTTCTATGAAAGGCGGGGCTCGGACAAGGTCGAGTGGTTGAATTCGTTCATCCTGGCGAACGCCGTCGACGGGGACGATATCTATGCCGCGAATCAAAGCCTGGGTGAGTACTACCTCAAGCTTCAGAACCATGCGGCAGCGCTCCCGCATCTGGCGGAGGCCTTCCGGCTCGCCGGGGACCGGCCGATTCGCGACCACGTAAAGATCGGGACGCGCATGTTGGAGGCCGTGGAGGCGACCGGGCAGGATGCCGACTACGCGGACCGGCTGGTACAATCATTGCGCGGGATGATTGCCCAGGTCGAGGACCCTGACCAGCAGGCATCGGCAGGCAACCAACTGGCCAAATCGTTGCAGGAACTTGGCAGGGTGGAAGACGCCCGGGATGTGTTTTGGGAGACGGCCGAGATGAACCCGCAGACTCAATCCGGGCAGGCGGCGCTGTTCAATCTGGCCAAGAGCCATGCCGGGGTGGGGGAGACCGAGGCGGCCATCGATGTCTACAAGTCCTTCCTGGAGCGTTACGGAGACCAGGAGGATCAGCCCTGGCCCCACATCGCCATGGCCAATTTGCTGAGCCTGGCTCTCAACACCACCGACATCGCGCTTCAGTACGAGGTGCGGCAGAAGACGGAAGCAATGTTGAACGGGGTGAAGGATCCGCAGTTATCGCTGGATCTGGCGCAGTACTTCGGTCGACAGGGGCATGAGGACATCCAGGGCATGTTGTTGGATCGGGCCCTGAACGAGGCCGTCGACAGCATCGAGAACGCGCCGGACGTGAAGACCGGCCATGAGAATCTTAGGCACCTGGTCGTTCGGTTATACAAGCAGGGTTTTGCGGACGAGGCTGTGGCCCTCGGCGAGCAGTACCGGGAGATCGCCTTGGGGGACGACCCGACGCAGCAGACCGAGGCCCTCTACCGGTCGCAGTATGACACCATGCGCGCCATGCTGGCCCAGCGGAGCCACAACACCTCCGATCTGGCGGATTTGGCCATGGGGTATTTGGAGAAGACTCGTGAACTGGGGTACAAGGCCCCAGAGGCAGACTTTCTCTACCTCCTGACCAAGACTACGCCTCCCAGAGACCGGTGGGGTTACCGGGAGCAATTGGCCGCCAAGCACGGCAGCAATTCGCACGCTTTGCCGTCCAAGATCATGCTCGCCGGGCGCGCGTACCACGAAGAAGACTATGACCGGGCATTGGCGTTGGCCCAGGATGCGGTGGTTCAGGCCGAGACTCCTTACTGGAAGGACTATGGAGACAAGTACAGGTACAACGCCATGTACGTGGCCGCGGCACTCTATGAAAAAGCCGGGCGCGTTGCAGAAGCGGAAGAGCTCTACCTGGAATTGAGTCCCTTTGTAGAGGCGGGACGAAGGATGTTTGTGAAGGAAGTGATGGATGGGGACCTGAATCGCTGAGAAGACTCTCGGCAACACGGTCACTGCATCGCCAGGAGAAAAGGAGTCTGACATTCGTCGAAACGTGTGTCGTAGCGAAAGGGAATGAGAACGATGAAGAATACGATTAGAGTAGCGGCAGTGTGTGGGATGGCCTGGATGGCTACCCTGTCCGTTTTGAACCAAACTGCCAGAGCTGGTTGCGACTGTAATGTCCCGCCGACGCTTTGGGTCCTGGACGACGCTGAGATCTGTATGGGCGCGGACCCCGGTTCATTGTCTGGGCACACTTGCGGAGACGATCCTGAATCCGTGGCATCCGGCAACTGCGATGACTGCGCGGAATGCACCGACTGCGAGTTTGAGCTCAATTACTTCGATAAGGATGGCAATTGGAGATCCGGGCTGACGCCCGGTCGGAACATGCTGCAGGCTTCACTGGAGGCGTGTGGCACGCCATTATATGCCGAGGGGTATATAACAGTCTATCGACTCGCATCCCTCGAAGGACCTGGGAAAGCCTGCGCGGGTGAATCCAAGACCTATACTGCAACCACGGAGCCGACCGGAGGGGAGCATCTGATAACCTGGGCCGTCTCCAATGGTGGGGTTCCGTCTCCGGCTATCGGTCCCAGCGCTACCGTAACTTTTCCTTCCAGTGGTTACGTGACGGTTATGGCAATCTGTGGTGAGAACCGGGAAGTGGGTGTTGAGGTTGGTGCCTCGGCGAGTGCACCTGAGAGTGAGGCGTGCACAGCAGTTGAACAATTGCCACCTAACAAGGGCGCTTCTTACATGCACGTGATAAAACTCTTTAGAGAGTGGGACACGGGAACCTGGTCCGAGACCTTCACCTGGGAGGAGATTGCCGTATCGTCAACTGGGGACTGTGGTGCTCCAGCGTCAATCGGCCTGATAGAAATTGATCCGAGCTGGTCTGTTTCGGCTTCATTGACGGCAAACCTCTTCAAATGGGGCGCGGTGGGAGTCTCGGCATCCTATGTCTCCGCTTCGTCAGGGACCGTAGATACATTCTCCAAGGAAGGGGAGGATGGCATAAAATTCCGGATAAAAGCCGTTCTGATGAAGGGCGATTTCCAGATCAGCAACGTACGACACTTCATCAACCCCGGTACGAATATCCCCATAAACGTACCCACGTCCGATTCGGATCACTACACCGCAAGTGATTTTACACAGATCACCTGTCGTTGGTGCTGCACTTAGCAATAACCATGTCGGAAGGGGTGCTGAGGGCAAGAGCTCTCAGCGCCTTCTCTGGTACTTTGGCTCTTAGGAGGACACGATGAAAATAGAAATACACTTTTTAGTTGTCAGTTTATGCCTTGCTGTGGTGAGCAAATCGGCTGGAGCCGAGCCAGGCTTTGAAGGTGCATTGCCTGCGGAAGCCTTGGCGCAGATGCTCTCGGCCCATCAGTTTGTCGCCGATTTTTACCAGGAATCCGAGGGCTCTGCCCCAGAATCATTTTCCCTGGCAGGAGAGGGGTTGAACCGTCGGATTTCCGCTGAGGAACTGGAGGCGATCAAGCAACTTGCCCTTTCGGACATGGGTGATGTGCCGATGTCGGTTGCATCCGGCGTCACAATGGTCGCCGCGTCTGCGTACTACCATCAAACAGGGCAGGACGAGTGCTTGCACGCACCCCCCAAGCCGGAGGCGGGGCTGCTTCCTCTC
>RCNG010001358.1_pt1 | contig 12107 bp, 9 predicted proteins | sample 2041371 | NCBI WGS metagenome assembly RCNG01 (sample SAMN09708227, study PRJNA481090) | Marine sediment metagenome, whole genome shotgun sequencing project. | biome: marine sediment; feature: ocean; material: sediment; isolation source: Sewage treatment plant 1 marine sediment (STP1) ... | reverse complement strand
TCCACATCGTGATTGCCCGGCACCAGCAGCAGCCGGTCCTTGGACAACCCGGCCAGCTGCGGCCAGAGCTTCTCCTCCAGCCATTGCCGTGCTTGTTCATACTCCGCGGCCTTGCCGCTGAATGCCAGGTCCCCGGTAATCGCCACCAGGTCCGGCCTATGGCCCACGGACACCTCCCGACCGACGGCCTCGGCGAGCTGATTCATCACCGGGTCCGCGTCCCAGGCCCGTTTCTCGGAGAAATGGAAGTCCGACAGGTGGAGGATGCGGATGGGGCCGGAGTCGGGTCCTGAGGCCATGGCGGGGTTCTTGGTGAACGCGGTTACCTGGCCTATTGTATGCGCAAGCGGCGGGATGCGCCTTGGTTGGGGATGGTGCCTTACCGATAGGGATGACCCGATCCGTCATGCTACAAAGAACCGTTGGCAATAAGTCCGCTCGGGCAAACGTCCGGTCTCGGCCCGGGAGCGGACGTTTGCGAAGGGTGGCCCGGACGCCTGCTTCTGGCCGAAAGTTGGAAGCCGATCAAGCGCTGACTGAATGACCGCTCTACCTCCCTGCCTACAAGCGCGTCAAACGCATTGCCGCCCGCGGCTGCTCGGGACGTTTCGTGGCACCGAGTTCAGCTACGAGGACCTGGCGGGCGACAAGCTGGAGACAGTCCCCCTCCTCAAATCCACTCTCCCCGCGGGGAGAGGGTCAGGGAGAGGGTTCAAAATGCCGGGGGGCTGAGCGATTACCCCGCCAGGCCTGCGATTGTGCGAGCCACCTTCCGTCCCCAGGGGAAACGTCGGCAAAGGGTTGCCGACCTACAGGATTTGCCACCGTAACGAGAATTGCTCGCCTGCCGCTGAAGTACGGGGCTAATCACTTTGGCATATCGACCCGAAGATTGTCGATCAGACGCGCCCGGCCCAAACGGGCTGCCGCCAAGATCACCAACTTGTGCTCGTCTGCACCGGGCTCCCGCAAATCCGCCGCCCGCCGTACGCTGAAATAATCCGGCTCAAAGCCTGCCGCCGCCAACTCGGCAGAAGCACGGGACTCCACCCCGGCCAACGCATCGCCGCGCTGCAGGGACTGCATCGCCGAACGCAGGATCTGCTGCAGGCGTGGAGCCCGTTGCCGCTCCTCCGCACTTAGATAGCCATTGCGGGAACTCATGGCGAGACCGTCCGGTTCCCGCACCGTGGGCACCCCCAGGATCTCCACCGGCATGGAGAGATCCGTGGTCATGCGCCGGATCACCATCAGCTGCTGAAAGTCCTTCTCGCCGAATACCGCCAGGTCCGGCTGCACCATGTTGAACAGCTTGCACACCACGGTGGCAACGCCGGTGAAATGGCCGGGCCGGCTGGCCCCGCACAGGATATCAGAAATGCCCGGCACCTCCACCCGCGTCTGCTCGGCCTGCCCTCCAGGGTAAACCTCCTCCACCGCCGGGGCGAACAGCAGATCCGCATCCGCCTCCGCCAGCCGCTTCCGGTCCACCTCAAGTGTCCGCGGGTAGGCGGCGAGATCCTCGTCGGGAGCGAACTGGAGCGGGTTGACGAAGATGCTGACCACCGTACGGATCGCCTGCTCCCGCGCCCGCAGCACCAGCTCCAGGTGTCCGGCATGCAGGTTGCCCATGGTGGGCACCAAGGCGATACGTTCCCCGGCCCGGCGCCAGCCGGCGATTCGGGTACGCAGGTCATCGACGCGTGTTACAGAGTCCACTAGGAATACCCTTGCTCCGCTGTCGGAAAGTGGCCGCTTTTCACCTCATCCACATAAGCGCGGACCGCCGCCTGGATGCCGTCGCGCCCGGACAGGAAGTTCTTCACGAAACGCGGCGGCTCACCTTCCGCCGGCGTAATGCCCAGCAGATCGTAGAGCACCAGCACCTGGCCGTCGCAACCGCCCCCCGCGCCGATACCGATGACCGGAATCCGCAAAGATCCGCTGATCTCACGAGCCAAAGTGGAGGGCACACACTCCAGCACCAGCAGGGCAGCACCGGCGTCCTGCAGCGCCAGGGCATCCCGCTTCATGGCTTCGGCCTGGGCCTCATCGCGCCCCTGTACCCGGTAGCCACCCAGCTTGTGCACCGACTGGGGCAACAACCCCAGGTGGCTGCACACAGGAACCCCTTGGGCGCTCAGGCTGGCTACCGTCTCCAGCTGCGCGGCTCCGCCCTCCAGCTTCACCATCTGGGCACCGCCACGCTGCATCAGTTGCGCAGCGGTATCCAGGGCCTGCTGCGGCAAGCGATAGCTGAGAAACGGCATATCCACCACCAGCAGGGCACGGCGCCGCGTCCGTGCCACGCAGGCAGCGTGATAGGCCATGTCGGCCACGCTCACCGGAATGGTCGAATCGTGGCCCTGCAGCACATTGCCCAAGGAGTCGCCAACCAGCAGCACCTCGACCCCGGCGGCCTCCAGCACCCGGGTGAAGCCGGCATCATAGCAGGTGAGGCAGGTAATTTTCTCACCCGCCGCCTTCATCTCCAGCAAGGTGGAGACCGTAACCTGTCGCTCAGTCATTGGACTCTCTTACACAGTATCGGATGCCCCGTTTTGGGCCGCATTCTGCCAAGGGGCCGAACCAGGCACAAGCGTGACCCCCTCGTGGTCGCACTCCGGCAACAGATCCCGCAGAAACCCGACGCCCGGTACACGGAGATCCACCGGAGCAATCTCAGCCAAAGGTACCAACACGAAGGCGCGCCGGTGCATCTGCGGATGGGGCAAACACAAGCGTTCTTCGGCCATGATCCGGGTACCGTACAGCAGCAGATCCAGGTCCAAAGTGCGAGGCCCCCAACGCTCACTGCCGCGACGACGACCCTGGGAGCGCTCGATGCCCTGCAGGGCATCCAGGAAATCCAGGGGATTCAGATCCGTTTCCAGCAACGCCGCCCCATTCACATAGTCGGGCTGGCTGGGCGGCCCCAGCGGCGGCGTGCGGTACAAGCTGGAATAGCGCAGCAACCGGCACCAGGGCAGCACCGAAAGGGCATCCAATGCCTTGCGCAGCTGTCGAATCGGATCGTCCAGATTGGCGCCCAAGCCGACATAGGCCGGCTCGCCGCTTTCTGCTCTATTCCCCGCTCTCACTCTTCTTCTTGCGGCCGCCGCCGCGGCGGCGCCGCCGCCGCGGCAACCCTTCCGCATGGGCCATGTTGCCGCGCTCCTCGGCGTTGACCTCCTGGTACTGAGTCCACCATTCCGCCAATTCCGAGTCCACCTCGCCGGACTCGGCACGCAACAGGAGAAAATCGTAGGCCGCCCGGAACCGTGGATGGCCCAGCAGGCGCAACGGCCGCTTGCCCTTGCGCGCTTCGAAGCGATGCTGCATGCCCCAGATCTCACGCATCTGCAGAGTAAAGCGCTTGGGCACCGCCACGTGATCCTGCTGCCGCGCCAACACCTCGCTGCCGGCCTGCTGCATCGCGGCCGCCGGATGCTGGTCCTGCCGCTCCAGCGCGGCGCTGTGTTTCCGCACCGGCTCCCACAGCAGCACCGCGAACAAGAAAGCGGGAGTCACCGGCTTGCCGTCACGAATACGGCGGTCAGTATTGTCCAAACCACGATTCACGAAAGTGATGGGAAAATTGTGCTCCTCGTGCGCCAGACAACTCTCGGCCTCCGGGAACAGATATTCGAACAAATGATAGTGGCGCAGCTTCTCGAAGGCGATCAGGGCGGTGCCGGAATGGAACAACTTAAGCACCTCCTCGAACAACCGCGACGCCGGCACGCTGTGCAACAACCCACCCAATTCGTGCAACGGCGCCTCGCACGAGGGGGCCGGATTGAATCCCAGCTTGCTAGCGAAGCGCACCGCCCGCAGCATGCGCACCGGATCCTCCCGGTAGCGCTGCTCAGGGTCGCCGATCAAGCGCAGCACCCCCTGCTGCAGGTCCTCCATACCGCCGGCGAAATCCAACACGGAAAAGTCCGCGATATTGTAATAGAGGGCGTTGACCGTAAAGTCGCGGCGCATAGCATCCTCTTCGATGCTGCCATAGACGTTGTCGCGCACGATCATACCGTTCTCGACCCGACGCTCGCCTCCATCGCCCTCGGCCCCGGTGCCGCGGAAGGTGGCCACCTCGACAATCTCGCGGCCGAAGCGCACATGGGCCAGACGGAAGCGGCGGCCGATCAAACGGCTGTTGCGAAAGGTGCTGCGCACCTCGTCCGGCGTGGCATCGGTGGCCACATCGAAGTCTTTCGGCTCCCGTCCGAGCAGCAGATCGCGGACACCCCCGCCCACCAGATGGGCCTGGAATCCCGCGTCTTTGAGGCGATACAGCACCTTGACGGCGCTCTCGCTGATATTGGCGCGGGAGAGAATATGCTCGGAACGGGGTATGACGATCGAAGAATTGAAGTTGTTGTCCTGCAAATATGCCTTCCTGGTTTGTTTGGATTTTTTTCTTGAGGAGTCCATCAGGGTAGGTATAATACCGGTTTTCGCGATTCACTGCTCCCTTCGTCTAGCGGTCTAGGACGCTGGCCTCTCACGTCGGTAACAGGGGTTCGAGTCCCCTAGGGAGCGCCATTTATAATCAATGTGTTACGGTATTTCCTGCCTGCTACCAAAAGCGGGGTCCAAAAATAATCCGAAACACTGGTTAGCTATAGTACCTGCCGGGAGACCATCGACAGGCGCACAAAAAAGGCGGCCCAACGGCCGCCTTTTTTGTGCGCCTCACCCTTGCCGATAGCCACCCACGTAGTACATCAGGTTGGCATAGGCGATGGATGTGACCGAATTGTGCAACCCGAACTCAGGGACAGCCAGGCCGGCCTTTCACCGTACCATCGGGAGTAAAATCCGGCATGCAGTAATTGAACACCATGGGCGCCGACATCGGGTGCTGGTTGAGCGCATCGTGCTAGGTATTGAGGTTATGAACGTATGAAGAAACTGACACAGTTGCTGCTGATATCCGTCCTGCTCGCTGTACAGGGGGTGTTGGCCGCGCCAAAGCCGGACGACGCCGATGCCCTGCGCGGTGTTGACAAAGGTAAGGCCCTGTTCGACATCAACATGACCGATGCGAAGAAGATGACCCTGTATCTTGCCGTAATTGGCGAGACTGTCGATGATCTCCAACGTCAGGGGGTCGAGCCGGACGTTATCCTCGCCTTCCGCGGCCGATCGGTGCGTCTTATCTCGAAGGACCGTGAACAAATGGACCTGACGGATTTTGAGCACCTCGATCGCATCGCTGAACAACTCGCCGACTTGCGGAAAAAGGGGGTGCGCATGGAGGCGTGCTCGGTCGCGACCCGGTTATTCAAGATCAACAACAATTCCTTGCTCGACGGCATCAAGCCGGTAGGTAACACCTTCGTCTCCCTGATCGGTTACCAAGCACAGGGTTACGCAAACATCCCGATCTATTAGTCCGGGATTTTATCGACTTCACAACTGCAGTGGGTTTCTGTGTCGGCCTTGTACCGGGCCTTTTCCACCCGTGCCGGCTCTCGCAGGGGAACCACCATTCTGTATTCACTGCGGTTGACCGGAAGATCCGCCAGTTGCTCCACGCTGTAGAGCGCGCTCCAGCCTAGCAGATTCAGCGGCTGTTCGCGGCTTTCACAATCCGGGCGGCCAGTCCGGCTTGCGCCTAGGAGCCTGTCGGATTATGGATGAATCTACTGCGGAAGTGGGAGAGCGGTCCAATTTTCCTCGTATTCTCGTTACTATAAGTCCACTATGCGCCTCAAGTACGGGAAAAATTGACCTCGCGCTCCCACTCCCTCGCTACAATCCCCCATAGCCCGACAGGCTCTCCTAGCGCACCCTACGTGGCGGATCTCAGTGACTACTCAACACGTCCTTTACACATTTCCTCCATACCGGGTGCACTTCCCGACCGCTACTTCCGGCCCTTGATTAACCGGTACCAAAGGGGGACACTCCCTCAGGCACGGTTGGATTTCCTTTACTAGTCGAGTACTTCTTCCGTGTCCGCGCGCCATGACCATACGCACCAAGTTCGCCGTTGGGCTCATCTCCATACTGGTCGTAAACCTGGGGGCGGGACTCTACGCCTTGTACCTCTACCAACAGGCTTCCATTCGAGGAGGCCTGGTGCATGAGCAAAGCTCGCAGATCGTCGCCACCGCTCTGTCCGCCCAGGTTCGCTTCAAGAAGCAGGTCCAGGAGTGGAAGAATGTGCTGCTGCGAGGGCAAAAACCCGGTCTCTATGAACGCTACTTCACGCAGTTCGAGCAGGAGGAGGCAAACACGCGCGAGGCCGTGGGCCGGCTGATCGAGCTGCTTGGACAGAACGACCGGGCACGCACAACCGCGGAATACTTTCTTGAAGCCCACCTCCGTCTGGGCGACCAATACAGGGACGCCCTGCGCTCCTACCGCATCGAGGGCGAGTTTCCGAACTTCGAGGTGGACCGACGCGTGCGGGGTATCGACCGCAGCCCGACGGACCTGATCGACGAGGTGGTCACTGCGGCCCTGGCCCATAAGGATCTAGTCCTCTCCGACATCGAGAGATCCATCGGTCGTTTGGAACGCCACATCTTCGCGCTGATGGTCGGAGTCATGAGCGGCGCTGTCATGCTGCTCATTGTCCTGGTGGACCACACCATTGGACGCCCGATCGCCACCGCCACCGCCATCGCCCGGCGGGTCAGCGCCGGAGACTTCTCGACCCCCATCCGCGTTACCGGAACCGATGAGAACGCCCATATGCTGGCGGCGCTCAAGACCATGCAGGAAAACCTTGCGCATTCCCAGCAAAGCCTGCTCCGCAGCGAGGAGCATTCCCACTTGCTGCTCGAGTCCACCGGCGAGGGAATCTATGGCTTAGACATGGGCGCACGTTGCATTTTCTGCAATCCCGCCGCCGCACGCATGTTGGGGTACGGCTCGCCGGCAGAGTTCGAGGGGCGGGTGATGCATAAGCTTATGCACCATTCCTATCCGGACGGTTCACCCTACCCGGTCGTAGCGTGCCGTGCCTTGCGGAACATCGAGGACGGGCAGCCGGTGCATGTGGACGACGAGGTGTTCTGGAGGGCCGACGGCACCAGCTTCCCGGTCGAGTATTACTCCAACCCCATCTACCGTGACGGCGACCTGGTGGGCGCCGTGGTGAACTTCTCGGACATCTCCGAGCGCAAGCGTGCGGAAGCGGAGTTGCACATCGCCCATGATGCACTCGCCCAAGAACGGGCCCACCTGGCCGAACGTGTTCGCGAGCGCACGGCGGAGCTCGATCGCGCCAATGACGAGCTGGCCCGGACGGCACGGGCCAAGGATGAGTTCCTCGCGGCAATGAGCCACGAGCTGCGCACCCCTCTGACGTCCATACTCGGCCTGTCCGAGACCATGGAGGATGGTATCCTCGGCGAGTTGACCAGGCAGCAGGCCAAGGCTGCCCATACCATCAACGAGAACGGTGCCCACCTGCTTGAGCTGATCAACGACATCCTCGACATGTCCCGCGTGGCCTCCGGACGCATGAACCTGCGCTGGGACCAGGTGCCGGTCAACCAGCTTCGGGATGCCTGCCTGCAGCTGATTCGTCCATCGGCCCGCGCCAAAAGACTGGCCGTGACTGTGGACCTCGACCCCGCGGTCCAGTTGATCCGGGGTGACAGCCGCAGGCTCAAGCAGATGCTGATCAACCTGCTGGGTAATGCGGTGAAGTTCACTCCGGCCGGTGGCACCATCGGACTCGATGTGGAAGGGGATACCCATAAAGGGATTGTACGGATAAGCGTCTGGGACACGGGCGTCGGGATACCCCCGGATCAACTCGATCGCCTGTTCAAACCCTTCGTCCAGGTAGACAGCCGCCTGTCGCGTCAGTACGGCGGCACAGGACTCGGTCTGGCTCTGGCCTATGGAATGGCGGAGCTTCACAACGGCACCATCGAAGTCCAGAGCGAAGTTGGCCAGGGAAGCCGCTTCGATATTGTTCTGCCATGGGATGCGGAGGCGCAGCACGCCAGCCAACTGGAAGAAAACAACGAGGTGACGGCGGAGGTCGGCCAGGACTTACCGCCATTGGAACGTCCCCAGGTGCTGCTGGTAGAGGACAATCCGGACACTCTGGAGATGGTCTCGGACTATCTGCGTATCCGCGGCTGTGAGGTACGAACCGCGTGCAACGGCCTGGAAGCCATCTCCCTGGCCGAAGAGCAGCCCCCGGATGTCATCCTGATGGACGTGCAGATGCCCGAGATGGACGGTCTGGAGGCTACCCGTCGGCTGCGGGCGAAACCTGCCCAACGTGTCACCCCCATCATCGCCCTGACCGCGCTGGCCATGCCGGGCGACCGAGAACGCTGCTTGGATGCGGGCATGGATGACTACTTGAGCAAGCCCTTCGGTCTGGAGGAATTGCATAAGATCCTGATGAATTGGGTCAAGAGGACACGCTCGGTATGAGTGGCGTCGGGAACAGGAATTGCAATCCATCGAAGACATGAAGGTGATGAAGAGTACCGCCGCCGAAGGTCATGCATCGGTCCAATTGGAATTCAGCAGGCTTTCCAGCATCCTCGGTTGGGCTATGTGGATGCCCTGGTGATGTATAAACAGCTTGTGCCATGAACTGGTTTGGCGAACAGAACAGGAGTCAATATGGGCGGAGCCGCATTTCTGTTGGAGGGCAGCGTCTCTCCAGCGCTACTGGAGGAGAGAACTCAACCGCGAACGCTGCTCGATAAGCTGCTCTTCCGCACCCGCAAGCTCGCGGTCGAACGCCAAAACTGGGGCGAAGAGACCCAGCTTGAAGTCCCGCTTCCCTCCGCGCTGAGGGGGCTCCCGGTTGCCTACAGTGAGTGGCTCGACGGAACCCTCGGCGCCAGCCGGAGTCCCGCGCTCGCTGCTCTGAAGGATTATCTGAGCGTGGACGTCTGCGACCTCAATCTGCGCGGTGTGGAGAAAGAGGGCCAGCCGGCCCGCTTCTATCTACAGCTCACCTTCTCGGGCTGCGCCGGCATGGGCGAGACCTCGGCCCAGGTAGCGGCCCACTGGGCGCAAATCTGGTGGGAGAGAGACCCGGAGGGTCTGTCCGCTCTCTGCACACCCCACGGCTTCACGCCCGGAGGAATCTGGCAGGAAGGGGCGATGCTTGACCAACTCTTCTTCCCTCTAAAGGAAGGGGGCTATGCCATCTATACGGAGCAGGAGTCCTTGCCAGGGGCCTCCGACCATGTGCCGCCGCCGGAAGCATTGCCTTGGCTGGAAGTCGATGGCGCCTTGGAGGAGGAGCACCTCGATGTGATGGAAAGACTCGAGCAGCTCAAGCCCCTCGCAAAAACGACGTTCAGAGTGCGGCGCTGCCGTTGTGCCCTCTGTGATCCTCACTTCGAACGTAACGACGATCTAGTGCTCTAACACCAAGTCTGCCGAAGTTAGCTGCGCCGGCAGCGTTTATAAAGTACCGCTCAAACATCTAGTGGAATCATGGACGGCTCAGTTATTTGGGTTCTATTCGCCAGATGAGATTCGATGGGCGCCACGACGAGCTCCTGCCGGCAACGGTTGTGCTCCACCACCCAGCGGGGCATCAGCGTACATCCCAAGCCCACGGCCACACAGCCGAGATGAGCGATAAAACAGAACGTTTTAAGGTGCTGAGCGCAGGCATACTCAGCCTGATACTGATGCTAGGCATAGCCCGCTTCGCCTACACCCCCTTGCTGCCACTGATGCAGCAACAGGCCGGCCTTGGCGTTTCCGCGGCGGGCTGGTTGGCCGCGATCAACTATCTGGGCTATTTCTGTGGCGCCATTATCGCTTCACTCATCAGCGACCTGCTGCTCAAGGATCGCCTTTACCGCATCGGCCTGGTGGTGGCCGTGGTAACGACGGCAGGAATGGGACTCACGGAGAACATCTGGCTCTGGGCGCTGTCTCGCTTTTTTGCCGGATTGAGCAGTGCCGCCGGCCTGCTGCTGGGGTCGGGTCTGATCCTCAATTGGCTGATACGTCATGATCACCGGAGCGAACTGGGTATCCACTTCAGTGGGTTGGGACTGGGTATCGCTTTCTGCGCCATTGCGGTAGAGCTGATGCACCACCACTTCGACTGGAGCCAACAATGGCTTCTACTGACACTGATGGGCACATTGCTGCTGGTTCCCGCCTGGCGATGGCTGCCACGTCCGGATACCAGTTCAGTCACACGCAGCGGCGCCGCAATGTTGGACCGGCCGCCGAGCCAGACCTTCGTGCGCCTGTTCATGGCTGCCTACTTCTGCGCAGGCGTAGGTTATGTGGTCAGTGCCACCTTTATCGTCGCCATCGTGGACCAGTTGCCCGGCCTGGAGGGGAGAGGCGCATGGACTTTCATGGTATTGGGGCTGGCCGCTGCACCCGCCTGCGTCATCTGGGATCTGATAGCCCGCCGCTATGGCGATCTCAACGCACTGTTCAGCGCCTACCTGGTCCAGATCCTGGGGATATTACTGCCCCTGATCGAACCCAGCGTGACCCTGGCACTGATTGGCGCCGCACTGTTTGGCGGTAGCTTCATCGGTATCGTCAGCCTGGTGCTGACCATGGCGGGACGCTACTATCCTACCCGTCCCGCCAAAATGATGGGAAAAATGACCATCTCGTACGGTATCGCACAAATACTGGCCCCCGCCGTCACCGGTTTGCTGGCGGTGCACAGCGGCAGCTATGGGGGTGGTCTCTACATGGCGGCGTTCATGATGGCGCTGGGTGCCCTTCTGATACTGAAGCTCAAGCTACTCGCACACAATTAACCCCGTGTGCCGAGTCACAATCTATCTCCTGCTGATCGAGCCCAGAAAAGGCAGTTGACCGCTTCGAGCAAGACCTATCGTGTTGAGTTATTTGATAAGTCACAGTTAGGGCTGCGGACAAAAATAATCATCCAATCTTGCTGGTCTTTTGGCCCAGGTTGTTCGGCGCATCCATGCGCCTCACCCCTTCGGGGCTGGCGCGAAAATCTGTTCCAGACAGATTTTTCTGCGTTGTGGAAAGGGTTACATATTCCGTATCCGTTCACAGGGGTGCAAACACGACCACCGGAATCCGACTGCCCGGCGAACGTCTGTTACGAACACGGCCCTGAGAATAGATGCCGATGTGAAGCTGACGGGTCTCAAGAGAGAGGGGCTGGGAGCAAATCGGCTATCCGCCCCGGTTTATCAGGGAGGCTCGGGGAGAAGAGAAGGCGGAGTGGTATCCTGGAAGTAAGCCTCTACGGCTTTGAGGATGAACTCGAAAGCCGAACGTCCCTGAAGTGCACAGGTGGCGATGACGGTCCATAACCGTTCGTTGGCACGCTGGCCTTTAGCACTTCGAGTGCCCTGGGTGACATGGCGGTCGATGACGATGAAGCGGATGGCCTGCTCGGCGACGTTGTTGGTCGGGTCCATGCCGGGGGTGGTGATGAACTCGAAGTAGGCCTTGGCGTGTTTGCGAAAACGGTTGGCCATGTTCTGCGCCTCCCGCTTCTGCTCCTTGCCGTCCTCATTGAGTTGGCTGGGCGCCTCATGGATGGCGAGGTGGATGATCTGTACCTTGGCCTGCTCGAGCGCCGCCTGGAAGTCTCCTTGGGAGAGGGTGTCGTGCTGATGGATGATCTTGAACATCCCCTTGACGGCGTGGAGCAGCTTTTCGCCGTAGGCGCGGGAGGACGCGTCGGGCAGGGTGGTGAGGAACTTGATGTCGCGAATCAGGTGGGCGATACAGAACTGCACGGCGACATGGAAGTCCTTCATGAACTTGCGGTAGGCCGAGAAATAGTCGCAGCCCAAGGTGCCCTCGAACTCCTTACCCAGGACCTCGATCAGGACCTTGGAGCCGCGGGATTTGTCGATGCGAAACAGCACATAGAACTCGGCCTTGAAGACCCAAGTCCAGAATCGATCGCCATTGTTCTTATGGCCCGTCTCGTCCACGTTCAGCTTGGCTTCCAACGGGATGCGCTCGAGCAACTCCTCATAGGGCCGCTCCAGGGACTGGCTGACCTTCTGGATGATTTTCACCAGATAGCCCCGCGAGACCGGCTCCCCCACCACGTCGCGTAGAAACTTGCGGATGGTCGAGAATGAGGCGTGACAGACGTTTTTCATATAGGCGACCAGCGCCGTCAG
>RCNG010001357.1_pt1 | contig 12108 bp, 10 predicted proteins | sample 2041371 | NCBI WGS metagenome assembly RCNG01 (sample SAMN09708227, study PRJNA481090) | Marine sediment metagenome, whole genome shotgun sequencing project. | biome: marine sediment; feature: ocean; material: sediment; isolation source: Sewage treatment plant 1 marine sediment (STP1) ... | reverse complement strand
TCGCGGCCGATCGACCTCCACCTCGGTGGGCTCGAAGACCTCGGCGCCGTGTTCGATCTCCAGCACGGGGTGCTGCGTGCCACGGCCCCCGATGGGCTTCACGGCGCCGAGATCTATCTCGAGTTTCCATCGGTCGGCGCCACCGAAAACATCCTGTTGGCGTCGGTTCTCGCCGAAGGCACCACCACCATCGGGAACGCGGCCAGAGAACCCGAACTTGCCGACCTTGCCCTCTACCTCATTGCGATGGGGGCCGATATTGAGGGCGCCGGCACGTCGACGGTGACGATCAACGGCGTCCCGACGCTGAAGCCGGCCGATCATCGCGTTGTACCCGACCGGCTCGAAGCTGGCACGTACATCGTGGCGGGGGCAATGACCGGCGGACACGTCACCATCCGCGACTGCGTCCCACAGCACCTGCGCATGGAGATGAGCAAGCTCGCCGACACCGGGGCCACCGTGACGCTGGGCGACGATTGGATCACCGTTGAAGGACCGCAGCGACCTGAACCCATCGACTTCGCTACGTTGCCGTTCCCCGGATACCACACCGACATGCACCCGCAGATGGTGGCGCTGCTCTCGGTTGCCGACGGCACGTCGATCGCCACCGAGAATGTATACGCAGCCCGGTTCCGATACATCGGCGAGCTGAACCGGATGGGTGCCGATATTCACACCGACGGGCAGCACATCATAATTCGCGGCGTCGAGGAACTCAGCGGCTGCGAGGTCGACGGATGCGACATCAGAGCCGCGGCTGCGCTCACAATCGCGGCGCTGCGCGCCGACGGAACGACGACGATTGTCGGCGCACACCACGCGGATCGCGGATACGACGACTTCGTTGGCAACCTGCAGTCGCTTGGGGCTCGCATCGACCGGGTTTGATTCGCCCGGAGCAGAGCGGCGCGTCGAAATAGCGAGCCGCTCGGGGTTAGCTTGTTCACATGGCCGGTGAGCAAGAAAACGTGATCGAAATCGCCTCGCCCACGGACAAACCCAAGGCTGGGTTTGACGGGGTGGGCACGATCGATCTCTCTCTCCTCGAAACCACACTCGAGTACATCCGACCTGCCCTTCAGGCGGACGGCGGCGACCTCGTGCTGCTCGGAGCGGAGGACGGCAAGGTGACCCTCCAACTGGTTGGCGCCTGCGGCGGGTGTCCTCTTTCGACCATGACGCTCACCGCAGGAATCGAACGGATACTTCGCGACCGGGTGCCCGGAGTCGACACCGTCGAGGCCATCTGAACCTGTCGGCGCACCGCGCGACCGGCCGAGACCGTAACCTGTCATGGTGATGCTCGTCGAACGTGCCCGTGAAGGCGACCGCCGCGCTCTCGCTCGGCTCGTCAGCCACGTCGAAGACGACACGGATGAGGGTCGCACGGCCCTTGCCGATGTCTACCCCGACGGCGGGGCCGCTTGGGTGACCGGTGTCACCGGAGCGCCCGGCGGCGGGAAGTCCACGCTTGTCGACCAGCTGGTTTGCCACGTCGTCGATCGCGGAACCGTGGCCGTGGTGGCGGTCGATCCGTCGAGTCCGTTCACCGGTGGGGCAGTTCTCGGCGATCGGATCCGAATGCAGCGCCACACCGACGACCCAAGGGTCTATATCCGTTCGATGGCGAACCGTGGACATCTCGGTGGTCTCGCCGACTCGACACCGCGCGTCGTGGCGCTGCTCGACGGCTTCGGGTTTGATGAGGTCGTTGTCGAGACCGTCGGCGTCGGCCAGGCAGAGGTCGATGTCGCCGCTTCGGCCGACACCGTGGTGGTGGTCGTGAATCCTGGTTGGGGTGACTCGATCCAGGCAGCGAAGGCCGGACTCCTCGAGATCGGGGACATTTTCGTGGTCAACAAGGCCGACCGGCCCGGTGCTCACGAGGCTGTCGCTGACTTAGATCGCATGCTCGACGTCGGGCCCGAGCGAGCCTGGCGGCCCCCGGTCACTACGACCATGGCGGTCGACGGGACCGGAATCGGAGAACTGCTGGACGCCATCGCCGACCATCGGCGGTATCTGGTCGACAGCAACACCATTCGCCAACGTCGGCGAGACCGGGCTCTGAGCGAGATCGAGGCTGCCGTGCGAGCCGGTCTGCGGCGCAGGGGGAAGCTTGACGACGCCGACGCCGAGATCCTCGAGCGCGTCGTGGCACGCGAGATCGATCCATGGTCGGCCGCCGGAGCCCTGCTCGACGCGCGGTAGCCTCCGGACCACGCGAGACATGGAGGCAACGTCGTGAACCTCGTCGACTACGCGATCTCGGACGCAGTGGCCACGATCACGCTCAACCGGCCGCCGGTCAATGCACTCAATGCCGAACTGATCAGCGATATTGGTTCGGCACTGACCGCCGCCGCATCGGTCGATGTGCGCGCTGTCGTGATCACCGGCCAACCGCACTTCGCGGCCGGTGCAGATATCACCGGATTCCAGAAGGCGCTCGACGCCGACGGGCGACCCGAACTCGCCGGCGACCTGGTTGCGGTCGTGGCCCAACTCGAAGACCTCGAGAAGCCGACGATCGCCGCCATACGGGGGTTCGCACTCGGCGGAGGCCTCGAACTGGCCATGGGCGCCGATTTCCGATACCTCGCCGACGACGCCCGGGTCGGACAACCCGAGATCCTTCTTGGCATCATCCCGGGAGCCGGTGGCACCCAGCGCTTGCCGCGCCTGGTCGGCTACCAACGAGCGCTCAAACTCTGTCTGACCGGTCGCCAGATCGACGCGCACAAGGCATTCGAGATCGGCCTCGCCGACAAAGTCGTTCAAGGAGTTGAACTCCTCGGTGCGGCCATGGCCGATGCCGCAGCGTTCGCATCGGACCCAACGGCCGCCTACGCGTCCGTGAAGCGGGCGTTGGCCTGCGGCTACGGCGTCCCTCTCGACCAGGGCCTCGCCGCAGAGGCTGCGGAATTTGAGGCGGTCTTCGGGACGCGCGATGCCCGCTGCGGGATCTCGGCCTTCCTGGCAAAGGACAAGCCGACGTTCGAGGGCCGATAGCGTGTTGCGCGTGGGCGGTACCGTCGCAACGCCGCGAAACTGGATCGGGGGATAGCCTCCGAGCGATATGGTCACCCGCAGGATCCCCCGTTGGGCCGGAACCGCCGTCCTCATCGGCGTCTCGGTTGTCGTCGTCGTGCTCTTCGCCGTGGCGTGGCTCTCTGCGAACCAAATCCGTTCCGACGTTCTGCTCCCGGTGGCCGACGAGCGGCCATACGACATCGAAGTCGTGCGCACTCCACCCGCCCGGATCGTGATCGCCGGAACACAGGAACCGCCGCGCGGCGGGACATGGGGGTTCGAGAACGAGGCCACGTACACACAGTTGACCTCGTTGCTGAACCGGTCCCAGACCGAAACAGAATGGGGTGCGACCTCATATGTCGAAGAGGCGACGGTCGGCATGAGTGGCCGAGTCGATATCGACGCATTCCCCGTCGATCCCGAGATCGCGTTCGGCCTCGGATTCGACTCGACGACGCGTGCAGCCGGTGAACTGGGACCCCTCCCCGTGTGGCTCATCGACGGTCGCAGATCGACTTGGGTCATTGTCGCTCACGGAAAGGGCATCGAGAGCCGTACTCAGGCGCTGCGGATGATCCCAAGCTACGTCGAGGCGGGCTACCCGGTTCTGGTGGTGAGCTACCGCAACGACGAAGGCGCGCCGAAGGACCCGTCCGGTCTTCGCTCGTGGGGCCTCAACGAGTGGCGCGACCTCGACGCGGCGGTTCGGCTCGCCGAACGGGAAGGTGCTCAGGACTACATCCTCGTGGGACATGATCTCGGTGCCGAGGTCGTGTCGATGTTCCTCCACGACTCGGACCGTGTCGGCGATGTCCTTGGCGTTGTCTTCGACTCGCCGGTGCTCGATCTCGCCGGGAGCCTCGGCTACAACTCTGGACCCGTTGCCAGGTTTGTCGGTGATCTCGGGAAGCAGCTGTCGCGGCTTCGATTCGGCATGGAATGGGACGAACTCGACCAGGTCGCACGCGCCGACCAATTCGATGTTCCGGTGCTCGCTCTGCATGGGGCCGGCGATGAGATCGCTCCCATTGAGATCACCGAGGCATTTGTCTCGGCGCGGCCCGATCTCGCTCGGCTCGTGCGATTCGAACAGGGCGGACATGGCGACCTCTGGAACGTCGACCGATCGCGATACGAGGACGAGGTGATGTCGTTCATTGAGGGTCTCGCCGAGGCCGAGGGCTAACAAGCGCGCCGCAACGACACGAAGTGGGGCAGACTTGGCGTCGATGCTGTATCTCGACCACGCCGCAACCACGCCCCTTCGGCCCGAAGCCCGCGCAGCCATGGCCCCGCTGCTCGGTGACCAATTCGGCAACCCGTCCGGCGTTCACGCCACCGCTCGCCAAGCGAAGAACGCGATCGAGGAGGCTCGAGAATGCATCGCGCAGGCGATCGGTGCGACCCACCCGCTCGAGATCGTCTTCACCGGCGGAGGAACCGAGGCCGATAACCTGGCTGTGCTCGGTTCCTCATGGCCGGAGCGCGGAGGCATCGTCGCCACGGCCGTCGAACACGCAGCGGTCCTTGAATCTGCGCGCTTCGCCGAGAAAAACGGGCAGCCGGTGTCGGTGGTTGAGGTCGACCGGCTCGGCCGAGTCTCGCCACTCGATGTTGCGGCGGCGGTGGACGAACGAACGGCCGTCGTCTCTGTGATGATGGCCAACAACGAGACGGGCGTGGTGCAGCCCGTAGCCGAGATCGCTGAGCTGGTGCGATCGCTTGGCAGCCGAGCAGTCATCCACACCGACGCCGTTCAGGCCTTCGCCTCGCTGTCGGTCGTGGCTGGGCCGGCCAGCCCGGACCTCATATCGGTCTCCGCACACAAGATCGGCGGTCCACAAGGCGTTGGATTCCTCTACGTCCGAGACGGCGTGCAGCTGGAGCCGGTGGTTCACGGAGGTGGACAGGAGCTTGGCCGACGTTCCGGTACGCACAACGTCGCAGCGATCGTCGGCCTCGGCGCCGCCGTCGCGGCAACCGTCGCCGACCGCGATGGGTACCGGGAGCGGGTCGGAGCCGCACGCGACCGGTTCGAGAGTGAGCTCAGGTCGATGGTGGAGATTCAGGTGACATCCGGCGACGCCGAACGGCTGGCGTCACATTCTCACCTTCGATTCCCGGGTGTCGCGGCAGAGACCCTGCTGGTGCGTCTCGACCTGGCCGGAGTCGCCGCTGCCGCCGGTGCGGCTTGCCACAGCGGAGCGATCGAGACCAGCCATGTGCTCGACGCGATGGGGATCGCCCCTGGCGTCGCCGCCGAATCAATTCGATTCAGCTTCGGGCGCGACGACGATGCGTCGAGCGGCGCCGCGGCAGCGCGGATCGTCGGTGACGTCGTTCGAGGGCTGTCGTGAGAGCGCTGGTGGCCTTGTCCGGAGGTGTCGACTCGTCGGTCGCCGCCGCCCTGATGATCGAGGCGGGCTACGACGTCGTCGGGGTCACGCTCAAGCAGTGGGTGGGCTCCGGCGGTGCCATGCCAACGGCCGGGTGTTGCACCGTCGCCGACGCCGAGGACGCCCGGCGCGTTGCGGCGCAACTCGACGTGCCGTACTACGTGCTCGACTATGTGGACGAGTTCACGGAAGCGGTGGTGCGCCCATTCGCAGCGGCGTATCTCGCCGGCATGACGCCGAATCCGTGCATCGAGTGCAATCGGAAGGTCCGGTTCTCGGCGCTACTCGAACGGACCGCCGAACTCGACGCCGACGTTCTCGTGACTGGTCACCACGCCCGCGTCCACCGCGACAACAGCGGTTGGCATCTGTTGCGCGCGGTCGACGGCACCAAGGACCAGTCCTACGTCTTGCACATGCTCGGTCAGAGCGAACTGTCGCGAATCCGTCTGCCGATTGGTGAGATGACCAAGACCGAAGTGCGCCGACGTGCCACCGACATGGGCTTGCGAACGGCGGCGAAGGCCGACAGCCAGGACATCTGCTTTGTCGGGAACGGCGACTATCGGGAGTTCTTGCGAGAGAACGCGCCGGAGACCGCCCTACCGGGGCCGGTAGTCGACACGACCGGAGCGGTGCTCGCCGAGCACGACGGGGTCACCGGCTTCACGATCGGCCAACGCCGAGGCCTCGGTGTCGCAGTCGGCGAGGCACGCTACGTCGTGGACATCGATCCAGCCGAACGACGGGTCGTTGTTGGGACATACGATGATCTGCTCGTTGACGGGTGCATCGTGAGCAATATGACGTTCGTTGCCGGGATGCCGCCGGCGGATCCGCACGTCACCGTCAAGGTCCGCTATCGATCGTCGCCGGTCGCGGCGACGATCGAACCGATCGGTGATCGTTGGCAGGTCCAGTTCGCCGAGCCACATCCGTCTCCTGCATCCGGCCAAGCAGCCGTTGTCTACGCCGGGGACGAGGTCCTGGGCGGCGGGACCATCGATACGGTGATCCGGACATGAATATCACTGGAGTGGGGAGCCTGCCGCATACCGACGCATTTGAGGCGGCAGCATTTGTGGCGGCGACAACCGACCTCGCCTACCTCCCACAACTCCCGAATCGAGACCCGAGCGAGGGCATGCTCCGACAATGGGCCGATGGCCTCTGCGGAGTTGGTGGCATCGACGACGGCATCGGTCTTCGATTCGGCGCACCGAGCGGTCGCGCCGCCGAGGGTTTCGTGGGTGCGTCCATGACGCTCGATGTGCTCGATGTCGGTCGGGTCAAGACCCAGTTCACCGGGCCGGTCACGCTGTACCTGGCCTTGCTTGCGGCCGGTTGTCCGATCGCGGGGCTCTGGGACTGCGTCATCGACGGTCTGGTCGACCGGGTTCGAACCTATGTCGCGTTGATTCAATCGGTCCGGCCGAGTGTCGAGATCACGCTCGTCATGGACGAGCCTGCGCTCGTGACGTTCGCTCCTGGGCGTCCCAAGGGGCCTGTGCTGATCGAACCGGCGTTTGAGGCGATGGCACGCGTCCTCGCTGCGGCACCCGTCCCCGTGGGAATCCACGTGTGCGGAGACACCGACTGGCGCTCGGTCGCTGGGCTGGCGCCGGCGTGGTTCTCCTGGGACCTGGCTGCCTTGGGCGACGGCTTCCTCACCGCCACGGACGCGATTGCCGAAGCCGTGTCGCACGGGTCGGGCATCATGTGGGGCATGGTCCCGACCGATCCCGCCCCCGTCGACACCGACCGGATCCGCTCCCGGTACGGTACGGCCGTGACTCGGCTCGTCATCGATGGGGCCCCGGTTGCGGCGTTGACCACAGCGTCGCTTGCGACGCCGGCGTGCGGGCTGGCGGGTCTCACCGTCGGCGGTGCGGAGGTCGTTATGGATCGGCTGCGCCAGGTCGTTGGGGTTCTTGATGCCGAGTGATGGAGCCCGAGCTGCCGAGCTCCGCGCGTTCCTCCGGCATCACAACTACCGCTACCACGTGCTCGACTCGCCTGAGGTCTCAGATGTCGAGTACGACGAGGCGTTGCGCGAGCTTCAGGCCCTCGAGACGGCTCACCCGGAGCTCATCACGTCCGATTCGCCGACCCAACAGATCGGCGGCGCCGTTTCTGAGGCGTTCGCTGCCGTCACCCACCGGGAGCGAATGTTCTCGCTCGACAACGTGGAGAGCCTCGAGGATCTCGAAGCGTGGCGCTCACGGATCGTCCGACTCCTCGATCGCGAGCCGTCTGGGTATTCGTGCGAGCTCAAGATCGACGGGTTGGCGATCTCCATCACCTACGAATCCGGGCACTTGGTTCGCGCCGCGACTCGCGGCGACGGTGTCACGGGGGAGGACATCACCGCGAACGTTCGGACGATGAGCAACGTGCCGCACGACCTGTCCGGGGAGGTACCGGCCGTCATTGAGGCTCGCGGCGAGATCTACATGCCGGTCACGGCATTCGATGAACTCAATGCCCGCCAGGAAGCCGAAGGCAAGCCGCCGTACGTGAATCCCCGCAATACTGCCGCGGGATCAGTCCGACAGAAGGACCCTGCGGTGACCGCATCACGCCGGCTGCTGCTGTGGACCTATCAGATCGGCTACCTCGAGGGCGGTCCCGCGCTCTCGTCGCACACAGAACAGATGCGATGGCTCGCTGGTCTCGGTCTACCGGTCAATCCCGAGAACCGCACCGTGAAGACGATCGCCGAGGTTGAGGGCTATGTGCGACGGGCAGAGGAGCAGCGCCACACCCACGACTACGACACGGACGGCATCGTCGTGAAGGTTGATGCCCTCGCCGACCAGCGAGACCTCGGGTTCACGGCAAAGAGCCCCCGTTGGGCGGTTGCGTACAAGCTTCCTCCCGAGGAGAAGACCACGACACTGCTCGCCATCAAGATCAATGTCGGGAGGACCGGAGCCGTTACGCCATACGCGGTCCTCGACCCGGTATTCGTTGGCGGAGTCACTGTCACGAACGCAACCCTCCACAACGAGTCCGACATCCATCGAAGGAATGTGCGGCCTGGGGACACCGTGATCGTGCGCCGTGCCGGAGATGTCATCCCCGAGATCGTCGGTCCCGTGCTCTCTCGTCGGTCGGAGGGCGTTGCGGAATGGCAGATGCCCGATGTCTGTCCGTTCTGTGGCCATCCGATCGTGCTCGCCGACGGCGACGCGAAGGCCAAGTGCACAGGCGGCTATGCGTGTCCGAGCCGCCTGCGAGAGCATCTCGCCCACTTCGCCGGAAGAGGGGCGATGGACATCGAAGGCCTCGGCTACAAGAGGGTGGACCTCCTCCTGACTGAAGGTCTCGTCAACGATCCGGCTGACGTGTTCTCGCTCCAGCCGGACGATCTCCTGGGTCGTGAAGGATGGGGCGAGACATCGGTGGCGAATCTGCTCGGGGCGATCGACGATGCGAAGGATCGTGACGTTGCTCGGCTCATTACCGGCCTCGGGATCGACCACGTTGGCAGCACGGTGGCCCGCGTGCTCACTCGCCGCTTCGGGAGCATCGATGCAATCATGGCCGCCAGCGACGACGACATCACAGAGATCGACGGGATCGGCCCGGAGATCGCCGGCTCGGTCGTCCGTTGGTTCGCGGACGAGGACAACGCGGCGTTGATCGAGAAGTTCCGCGCCGTCGGACTTCGATTTGAGGATCTGGTCGCTGAACAGCACGGGAGCGATCTGCTCGCCGGTGTGACGGTTGTGATCACCGGGTCGTTGGACGGATTCTCGAGATCCGAGGCGAAGAGCGCCGTCGAGCAGCGCGGTGGAAAGGTCACCGGTTCGGTGTCGGGCAAGACCACAGCACTCGTTGCTGGTGCGTCGCCGGGATCAAAACAGGTCAAGGCCGTCGATCTCGGAGTTCCCGTACTCGACGAGGCCGCGTTCACTCGGCTGCTTGAAGAAGGGCCGGACGGCTTGATCGACTGATTGGCTAGCTGTTCATCGCCTGGAACAGGACTTCGAGATGCGCCTCGTCCTTCACCTCGACGATGCCGGCGATCGAAGGCGGCTCGACGCCGAACTCGGTAAGTGTGATGTCGGTTTCAGCGGTGACCGAGATGGTGGAGGCGTCCTTGCGCGCCTCCACCTCCCAGGTGACCTCCCGGTCGGTCGAGTTGATCGTCATAGTGCCGGTCACGGTGAAGCTGATTGGCGTCCCGTCCGGGTCATCGGGCCATTCGAAGTCCGTCGACGCGAACACCGCGAGGGGATCGGCGCTGAACATCGACGACACTCTTCCATCGCGGCGAGACTGGTCGGATACGAACGTTGTGAGGTCGAGTTCGAAATCGAACGCCCCATCGGTCGAGACCGTGCCGGTGAGCGTCTCAGATCGGCCCACGGCGTCGACCTCGAGCCCGCGGAGCGTCTCGGGCACCGTGTAGGTGGCGACACCCTCGACGATCGTGAACATTCCGGTCGGTGCCTCGTCCGAGGACGATCCCGATGCCTCGCTCGACGTGGCGGCGGCGGTGGTCGTTGCCGTCTCGAGGTCAGCGAGTTCCAGCGCACCATCGGTTGTGGTCCCGCGACCGAACAGACCGAACCCCACGACGAGCGCGAGGGCTACCGGGATCAGCGCGGCCCAAGCGGGCGCGACGGCTCTGGCGAACACGGGGGTGAGCAGGCCGATCGATAGGAAGATCACGAGTGCGACGATTCCTGCGTAGGGGATGAATCGGCTGAGCGCCGTCTGGTCGATGATGGCGGCGGCCATCATGGTGACGACGAAGCCACCGACCATCGTGAGAGCGAACGTGCGGGTCGCGTGCGACGTCGCCCGAATGCGTCTCCACAACAGCCCCGACAGCGCCCCGATGATGAGAGCAACGACGGTGATGGTCAACGAGTTCGCCACGAGCTCATCCGGCGTGTGGATCGGAAGCGCAACCAGCGATGCAGCAATGGCTCCCACAGATCCCGCGGCCAGGCCTGCAAGAATCGGGTTCAACGCCCTCGGGTCATAGGTGTAGTCGTCTGCCATCGTGCCCTCTCCTATCTACTGAACGCGGAAACTCCAGGTGAACATTCCCGGATCCGGCAGACCGCTCACGCGATCCCATTGGGCCGTGACCACATGGAACCCCGGATCCCACGACTCGACGGCTTTCCCCGGACCGGGTTCGAACACGTGGAGGCCGGTTGCTTCCGTCCAGATCACTTGTTCGTCCGGTATGGGCGTGTCGTCGACGATCAGTGCTGCGCGGAATCCCGGCTCGAGATCGACCACGATGCGCGGTTGGCCGAAGACAAGGCTTCCGTCGACCGGATCGACTCGCTCGAGTGTGGCCGGGTAGCCGCCTCCCGATCCGTTCGGCGCGAACAGAACGGCTCCCACGACGACCGCGATGAAGGCGAGGCCGAGGAGGAGCAGAATCACGCGGTAGGTGGTGCGGCTCATCGCTGGCCAGCGTAGGGGGGTGCTCGGTGACATAGGGAACGTCTGGCGTCGGCGACTTGCGATGCACCACCGCACCGTGGAGACTGTCCGGATGCATCTCAACCCCGTATTTGCCCAGCTCGGCGACTACCCGATCGCGCAGATTCAGATGCGCGCTCGCGACCGTCGCGACGCCGGATTGCCGGTGGTCGACTTCTCGATCGGCGACCCACGAGAACCAACTCCGCCATTCATTGTGGATGCCCTGCGCGAATCGGTACCGCCGGTCTCTCAATACCCGACGGCTGCCGGTCTCTTCTCCCTTCGAACGGCGATCGCCGGCTACGTCGAGCGGCGGTTTGGCGTGGCCGTCGACCCGGCGACGCAGGTGATTCCGACCAGTGGGGCGAAGGAGGCGATCTTCAACACACCGTTCGCGTTCATCGATCGCGACGCCGGCGACGGTGTGGTCTATCCGACGCCCGGCTACCCGGTCTACGAGCGGGGATCGCTCTTCGCTGGTGCCGAGGTGTTCCCGATCGAACTCGCCGGCGATTTCGTGCTTCGCTCCGAACAGATACCCGATGCAGCGTGGGAGCGGGCCCGCCTCGTCTGGACATGTTCGCCACACAACCCGGCCGGTTCGGTCGCAACCCTCGAGGACATTGCCGGGCTCTACGTTCGTTCCGTCGACGCCGACGCTCTGCTGCTGTCGGATGAGTGCTACTCGGATGTCTACGAGGATTCGGTGTACCCCGAGGGCCCGATGTCGGTGCTCCAGGTGGCGGGGGAGGGCAGTCCAGGTGTCCTGTCGTATCTGAGCCTGTCAAAGCGATCGGGGATGACCGGATATCGGTCGGGCGCAATCGTCGGCGACCCCGAGGCGATCGCTGCGTTGAAGGCGCTTCGCTCCACCACGGGCACCGCCTCTCCCGAATTCGTTCAGGGGGCGGCCGTGGCGGCATGGTCCGATGACTCTCACGCCGCCGAAAGGCGAGCGATCTTCACGGAGAAGCGAAGAATTCTCCGAGCGGCGTTCGACGATCTCGGGTATGAGACGGTCGGGTCTCGCGCCGGGCTATACCTCTGGATTCGCGTCGACGACGACATGGCGTTCACCGATCGCCTGCTCGAGGACGGCATCGTCGTGTCTCCCGGCCGGTTCTTCGGACCCGGCGGGGAAGGCTTCATCCGATTGGCGCTCGTGCCAACCGTCGACGAGTGCGTCGTCGCCGCCGACACCCTGCGTGCGCTTCTC
>RCNG010005708.1_pt1 | contig 12109 bp, 8 predicted proteins | sample 2041371 | NCBI WGS metagenome assembly RCNG01 (sample SAMN09708227, study PRJNA481090) | Marine sediment metagenome, whole genome shotgun sequencing project. | biome: marine sediment; feature: ocean; material: sediment; isolation source: Sewage treatment plant 1 marine sediment (STP1) ... | reverse complement strand
AATTCAGCCAGGTAGCGGCTCAGGGGCCAGATTTTCTCTGCGTCGAGAACCCTGGCCAGTTGGTGGGGAAAGCAGCAGTCATTGCAGCAGTTGCAAAGGGCGCCATCGAGCCGGCCCTGACTGTCCACGGCCAGTTCGGCGCTTTGCATGAGACCCTGCCGGTTGGCCTCCTTTACCACAGACAGGGCCCGTTCCCGTGAGATTTCCCAACCAATGCCGCGGGCGTTGGAAAAGCGGATGCAGGTCAGCTGTGGCAGGGTGCATCCGCGGACCATGGCCCTGCAGTTGCACGGCCACAGGTAGAATCGTTCGATGCGCTCGAACAGACAGGCAACTTCTTCCAGCAGCAGGTATTCGGGACAGGCGTCCTCCGTGGGTCTCGGCTGACCAGCCTTGATCGAGGCCACCGTTTCGCGGTGTCTTGCCGCATAGAAAGCCATCTCCCAGCGGTTCAACCGGTCTTTGATATCTTCCGGAAGATCCTGCCATCCCTCGAACAGGGCCCAGCTTTCAAAGCGCACATGGAAATCCGCCGGGGCGATCCGGCCGTCGTCCAGGCGCTGCACCACCCCGCGCCGCCAGGCACGCTCGAGAAAGCTGTCACTCGATGCAGCTCCACGCTTTTGGCGGACTTCGTCGGCCGTCATCGGCCTTCTGTTCAGTTTTGTCAGCAGGTCAATTTCCAAAGGCGTGTAAAACCGTGTGATCCACGGTTCGAGAAATGTCGGTATGCCACAGATGTCAAGCAGTTCGGTCATGGCTGTTGCGATTCCGTTATTGATAAATCGGGGCCTGGCTGAAGCGACCGTACCCCTCAATAGACTTCACTTTTAGCACAATCCATAATAAGATGTCACTTCAACAGCTACTGACGGATATCCATCATGATCGACATTCTGCGGGCAACAACCCCATCGCACATCCAGACCATTCGAGATCTGTTTCGAGAGTACGAGGCGTTTCTCCAGGTGGACCTTTGCTTTCAACACTTCGAAGAAGAACTGACCAGCCTGCCCGGTAAGTACGCACCCCCGCAGGGTGCCCTGCTGCTGGCATCAGCGGCCGGACAGGCGGCCGGATGCGTGGCCATGCGGCCATTGGCGCAAGGGGTCTGCGAGATGAAACGGCTCTATGTCCGGCCCTCCCATTTGGGCCGGGGCTTGGGCAAAAAACTGGCCTTGCGGGTGATCGAACATGCCAGGACCGCCGGTTATGCGCGTATGCGCCTGGACACCCTGGAAAAATTGCGGCCGGCCCTTTCCCTTTACTCCGGCCTTGGTTTTCTAACGTGTACGCCGTACTATGAGAATCCGCTTTCCGGTGTCGTATATATGGAAATGGCACTTTGATGGGTGTTGTCCATCAGTGACGGCATCCCTATGGATTGGCCTTTTCGTATCGTCGGCGCCCGGCCTCCCGGGCCGCCTGAACGTCCTGGCGGCAGATGTCGGCTTTTCGGCCGGACCAGAACATGGCCTCCTCCAGATCCTTGCCGTAAACCCCGCACCACATCAGACCGGACATGGCCCCGGTCCCCGCCGGATTGATTCTGAGTGCAGTGAGAAATGCGCGCTGTGCCGCCGAATGGTCCTTGTTGCGGTATAGTGCCCAGCCGTAAAGATCCTGAGCCATGAACGATTCCGGTGCCTCGGCGACCGCCTTTTTAAACGGTGACGCATCTAAAGGGCCGTCGCCCCCATAGGCAGAATAAATATAAAACCCTTCCAGCGCCCGACCCACGGCGTCCATTCCTTCACGGCCGATGGTTTCGGGCCACAGCGCTGCCTTGACCTGCTCTTTCGGCATGGGCCGACCCATGGATTCCAGCCATTTCAGCAATTGGGTGCGAAAACCGATCAGCCCGTCGTCAATGGAGACCGGCAGATCGACAGGCGCGTGGCGGGCATCCGGTGCCTGTCCGTCGAAAAAGTGAAGGCTTGCCGATGGGTCCGAGAAATTGCCGTAGAGCCACAAGCGCACCTGCTGAGACCGGCTGACCTGAAGCAGATCCAGTTTATCGGCCGCATCGCGGCAGTAGCGCTCAAAAGCCGCCTTTTCCGGAAAAATCTTTTTTACCCGCCAGCCGAACCACATTTCCTTTAGGCCGGTGTGCAGGGCCAGTACGTTTCCCACAAGAAAATGAAGGGATAGGCCGGTGCCGTTAAACGGATGTCTGTTCTCGGCACGAAAAGGCAGTACGATGCATTGGTCGGTGGGAGATTGAACCATGGAGAACCTCCGATTTCGGTTTCATAGAGACCGTCTCAAAATCATATTCCGACCCAATCTATGTGTTGGGCCTTCGTTTCAAGTCCCCGGCAAACTAAAAAGGGTGTTGAAATACTATAGCGATGTCTGCTTTTTTTTCAAATGGGACGGACGCTGATTGTTGATCTGTTTACCACATCCACCAAACCATTGAAATGGCCGGTCAATGGCCGAATCCGGTACCAGGGGGTGGCTCGGTGCGGCCGGGGGCAAAAGTGTCTTCAAAGGCCAGTTCGCCGCGGATAAAGTACTCTACGCAAGTCACGGGAGTGTCATGTGTATAGGTGGTGCGAAGGAGATGAAAGGCCGGATGGCCGGCCGGCACCTCCAAAACAGCGGCGGTGTCGGCGTCAAGGGTTTCGGCGGTAATATGCTGCCACACCCGGGATAGCGGCAGGTCCAGGCGGTCCACCAGCAGTTCGTGGATCGAAATCCTCTCCAGGTCTTCGAAAAGGATGCTGCCGCACAGGTCTCCGCGCAGGTGGCGGATCTCATAGCGCACTGGCTTGCCGTCGAAGCAGTGAAGGCGCCGGGCCAGAATGGTCATCCCGCTGTAGGCCATGCGTCGCGCGACCATTGGTGGGGGTTTTTCCAGTGACCGTAATTCGAGAACCCGGGTGGTGTAGGCCACCTCAAGGGTTTCCGCATGGCGCCGGGAGGGCTGAACGACAAAATAGCCCATGGCCGGATCCGGTTTTTTCACGTAGGTGCCTTTGCCCCGGATCCGCTCCACCAACCCTTCGGCTTCCAGTTCCACCAATGCTTTGCGGGCAGTCATCCGGCTCACCCCGAACGTCGCCGCCAGCTGGTTTTCCGAAGGGAGCGTATCGGTAAAGCGCTTGGCACGCATGCCCTGGATCAGCTGTTGCTTGATGAACAGGCACTTGGAGGTGGACGGCGGACGTGATGTCGATCGAGGTGTCATTGTTGTATAGTGAACTTGTTTGGCTTCTCAAAATTTGGTATGTATCAGCTCAACACCAACGGTTCTATTTTAACTTTTTATCCCATCATTCATGGATATTGTCCACATTTTTTCTTGACAGGCAGGTCTCTTCATTTTATGGCTCAATATATAAATGTATATACAAGTTGTCTGACTCCTAAAGAAGAGGATATGCCATGTTTACCCATGCTGATCCCTCCGAGGCCATGAAAATTCATCTGGACGGCCCATTGCCGCAGATGCCTGATTTCCGACCCGGTATTCGCCGTGCGCCGGACCGCGGATTCCGGCTCAGCCGCAGCCAGACCGCGGTGGCCCTGAAAAACGCCCTTCGCTACATACCCGTCAAGCATCACACCGCCCTGATTCCCGAGTTTCTGGCGGAGCTGAAAACCCGCGGGCGCATCTATGGCTACCGCTTTCGTCCCCAACGCGAGATCCGGGCCCTGCCCATCGAGCAGTATCGGGGCAACTGCCTGGCCGGTCGCGCCTTCCAGTTGATGATGGACAACAACCTGGATGTCGACGTGGCCCTTTACCCATACGAGCTGGTCACCTACGGTGAGACCGGCAGCGTCTGCCAGAACTGGATGCAGTTCCGGCTGATTAAAAAATATCTCGAGGCGATCACCGACGACCAGACCCTGGTGGTCCAGTCCGGCCACCCTTTGGGGCTGTTCCGCTCCGGCCCGAACAACCCCCGGGCTATCATCACCAACGGCCTGATGGTGGGGCTTTATGACAATCCGGACGACTGGGAGATCGCCGCCCAGATGGGTGTTTCCGCCTACGGACAGATGACCGCCGGCGGCTGGATGTATATCGGCCCCCAGGGCATCGTCCACGGCACTTACAATACCCTGCTGGGGGCCGGCCGCAAGATGTGCGGTGTCCCGGCTGACGGCGATCTATCCGGTCTGCTTTTCGTTTCCTCGGGACTGGGGGGCATGAGCGGCGCCCAGCCCAAGGCCGCCGAGATAGCCCGGGCCGTGTCCGTGATTGCCGAGGTGGACGGATCACGCATAGAGACCCGCCACCGACAGGGGTGGGTGAACATGGTTTCTGCCGATCTGGCCGAGATTTTCAAAGCGGCCCTTGCGGCCAAAGAAGAAAAACGGGTTCTCTCAATCGCCTACCATGGCAACGTGGTGGACCTGCTGCAATACATGGTTGACAATAACATTCCCGTTGATCTGCTTTCGGATCAGACCTCCTGCCATGTGGTCTACGACGGCGGCTATTGTCCCCAGGGTATCAGTTTCGATGAGCGCACCCGTCTGCTGGCCGAGGATCGTCAATCGTTTCGCAAGCTGGTGGATGCCAGCCTCAACACACACATGGCTCTCATCCGGAAGCTTTCCCAACGGGGCACCTATTTTTTCGACTACGGCAACGCCTTTTTGAAAGCCGTCTTCGACGCCGGAGTCACGGATGTAGCCCGCAACGGCAAGGATGTGAAAGATGGTTTCGTATTCCCCTCCTATTTCGAGGACATCATGGGTCCCATCTTCGACTACGGCTACGGGCCTTTCCGCTGGGTCTGCCTCAGCGGTGACCCGCAGGACCTGGAGAAAACCGACCGGGCGGCCATGGCCTGCATCGATCCTGACCGTCGTCCCGAAGATCGCGACAATTATGTGTGGATTCGTGATGCCGGCAAGAACCAGCTCGTGGTAGGTAGCCAGGCCAGAATTCTCTACCAGGATGCGCAGGGACGCCTGCACATTGCCCTGGCCTTCAATGCCATGGTGAGAAACAAGGAAGTGGGGCCCATCATGCTGGGTCGTGACCACCACGACCCCGGGGGCACCGATTCGCCGTTCCGGGAGACCGCCAACATCACCGACGGCAGCAACGTGACCGCAGACATGGCCACCCATTGCTTTGCGGGAAACGCCGCCCGGGGGATGTCCCTGGTGGCCCTGCACAACGGCGGAGGCACCGGCATCGGCAAGGCCATCAACGGCGGTTTCGGCCTGGTTTTAGACGGCAGCCGGCGGGTGGACGGTATTATCCGCTCGGCCATGAACTGGGACGTCATGGGCGGGGTGGCCCGGCGCAACTGGGCCAGAAATCCCAATGCCATCAGCGTGGCCGCTGCCTACAACCGGGACAATGACAACGGCGATCAGATAACACTCCCTTTCCTTGCCGACGACAATGCGGTGGATGCGGCGGTGGATGGGTTGTTTGCCAAAAAACATGGAGAAAATCAATGACCATGAAGCCCTTGCTCCTGGATAAGGAGAAAATAACGATAGACGACCTGGTGACGGTGGCACGATCAGCCCGCGAGGTCGGTGTGTCCGCTGCCGGAGAAGGCCGGGTGGCCAGAACCAGCGCCCTGATCGAGCGCTGGGTGAAGGAAAAACGGGTAATCTATGGCATCACCACCGGGTTTGGAGCCCTTTGCAACGTCATCATTTCCGAAAAAGACACACGCCGGCTGCAGGAGAATATTCTGATGAGTCATGCCGCCGGCGTAGGTAACCCGCTCCCCGAGGAGGTGGTCCGGGCCATCATGGCGCTTCGGGTTCACGACCTGTGCTTGGGCTATTCCGGCTGCCGCATGGAGACCATTCGATATTTGCTCGCTTTTCTCAATCATGGGGTGACACCGGTGGTGCCGGAGAAGGGTTCGGTGGGGGCCAGCGGAGATCTGGCGCCCACGGCCCACCTGGGCCTGGTGCTCATCGGCAAAGGTGAGGCGTTTTATCGGGGAAACCGCATACCCGGCGCGGCGGCACTGGATCAGATCGGGCTGGCCCCGTTGACTCTTGCTGCAGGAGAGGGGCTGGCCCTGATCAACGGCACCCAGGTGATGACCGCCATCGGCGCCCTGGTGGTGAACGACGCGGTGCGCCTGTCCAAAATGGCGGACATCGCCTGCGCCATGACCCTGGAGGTGCTCATGGGCTCAAACAGCGAGTTTGACCCGCGCATCCACCAAATTCGACCCCATCCGGGCCAAATAGTTACCGCGGAAAACATGCTGCGACTGACCGAAGCCAGCGAGATCATCACTTCTCACGATGGTTGCGCCCGGGTTCAGGACGCCTACACGCTACGCTGTGCGCCCCAGATCCATGGGGCCAGCAAGGATGCGGTGGCCCATGCCCGTCGGGTCATCGACATTGAAATCAATTCGACCACCACCAACCCGCTGATTTTCCCGGATACCGAGGAGGTGCGGCTGGGCGGCAATTTCCACGGCCAACCTGTGGCCATGGCCGCTGACTATCTCTCCATGGGGCTGGCGGAGCTGGGCAGCGTTTCCGAGCGGCGCATCGAGCGGCTGGTCAACCCTCAGCTCAGCGAGTTGCCCGCCTTTCTGATCAAACAGGGAGGCATCAACTCCGGATTCATGATCGGTCAGTATGCCGCCGCCGCCCTGGTGTCGGAGAACAAGGTGCTGGCCCACCCGGCCTGCGTGGACTCCATACCCACCTCCGCCAATAAGGAAGATCATGTGAGCATGGGCACCATCGCCATTCGCCAGAGCCGAGAAATTCTCAGCAACGTAGAGAATGTCATCGCCATCGAACTGCTCTGTGCGGCCCAAGCCTATGATCTGGTCACCGAATCGCGCAAGTTGACGGCCGGCAGGGGCACCCGTGAGGCCTACCGGGTGATCCGTCGTCACGTGCCCTACATGGGACCGTGAGTTGTACAAGGATATGGAAACCATGCTGAACGTATTGCGATCCGGCGAGATTCTCGCAGCGGTGGAGGCGGCGGTTGGACGAATCAAGGTCGTGGGATGAACACACTGTTTTATATCAAACTTTATCTGCTCACCATCCCCGTCTTTTTTCTTATCGACATCATCTGGCTGGGATACCTGGGTCGCGGTTTCTACAAGAAACAAATCGGTTTTATTCTCAGCGACCAGGTCAACTGGACTGCGGCCATCGCGTTTTACCTGATCTATATCGTCGGTATTCTGGTGGTTGCGGTATTACCGGCCCTGGCCCAAGGATCCATTGGGCGGGCCGCCCTGTGGGGTGCCCTGTTCGGCTTTTTCACCTACGCCACCTACGACCTGACCAACATGGCCACCATCCGGGGGTGGCCCCTGGCCATGGTGGTTGTAGACATCCTTTGGGGGACTCTTTTATGCACCCTTGTGGCCGGCGGCAGTTTTTATGCGGGACGCTGGCTTATGGGCTGAACGCGCTGCACATCTATCTGGTCCATGCATCGGCAGCCGTTGTGGGTGTGAATGGTCAGCTGGGGATGTGCCCACCGTAACCGTTAAATGGGTTTCAACATCAGTTCTTCCATTCCCTCCTTGATAAGCGCAACAATGCTATTGTGATCATATTAATCACAAGGCACTCCTCATGTATCAACCGCTTTCATCGAGTAAAAATTCAATGATGGTTTCCAGCGGAGTTAAAAATCCCACTGTCGAGGTTCCCCGGAAGCGACCTTTGATCATGGCCACCAACTGGCCCTGGGCATCAAACACAGGGCTGCCGCTGCTTCCGGGATTGATGGTCATCTCAACCTGCCACAAGGGTTGATCATTCACCAGCCTGGGCGGTCCGTTGATGGTGCCGGGCGACAGGGTTCCCGGCAGGTTGTTGGGGCATCCGATGGAAAATACGCGTTCACCCATTCCCAGCAGGTTTCGACCGGAGGAAAGGTATACGAACGCCCTGGCGCTTGCTGAACACTCAACCAGTGCCAGATCCCGGTCAAGATCCAGGCGGGCGATGGTCCCCGGTATGCTCACCGCGTCGGTAAAAGTCACCGTAACCTGCTGATTATGGGTCAGGTCGTGGGCGGTGCACAGCACCAGGCCTCCCGGATCGACCACAAAACCTGAAAACTGGACATCCCGCCCTCTGGATCGGGTCCGGATACAGACCACCGTTTCGATTCTGTCCAGCACGACCGTGGGAACCGTTTGTCGGCGACGGTGTGCCCGTGGTGGCGCGCTCGGCGACGTTCCAAGCAGATATCCATCAAGATATTCCTGCAGGCGCCGGCAGGCTTGTATGGCGTTTATGTCGCCTTGATGGATGACCGTGGCCACCGAGGCCAGGGCGGATTGGGGCCTGATGGTGATATCCCATTCATCCTCCGTACTCCACGCCGTCAGATGAACAGTTCCGGGACGTGGAAAATCGCGCCGGACCGCATGCCCCTGTGCGGTGAACCATTCGGAGATGATTTCCATCACTTCACTGGCCGGGGCTGCGAGCTGGCTTTCCATGTTGGGGCAGATAGTGCCAGCCCAGGCACCGCCGACGTCTGACATGAAAAGTGCCAGGAGGCATGCAAGGGTCAGGCGGTTCATGATCTTGCGCGGGTTGTCATGCTATCGGTCTCCGGTACATTTTCCGGTTTTCGGGTATCGGCCAATTCGGGCAGGATCCAAACGCTCACCGGCACCAAAAGGTTCGGCAAGCGCCGATCAAATTCACGCATGTTGGTATTTGTCTATCTGTAATTATGAACAAAATCAAATAAAAAAGAGTAGTTTTGAGAGGAATGCCGCCACAACGGCCTGATCGAAACGACCTCATTCGACGGGTAATCACGCAAAGGGCCCCAAGACAATTGCCTGAGGATCGGGCGCCCGTTGCACCTTAACCCCGCCGCCTGATATCATCATCCCGAGAATGGGCCTTCTCAAGGGTTTTACAAGCCGATAGATAGGCCCGTTTGGGTCTGACTATATCGGGAAAAGATACGGTCTGAGATAGGTAGAAGGCTTAAAGATCTCGATAAGATCGTTGGAAAACAAACCCTTGGCCCCTTGACGGCTCGGGTCCTTAAGCCCGATAGATATCAACCAACCCAACGAAATTATTAATATAATTAAATATTCCAGCAATATAGATATGTGTTAGAGGAGGCGTTCGCCGTGGAGGCCAATCATTAACCTGTTGACCCTCCCCGCGCTGATTGTTATGGATGATAAGCACTCTATTGACTCGCATGAGTTGGATTTATCTAAGCGCAGGATTATTTCCATACATGGAAGATACCGATCAATTGCCCTTTGTGCTGGAAAACGCTCCCCTCAAGCAGGATGCCGCCGGGCACGTTTTTCCTGATCGTTATTCGATCAAAGAGGTGGGAACGGACCGGACGCTGACCTGCTTTGAAGCGCCCAACCTGCAGGTCACCATCAAGGCGGGCCTGACCGTTACTGCCTCGGCTGCACGCAAAGCCCCTCCAGGAACCATTTATCTGGATGGTGTCGCCCAGGCGGAACCCTTTCTGGATCACGAAAAAAAAGTCTACAACCTGGACCATCATGAGGGCTGCGTCCGTACCTTCACCCTGGCCACCTGCGAGCAGGCCCTGATCATGTGCGTGAAGGGTTTTGACCTGCGGGACCGGGAATGGAAGATTTTCGCCAACGAACCGGACCTTGACACCATCCTGGCCATCTGGATCCTTCTCAATCATCAGCGAATCAACAACCGGGACGCCATCCACCGGCGTTCCCTTTTCGCGCTGGTCAGGCTTGAAGGGATTATCGATGCGCTAGGCCTGGAGCTGCGGGAACTCAGCGGCTTACCGGCTGATCTGCTCCAGAAGCTGATGCGGATCATCGACCGCCTGCGCATGGAAGAACTGGAACTGAAGAAAGGCGGCGAGTGGTCCAAAACCGATTTCCTTGCTTATACCGTCGGCGTGCTGCGGAAGTTGGATCAGTTTCTGATCAAATTGGGGGAACTTGATGATTTCAAGGGCATCGAAGAACTGGCCCGAATCGAGCTGACCAACAATCGTATTGCCGTGGTAGTGGCTTCAGATCTCGGCATCTACGAGCTGGAGCCCCACCTGATCAAACTCTATGGCAACCGACTGGGATGGGTGGCCCTGCGCAGGGGCGAAAAAGACTATACCCTCAGGCAGATGGACCTGTTCATGCCGGTGAACCTGGAGGATGTGTATCAGCGCTTGAACTTCATGGACCCGGCGGTCAAGGGTCGCATAAACGTCAGCCGCTGGGGGGGATCCGGAGATATTGGCGGCTCGCCCCGAAACCTCGGTACACGGCTGTTACCCGGAGAAATTGTTTCGGCCTGCCGCGATGTCATCGAAAAGCGCAGCGACATTCGCCACGTGAAACGGTTTTTATCCAGTGCCGTATTCTCAATGCTGATCGTAATTGCCGCCATTGCCATGGGCCAAAACTGGGAGCCGGCCCGGTGGCTGGGCCGCGAAACGCTCGGCGAGGTTTTCCGGAGTCCGGTAGTCGGATTCCACACCGCGCTCTTGTTTTTTACCACCATCATGCTCGGCATCGTTGCCCTGCGCCGGCCATGGCAGTTTGGTTTGATGTTGCCGGCTGGAAAAGACTGGTGGCGACTTCTGCCCATGGCCATTCTCTGCGGATTTACCGGTGACATGCTGGTGCCCGACAAAATGATGTTTGCCGCCGACCCCGTGGCCGCCTGGACGATTGCCCTGGTCCTGATTCCCCTTTCCCTGGAACTGTTGTTCAGGAGTCTGGTGCACGGCATGATGGCCCAGCTGGCAACCATCCAGGACTCTGAAAGCCGGTGGTTCTTCTCCGGCCCCACCATTGGATCGGCCCTGCTGTATGCGGCCACCATCGGTTTCCAGATGACAATGATGGCAGACTCTCCAATGGCATTCCTGACCAACGGCATCCTGATAAAGTATATCGCTGTGGCCGCCATATTCGGCTTGGCTGCCGGGATGATCCGGGAACGGTCGCACAGCATCCTGCCGGCCTGGCTGTTTCACGCAGCAGCCGTAGCGACCTCGCTCTTTGCCTTTGGACCGGCTTGACAGATACTGAAGCATTGACGCCACCCCACAGCAATAAGGAGCGGATGCGTTTTTTCCAGCTTGCGCACCGCAACAATCTCCTCTCCAAAACCATACCCATCATCAATGGATCGAGGCGATTTGGCGGCTGGAGTCCGACGAGTGGATGTATGGCAGATCTGAACGATTCTGCCGGCAGGCTGTATTACCGTTTCTTTTAACAGGAGTCGACGCGATGAAGTTGAAAAAGGCGCCCGTATACCTGGACGGTAACGACGGAAACATCCATATTCTGAGGAATAGTCACGGCATACCGGAAATCACCGCGAGTACAGTATCGGATCTGATGAGGGGGTTGGGGTGGGTCCACGCCAACGACCGCCAGATCCAGACCCTGCTCACCCGCATTCTTCTCCAGGGCCGTGCCGCCGAATTGCTCAAGGCTGATGAAGGCCTGATCGAGATCGACACCTACATGCGGCGGATGAATTTTCTACCTGATCCGCAGGAACAGCTCGCCCGGCTTGAACCCGGCACTCGCATGGCCATGGATGCCTACGTGAGTGGATTCAACCACTGGATGGAAGACAACGGGCCGGTGTTCGAATTCGAGCTGATGGGATACAGCCACCCGGAACCTTATGCGCTGGTGGACTGTCTGCGGCTGGGCAAGGTATTCGGGTTTTTAGGCCTGGCCGACATCCAGGCCAATATGGAAAAATTTCTGGTGGAAATGATCCAGAACGGGGTTCCAGAAGAAAAGCTAAAGGAGTTGTTCCCCTATCTCACCGATCCCATCGACACCGATTTGATGGGCAAGATCACACTCTCTCCCCCCCTGGTTCCGGCAGCGTTGAAATGGTTCAACCGGCTCCCCCGGTTCAATGCCTCCAACAACTGGGCCGTGGCCGGCCGCCTCACCCGTTCCGGCTTTCCGATTCTTTGCAATGACCCTCACCTGGAGGTCAACCGCCTGCCCAATGTCTGGCAAGAGGTCGTTCTCCGCCTGCCCGGCAATACCATGATGGGGGTCAGCATTCCCGGAGTTCCCGGACTGATCATCGGCCGAAACAACCGTTTGGCATGGAGCGCCACCTATGCCTACATGGATATGCTGGATTACCGCATCGAACG
>RCNG010001355.1_pt1 | contig 12114 bp, 11 predicted proteins | sample 2041371 | NCBI WGS metagenome assembly RCNG01 (sample SAMN09708227, study PRJNA481090) | Marine sediment metagenome, whole genome shotgun sequencing project. | biome: marine sediment; feature: ocean; material: sediment; isolation source: Sewage treatment plant 1 marine sediment (STP1) ... | reverse complement strand
CCCCTCCGAAGCCACTGGTCCATCACCGTTCCCGGGTGCGTGGATGGATGGGAGGCGCTCGTCGATCGCTTCTCAGCCCTCACGCTCGCCGCGGATCTCGCTCCAGCGGTATCCCGGGCAAACGACGGGTTCAATGCTTCAGTCGAACTGGCCGGCTCCCTCGAACGGCTGCATGACACGATCGGGTCCCAGCCATCGGCAGCACCCCTCTATCCCACCGGCAAAGCACCTCAGCCGGGAACAGTGCTGCGCCGTCCGGCTCTGGCCGCGACACTCAGAGCGATCGCCGAGAGCGGACGCTCGGCCTTCTATCACGGTCCGGTCGGCGACGGGATCATCCAGGCCACAGACGGATCGATCAAAGCAAAGGACCTGGAAAGACGTCAGATAGAGTGGGTCACTCCGGCAGCGACCGACGTGTTCGGTCTCACCGCCTGGACCGTGCCCCCGAACAGCCAGGGGTGGATCACGCTCGCCGCGCTGCGGATCTTCGAGATGCTGGATCCGCCCCAAGATCCTGCCGATCCCGGGTTCCAACATGCCCTGCTCGAGTCGTATCGCTCTGTTGCCTGGGAACGAGCGGACACGACAACGGATCCGGACACCGCGCCACTTTCACCCGATCAACTCCTCGACCCCGAACGCCTCGCAGAGCGCGCTGCTGAGATCGACCGATCGCAAGCCCGGAAGTGGCCGGTCCCAGGCCGGGCCCCGGGCGGGACCGCATATCTCACGACACGCGACAGCGACGGCATGGTCGTGTCGTTCATCCAGTCGAATTTCAGGGGCATCGGGAGCGGTATCTCGGCTGGAGCAACCGGCGTGTGGCTCCACAACCGAGGTGCCGGGTTCAGCCTTCAACCAGGCCATCCGAATGAACTCACACCGGGTCGGCGTCCTCTCCATACGCTCGCACCCACACTGTGGACGGACGGCGACCGGGCGCGCCTGGTACTGGGCACGCGTGGAGGGGATCAGCAGCCGCAGATTCTCGCTCAGGTGGCAGCGAATCAACTGTGGGCGAACATAGAACCCGACGAGGCGCAGCGACTGCCCCGGTGGTCGGTCGATACACCATCATCAGACAATCTCCCGACCATCCAGTATGAACCCAGGTATGAGCCGTCGACGATTGACGGACTCACCCGAATGGGTCACGTTGTCAAGGCGTCGCGGCCGTGGGAAGCAGGATGGGGGCCCGTGTCGACGATCACGATCGACGGCGCAGTTCGCGGAGAGGCCGATCCAAGAGTCTCCACGGCGACGGCAATCGGGCGGGGCTGAGTCAGTCCGTCGGAGTCGCCATCGACTCGAAGAATCCCGGGATCGGCTCTTCTGTCTCCGGACGGCCTCTTCCGCGCCGCTTTGAGATCAGGCCGAGCGCAATCGCAATTGCGGCGACAACGACGATCCCAATGGCAATGGCGAGACCACCCTTCCACGTGGTGGTCGGCTCGTCGGTTCCCATGAGTTCGATCGTCAGGGAGTTCCGCCAGCGAGCCTCGAGGTCGGTCCACGCGGCAGGATCAGGGTTCGCGATAAACCCATCGCCGTCCTCGATCAAACCGAAGCGCACCAGATCGGCCATGTGCGTCGACGATGCGGCTGAAGCCGTTGCCACCGGATCGTATCCACCACCGAAGCCGGTCGTCCGGCCGCGTCCCGGGTCCCACACGAGCGGACTCTGCTGCGTCGTCACACTCCACGGGGTGACCACCGCGGGTCCGAAGAAGTTCGCCGACTTGGCCTCGGCGTGGTCATAGATCGCCCGGTCACGCACCTCGGAGCGGAAGTACTGGGAAATCGTCGTGGCTTGTGGCTCGGGGAAGCCGGCACCGTCGCTGTACTGCCACATCGCAATTTGAGCAAGGCCGAAAGCGGTCGCTGAACCCGTCAACCCCACGTTCTCTGTCGACAACACGAGCATCCCATCTACGGGCAGCAGGATGGCGTGGAGTCGATTGCTTCCCGAGACGAACCGCGACTGGTCGAATCCGGCGCCCGGATCAAACAGACACACGGTCGCCTCGAACGGACCGAAGTACTCCTCGATCTGCACGACCGCACCGTTGATCTCCCCGGCATATCGACCGGCATGCCCGGTCGGGACCCCGGCGGCATAGACATCGACGGACGTGTCGAGTTGCACCCACTCAACCTCAGGAAACCGCTCGGCACATTCGCCAGTCGACTGAGCGGCAGCCGGCGCGGCAACTCCAAGCACGAGGAGCGCAGCTGCGAGAAGCACACGAGTGATCATCGCCAGAAGGGTACGCAGGGCAAGAGGTATTCGGTCTTCGGGCAACAAGTAGAGCAGTACTGATCTACTGATCTACTGATCTACTGATCTACTCGACCTGGTTGTCCCATCTTTTCCCAGTCACGGGCTTGCCCTAACCGGGTAGCCCCGATAGCCTGACACGACACAAGACGGGTGCGCGCTGTTCCCGTCCCGGCCGGGGGGCCGGTGACTGAACGACGGCGCTCCCCACTCGAACCGGAAAGCAGAGCATCAGCCACGTGCGGTCTCGCATCCCACTCGTTTTTGCAGGCCTCCTGATCATCGCTCTCATTGCGACGGTCGGCCTTGCCGCGTTCACACCAGGAGAGACGGACTCCACTGCGGATTCGGCCACGATAGAGACGCTCGACATGGACCTTCCGATATCGGGCCGGATCGCTTCAGCCGTGCTTGCCCTTGCCGTTGCTCCGGTCCGTGGCGCTGACCTCGCCACTTCCACAACGATCGCCGTGGCCGAGTCCACCACCCAGAGCGAATCCGCTCCTGACACCATCACAGCCACGACCGCTACGCAACCCGCATCGCAGGAAGAGCCGGCAACGACCGAGGCTCCCGAGACGAGCACCACGGCAGCTGCCACCACCTCTACAGAACAGGTCACAACGACGAAGGCTGCGAGCGCGGATACCACGCCGCCCGCTCTTCAGGTGCTCTCCCCCAAGAACGGCGCCACGGTGACCAGTCGAGTCGTCGAGTTCACCGGTGTCACCGAACGCGGAGCCGAGGTCTCTTCCGGATCCTACGCGGCCGAGACGGACGACTCCGGTGACTGGTCCATCAATCTTGTCGTCGCCCCGGGCGACAACGGTGCAGCGTTCACCGCGCGCGACGCGGCCGGCAACGAGACCACGGTTCGTATCGTCGTGACGTACGACCCGCCCACAACGACGACGACAACGAAGGCCCCGACGGTCACGACGACAACGAAGGCCCCGACGGTCACGACGACAACGAGGGCCCCGTCGAGCGGCTACTCATCGCTCTGGCCGGCAGATTCTGCCGGGCGTCGAGATATCGAGGCATGGCGTTCGGACGTCGCCGCCCATTGGCCTTCGGACAGGGTCGACTGTGTACTCGGGATCATCAAACTCGAGTCTGGTGGAGACCCGACCGCTTCTAACCGAGGCAGGTACCTGGGGCTCATGCAGCACTCTGCCACCTATTGGGCAAGTCGTGCCAGGGGGGCCGGCTTCGTGGACAGCAGCGGTCTCGTGGCGAGCCCGTTCAACGGCGAAGCGAACATCGCTGCCGGCGCATACCTGGCCGACTACTACGACAGAATCGGCAAGGACTGGCGTTCTCCGTGGACGGTATGGTCGAGCGTATCGGCGTGTCAGAGCTGACATCGAGCCGGTATCATGGGTGGCATGAACAAGCCGCTCAAGCAAGTCCTCCGACTCGGAGGCGTCATCGTTGGTCTCGGCGCAGCCGTCTGGGCGTTGCGCGACAAGCTGCTCCCAGCCCCGGAGATTCCCGACGGGCCGCCACCGCGGTTCCGGACCGGGAGCACACCGTCCGAAGATGATCTGACCACAGTGAAGGGCATCGGCCCGGTTTACGCCGAGCGTCTCGTCGAAGCCGGCATCACGTCGTTCGCCGAGCTCGTCTCAGCGGACGCCGCAACCGTCTCCGATGCGGCGGGAGTCTCGGAATCGACGGCCGCGTCATGGATGGAGCAGGCCGCGAACCTTTCGTGAGCGGCCAATCCCCCTACCTCGTCGCCCCCGAAGACCTCGGGACACTGTTTCCTGACGAACCGCCCTTTCGCTCAGATCAGCTTCGAGACTGGCTGTACGAGTCCCCCGTGCTGAGCGCTGACGAGATGACGAATCTCCCGGCATCTCTCAGGGAAACGATCGGCGACAATCTGTGGCCCTTCGAAGTTGAAGTCGATCAGAGTGCCGACGATGGCCGCACGAGGAAGTGGCTCTTTCGCACCCCCGATGGTGCTGCCATCGAGGCGGTCCTCATGGGTTACCGGAAGCGAACAACGATCTGCATCTCTTCACAGGTCGGATGTGCGATGGGTTGCACGTTCTGCGCCACGGGACAATTCGGTTTCGATCGTCACCTCGAGGCCGGCGAGATCGTTGCCCAGGTTGCATACGCCAACGCCTTTCTCCGCCGTTATCCGATAGCTGGTTCCCCGGATCATGTCACCAACGTCGTCTACATGGGCATGGGAGAGCCGCTCGCGAACTACGACCGGGTGCGCGAGTCGCTACGAAGACTGATCGACGTATCCGGACTCTCGGCAAGGTCCGTCACCGTTTCGACGGTTGGCGTCGTCCCCGGGATCCTGCGTCTCGCGGATGAGCCGTGGCCGGTCTACCTCGCCGTGAGTCTCCACGGTGCGGATGACGAGACCCGCTCCCGTCTCGTTCCGCTGAATGATCGGTATCCCCTCGAAACTGTGATCGAGGCATCGGAAACCTATTTCGCTTCGAAGGGGAGGCGTCTCTCGATCGAGTGGACACTCATCGACGGTGCCAACGACAGCGATGATCAAGCGCGGAGACTCGCAGCGATCGCGAAACGGCTCCGCGCGCACGTGAATGTGATCGCTCTGAATCCGACGCCTCTCAGCGTCGACCGACCCTCCGACAGCATCACGATCCACAGCTTCTTGGACACGCTGCTTGCGAGTGGCGCCAACGCCACACTTCGCGAGACGAGGGGCCAGGAGATCGATGCGGCATGCGGTCAACTCCGGCTGCGCAGCGCCACCGAGTAGCCTGGAATCCGAACGAATTGGGGGAAGAGATGCGACTCGAACCAGGACAAGCGGCACCAACATTTCACGGTGTCGACCACAACGGCGTTGAAGTTTCCAGCGCGGATTTCGTTGGGCGCGATCTGCTGGTCTATTTCTACCCGGCAGCCTTCACCCCGGGTTGCACGACCGAAGCCTGCGATTTCAGGGACCGCTACCAAGCCTTCCTCGCCGCTGGATACGCCATCATCGGTGTCAGCCCCGACGAACCGGAGAAACTTGCCAAGTTCCGTGACGAGTACCACCTTCCGTTCTCACTGATCTCGGATCCTGATCATTCCATCGCCGACGCCTTCGGTGCATGGGGGTTGAAGAAGAACTACGGCCGCGAGTACGAGGGACTCATCCGCTCGACGATCGCCATCGACGCCAAAGGCATCGTGACGGCCGCCTGGTACAACGTCAAGGCCACGGGTCACGCAGAGCGCATCGAGCGGTCGGTGGCCACCTGATGGGTGTGCGCACGGCGGTGTTCCCGGTCGGCGGACTCGGCACGAGGTTCCTCCCTGCGACCAAGGCCGTCCCCAAGGAGATGCTGCCGGTCGTCGACAAACCGCTGATCCAGTATGCGGTCGAAGAAGCCCGAGACGCCGGAATCGAGAACTTCGTGTTCGTCACCGCACACGGCAAAGCGGCGGTCGAGAACCACTTCGACCGCAACGCAGAACTCGAAAGGGCACTGAGCGAACGCGGCCAAGACGACCTCCTGGATCTCGCCATCGTCGGAGGCACCGTTCCCGGTCGTATCTCCTACGTTCGACAGATGGACGCCCTCGGGTTGGGACACGCCGTGTGGTGTGCCAGGAACCTGATCGCCGACGAACCGTTCGCCGTGCTCCTCGCCGACGAACTGCTGCGTGGAGACCGCCCGCCGCTCGCCGACCTCATCGACGTTCACCGTGAAGTGGGTGGCAACGTGATCTCCGTGATCGAGGTCCCTGAAGACGAGACCGGCTCCTATGGCATCGTTACGCCCGGGGCGATCGATGGACGAACGATCGAGGTCAAGGGACTGGTCGAGAAGCCGGATCCTGCCAACGCTCCTTCCCGCTACGCAGCGGTAGGCCGGTACATCCTCGAGCCGGGGATCATGAGCCTGCTCGGTGACGGTCGGCGGGGCGCAGGTGGAGAGATCCAACTGACCGACGCCATGGCGCGCCTCATCGGCGGGGCGCCCTTTCACGCCGTCGTCCACGACGGCCACCGCTACGACTGCGGCACGAAGATCGGGTTCCTCGAAGCGAACGTGGCCCTGGCGCTCGAACGAGACGACCTGGGCCCGGACGTTGCGGCAACCCTCCGCCGCCTCCTCCCCTAGAACGCCATACCCAGGGTACGCGCCGTCCTATATGGCGGTGTGGGCCCACAGAACGAAGCGGCCCCGCGAACCGTGGGCCGGAGACCGCAAATAGGACGGCGCGTACCCTGGGTACGCGCCGTCCTATTTGGCGGAGGGAGCCCACAGAATGGGGAATTTGTTGGTCACGGTGCGCGGACCTGCGAGAATCTCTCAGACACCCCCCACCTGGAGAGAGCAATGGCTGAACTGACAGAACTCGCTGCCGCCGGACAGAGCGTCTGGCTCGACTTCATCCGCCGCGACATGGTGACCAACGGTGAACTCGAAGCCCTCATCGACGAGGGCGTCACCGGAGTGACATCGAACCCGTCGATCTTCCAGGGCGCCATCGCAGGATCGAATCTCTACGACGATGCCATCGCCGCTGCCGACGGAGATGCCATCTCTGTCTTCGAGGCACTCGCCGTCGAAGACGTCCGCGGTGCGGCGGACGCACTGCGCGGCGTTTACGACGCCACCGATGGCGCCGATGGCTACGTCAGCCTTGAGGTCTCCCCAACGCTCGCCAGTGACGCCGAGGGCACGATCGCCGATGCACTCCGGTTGTGGGCATGGGTCGATCGTCCGAACCTCATGGTCAAGGTCCCAGCGACGGCGGCAGGAATCATCGCCATCGAGGAACTCACTGCGGCCGGGGTCAACATCAACGCCACCCTGATGTTCAGCTTGACGGATTACGACGCGGTCGCGATGGCGTACGTGCGAGGCGCTGAACGCGCCGAGCACCCAGAGCGACTCGCTTCGGTCGCTTCGTTCTTCGTCAGTCGCGTCGACGCCAAGATCGATGCCGCACTCAACAACATCGGCACGGATGAGGCTCTCTCGCTCCGGGGAATCGCCGCCGTAGCGAACGCCAAACTCGCCTATCAGCGGTATCAGGGGATCTTCGAGGGCTCAGCATTCGACACCGCACGGAGGCGTGGCGCGAGGCCTCAGCGTGCACTCTGGGCCTCGACTTCGACAAAGGATCCCTCCTACTCCGACGTTCTGTACGTCGCCGAACTCGTCGGGCCCAACACGGTCAACACGATCCCGCCTGCGACCATCGACGCATTCCGAGACCACGGCGTCGTCAATCCGGCGGCGCTGACGAGTGACGTCGATGCTGCAGAGCAGCACTTCACTGAGCTCGCACGTCTCGGTGTCGACGTCGATGCGATCACCGAGGAACTCCAGGTTGAGGGTGTGGCGTCGTTCGCAGGTGCATTCGATGGTCTCCTTGCCGCGATCGAGGCCCAGCAGGAACGCTCGTGAGCGTCGGACTCGAGATCAACGCCGGGGACGTTCAACCGGCGATCCAAGCTCGCCTGGCCGCCTGGAGCGAGTCCGATTTCGCCATACGCCTGTGGGACGGCGATCCGACGCTGTGGTTCGACCCCCCGCGCGACGAGATCGTGGATCGCCTCGGATGGCTCTGTCCCGGGAGCATGAACGGGATCGATGCCATCAACGAGTTCGTCGCGACTGCACGCGATGAAGGCTTGACCGATGTCGTGCTGCTCGGCATGGGCGGGTCGAGTCTCGCCCCGGAAGTGTTCGCTTCGGTGTTCCGGAGCTCCGACGGGCCGAAGCTTACGGTGCTCGACTCGACCCATCCCGACGTCGTTGCCCGGGTGGCCGACGCGGTCGATCCGCGGACGGCCCTATTCATCGTCGCGTCCAAATCTGGAACGACGCTGGAGACCATGTCGTTCTTCCGCATCCTCTGGGAGAGGGCGAGCGCAGCACTCGACGACCCGGGTAGCAGATTCGTCGCCATCACCGACCCGGATTCACAACTCGCACGACTCGGGGACGAGCGCGGCTTTCGCTCGGTATTCCTCGCTCCCGACGACGTTGGTGGCCGATTCTCAGCGTTGGTCGAGTTCGGCCTCGTTCCCGCAGCTCTTGTCGGTATCGATCTCGGCAGACTCCTCGCAGGAGCCGACGCAGCGGCATTCGCGTGCGGACCCGAGGTAGCCGTCGACGAGAATCCGGCGCTCCGACTCGGCGCCGCACTCGGCGAGTTCGCACTCGCAGGACGCGACAAGATCGTCTTCCATCCCGAACCGGTCTTCTCATCATTCCCGGTGTGGATCGAGCAATTGATCGCTGAGTCGCTCGGAAAGGACGGAACCGGAATCCTCCCCGTTGCCGATGGCAGTGCACCGTCGGCTCCAGACCGGCTGCCGTTCACGATCGGTCTCAGCGGAACCGCCACAACGGAAGTGCCTTCCATCACGATGACCATGGACGACGCATACGACCTCGGTGGCGCCATGTACATCCTCGAGATGGCCACGGCCGCAGCCGGAGCAATCCTCGGCGTCCACCCGTTCGATCAACCAGACGTGCAACTCGCGAAATCTCTCGCCCACGCCGCCATGGCGGAGGGGCTCGAAGGCTTCGATGTCACGGAGTGGACATTGGACGATGAAACGACGATCGACAATCTCCGCTCGCTCTTCTCCTCGGCCGGGCCCGGCGGCTATGTCGCCGTACAGGCGTATCTCGATCCGTCGGCAGCGACGGCGCAGCGTCTCGATGCCATTGCCGACGTGATCGCGACAGCGACAGGAGCGGTTGTCACCATCGGATACGGACCTCGGTTCCTCCATTCGACCGGCCAGTTCCACAAGGGTGGACCCGACGGAGGAGTGTTCCTCCAGATCGTTGATCACCCGACCAGCGACCTCGACGTCCCCGAGACCGACTACTCGCTGGGGAAGCTCATCACTGCCCAGTCGTTCGGAGACCAGGCCGCACTTCGCGATCGCGGTCGTCCGGTGGGAATGGTCTGTCTCGGAGATGCTGGATCGGCGGACCTCCCTCGTCTCAAAGAGACCCTCGAGGAATCGCTCCAGTGACCCAGCCGGCAGTCGATCCCCATCTCTTTGTCATTTTCGGAGGCACCGGGGATCTCTCCCGCAAGAAACTCATCCCCGCATTGCACCGCATCCTTGTCCACGAGGAGCTGACAGACCGTGTGGCTGTGCTCGCGGTCGGTACTCGGCCACTGACCGACGACGAGTACCGGGAGATCGTGGTTGACGCCCTGATCGACGCGGGAACCGATCCCGAGGTCGCCCGCGAGTGGTGCAGGAACCGTTTCCACTACCAGCGAGTCGAACCCGACGCCGCCTACGACGGCCTCGCAAGGCGGATCGAAGCCATCGAGCGACAATACTCGCTGCCCGGCAATCGGATCATGTACCTCGCCCTCGGCCCGACGGTGGCCGAAGCAGCCATCGGGCTGATCGCCGATGCCGGGCTGGCATCATCCGAAGGCTGGACGAGGATCGTGGTCGAGAAACCGTTCGGCCGGGATCTCGCCTCCGCTCAACGCCTCAACGGCACACTCCACCGGTCGTTCGACGAAGCCGACATCTATCGCATCGACCACTACCTCGGCAAGGAGACCGTACGGAACCTCCTCGTGTTCCGCTTCGCCAACGCGCTGTTCGAACGGACTTGGAACCGGGATCACATCGAGACGATCGAGATCACGGTCGCCGAGGACGTCGGGATCGAAGGACGGGAGCGGTACTACGAGCGTTCCGGTGCCGTTCGAGACATGGTTCAGAATCACTTGACCCAACTGATGACCCTCGTCGCGATGGAGGCACCAGTCTCGATGGACTCGGATGCGATCCGATCCGAGAAGGTCAAGGTGCTCACCTCCGCTGCACCCATTGGGCCCGGCGACGTGGTCTACGGCCAGTACGACGGATATACGCAACTGCCAGGAGTTGATTCCGATTCGAAGACACCGACGTATGTCGCTATTCGTGCACAGATCAACAACTGGCGGTGGCAGGGTGTGTCCTTCTTCCTCCGAACCGGCAAACGCCTCGCCGAGCGCTGCACGCGAATCCTCGTCACATATCGACAACCCCCGGTGTGTCTTTTTCACAGCGACTGCCCCGGGCACCGGAACCTGCTCCTCCTCACACTGCAGCCCGAAGAGGGTTTCGATCTCTACTTCGACGTCAAAGAACCCGGCCCCGAGGTTGCCATCGCCCAGACGCCGCTCTCGATGCGGTATGACGACCACCTGGGAGAACTCGCCGACGCGTACGCCACGCTGCTTCGTGACGTCATGGAGGGCGATCAGGTGCTCTTCGTGCGGTCGGACGAGGTCGAGACCTCCTGGCGCCACTACGCCGCCGTACTCGATCCGGAATCGGTCGCACCGTACGCGCCAGGAACGTGGGGTCCGAAGGCAGCCGACGACCTCGTGACAGCCGCAGCCGCAACCTGGAGCGAGCACTCAACCTCGTAGCCCGATCGGGCGAGGCCGAGAGAACGCCACACCCGAGCCCGAGACTCCCTCCCGCGTCCGCTAGCTGTTGGCTGTTGGCTGGTGGCTTTCAGCTGTCACCTGTCCGCTCCCTCAGAACGGCAACCCGAGCGACTTCGCAAGAAACTCCATGTAGCCGGCGGCGTTCCGGCTCATCCGGGCGTACTGCTCGAGGAAGTCCGGGGCGGTGGCCGTCTTCCTCGAGATTCTGCCGCTCGCGATGAAGTCCTTGCGCTTGAGATCCTCGACCAGGGGATGATCCGGTGGAAAACCACGAGGTGGGCGCTTCAGCGTGTCACCTTCGAGCGTATACGTCGAAGCGAAATCGGGATCGTCCAGCACCCCCGTCCAGTCCTTCGATCGGTCAACGATCGATTCCCGAATAGCCAGGGTTGATCGGCCGTCGGGTCGCCAGATGCCGGCACCGGCGAAGCTCCCGGTCGGATCGAGGTGGAGGTAGAACCCCGGGGCATGGACGTCCTTGGCCGCTTCATGTCGGAACTGGATCCCGAGATGTGTCTTGTACGGTGTCTTGTCCTTCGAGAACCGTGTGTCCCGGTAGATACGGAACAGCGATCCGCCGACGGTCCGGTCGTCAGCCACGAAGTGCGGGCTGATCTCGTGCAGATACGGTTCGAAGTCCCGGATGAACTGGAGGCCGGCACCCTTGACGTACTCCTCGTAGCGATCCTTGTGATCCGCGAACCACTGTCGATCGTTGTTCTCGGCAAGGTCGTTCAGATAGGTGAAGAGCACGGGTCGGAATGAGCGGTTCGTTGGTGCCATGTCGACAACCTATCAAGTCGCACCACCGGATGGAAGAGTCTTGATCGACCGTCTCAGCTCGATCGTCGTCAAATGTGGATGTCAACTTCTTGCGTCGTGATGAGACCACTGACGACGAGTCTCCGGATCTCGGGCAGCACGGCATCGATCTTCTCAACCGTATCAACGGTCTCGATCACCATGGGCAGGTCCTCGCACAGGCGCAGAACGTGCGTCGTGTGGAGAACTGCCGAACCTCCGTAGCCGGCGACACCTCGGAGAACGGTCGCGCCCAAGATCTCTGCGTTTCTGAGGGCGTTGATGACAGCGTCTGCCAGAGGAAGACCGTCCCTATGGTCACTCTCGCAGATGAAGATCCGGAGCAACCAGCCTTCTACGACGTTGTCCATGGAACTCATCCTATAGCGGCGCCGAGGAGGCCGCGGTCGTTCCTCTGTGGTCTGCCCCATGCGTTCACATGGCCTACACCCATCCCCCGAGTACGAACCCGATCCACACCGCTGCGGTACCCACGATCAAGGGGATAGCAAGATTCTCCGCTGCACGTCGGCTCCCCGATCGTCCTCCCGCCTCGGCCGCGAGGACCGTTTCGACCATCCAGGTCGAGAACGTCG
>RCNG010001408.1_pt1 | contig 12116 bp, 11 predicted proteins | sample 2041371 | NCBI WGS metagenome assembly RCNG01 (sample SAMN09708227, study PRJNA481090) | Marine sediment metagenome, whole genome shotgun sequencing project. | biome: marine sediment; feature: ocean; material: sediment; isolation source: Sewage treatment plant 1 marine sediment (STP1) ... | reverse complement strand
ATATGGCATGGACTCCATATTTTATGAAAAATATGACAAATGACAGATTCAGGTTTTCAATTACAGTTAATAAACTTTTTAAATACTATACTATAATTCTAATAGTTTGCGGAATATTTTTGTTTTTGGCCATCCCGTACATCTATAGATTTTATGTGGGTATGGATTATCTTGTAGATAGTTCTATCTATGCAGCATTGGCAGCATATTTTTTTAATGGCCTTTATCGTTTTAAAGTGAGTCATTTGTTTTTTAGAGAGAAAACTATTTCCGTTGCCAAATTATCAATGGTTACGGCAATGATTAACCTTATTTTAAATTATATTTGTATCAAGATCTGGGGGATTTTCGGCGCCGCATTCTCCACTTTAGTATCCTACTTTTTACTGTATCTTTTCTTGGAGGTCGAATTGTTAATCATAAAGAAAAATGAAAGTGCTTCTTAAATTAGTTCGTAAAATCCTTACTATATTCTACACATTCATTGCGCGCATTACCTGTAAAAATTTGAATGCGGCCTTAAAAGCAAACGGAAGAACTATCTTATCTCCAAAGACTACTATTGGTAATAATGTACATTTTAATGGAATGCGCATATATGGTAAAGGAAAAGTTGCTTTTGGGAGTAATTTCCACTCCGGAAAAAACTGTAAGGTTATCACAGATATACATAATTATAACGGCACCAAAATTCCATATGATGAGACATATATTATCAAAAACGTTATAATAGAGGATAATGTGTGGCTTGGTATGGATGTCATTATTTTAGGAGGTGTTACCATTGGAGAAGGTGCCATAATACAAGCAGGCAGTGTTGTCGTAAATGACATTGAAAAACTAGCTATTGCCGGAGGGCACCCGGCCAAAGTATTTTCTAATAGAAATCAAGAGCATTACGACAATTTGGTTAATGCTAAATCTTTTTTTTGATACAAAATGATTTATTTGCTTATATTCATTTATTGCCTAAACCTCTTTTATATTTCAAAAAAGGGTCTACACAAAAGTTCCTTTATTATTCATTTTTTTTTTATTTCCCTTATTTTTATTGGTCCAGCGGTATATTATGAACTTGGCGGCCTAACCTATTCCCATAGTTTTGAATGGGAAGACGTATTTACCTTTGAACTTTATGGTGTTTCTGTTTTTACCTGTAGTCTGGTATTTGCTTATTTTCTTGCCCACAAGAGAAAAGGACTGTTCAATCGTTATTTCGTGAACTATAACAGTAGAAATCTAAATATAACTTTTCTCTATTTCTTTTTCTGGTATCTGCTGGTGATCCTTTACCTGTTGTTTTATTATAAACATATTCCTATAGTCAGATTTATTCTAACGGGTAGTCTTCCTGAACGTTTGGACCAGTCAGATTCCGTTAAGTTATTTTACACCTTCTCCTCCTTCTTTATGGTGTTTATACCTTCTGGATATTTCTTCTTTGTACGTTACTTAAAGACGAATCTATTAAAGTTTGGGCTCTTGATATTAGTGGTCTTTATCCTTACCTCAGGTGGACATAAAGGTTTGGTCACGTTTTTTGCCATTTTTGCCATTTTCTTTTCTGGTTTTAAGCTTAATCTTAAATACATATCCATTGGATTGTTTGCCCTAGCAGGACTGCTGACCATCTATGTGCTGAGTAAAGGGAGGGACTTTAACAAAGAGACCTTTCTCTACCTATTGGAATCTCCTCCGAGGCGTTTCTTTGTGACCCAGGGTTCAGCTTTTATAACACGTATTTCCATGGATAGGAAGGGCCTTTATATTGGAAACGTAAATGACTATCAGCTAGTGAAAAGAGAGACCTTCCAGGCCATATACCCTGGAGTGAATGAGAAAGGAGCCGCCCCAACAATATTTCTGGGAGACCTACATGTAAGGTATGGCTATGTCTTTACAATGTTTAGCTACTTATTGTTCCTCATCTTTATTTTTCCTTTTGTCAAAGGGCTGGATAATATGAAAGAACGGAGGCTTTATCTTTGGTGGAACTTATTTGTCTTTTTCCTATTACTTGGAAATGCAGAATTATCTTATACCAGCGCTCTTCGTTGTCTGTTGGCACTAGGAAATCTTGCTTTTATACTTATGATTCCCACTTTAAGACTCCCCAAAAATGAGACTTAAGCTTAAAGAGATCATATTATATTTGGGTATATTGTTTATGGCTTCATTTTTTCTGAAGGAAAATTTGAATTCAATGGCTCTGATTTTATTTTCTTCTAGCATCTTCGCACTTTGTATATTAAAAAAAGATTTTTCATCCCTTCGACAAGCTTTTGTTATTGGTCTCCCACTTGTGCTCTACTTTGTAATTGCCTTTATTGGTTTTTATACAAATAAGGATTCCAGCAGCGGTTATTTTCTGAGATTGGTCCCTTTTCTAATAAGCCCTTTGTTTATTTATTACTATAGATCCTCAGATTCAAAAAAAACAATCATCACTGCTTTTTTGGTAGCCAATGTTCTTTGCCTGTTATTCCTGGATATACTAGCCATGAAGGACATGCTAATTGCCAAATCTTTTTTCGTGGTCGAGCAAGGGAGGGAAAACTATCGTTTTTTATATACCAGATTCACCGGAGATTACTTTAACCATATCTATCTGAGTACTTACTCTCTTTTTTCGCTTGTGCTACTACTCCAATTTAAACTAGTAAACAATAAAATTCTTAGGCTTGCATTGGCTTCATATTTCATATTGCATATTGCTTTTTTGGGATCAAGAGCAGTAGTTATAGGAATACTCCTCGCCTCTTTTCTTAGCATTGTTGCGCTTTCTATACTGGATAAAAAAAATCTAAAGTATTTACTAGTTCTTTTGGCAGCTTTTCTTGTCACTACCTCGGTTGTCTACACCTTTAAGAACACCTTGCTAATGAACCGTTATGCCCAAGCCTTTGAATGGTGGAAGAACAAAGACCTCCTTTTAAAACGCGATTATTCCATCAACAACAGAGCAAAGCTCTACCTGATAGGTTTTTCCATGTTTGAGGATCTTGAAAGATATGATATTAATGGAACCGGAATTGCGAGCAGGGAAATTGAAGCGAAGTATTTATCCGATTTTGCCGAAAAATTTAACTTTAATACTATTACCTACAATGCACATAACCAATTTATCAATAATTTTATCGATTGGGGCATCCTCGGGGTACTACTTTTATGTTATCTTCTTTTTTTAGCTGTGAAGAAAGCTTATGAGAATAAATTAAACTGGATTGGTTTCTTTTGGCTTTCTTTCTGTATAATTTTGATGATGGAAAGTGTATTGATCAGGCACAGGGGAATTGTCTTTTTTGTGTTCTTCTTTACTTTATTTGCCAATTCAAAAACCGATAACCTAGAATGACGAGCATTAAAAACCCGTTAATTTCTATTATAATGCCTAACTACAACGGGGCAAAGTTTCTGTCTCAAAGTATTTCATCATTAATAGAGCAAACATATCCTTTTTGGGAGTTGATCATCTGTGATGATAGATCTACTGATAATAGTTTGGAGGTCATCAGGAGTTTTAAAGAAAAAAGGATTATACCTCCATTGAGCCTAGAAATCAACCAAGGTGCGGCAGTGGCGCGAAATAAAGCAATTGAGCACGCCAAGGGAAGCTTTATTGCCTTTCTGGACAATGATGACCATTGGGCCCCTGAGAAATTAAAAGAACAGCTTTACTTTATGTTGGAAAATAATTACGAGTTCACCTATACAGACTACTTTCAATTTTCCACCACTTACAACAAGCGGATAAGATGCAAAATGAAAGTGAATTACAATGACCTGCTCAGGAATAATTATATTCTAACCTCTACGGTTATGTATAATGCAGACGCCCTGGGGAAAATTTATATGGAGAACATTAGAAAAAGACAGGATTGGAGTCTTTTTATCAATATCATAAGGAAGTCAGGCTCTGCCTATAACCTTCCCAAACCGCTAGCCTACTACAGAAGACATGAGGAGTCCCTGTCAGCAACTAAGCTTGATCTTATCAAATACAATTTTAATTTTTACCACAAAGTTTTGGGCTTCTCGTGGACCGAGAGTTTCTTTCTAATGATCCGTTTTTTGTTCTACTACTTTTTGAAAAAATTCAAGGAACGGTTTTGAAGGAACCATTTTAGAAAAAATAGAGCCTATGGATTCTTTTACTTCTTCTTCCCTGAAATTTTTATTCTCGAGCATTTGCAAGGTTTTCTTTAGTCCTTCGGCAGAATCAACCACATAATTATAATGGTTTCCATGTAGCATCGATTTTAAAAATTGTGTGTAATATCCTTTTACATCAATTGAAATGTTAGGAGTGCCAAGGGCAAGACTCTCCATGGCACAGGTAGAATATACGGTAATGTGGTAATCACAATACTTGAGTAGTTCGTAAGTGTTTATATGACCTAACTCTATGAAATTTGTTTTCTCCATAAAATGCCTGGGGCCGTCCAAAAAACGGGGCTTGAATATAAAGCAGACATCGAGAAAGGCGTCGCAGACCTCATCGATGATCTTTAACAAGGGCATATCGGTCATAGGTAGTTGCCCTGTGATACAGATTACCTTTGTAAATTTCTTCTTTAGTTCACCCAGTTCATCGGAAATTGTAAGCTTCTTGCTTACTTCTTCTAAAAAGGAATACCCATAATTAAGAACTTCATCTGGTTTCACTAAGTTTCCCTCGGTGGCAATCGTACTGGAATACGGTCCATAACTTAAAAAATAATCCGGCAGATATTCCTTTCCGTAATCCTTAGAGAAATAATAAGCCCTATGGCCTTTAGAAACCAACCCATGCTGCAATTCTATAATCGGGACATTATTCCTTTTGGCCGCTCTTATAAGTTCAAAATGTGAATAATAACAGACCACGAAAATAGCTTCCGGCTTATATTTCCTGATTAGAAAATCATAGATGCGCTCCCCGGCGCAAATCCGACGGACAATCTTTTTGATTTTGCCTAAATCCTTGTCCAAATAGGATTCCAAGGCTTCAAAATTTTGAATCTTTGGTTTTTTGGAAAATTTAAGTAAAAAAAACTGAAGCAGAAATATCCACGACCTGCCAATATAATGTTCCCCTTTTTGAAGATTTTTTTTCTTTGTTCTCCCTTTGGGCAATGGATTTTCAAAAAGCAGGTAATCATCCAGATAGTGCAACAGGCCAGTGGTAATCCGATCAAAGGACTCCTGATTTATATAATACCTTCTTTCGGAATTGGTAAAGACCCAGTTCTTTGATTTTCTAATCTTCCGAAAAGAAAAGATATCCGGGATAAAATTTTTCAAAAGAATTTTAACGTTTGATGGAGAGGCCTTTTTTATGACCTGAGTTTCCTTTTCAATGCCGATAAGATAACTTTTGATAATAGGCCATATGGACACCCCTTGCAGCTTTATTCCCTCAGCATTAAAATTTTTTTCAATTTCCTCAAAAGCCATCTATAGAACAGTATTCATTTACAGGTTTAATTCAAACTCCAAAATGCTCCATCATAATCTCTGCAAGCATCCAATCAATTTCGGTATCCACATCCAAGGAAGATCGTTCGTCCATGACGTACTTTTTTATTTTTTGAAATTCCAAAAGACTTTTTTCTTTCAGGGATTCTGGATTGATTACATATATCGCTCCATTGTATTCCCATACCTTCGGACAATCCTGTCTTCGAGTAAAATTGCCCTTTTTGGACTTTTTCAACCACCCGTCTTCATCTTCTTCAAAAAGGACATAGTAGGGGTTTGATTTTGTCTCAGTGACGGAAACCACCATATCATAAGTGCTTCTATATAGTTCCAATGCCTCGCTAATGTGTTTAGAATTACGGAAAGGCGAGGTAGCCTGCAATAAAATAACCACATCTGAATAATAACCTCTACTCTCGTAAAAATTTAGGGCATGTAGCAGAACATCGTAGGTGCTTGCCGTGTCGGTTGCTAATTCGGAAGGCCTTAAAAAAGGTGCCGCCAAGCCCAATTTCTCGACTACGCCCTTAATCTCTGGAGAATCCGTGGAAACACAAATTTCGTAATCTTTGAAGATTTTCCTTGCGGCATCAATTGTATACTGAATCAGCGGTTTTCCATGTAATTTCTTAATGTTTTTTCCAGGGATCCCTTTTGAACCACCCCTTACAGGTATTATTATCAGTGGCTTCATATTCGACCCTCGTTAGATTTTAGACAGTTCGTAGTCCAGCATAATATCCACTAATTCCTCAAATTTTACGCTGGCTTCCCACTTTAATTTTTCTTTGGCCTTGGTCGCATCCCCGATGAGAATATCCACCTCAGTAGGCCTGAAATAATACGGGTCAATGGTTACCATTATCTGGTTTGTCTTGCTATCATACCCCACTTCATCAACACCGGAACCTTTCCAAGTGATATCAATATCTATATGCTTAAAAGCCTTCTCTACAAATTCCCTCACCGTATGTGTTTCTCCCGAGGCGATGACATACTCTTCCGCAGTATCCTGTTGCAGCATGAGCCACATAGCCTCAACATAATCCTTGGCATAGCCCCAATCCCGTTTGGCATCCAAGTTTCCAAGCCGTATCTTTTTTAGTTTACCCTGCTTTATTTTAGCAACTGATTCAGCGATTTTCTTTGTGACAAAACTATTTCCCCTTCGTGGGCTCTCGTGGTTGAAAAGAATGCCATTACAGGCATATATATCATAGGCTTCCCGATAGTTAATCGTTAACCAATATGAATACATTTTTGCCACACCGTAGGGACTTCTAGGATAGAAAGGGGTGGTCTCCTTTTGAGGGATCTCCTGCACCTTCCCATATAGCTCACTGGTGGAAGCCTGATAGTATTTAGTCTTCTTCTCAAGCCCCAATATCCGTATTGCCTCAAGAATCCTAAGGCTTCCTAATGCATCTGCATTGGCGGTATATTCCGGTATATCGAATGATATTCTTACATGGCTCTGGGCTGCAAGATTATATACTTCATCTGGTTGAATTTGTTGCAGCAACCTCATAATGTTTGATGAATCTGTCATATCCCCATAATGTACATGAAAATCGAATTCATGACTATCCATACCCTTATAAAGATGATCAATTCGTAATTTTTGTTCCAAACTTGATCTTCTTACCATGCCGTGAACTTCATATCCTTTCTCCAATAAAAATTCGGCTAAATAGCTTCCGTCCTGTCCGGTAACCCCTGTAATAAATGCTTTTTTCTTCACGATCTATCGATATTATTTTTAATTATTCCAATTATTCTATCCTGTTCTTTTTTCTCCAATGCAGGAAAACTTGGCAAATTCATTCCCTTGGCAGATACTTCCTTAGAAAGAGGGCAGTCCTCAACCTTGGTGTAGAAAGGCAGCTCGTCTAGAGGTGTAAAAAAAGGTCTGGTCTCAATATTAGCCTGCTCAAGGGCATTTATTACCTGTTCTTTTTCCAAAATAGACTTAAATAAAATAGAGCACATCCAATATGAAGAAGTGGCATTGTCCGGTAACTTCTGGAAACTTACCAAATCTTTAAGCCCATCCTCATAGTTTTGTTGTAGCTTCCTTTTTAGTTGCAGGATCTCATTAATTTTACCAAGCTGGGCTACACCAATTGCAGCCTGAATATTGGTCATCCTATAATTATATCCGAGGACATCATGATAATACCGAATGGATTCTGAATTGCCCTGGTTTTTGAGCTTTCTGATTTTATCTGCCAGTTTCTTATGAGGGGTCAAAACCATACCTCCTTCTCCGGTTGTTATGGTTTTATTTCCAAAGAAGGAAAAGGTAGAAATATCGCCTAATGTTCCAGACATCTTCTCCCCATAAGTAGCCCCGAAAGATTCTGCCGCGTCCTCAATAAGATAGATCCCATGCTTATCTGCAATTCTTTTAAGCTCATTATATTCGGCAGGAGCTCCATATACGTTTGTATAAAGGATAGCTTTTGTTCTTCTGGAGATTTTTGCCTCGATTAAGGATGGATCCAAATTCCAGCTGAAAGGATCAATATCGACAAAAATTGGTGTTGCGCCTACATAAAGGATCGAGTTTGAAGAAGCCACATAGGTAAAGTTCGGGGTGATGACCTCGTCTCCAGGTCCAATATCTAAAGCCAACATAGCCAAATGAATCGCTACGGTACCATTACTGACAGTAATCGCGTGGTTGGCACCTATATAATTTTGAACATTCTCCTCAAATGTATGGATAAATTTTCCCTGACTCGATATCCAGGTAGATTGCATGCATTCTGCAACAAAATTATTCTCATCCTTCCCAAGATAGGGTTTGTATATAGGTATTTTTTCAGTATCCATATCGGGTATTAAGCAAATTTAGTTGTTCTTTAATTTGATCCGTCTCAATATTTTTTACCTCCAAAATGTGAATACACTGTTTGAATTCCTGCATCCAGGGTAAAAACCAATAATCGGTGGAAATGGATTCATTGGTATCCCTATCCTCATCATTATCGCTATGATGGACGTATTTTACGAAATCTTTTATTTTTGCTACGGCCTTATTCAAATTAAAAGCTAAAGCTTTTGAAGATACTTTTAAATGAGCAGTATCCAAAAGCAATCCAAATCTATCCGAGTCCATTTCTTTTACAAGATTTATCATTTCCTCTGGCCTTGAACAAAAAAGAACCTCCTGGCCGTCTTCTCGCAAATTAAATTTGGCCGTAACGTTGTTTTCAATCAAGAACGATAGATCAAGGCGATCTGCTTCTAAAAGTATGATTTGTATAGAATCAAGAAAAAGCTTCCAGTTTAAGTCACGATCTATAGCAACATTAACATCCAATTGTTTTCCCAATTGATATGGGTCCGGGTCTATACAGAAACCCGCATGAGCGGAGAAGAAAAATGCTTCACATTTTTTTGAAAGTTGAAGGCCCTGTATACAGTGGGCTATGGAGCGTTGTCTTATATCCTTATCGGTACTAGCAAGATTTATCACAAAAGGTTCCTTAGGAGCCGGAAAATAATTATGCGCCAGACGCTTAATATCAATTGCTAGAAAAAAATCAATCATATCTTCCTGAAAGGGAAAACTAGAGCTAAATTCAATAGTCCATTTGTTTTCTTTCGCAAGATCAACAATTTCTTCCCTTCTTTTTTTGTGAAAGGCAAGTGTACTTATTCCTATTGTCATTCCCGTTGGTATTCCTTTTGTATTGAAAAGGGGTAATTTCTTCAAAAGAATTGAATGTTTCTTTTCCTTAGTAACTAACTCGAAACCAGATAGTTTGTATAAATTTATGGCTTTTTTATTGTCATTGTCAACCGACAAATGTATTTTTCTCAATCCAAGTTCCTTGCCTTTGTCTATCAAAACTCGCATTATTTCTTTTGCGAACCCCTTACCCTGATATGCTCGTTTAACTAGAATCCCCAGCCAAATAACATTATTTTCCTCATCCAAATGACCATACCCCACAGGAATGTTAGCATGTAATAAAAGAAAGGTAAAAACATGATTTTCCAAAACTTCCATTCCCCTGCTATTAAAATACCTGAATGATTCTCGCTCATTACCAAGGTCTTCAATAAAGGAAGCTAATTCTTCCGAGTTTTCCCGGTTGATTTCTACTACCTTGAGGTCTAATCCCATAAAATCATGTGTTCTTTTAACGGCACATCTTGTTCAATATCTACTGCGGCCTGCTTGCCAATCAGGTCTCTTTTTCTTTTTGGAGCTATTCCAGTGGCCGGCCTTTTAAAAGCGATGCTTTCCTCTGTAATTATTTCACCTTTCTTCATTGGGTTATTAAGTACAATACTCCTTCGCATCCCCTCAGTGTTTTCAACCTCTTTTGGGGATGGCTTTTTTATAGGACTTCCCAAAGCAATTTCCGTTTTTCGAATTCCATCAATCAAAGACTTAAATTCCAGAACATTTAAAGAAGCTTTGTGGTCCGGACCTGGCAAGTTCCTGTCCAGTGTAAAGTGCTTTTCAATAATTTTCGCCCCTAAAGCCACAGCCGCATAACAAGCGTAGTTTTCTTCAATATGGTCCGAATAGCCATATAGCAAATCCAGGGACTCGCCCATGGAAATCATGGCCCTGATATTTGCATCCTCATTTTCGGAAGGGTAATTGGTAGTACATTGTAAAATGGCTATCTGTTCGTTTCCGGCTGCTCTAATGGTCATCACAGCCTCAAAAACTTCAGCCAATGTGGCCATCCCGGAAGATAGAATTATAGGTTTGCCGAACTTGGCAACATGCTCAAGAAAAGTCAGTTCCACAATTTGTCCCGAAGCTATTTTAAAAGCTGTTACCCCAAGGTCATTCAGGAAATCTGCATCTTCCTCGTTGTAGGGTGTAGAAAGAAATATAATTTGCTGCTTGTTGCATTCCTCAATAATCCTAAGATAATCCTCATGTCTCAATTCCAATTTTTTGAGCATCTCAAACTGACTTTCTTCCGGGTCAGTTACTTTTAACTGATACTTAGCTTTTGGTGCCTTTTTCGTGATGACACTCTCAGCTTTAAATGTTTGAAACTTTACGCAATCAACACCTGTCTCTTTGGCTTTTCTCACCAACTCAAGCGCCATATCAAGATTCCCATTGTGATTTACACCAGCTTCGGCAATTATAAAACATGGGCTGTCTTTGTTTATCAGAACCTCCTCAATTTGAATAGATTTCATTTCTGTGTTTTATTCTCTTCTTATTTTAAACCATTGGCTGAATCCTTGTGCCCCTGAATCAAATAAGAAATTCTCTAAATTTCGCTCCAAAAATTCATAAACGATTATATTGGAGTGAATCTCTTCAGTTAGCTTTTTATACGACCAAAAAATTTTAACAAAGATAGTTTTATTAAAGTAAATTGGTAAAAATTGTAATAATTCATATGTGTAGGAATGTAATAGAACTAAATACCATAATATCCTATTAAGTCTTCAATCGTAAAAAGCAATTGATCAAACTATCACTCCAAAAGGGAATTGGAATTTTAAAGGTGTTTATAGTTTTGGTTTTGCTGAGGTTGCTGTTTTTAGGTCTCCTGGCCGGGGTTGGGTAGGCCGAGGTATAAACAGGATTAACTTTAAGATGTAAATCGGCAACCTCAAAGATTTTAATCGCAAAGTCATACCAACTTATTGCACCTTCATTACTATAATGGTACAAACCATATTCTACCCTTTTATCTGTAATCAAAGACAATATATAAGTGGCCAAATCCGAGGCATAAGTAGGAGAGCCAATCTGATCGTCTATAACATTTAATTCTTCCATTTCATTTCCGAGGCGCAACATAGTCTTTAAAAAATTCTTCCCGTGCTCGGAGTACACCCATGATGTTCTTATAATAAAATAATCCTTCAGTAGTTCCTGCACATATAATTCTCCTCGAAGTTTTGACTTACCATAAAGATTTATAGGGTTGGGTATGTCTTTTTCAGTATATGGTTCTTTCTTTTCACCGTCAAATACAAAATCTGTAGAAATATGAATTAATACACAATTATTTACACTGCATGCTTCGGCTAAAATTCTTACCGCTTCCGCATTAATCAAATACGCTTTATCCACCTGAGATTCAGCAAGATCAACGGCCGTAAATGCCGCACAATTTATGCAATAATCAAATGAATTATCCTCAAAATAACGTTTGACGAAGTTTTCATCTGTGATGTCCAATTCGGGAATATCTGTAAACGAAAATTTTAAATCGGAATGTTGTTGGGCCAGGTCCTGTATACACTTGCCTAGTTGTCCGCTTGCTCCTGTAACTAAGATATTCATGGTAATTGTGCATTTTTTAATGTAGGGAGCATCAAATCTTTTTTAGAAATTTTCAGTTTTTCATAAGGAAGCAGCCAATCTATATTTAATTCAGTATCATTATAAATAATTCCTTCTTCAGAGTCTTTGTTGTAATAATTATCACATTTATAGAAAAACTCTGCAGTATTACTCAATGCAACAAAACCATGGGCAAACCCTTTAGGAATAAAAAGCTGCTTTTTATTCTCATAGCTTAATTCAATCGATATATGTTTTCCAAAAGTAGATGAATCCTTTCTTAGATCCACGGCCACATCTAATACTGTTCCACTCAAAACCCTTACTAATTTTGCCTGGGCAAACTCTCCAACTTGATAGTGCAAAGCACGCA
>RCNG010001354.1_pt1 | contig 12116 bp, 12 predicted proteins | sample 2041371 | NCBI WGS metagenome assembly RCNG01 (sample SAMN09708227, study PRJNA481090) | Marine sediment metagenome, whole genome shotgun sequencing project. | biome: marine sediment; feature: ocean; material: sediment; isolation source: Sewage treatment plant 1 marine sediment (STP1) ... | reverse complement strand
GTAGGGAATAAGCGAGAGCCAGCCTGACACCTGACACCTGAAACCCATGCTCGGAGAAGGTTTCATCACGCCCGATAATGTCCCCAAAAAAAAGATCTATTTTCATAGTAAAGTACGACATCTGGACTAATATAAGCAGGACTAACATATGAACCGTAATCAAAAAAATCCCATCCACGATTTCAAGGGCATCGGTTCTTCAAAAATAGGCCATTTTAAAGAAGTGCGGTCAAAAATTAAAGAACTTGAAAAGCTGAATATCAAACTCGCCAGACGAGGCAATCGGCTGGAAGTCATTTTCAATAGTATGAGTGACGGCTTGACGATCTTGGATCGAAATTTAAATATCGTTTTTGCCAATTATGTTCAAAAAAGCATGTTCCCTTCTTTTTCTTTGATTGGGCAAAAATGTTTCTCTGCTTATTACAGGAAAGATAAAATATGCAATAAGTGTCCGGCGCTGCGCACAATTGAGTCAAAGACAACTCAAGGCGGGGAAATTTTAATCAAAGCCGGTGAATTTGCCGGTCGATATCTAGAGTGGACCACTTCTCCTATCAAAGACCATCTGGGCAATGTGGAAGAAATTATCCTCTTGATGCGCGATATTACAGAACGCAAAGAATATGAATTCAAGCTCATGCAGGCGGATCGAATGGCGGCTATCGGCTTTTTGGCGGCTGGAATCGCCCATGAAATTAATAACCCTCTTGCTTCTATTGCCGGCTTTTCCGAAGGATTGCTGAAGCGGGTCGGTAAAATGGCAGACTTAATCGACCCCAAAACAATTGCGACTTTTAGGGAATATCTGAATATTATCAACCATGAAGCTTATCGCTGCAAAGGCATCATCCAAAATTTACAAGATTTCAGTCTCAGTTCAAAGGATGATTTTGAAATCATCCGGATTGACCGAATCATTGATGCAACCGCATCTCTATTCCGACAGCATGCCAAAGATAACCATATTAAAATTATTATAAAAAACGATCTGACTTTTGGGTTCAACCAAGTACTATGTATCGAATCCCAGCTCAAACATGTTTTTCTGAATCTATTCAACAACGCTTTTAAAGCAATGGAAAATGGCGGAGAGTTGACGGTCTTAGCCAGAAATGAAAGCAACTCGATCGAAATTCAGATATCAGATACCAGGGATGTTCCATCCGGGGATGCGATGCGAGATCTATATGATCCTTCCTGTCTGGGAAAGCCGAGTGAAGAAACAACAAGTCTGGACCTTTCCATCTGCCACAATATTATTCAACATCATAAGGGCGAATTTGAAATTTTAAACAACAAAAGTCGGGGAGTCATCTTTATCTTGCGTTTTGCAGTTAGCTTGCCCTGATTGCCGAATGAAAAGATTAAAAGATGGAGTAGAGGAAATGAATCAAGGCAGGATACTAGCGATTGATGATGAACAAAACATCAGACACCTGATACAAAGTGAATTTTCTCTCGAGGGGTTTACCGTAACCACCGCAGGCAGCGGGGAGGTGGGTTTAAAGCTCTTTGATACGGACAGCTTCGATGTCGTGCTGCTTGACATCAACTTGCCAAAATTAAATGGTGTTGAAGTTCTCAAGCGGTTGAAACAAAAAGCGTCTCATGTCGAAGTTATCATGATTACCGGTTACGGCGACATTAAATCGGCGGTCGAAGCTATTAAACAAGGTGCGCGTGATTATATCACCAAGCCATTCAAACTGGATGAAATGCTAGCGCTGGTCAAGCAAGCTATCAGAGAAAATCGCGATCATTCTAAATTTCAGCAAGAAGCCTCGGAAACGGCTCATGAAGAAAGCCTCGAATATATAGTTTGTCCCAGCCATGCCATGCGACCGGCCTATGAATTGGCGAAAAAAGTAGCGGCCACTGATATAACCGTTTTGATTCAGGGTGAAACCGGTACAGGCAAGGATGTTATGGCTAATCAAATCCATCATCAAAGCAAACGCCATAACTGTCCTTTTATTACCCTGGACTGCGGCCTTCTTACGCAAAATCTGGCCGAGAGCGAACTTTACGGCCATCGCAAAGGAGCATTTTCAGGGGCCTCGGAACGCAAGCTGGGATTGGTGGAAAAAAGCCAAAAAGGGACGCTTTTCCTGGATGAGATTGGCAATATCGACTCTGAGCTGCAAAAAAAATTCCTTCGTTTTCTCGAAACGAGACGATTCCGCCGGGTCGGCGAAACTCAGGAATCGCAATTGGACACTCGTATTATTCTGGCCACCAACATGAACTTGCAGGAGGCGCTACAGAAAGGTGATCTGCGAGAAGACTTATTTTATCGGATGGATGTTATTCAGATTTCCCTTCCGCCGCTCAGGGAGCGTCCCGAGGATATTGCATGCTTGACCCGGCACTTTTTGCAAGTGGATGCTTTTGGGATCGGTCCCAAAAGTATATCCGTTGAAGCATTAAAAATATTAACAGAGTATCTCTGGCCCGGCAATTTAAGGGAGTTGAAATCCGTGATCAACAAAGGTGCTATGTTAGCGGATTCTGATATCATCATGCCGCATGATCTGCCGCCACATCTTGCCGTTAACAAGGAGGTTCGGCACTGCTGGTCGAGGACGTTGAAAGATATCGAAAAAGAACATATTATCAGTGTCTTAGAAGAAACTTCCGGAAACCAAAGCAAGGCCTCGGAGATCCTGGGAATCAATCGCAAGACCCTTTACAAAAAAATCCATAAGTATAAGATCTTTTCTTAAGCACAAGATACGCGGTCATTGAGAACCCCTTACAGGCGGAGGATTTTGGCAGACGGCAAGCAACCGGTCGCGAAAAATAACTAGTTTGGATTGGCCTGCCTGGGATACACCGTGCTGACACTCGAGGTTTGGGGTGTCGGCTATGGTGTGGTATATTGCCCCTTTTGGCCCCAACCGCTATATTTTAAATTTATTAAATAATATTAATAGGTTATCTTTCTTCGGGGGAAAGAACAGGGGAGTTTGGAACCTGAAGACCGCGGGTATAGTTACAGTTGGCCTTTTTTGTTTCCTTTATTTCGCATGAATCTTAATGGCTTATGTATAGGTAACTTACTTAATTTTATATAAATATTTTAATCATTGATTAATCAGTTAAAATTTCTGAAAGCTCACATTAAGAGGCGGCATAAAGCTTGCAAAAAAATAGGGTTCTTGATATAAAGTGTCTGGCGACCAGCCGAGAAAAGTGTGCTTTATCTATGTTTTGCGGTTATTGAATTGGACATTTTTAACTTATTGTTCCTTTTCGGAATCTGGTATTTCGGATGCGGTACCAAGCTGAATCCATAAGACGCTTTATCAAAATTCAAAAGAAGAGGGGGTGATAGAAATTTGACCTCTTGTCAAAAGATTCCTGAAGAGGTAATAGATGATTGTCGGGATCTTTGGTTTTGTGAAACCTTATCAAACAATGTGAAGAAAGGAGGAAAAATCGATGGTTGATTACAAGTATGACCCAACGAAGTGGAACGAGTTGAAAGCGCCCGTTGATGGTGGCAGAGATTCTTATCAGAAAAAAAGCTGGAACCCCCCAAAAGAAAAATGGGGTCCTTTTACCGAAAAAGGAGCGGCGCCAGTCTGGTTCTCAGAGGCTAATTCGACTAACTGGACCGAATCAATGATATGCAAATCAAAAGACCTCTTTTACGAAGCCAAGCTCAACGAATGCTTTGACAAAGGGGATGAAGTCGCCATCAAAATCCATTACGGGGAATACAACCGGACGGCCATCCTGCGGCCCGAGTACATTGCAGCCATTGTTGAGGAAGTAAAAGCATGTGGTGGGCATCCTTATGTCGTCAATGACACCACACTTACCTATCACACCTTTAGCAGCATGGACACCTCTCAATACCAGCTGGAGAGTGCCGCCCGCCATGGGTATACCGACGCAACTTTTGGATGCCCTGTTCTGATTGCAGATGGATACTCCGGTGAAGACGATTACCGGGTTGAGCTACCGGAAGGCCTTATCCTTAAGGAAACATTTATCGGCCGGGCCGTTGCTGAGGCGGATGCCATGATAGTGCTGGCCCATGCCCGCGGCCATACGATTACCATGTATGGCGGTGGAGTAAAACAGATCGGCATTGGCTGCCAGTCCAAACGGGGAAAATACATGACGCACCTTGCGCACTGGGGTGATCCCCATGATGCCATCGGCTGGCCGAAATTTACGGACCAGTGCCCCGGCAAGGCCTGTAAATTCCACAAAATGTGTGATGATTCCTGTCCCCGAGGGGCTCATCATGTAGTTGAACATGGAAAAGTGTGGAACCCCGAACTATGCCGACTGTGTTACTCCTGCCAGGTGACCTGCATGGCTTCAGGGATGGGTGGCATCGGCTTTGAGGAAAACTATTTCCCCAATGCCATGATCGCCCATGCCGACGCCGCACTGGGTGCTCTCAAGTGTTTCGAGAGGGGAAAAGTTGGTTACATCAACCATGCCATTGATGTGTGTCCTGAATGCGACTGCTTTCCATGGGCCGGCCTTGCCGTTTGTCCAGATGTTGGTATTTTTGCCAGCAAGGACCTCATTGCCATGGAGTGTGCCACCCTGGATGCCATCGACAACGCCCCTATCAGCCCCGGCTCGGTCGCCGATGAAAAGGGCTTGAAACCCGGCGAAGACAAGTTCCGCGTCATCAACGGCTTCAGCCCCCGGATCACCATGGCGGCGGGAGAGAAGATTGGCCTGGGCACTCAGAAATATAAATTGATTAACTACGAACCGACCATGTCGCCCGAAAATGCAGCCAAATGGCAGATCAGACCGGCTGGCGACGGCCACCACAAAGCGGCTACCGTTCGTCTGAGAGATACATTCAGAAGACATGATCTGGCCACGGAGGTCATGCCATTCAGACGGACCGAATACAACAAGGAATGGGTCTGGAACGAATGGAAAAAGTACGACCCCTTCAAGGGTGAGGCATCCGAGTAAGTTGGATTAGCATGAAGGAGGGGACATATTTTTGTCCTCTCCTTTGTTTCTAAATGACGATTTAATGATTTCTGATTGATGAAAGGCAACCATAAAATGCAGGGTGTAGTTTGGGTGGATGCCGAGAATATGGCTGTTGACAACACCGTAACCCATAAGCTGATTCGGCTCATGCGGGAGTCTGGCATTGGTTCTGGCTTCTCTTCAGGCCAGCGCGTAAGTTTGAAAGTCAATACGGCCGAAGAAGGGTATGAATATGGATTGCGGCCGCGCTTTTTTAGTATTGTTGCCAAGATAGCTCACGCTGCGACTCAAAAGCGCCCCGTCCTGTGTGACGGACAAAGGCTAGTGGATTACTGGAAACGTTCCAATGGAAACACGTTTCTGGAGGTTGCCGAGGCCATGGGATACTCCAACGAAACGTTGGGGGGGCACTTTGTTATCAACGGCGGTTTCAGCGGAGACGAGGGAGATCTTTTTCCCTGTGGGTCTCCGGATTCCGAACTCGGCGGAGTAGAAGTAGGCACTGCAGTTTGCCGCAGCGATATGCTGGGAGTGCTTTCCCATGTGACCTTGCACCCCATGTTCGGCTTGAGTGGTGCCTTGTTCAACGGCGGTTTTGAATGCCTGTCGGCCAGGGAAAGAACCCGTCTGCTGCATGGCGCCAACCCGTACATATTTAACGGCCAAAGACCAGGAACCCTTGAGCTTCAACGCTTTCAGCAACGGGCATTGGAAAGCCATCTTGGTGTAAGTGCGTCGGTGGAAGGTCGCGTTTTTTATGTTAATTACTTGTGGGACGTTACCCCGCAGCCTGAGTATTACCCATACAGTGCTAAGCCTGTGATCGAGAATCTCGGTTTTCTGGCATCCAGCGATCCCGTTGCCTTAGATGCCGCTTCTTTTTCTCTTGTAGAAGAGCGGCGAGGCTCGTGTCGGGAAATACCCGGCATCGATTTCAGGGAAGTGTTAAGAGCCGCCGAATCTCTGGGAATTGGCAAGGTTGAGGGAAAGATAGAGCAATTGTCGTGAATACAGATATCGTTGATTGGGTGATTAGTTGATTGGGTGATTGGTTAAGTGTTTATAAATATGGGTTTATCCCATATTTGCAAAATAATTGGACACTGTCACTCAGGTGTCGGGTGTCAGGTGTCAGTAGTAAAAAAGTGAGAGCCGGCCTGAAACCTGAAACTTATCCTCCGAAAAGGCTTCACTATGCCCGATAATGTCCAAAAAAAAGAGCTATTTTCATAGTTAATTATGAGGTCTCGAATAGGAGAATGGAATGGAAATAAAAAAGGGGGAATTTATAGAAAAACAGAGGCAGCAGCTTGTTAACAAGGGGTCTATTTCCGACGCACTGAAATATGTAAAGTACAAAATTGCCGTCCTCTCCGGGAAGGGAGGGGTCGGAAAAACCGCTACGACGGTGAATTTAGCTGCGGCCCTTAAAAACGTTGGTAACCGGGTTGGCGTGTTCGATGCCGATCTTCACGGCCCCAGCGTTCCTAAAATGTTGGGAATCAAACAGGAGGCTAAACTCGATGGCGGCTTCTGGCTCAACCCCGTTACAGCTGAATCAGGTATTAAAGCGCTGTCGGTGGCTCTGTTCTGGCCCGGGGACATGACCCCCATCATGTGGCGGGGGCAGACAAAGAGCCGCACACTCCGTCAGCTTCTGTCTGCTGCCAAGTGGGGCAGCTTGGATTTCCTCTTGATCGATCTTCCACCGGGTACTGGTGATGAGCCTATTGCCATTCTCAAATCGATTCCGGATTTAGACGGGGTGATCATTGTAACCACTCCTCAGGAAGTTTCCACGCTGGTCTGCTCCAAGGCGATCAACGCTTCGCTAACCTTGGGGGCCAAGGTCCTAGGACTGATTGAGAATATGAGTGTATACCGTTGCCGGGAGTGTGGCGATGCGGTGTACCTTTTCGGCAAAGACAAGGGTAAACAGCTGGCCCGGATGATGGAAATTCCCTTTCTTGGTTCCATACCGATAGATCCGCTCTTTTCTGACGCTGCCGACAGTGGCGTACCTATTGTCAATTTGCATCCTGACGGTACCACCGCATTGTCTTTCGTCAATATCGCCGAGATATTAAGCAAAGAGATGCAACCAAAAGAAATGCCCGAGGCACCTGTTGAGGAGAGTAAGCCCTGTCCTGGTTCAGGCCATCACCACGGTGAGGGCGAGAGCTGTCATCATCCGGATCATTACCATCGCCCGCATTGAGGAGATATCGACGGAATACAATAACAGTTTATTATGAAAGCCTGATACTGAAATAACACATTTGGAAAAGGAGAATAACCTTGAGTGAACAGAAAATGGGTACACATTACGTTCGTGAAATTTGCCAGACATTTCGAGATGTTTCGGAGAAAACCAGTTTTTCCGATGTAAAAGAGGGGCTGTTATCTTTAACCAATAATCTGGAGCCGCTGGCCAAAAAGCTGTATTTCAAAACCCAGAAGGGGACAGAGGATATGGAGCAGCTGGCCGCGGCGGCAGAAGCACTGGACGAGAAACTGGCCGCCTGTAAAACGGCAGAAGAAGCCGGAGATGTCTGCCAGCCATTCCATGATAAACTCGATCAGATCATTAAACATGTTAAGACAATGAAAGTTCGAATGACATAGGGAGTGCTGCATGCCTCAGGATTTAAGCGATCAGAAGATGATTCGGGATATTACCCGGTTGGGGATTCAGGCCGCAGTGTTGCTGCGGGGTGTAATGCTGCAAAAGGTAGACCGAGAGACACTTGAATGGGGACTGAGGGAGCTGTCGGTATCCGATCTAATGGCTGAATACTTTCAGTACCTCGTTAAGCGGCCGCAGTATGTTTACTTGCTGAACCTGCTTCACTTGATTTTCGGCCTTGAGGGACAACTGGATTACCAAATTAAGGAATACGGTATGGATTCACTGAAAGACGATCTCCAGGAGATCAATTTCAGTTTGCAGCAGATCGGCAGTCAGTTCGACTTGGACGCTTTGCGGGAGCCGATCTGAAGATCTGGTGCCAGCAGAGAATCGGATAATTTCCTGAGGGGACATTTAACCGTAAGATCCTGTCGGACAATCAGCTTTTGGGGAAATTCAGGTCCATTCTTTTTCTGGACCAACACGGGTAGAAGCGAAGAGAAAGGAGAATCTGTATGAAACTTGAGGATAAAGTGGCCATTGTGACCGGCGGAGCTCGCGGCAATGGCTTTGCTGCCGCCAAATGCATGGCTGAAGAAGGGGCAGATATTGCCATTGCCGATATCTGTGAAGATATGAAAACCATTCCTTACGCCATGTCAACCCCCGAATCCATGGCTAAAGCCGTAGATGAAATCAAGGCGATGGGGCGTAAGGCGATCGGCATCAAATGCGATGTGCGAAAAGCGTTCGATGTCGAGGCCATGGTGAACCAAGTTATGGAATCCTTCGGAAAAATTGATATTCTGGTGAATAATGCCGGTAATTCATCCATGGTGGCCATCGCGGAGATGAGCGAGGACACTTGGGACGCAGTTCTCGACACTCATCTTAAAGGCATGTTTTTATGCTGCCGGTATGTGTTGCCCAAAATGATCGAACAACACAGCGGCAACGTTGTCAGCATTTCCTCGGTGGGCGGACAGCGCGGCTTTGGCATGGGCGGCCACTATTGCGCGGCCAAGCATGGGATCATCGGGCTCAACAAGGCTATCGCCATGGAAGTCGCCGATCATAACATCAGAGCCAATGTCGTTTGCCCGGGTACGGTCTGGACCGATATGATGAAAGGGATCGCTGAATATTTCGGCATGGAAGAAGATGAAGCCAAAGAACAATTTTTTGCCGGACACTTAATTAAAGAGCCGGAGGTTACGCCGGAGGACATCGGCCGGGCGGTTCTGTGGTTAGCCACTGACGACTCCAGGTGCATTCATGGTAACATGATCACCGTGGATTCGGGCTGGACGGCCCAGGCGGCTTAGGCGCTTATTGGGGCTGTATCCGCAATTTGTTGCCGAAGTTGATTGAGTTGTTTTATTTTGTTGAAATAAATGAACTAAAATCCAAAATGACTAAAATGAGCTAAAATTGTGGAATGCTATCATTTTAGATTCGATTGAATATTGAATAGTCAATTTCCCGATAAATCGGGATTTACGCTGCGCTACAACCGGCTTGTCCGGGATAGCAAGGCAATCCATGACAGGAGGTCACAGATCGATGAATGAAAATGAAAAAGAAATCCGGGAGAACGAGCCGGATACGGATGAGAAAAAAACTGAAGCTTTTGACGAGATTAAGGAAATCGTCATTGAAGAATTGGCTGTGGATGGTGTCTGTGGGATATACTGAGTTGGGTTGAAAGGTTCAAGGTTGAAAGGTTGAGGGGTTTGGGGCTTCGCCCTTCGGGCTTCGACCCCACACGCAGGGTTCAACGTTCAGGGTTGAAAAATCCCTAAACAGCTCATATCAAAAGGATTTTAGCAACTTAGTAAAGATTCCTGGCCCAGCTTCCAGCCCGTCGGGAGGACCAGGCTTTAGTTTGCCCTTGGGAAGGACTTTTAACGATAGCCGGTGTTGAAACTCAGAATTCAGAAGTCAGGAGTCAGAATAGAATGATGTCGCTTCGCGCCTACACGATTTATATTTTCCGGCTTACCCGAAGGCGAATACCTTATTCTGAATTCTGTCTCCTGAGTTCTGTATTCTTTTCGGCACTTTTCACGGCCTAGCCAACTGCCCCTGACCTGGACCAGAGGATCAGATTTTCAATTTTAGAATAAAAAATGATAGAGCGAAACGATGCAACAAATCCAAAATCTAAAATTCCCTTCAGAGGCACATTCTTCACTTAAAGCGCCAGTGGGTGTGCAATCGCACATGGGGTATAAGTTGGCAGACGGCGTTCAGGTGCGAGAAGAAAAATTCGGACTGCTTTTTTATAATTACCGGGGGCCGCGACTGTATTTTGTGCCATCGAAGGATCTCATCGATGTTAATTTTTTTAATGGCCGGCAGAGTGTCAGCGGACTGATCGCATCCATCTGCGCCCGAAAGGGATGGACAAGAGCGGGGTTTGGAGAAAGGATTTCGCAGGTTCTGGCTAAACTGGAAGACAAGGGACTCATTTATGGGCAATCAATATGTTGAAATGGGCCTTTCGGCGCCCGTGAATGTAACTTGGGAAGTGACCTACGCCTGCAACTTGCGCTGCATTCATTGCCTTTCGGATTCCGGCCCCAAAAAGAAAGGTGAACTTTCCACCGCAGAATGTCTTCAGGCCATCGATGCGCTGGCGGCCATGAAGGTTTTCCAATTTAATGTTGGCGGTGGAGAACCTTTTATGCGGCCTGATTTTCTGGAGCTTATGGATTATGCCCATCAAAAAGGGATGGTGACGTGCATTAGTACGAACGGCACCTTGATCGATAAAGCCATCGCCCGCCGGCTGGATAACAAACTGGTCTATATTCAGGTCAGTTTAGACGGCGCCACACCGACGTCCAATGACACCATACGAGGCCGCGGCAGTTTTGAAAAAGCCACCCAAGGTCTGGAATACCTGCGCCAAAGAGATATCGAGGTCAGCATAAACACCGTTTTGACGCGACACAGCTTCACCGAGCTTGATCAGCTCAAGGGACTGGCCTCATCGTTTGGCGCCAAGCTTAGGGTTTCGCGCTTCAGACCATCCGGACGCGGCAAACATTCCTGGACTCAGCTCAATGTGGACCGCGAACAACTGGTGGCCTTTTCAAAATGGCTCGGCGAAAATCTGGCGGTTTCCACGGGTGATTCTTTTTTCTCGGTTGCAACGGAGGAACGGCGGTCCTTAGGCCTAAATATGTGTGGCGCCTGTAAACTGACCTGCTGTCTATCCCCTATGGGCGAGGTTTACCCCTGCGCGTTTTTACAGGAAGCAGAATTTTTAGCCGGAAAACTGCCGCAAGATTCATTCGATGCCATCTGGCAAAATTCAGCGGTGTTTCGATCCTTTCGGCAGCTTGAAATTAAATCATGCGAAAATTGCTATCGCTTTGATCTATGTCATGGCGGTTGCCCGGCCATCGCTTACCATACCCAGCGTAAACTTGGTCTTGCGGACCCCGGGTGTCTTGCCAATTGCGTTAAAGAAAAACCGTTGGCTGCAGTGCGCATGTGATGTATGATACCAAACGAAGACGACCTTGCCACCAAACATCAGCATTTGCAAAATCTTTTAAAGAAAATGGGCCGGGTGCTGGTCGCCTTTTCCGGTGGCGTCGACAGTACCTTGTTGTTGAAAGTCGCCAGGGATGTTCTGAATGACGAGGTTCTGGCGGTGACCGCCCTTTCCGAAACCACACCGCATCATGAACGCAAGGACGCCATAGACCTCGCCAAGGCGCTGGGTGCCAAGCATCTGCAGGTGCAGACCCATGAATTGAAGCTTCCGGAATTTGTAAAAAATCCGGAAAACAAATGTTATATTTGCAAAAAAGACCGGTTCGGTGGTTTGATGGAGATCGCCAAAAAAAAAGGATATCCTTATGTAATCGACGGCGGCAATCAGGACGATCATCGCGATTATCGCCCCGGCATTATGGCGATCCAGGAACTGGGTGTTCGAAGTCCACTTTCTGAGGCGCAGCTATCCAAAAAGGAAATCCGTATTCTTTCCAAACAGCTAAACCTGCCCACCTGGGATAAACCGTCTTATGCCTGTTTGGCATCCCGTATACCGTATCACAGCCCGATCACCACGGAAAAACTCAGCCAGGTGGAAGCCGGTGAAGAATTTCTGCGGGAATTAGGCCTGTCTGGTCAGATAAGGGTCAGAAATCACAAAGAAATTGTTCGATTGGAAATTGAACCTAATGATATACCCCGATTCATGCAATTTGCGATGCGCAAACGCGTGACAGAATTTTTTAAAGGACTTGGCTTTAAGTACATAACCCTTGATTTGGAAGGCTACAACATGGGAAGCCTTAACCGGGTTATTACAGCGGCCCAGAAAGAGAGGCACAATGGACAGCGATAATCTGAAAGCGATGTTGATGCAGGTACAAAGCGGTCAGATGGATCTGGATACTGCCCTCCATCAATTGAAAGACCTTCCATTTGAAGATTGGGTAAATTATCAGTCGAGATTTGAAGCTGGTGAAAAACCGGTGTTTTCAAA
>RCNG010001353.1_pt1 | contig 12117 bp, 7 predicted proteins | sample 2041371 | NCBI WGS metagenome assembly RCNG01 (sample SAMN09708227, study PRJNA481090) | Marine sediment metagenome, whole genome shotgun sequencing project. | biome: marine sediment; feature: ocean; material: sediment; isolation source: Sewage treatment plant 1 marine sediment (STP1) ... | reverse complement strand
CGCGCCCGGTACCTGGGGCTCACGCCCCAGGCTATCAATCTGTCGCGCCTTCGGCGCTCGGTTGCACACCGATGTCTTATGCGCCACTTCTTAAGAAACCCGCAGAGTTCCCAGGAGAATGGAATTGAATTTCGATTATCCTAAACGTGGTGGTAGGGTCGGCGTGAATCTGATGTCTTTCCTTGTTTGGTCATCCGTTGCGGCTTCGTCCGCTACACCGCCGGCCGAGGATTTTGGCCGGTTGCTCGTGTGGATTGCGGTACCTGCGGCTATCCTCGGCGCCGCCGCGGCCGCGCTCATCAAGCGCGCCATCCTCTCGGGATCCCGCTTTCGATCCGAGCGCCCCGGAACCAGGACGTTTGTCTGGGTTGCGATTGCCGACATGGTGGCCTGGGCCGTGCTGTGGCCGGCATTGCTCGTGGTCAGGATCCAGGGCGTGGCGGGCCACCGCGGTCTCTGGGTCTTCGGTCTCCTGCTGGTGGTCGCTCTCGGCTACATCGCCAACCGCTACGGCTTCGGCAAGGCGTTTGACCCCGCTGTCGCCGGCAGCCTGCGCGGCACCCTGCTGGCGGAGCTCTTCACCATCCTGATGCCCGTGCTCAGCGTCGGTTTCGGGTTCCTGATCTTTTTGTTGTTCAGGGCGCTCGGTATCTGAGAACGACCAGGATTCAGGAATAGATTCAACCACAAATTTGTCTCAACTCGTGACGCGCGAAACAGGGGAGAACTCCAGTGATCCGAAAACTGAAAAATGGAGCCGGCGTTGACCGGCGCGATTTCATGCGACTGCTGGCCGGGAGCGCCGCAGCGGCCGGGGTTTCCCTGCCACTGGCGTCCTGCGGCGACGGCTCATCCACCGACAAGAAGGTCATCGTCCTGGGTCTCGACGGCCTCGATCCGAAGATCCTCGGCGCGCTCATGGAGATGGGGCGGCTGCCCAACTTCAAAAAACTCGCCGACATGGGAACACTTGCTCCCCTCGCCACAACGATGCCCGCCCTCAGCCCGGTGGCGTGGTCGAGCTTTATCACCGGCATGACCCCAGGCGGGCACGGCATCGCCGACTTTATCGCACGCGATCCCGCGACCTACACTCCATTCTTCGCCATCTATGAAAACACCGAACCCGACATCAGCTTCAAAATAGGTGACGTCAACCTGCCCATCAAAGGCGGTGGACCCAAGAATCTCCGCCGCGGCAAGCCGTTCTGGGCCTACCTCACCGAGCGCGACATTCCGGCCTGGATCTCAAAGATCCCAACCAACTTCCCGGTCGAGGAGACCGCCACCAAGGCGATTGCCGGCATGGGCACCCCGGACCTCGTCGACTCGTACGGGGTCTTCTCCTACTACACCTCCGATCCCTTCGAGGACTACCCGAATCTCGAGGGCGGCGAGGTGCTCTACGTCGACGTCAACCAAAAAGTCGTTCGCTCGCACCTGCTCGGCCCGGTCAACTCGTTGGTCACGCCCAAGGACACAAGCAAGGACCCCTACGCCAACACCACCAAGATCCCGTTCACCGTTTACCTCGATCCCAAGGCCGACGGCGCGCGGATTGACATCCAGGGCCAGAGCATCCTCTTGAAGCGCGGCGAGTACTCGCCATGGGTCACGGTCACCTTCGACCTGCTGCCGATGATCGGCTCGGTGCAGGGCATTGCGCGCTTCCTCTTGAAGGGCATCGCACCGCACTTCCAGCTCTATGTGACCCCCATCAACATCGACCCCTCGGCGCAGGCCGCACCGGTCACCTACCCGGCGGAGTTCGGGGCTGAAATCGCCCGCGACATCGGCGCCTTCTGGACCAAGGGTCTGCCGTCGGACATGAAGGCCTTCGATCACAAGGTCATCAACGACGAGGAATACGTCGGCCAGGCCGAGCTCATTCTCAAGGAGCGCATGGCGCTGTTTGACCACCAGTGGTCACGGTTCGAAAGCGGCCTCTTCTACTTCTACGTCTCGTCCACGGACCAGGACGTACACATGCTGTGGCGCAACATGGACGAGACGCACCCGATGCACTCCGAGTCCGACGTCCGCTTTGCCGGTTGGATCCCGCATCTCTATGAGCAGATGGACGTGCTGGTCGGCAAGGTACTGCCGGCGGTCGACGACAAGACCCTCCTCCTGATCTGCTCCGACCACGGCTTCGCCCAGTTCGCGCGCCAGTTCCACCTCAACACCTGGCTTCGCAACAATGGCTACCTGAGTCTCAAGCCCGAAGCGATGAAGAAGGAGGAGACCTCCATCTTCGACATCGACTGGAGCCAAACCGTCGCCTACGGCGTCGGCTTCAACGGCCTCTATATGAACCTGAAGGGTCGTGAGGGCCAGGGCATCGTGCCGCCGGAAAAGGTCGAGGAGATCAGCGCGCGCCTCATCCGCGAGCTCGAAGCGATCACCGATCCCGAGACCGGGCAGCGCCCGATCGCCAAGGTCTACCGCCGCGAGGATATGTATGTCGGCCCCGCGACCCCGATGATGCCTGAGCTGCTGGTCGGCTACACCCCCGGTTTCCGCAGCGCATCGACCTCGGTGCTCGGTTCCACCGGCAAACCCACCATCAACCTCAACCCGTGGGCATGGTCTGGCGACCATTCCATGGCCCGCGACCTGGTGCCCGGCACCCTGCTTTCATCCCGCAGGGTCGGCAAGGCGAACCCCAGCATCCTCGACCTGCCAGTGACGATCCTCGAGTTCTTCGGCGTGGAGAAGCCGGAGCAGATGGTCGGCAGCTCGATCTTCCGCGCTGTTTGACGGCTCGGAAGATCGAGTTGAATTCCGAATTCTACTGAATGTATCCCAGGCTCTTGAGCTGCTTCAGCGTGTCCTCGTCGAGGTCTTCCTCGGCCCGGAGTTCGGGATCGAGCGATGACACGGCGACCATTTTCTCCCATGCTTCGATGTGCCGGATCATGACCCCGAGTCGGTCAGCCTCGGTCCCGGCGAGGTTTTCGAGCTCGAGCGGATCGAGGTTGAGGTCATAGAGCTCTGCGTCCTCACCGCCGATGCCACCGATCATTCCCATACCGCCGAACGCCGCAAAGCGCTGGCCGCCGTACTGGGGTGACTCGCCGAAGGCCACGTACGGTGGTTGGCCCGCGCCCTCGAGGATCGGCACCACGCTCGAGCCCTGGACACCGGCAGGGATGGGGTGGCCCGCGAGCTCGAGAATGGTCGGCATCAGATCCACCACTTCGACGACCTTGGAGACGTTCTGCGGGTCCCTGCCTCCGGGAAAGCGGATCATCACGGGCACATGAGTGACCGTCGTATACAGCGACTCGCCAAAGAGATCGCCGTGCTCCTGGAGAGCAAAACCGTTGCTGCCGAGCACCACGATGGTGGCGCGTTGATCGAGACCGAGGTCGCGGAGTTGCCCAATGAACTCGCCGAGCATCGCATCGACAACCTGGATCCGAGCCGCGTACCAGGCGCGGGCCCACTCGAGATCCTCCTCGTCGAATTCGATTGGGTGATCGGTCGCCCGCGAGGCCAGAACCTCGGCCACCCGCCGGGTCATTCCTTCCGGTCGGCCGGCACCGTCGAGCAGGGCCTTCACCTTCTCGAGGGCGACATTGGACCAACCGGCCAAAACGAGCAGAAAGTCGTCGTCGGCATGAACGCCCATCCACTCCATGGCCGCAGAACCCGGACTGTCGAGTGTCTGGTACGAGTCAAATCCCTGCGCGAGACCGTAGTCGCTGCCGCCGGGCAAGCCTTCGACAAACGCGGCGGTCACGTAGCCCGCGGCACTGAACACCTCGGCAAGGGTCGCGGCCTCGTCGGCCATCGAGTCTCCCGGCGTTCGCAGCCCGTTGGTGGTCGGGTAGAGGCCGCTGAAAAGAGTGGCCAGCGACGGTTGAGACTGTGGGGCCTGTGCGAAGGCCCACTCGAAGCGCACCGACTCGGCGGCAAGGGCGTCGAAGGCCGGCGTCTTGGCCGCTGCTCCGAAGCTGCCGAGAGCATCGGCCCGCAGCCCATCCAGGGCAACGATGATGACCGGGTGGGCGCCGGCGACAACAGCCCCTTCCTCGGTCTTCTCGCCCCCACAGGACATCAACATCAAGATCGCCAGACTGCAGACCGCGGCGGTGGTCGCGAGGCTCTTCAATAGACTCTTCTGTTTCATTTTTGCAACACCCTCCCGGGCGGCAGAGTGTAACACGAGGCCTCAGGTTCGAGTGTTGAGTTTTGAGTTGAGTTCCCGGCGATTCAGCTGGGCCGAGGGTTGGAGCTCAAAACTCAAAACTAAGAACTCAAAACTTGAAATGGGTTACCATATCGGCGGCCCGCTCCCGGCGGTCCGATTCAACACCCGACGAACGGAGAAAGAAATGCGTCAACTTCTTACCCTTATCTTTGCTCTTCCATTGATCGCGACCCTCGCCGGCTGCGCCAAAGCTCCGGCCAAGGAGCCTCTCGCCAACGGCCTCCTCTTGAGCCTCGCGGTTCTCGAAAGCGGACCCTCCGGCCCGGTGCCGCAGCCGGCACAACTCGGCATCTTGACCAACGACGGCAACGGCTGGAACTACCGCGCGATCGAGGATGACGACAGCAACGTCTTCCACAAAGCCATGCCCTTCAACCCGACCGGGGGCGAGCCCGGCCTCCTCACCGCCGCGGGCACACGGGCGATGGTCAAAATATGGCATCCCGACGGCTCCTTGGAGACCCTGTGGGAGAAGGACTTCGGCGGCAAGTTCAGCCGCATGCGCGACATCGAGACGGCAGACGTCAACGGTGACGGCGTGATTGACATCGTCGTCGCCACCCACGACCAGGGGGTTGTGGCGGTTCTCTTCGGAGACTCCAACGGCGGTTTTTCAGTCGAAGAGCTCGACGCCGAACCCAACACATTCGTTCACGAGATCGAGGTGGGCGACCTGAACGGTGACGGGGTTCCCGAGATCTACGCCACGCCAAGTCTGCCCAACAAGCTCGACGGCACCCCGCAGCCGGGCCTCGTCACCCGTTACGTGCCTGGGCTCGACGAGGGACGCACCGTGGTCGCCGACCTCGGTGACCGCCACGCCAAGGAGATCCTGGTCGACGATGTTGACGGCGACGGCGTGGACGAGCTCTACGTATCGGTCGAGGCGGTGGCCGGCGGCCGGGTGGAGATCCTGCGCTTCGACGCCGGCACCGACCCAACCCAGGGCGAGCTCGTCACCAGCCTCGACGACTCGTTGACCCGCTTCCTCACAGCAGGCGATGTCGACGGTGATGGCATCAAAGAGATGGTCGCCGCAGCCAGCAAGAGCGGGCTGTGGCTGCTTCGTCCCGGTGGCGACCCGCGCAGCGAGTGGTCGATCGAGTCGATCGACCGCAACTCCGGAGGTTTCGAGCACGCGGCCATTCTGACCGACCTCGACGGCGACGGCATCGACGAGCTCTACGTCGCCAACGACGACGAGGGTGAGGTCAACCGCTACATCTGGGTCGACGGCGAGCCGGTCCGCGAGCTGCTCTACACCCACCCCGAGGGTCTGTCGGGCTTCACCTGGAATATCATGCCTGTTCCGGTTTCCCTCATTCCTGCGGAATGACCGCGACTGGAGTTGAGTTTCGGCGCCGTGACCACGATTCCTGGGGCTCACGCCCCAGGCAGATTGTCTGTCGCCCCTCCAGGGCTTGACGGTTTGGACCATTCCTCGTTTCCTGGGGCTCACGCCCCAGGCTAAATGTCTGTCGCCGCTTCGCGGCTTGATGGATCGGCGTCCTGCCCTATTTCCTGGGGCTCACGCCCCAGGCTAAGTAACTGGCGCGCCTTCGGCACTGGCTCGGCACCGCATGTTGAGCCGGAAAACTGCCACAGGCGCATTCGGCGTTGAACGGGTGGCGGTGTGATGAGCCGCGAATCTGTCATCGACCGATTCGAGATTCCACGGGTGGTGGTGTGATGAGCCGCGAATCTGTCATCGACCAATTCGAGATTCCACGGGTGGTGGTGTGATGAGCCGCGAAGCGGCGACATATTCATAGCCTGGAGCGCGAGCCCCAGGTTCAACGACGAGAAAAACCAGGAAGCCGCGAAGCGGCGACAGACATCAGCTCCCTTCCTCGCCGAGGGTGACGGTGATGGTGAAGCGCTCGCCCTCAGGAGCAGGCCCGTCACTGAGCGACAAGCCGCCATCAGCCACATTGCCGGCTCTGAGGATGTCGTCGATGACCGGCGCCAGGGAGTCGCGTGCTGACTCGCCGCCGACGATCTCGAGCGACGCAACCGGCCACCGCAGGCTTTTCTGGGCCAGGGTCTTGGCGCCACGGATCGCAGTCATCACCTCGACCGCGGCCTCGAGGGTGTCCTCGTGCTCCGGCCGCAGCACGATCTCGAGCTCGCCCACCGTCGGCCACGGCGAGGTGTGGACGCTCTGCTCCCGTCCCTCACCCGCAAAGCTCCACGACCACACCTCCTCGGTAACGTACGGGATGAAGGGCGCGAGCAATCGCAGATAGACGTTCATCCCGAGCCCGAGGGCGACCAGCGCCGAACGTCTCCCCGGGGTGTCCTCTTCGGCGTAGGAACGGAGTTTGACCAGCTCCAGGTAGTGATCGGTGAACTGCCAGAAGCTCTCCTCTGCCACCTGCAGGGCGGTCGCGTAGTCGAATGCCTCGAAGGCGCGGGTCGATTGCTCGACAACCTTGCGCAGCCGCTCGACCAGCGCGAGGTCGAGCGGATCCGCGATGTGGCTTGGGTCCGGCACTCCGCCGCCCGCGCTTTCGAGCTGCATGAAGACAAAGCGGCTGGCGTTGAAGACCTTCATGGCCAGCCGTTTGCCGACCTTGAAGACACCGGGGTCATACGCCGTGTCGGTGCCGAGACGCGCCCGCGCCGCCCAGTAGCGAACCGCGTCCGACGACCACTCGACCAGCAGATCGTCGGGCGTCACCACGTTGCCCTTGGACTTGGACATCTTCTTGCGGTCCGGGTCGAGGATCCAACCGGAGAGCACCACGTGGTACCACGGGATCTCGCCCGAGTGCATCCACGCCTTGACGATGGTCGAGAAGGCCCAGGTGCGGATGATGTCGTGCGCCTGTGGCCGGATGTCCATGGGGAAGAGGCTCGCGTGTCGCGCCGGATCGGTGCCCCAGTGGGACTGGATTTGAGGGGTCAGTGACGAGGTCGCCCAGGTGTCCATGACGTCGGGCTCGGCGGCGAAACCGCCCGGCTGATCACGTTGGTCCTCGGTGTAGCCCGGGGCCGAATCGGTCAGCGGATCGACGGGCAGCGCCTCCTTGTCCGCAAGAATCGGGTGCTCAAAATCGGGCTCGCCGTCCGGGCCCACCGGGTACCAGACTGGGAAGGGCACCCCGAAGTGGCGCTGACGCGAGATGCACCAGTCCTGGTTGAGACCCTCCACCCAGTCGGTGTAGCGTTTTTTCATGTAGGCCGGGTGCCACTGGATTAGATCACCCTGGGCGAGCAACGCATCCTTGTGCTCGAGGGTACGGATGAACCACTGGCGGGTGGCCACGAACTCGAGAGGGCGGTCGCCCTTCTCGTAGAACTTGACGATCTGATCGGTGGGTTGCGGTTCTCCCACCAGGGCCGCGTCTTCCCAACCCGGGAGGCTGCCCTCCTCGGCGAGAAGCTCGGCGATTTGTTTCTTCGCCCTGTTCACAGTCATCCCGGCGATCTCGTCGTGCGAGCGCTGCGCGGCCTCGACGTCGACGCTCTCGAAAGGCAACTCGCCGAAGGTGGCCGGCATGAGGCGGCCGTCGCGGCCGATGAGCTGCTTCACCGGCAGCCCCGAAGCCTTCCACCACTCGACATCCATGGCGTCGCCGAAGGTGCAGACCATGAGGATGCCCGTCCCCTTCTCCGGGTCGGCATGCTCGGCCGCAACGATCGGCACCCGCGCTCCGTAAAGCGGAGTGATGGCGTACTTGCCGAAGAGGGCTTGGTAACGCTCATCGTCGGGATGCGCGACAACCGCGATACAGGCACCGAGGAGTTCGGGGCGGGTGGTCGAGATCAGCAGCTCGCCGCCGCCCTCGACCCCGAATCGGAGATCGTAGAAGAGGCCCTGCCGGGGCCGGTCCTCGACCTCGGCCTGGGCGACCGCGGTCTTGAAGTCGATGTCCCACATGTTGGGTGACTCGACGTTGTAGACCTGTCCCTTCTCCACCAGATCGAGGAAGCTGAGCTGCGAGATCTTCCGGCAGTGGTCGTCGATGGTGGCGTACTGGTCGGACCAGTCGAGGGACAGACCGAGGTGGCGCCACAGATGCTCGAAGGCCTGCTCGTCCTCCGCGGTCACCAGACCGCACGCCTCGATGAAGTTGCGACGCGAGACCTCCTCGATCTCCTTGCGCTTGCCGCCCTTGGGATCGGGCTTCCAGTCCGGGTCGTACGGCAGGTGGGGGTTGCAGCGAATGCCGAGCAGGTTCTGCACCCGGCGCTCAGTGGGCAGCCCGTTGTCGTCCCAACCCATGGGGAAGGCGATATTCTTGCCGATCATCCGCTGATAGCGCACCAGCAGATCCTGGTGGGTGTAGCTGAAGACGTGGCCGACGTGGAGCGAACCCGAGACCGTCGGCGGCGGGGTGTCGACGACAAAGGTCCGGTCGCGTGGCACGCTGGGATCCCATCGGTAGATCCCCCACTCGTCCCAACGCTGCCGCCACTTCTCCTCGACCTCGATGTGCTTGTACTTCTTGGGGATCTCAACCTCAGGCACAGGCGCCCTCCGCCTCAGCAAAAGCGAAGACCGCATCCTCGACCCGCAGACGATCCGGCGTGACCCAGCCGCCCACGATGCCGGCCGGGCCGAGGACCGCGGCCATGATCTCGTCACCTTCGCCAAAGAGCTTGCGTTCCTCGGCCTCACTGAAGAGCTCCGGGTTCTTGACCCATACCACGACGCGGTCCGTCTTGATCTTTGCCGCATCGAGCGCATTGGGCAGGAAGCCGCGAATCAACGGCTCATCACCGCGGACGAACATCACGTTGCTACCCGCGCGATCCGGAGGCCCACCCTCGAGCCAAACCTCGAGCAACGGGCGGTCTGTCACCTCAACCAGCCACGGTCCCATCTCAACTCCCCATCATCAGAATTCGCCGCGGCGAGCGTCCGCCGCGTCGGCAGATGATACCACCGGGTGAATTAGGAATTAGGAATTAGGAATTAGGAATTCGCATCCACCCCCAGTGGCTACCGGAAGTCATTGTACCTGTATGATTTAGTGTATTTGCGCGTCCACTAAACCAATGCACCCTCCCGAGCGGCCAATTCGGATTGCGGCTTGACAATGGCGTTCGGCTCCGTTCTCCTATGGGCCCTATGGCGGATATCAAACCACTCATCATCGTTGAGTCGCCGGCCAAGGCGCGGACTATCTCGAAGTTTCTGGGCCCGGACTGGGTGGTGGAGTCATCCATCGGTCACATCCGCGACCTACCCCCGAATGCGGACGAGATCCCCAAGAAGTACAAGAAGGAGTCGTGGGCGCGGCTCGGAGTCGACGTCGACAACGACTTCGCACCACTCTATGTGGTGCCCAAAACCAAGAAGGAGCAGGTCAAGAAGCTCAAGGCAAAGCTCAAGCAGGCCTCCGAGCTCTATCTGGCCACTGACGAGGATCGCGAGGGCGAGGCCATCGCCTGGCACCTGATCGAGGTGCTGAAACCCGAGGTGCCAGTCAAACGCCTGGTCTTTCACGAGATCACCAACCACGCCATCGAAACCGCCCTCGCCGAGCCGCGCGACATCGACAAGCAACTGGTCGCCGCGCAGGAGACCCGTCGCATCCTCGACCGTCTCGTCGGCTACGAGGTGTCGCCGGTGCTGTGGCGCAAGCTGCGGCCAAAGCTGTCGGCCGGGCGTGTACAATCGGTTGCCACCCGTCTTATCGTCACCCGCGAGGACGCGCGCATGCGCTTCGTGGAGTCGGCTTTCTGCGGCATCGAGGCGATGCTCAAGACCGGGGAAGAACAGCCCAGCTTTACAGCCCGCCTGGCCGAGCTCGATGGTCGCAAGGTAGCCATCGGCAAGGACTTCGACCAGGACACCGGTGAGCTCAAGACCAAAGCGCTGGTGCTCGACAGCGGCCTGGCACGGGCGCTGGCGTCCGAGCTCTCCGACGCGCCTTTTGCGGTCACCGAGGTCACCGAAAAGCCCTTCACCAACCGGCCTTACCCACCCTTCATGACCTCGACCCTGCAGCAGGAAGCGGGACGCAAGCTGCGCTTCAACGCCAGACGCACCATGCGGACGGCGCAGAGCCTGTATGAGAACGGCTACATCACCTACATGCGGACCGACTCCCTGACCCTTTCAAGCGAGGCATTGTCGGGCGCGCGCCACCAGGTGCGAGAGCTCTACGGCGCCGAGTACCTTCCGGACGACCCGCGGGTCTACCGCTCGAAGTCGAAGAGCGCCCAGGAGGCACACGAGGCGATCCGGCCCGCCGGAGAGCGCTTTCGCACCCCGGGCGAGCTGAAATCAAAGCTCGATGCCGACCAGATGAAGCTCTACGAGCTGATCTGGAAGCGCACCCTCGCGTCGCAGATGAAGGACGCCACCGGGGTCCACACCCAGGTCCGAATCCAGGCGCCCACCAACGACCAGGGCACCGCGACCTTCACCACCTCGGGCAAGGTCATCACCTTCGCCGGCTTCCTCCGCGCCTACGTTGCCGGATCGGATGACCCCGGGGCAGAGGTACCCGATAAGGAGAAGATCCTGCCCAAGCTGACCAGCGGTCAGCAGCTCACAGTCGAAGGTCTGGAGCCCACCAGCCACACAACCCAGCCGCCGGCACGCTACACCGAAGCGAGCCTGGTCAAGGAGCTCGAGGCGCGCGGCATCGGCCGGCCCTCGACCTACGCCTCGATCATCCAGACCATCCAGGACCGCGGTTATGTCTGGCATAAGGGGCAGGCCCTGGTTCCGACCTTCACCGCCTTCGCGGTGGTGCGTTTGCTCGAACGCAATCTCCCCGATCTGGTCGATTACGACTTCACCGCCCGCATGGAGGACGAGCTTGACGCCATTGCTCGCGGCGAGGCGGAGGCCGTGCCGTGGCTGCACGACTTCTACTTCGGCATTTCCGACGCCGACAACGGCCGCCGCCAGATCATGCGGATGGGGCTCCATGCCCTGCTCGCCACCGGCGACGACATCGACCCCCGCGAGGCGTCGCGGATCACCATCGGCGAGACGGCGGATGGCGAAAGGGTCGCGGTGCGCGTCGGTCGTTACGGACCCTACGTGCAGGTCGGTGACAGCGAGCAGCGCGTATCCGTTCCCGACGATCTGCCGCCCGACGAGCTCACGCTCGACCGCGCCCTCGAGATGATCGCCAAGGCCGCCGAGGGCGACCGGGCAATCGGCAACGACCCGGAGACCGGCAAGCCGGTCTATGTCAAGGAGGGGCGTTTCGGGCCGTACGTCCAGCTCGGCGACCGTGAGGAGGGCGGCGACAAGCCCAAGATGGCCAGCCTGTGGAAGAGCATGTCGCCCGAGACCACGACTCTCGAGCAGGCGATCATGCTGCTGTCCTTTCCCCGCGAAGTCGGCAAGCATCCCGAATCAGGTGAGGCCATCACCGCCCAGGACGGCCGCTATGGTCCCTACCTCAAGATGGGCTCGGAGACCCGCAGCCTCGATAACCAGGAGCAGCTCGCCACCATCACCCTCGACGAGGCAGTGGCAAAGCTCAAAGAGCCCAAGAAGGGCCGCGGCCGCGGCGCCGCGTCGGTGATCGCCGATCTCGGCGCCCATCCAGATTCAGGCGACGCCATCCAGGTCAAGACCGGACGCTTCGGCCCCTACGTCACCGACGGCACCGTCAACGCCACCGTTCCCAAGGGCACCGACCCCGCGAGTGTCGACCTCGGCCAGGCCCTCGAGCTCCTCGCCAAACGCGAGGCCAAGCTCCGGGCCCAGGGCAAGGATCCAAGGGCGAAGAAGACGCGGCGCAAAAAACGTTAGAACGTTCAACGTTTAAACGTTTCCACCCGCCCCGCACGCGGGACGCGTGCGCTACAAGGGCTCCGGGCAGCTTTGTAGTGCAGCCGTCCCGGCTGCACATGCAGGCGAGACGCCTGCGCTACAAACCGCCGGCGTCTCGCCTGCCTATCAGGTGGGTTCTCAGTTCGCCAGT
>RCNG010001461.1_pt1 | contig 12118 bp, 14 predicted proteins | sample 2041371 | NCBI WGS metagenome assembly RCNG01 (sample SAMN09708227, study PRJNA481090) | Marine sediment metagenome, whole genome shotgun sequencing project. | biome: marine sediment; feature: ocean; material: sediment; isolation source: Sewage treatment plant 1 marine sediment (STP1) ... | reverse complement strand
CGTACGCTCGACCGAAAGGGTCGCCTCGTCGTAGTGGTGCTTGATGTCCGATCCGGCTTCGTTCTCGATGAAGACGGTGACGAAGTTGGTTGGGTCTGGCATGTATCACTTCTGAGAAGGCGGGTGTGCGCAGCCGAGCGTACACAGTTCGCCGGGGAGGACGTTCAGCGCCCTTTGTCTCGACCAGCGGACCACCGACGGGCCGTTTGCGGTCATCATCGTCGTTCGGTCCGACGATATCTCACTCTGGCTTGCATGGATGGAACTGGAGGTCGATGGCGACGAGATCTCCCGACTTGAGACGCTGGAGTGGGAGATGATCGACTGACTCATCGCCGCTCGTGTCGGCTGCGGTTTCTGGTGGCGAACTGCGGCTCCCCGGTGCTACCCGATTGTCACCCCGGCACTGACCATCTCGGCGATGGCTCGGGCTCCGTCGCCGGGGGACAGGTTCACTGGGCGAACGCCATCGGCGAGGACCATGGTGGAGAATTCGAGGCGCGCCGCGTCGAGTGCCGTCTCCTTGACGCAGTAGTCGGTAGCGAGGCCGACGACGGCGACGGCAGTGATGCTTGCATTCCTGAGCATGCTCTCGAGCGATGTCGGTGTCGGCGTTCCCGTCTCGGGATCGCGCACTGTGAATCCCGAATAGCCGTCCTCGCCGCCGACACCCTTTTTCACCTCTGGTCCGGATACGACGAGGTCGGGGTGAAACTTGGATCCCCAAGTATCGCCGATGCAATGGACCGGCCAGATGCCGCCGTCCTGGGCGAAATGCGGCGTGTGCTCCGGGTGCCAATCGCGCGTGTACACCACGGTGGCTCCGGCGGCCGCTGCGGCCTCGATCTGCTCGTTTATGAAGAGGATGCTCTCGCGGCCGCCGGCGACCGAGAGCGAGCCGTCGGGGTCGGCGAAGTCGTTCTGCACGTCCACGACGATCAGGGCGGTGGTGGGTGAATAGTCCATGGGTTGATCGTACCGGCAGACCGAGGGCTCAATCGGACCGCCAACGGGTCCGGTCTACGCCTCGGCTTGACCCAGCGCGTCGGAGAGTGTCGTCCAAGGGAGATCGGCGCACTTGATCCGCACCGGGAACTTGCGCACGCCCTGAAGCGCCTCGAGGTCGCCAAGCACCGCTCCGGGACGCTCGGGATCGAGTGGATCGTCCCCTTCGTCGATGCCCATCATCAGCTTGAACGTGGTGGTGAGTCCCCGAGCTTCATCGAGGGTCTTGCCGACGACCGCCTCCGACATCATCGAACCGGACGCCTGGGAGATCGAGCAGCCCTGACCCTGGATCGCAACGTCGACGATGGTGCCGTTCTCAACCTGGAGGTCGATCGAGAAGTCGTCGCCGCACGACGGGTTCAACCCCTCGGCGTGGACGTGGGGACCGCTCAACGATCCGCGGTGGCGGGGATTGCGGTAGTGGTCGAGGATGACCTGGCGATAGAGCTCTTCAAGGGAGGACATTGCGGGGGAACGATACCGTTCGAAGTGCGGGTGTCAGGCGTCGAAGCCGAATACTGAGCGCGCCTCGGCAAGGCCGTCGATCAGGCGATCGACATCGTCATTCGTGTTGTAGAGATAGAACGAGGCGCGGGCGGTCGCTGGCACGGCCAGGTGGCGCATGAGCGGCTTCGCGCAGTGGTGTCCCGCACGCACCTCGACGCCGCGTTGGTCGAGGATGGTGGCGATGTCGTGGGCGTGGATGTCGGCGAGCGTGAAGCTCACCGCGCTGCCCCGGTTTGTGGGATCACGCGGTCCGTAGACGGTGAGGTCGGGCACCTCGGCCAGGCGCTTGAGGGCGTAGCCGGTGATCGCTTGCTCGTGGGCTCGGACGTTGTCCATTCCGACCGCCGTGAGGTAGTCGACGGCGGCGCCGAAACCGACGGCCTGGGCGACCGGCGGCGTTCCGGCTTCAAACTTCTGGGGGACGGGCGCCCACCGGGACTCGTAGAGGCCGACATCGGCGATCATCTCGCCTCCGCCCTCTGTGGGCTCCATCTCCTCGAGGCGTTCGGGCCTGCCCCACATGGCTCCGATACCTGTTGGCGCAAGCATCTTGTGACCGGAGAACACCAGGAAGTCGGCATCGAGTTCTTGCACATCGGTTGGGGAATGAGGTACGAGTTGGGCGGCGTCGACGATGATGAGCGCGCCGACAGAGCGAGCCGCCTCGACGAGCGGGCGCACGGGTCCGAGTGTCCCAGTCACGTTCGACATACCGGAGATCGCGACGACCTTCACGCGTTCATCGAGCAGATCCTCGAGCCCGGTGAGATCCACTTCGAAGTCCTCGTCGAGCGTGAGGTAGACGAGTTCGATTCCGGTGTATCGAGCGAGAAGCTGCCACGGCACGACGTTCGCATGGTGTTCCATCACCGTGAGCACGACGCGGTCTCCCTCGGAGAGGTGATTGAGGCCCCAGCCGTAGGCGATGTGGTTGAGCGCCGTGGTGGCGCCGCGAGAGAAGACGATCTCGTTTGGCGAAGCTGCGTTGACGAACGTCGCGACCTTCGCTCGGGCTCCCTCGTAGGCGTCCGTTGCTTCGGCCGACAACGTGTGCGCGCCGCGGTGGACGTTGGCGTTCTTCGTTCGGTAGAACTCGTCGACCGCGTCGAGCACCTGAACCGGCTTCTGCGTCGTCGCTGCTGAGTCCAGGTAGGTCAGGGGCCACCCGTTGACCTCTCGACGAAGAATCGGGAAGTCGTCTCGGAGGCGGCTGAGGTCGGTCAACTCGTCGTGGCTCCACTCCGGTAGTGGTCGTAGCCCGATTCCTCGATCTCGTCGGCGAGGCCGGGGCCGCCCGATGCCACGATGCGACCGTCGAGGAACACATGGACGACGTCCGGCGTGATGTAGTCGAGCATTCGCTGGTAGTGCGTGATGATGACGAATCCCCGCTCGTCGTTGCGCAGACGGCTCACCCCGGCGGCGACGATCTTCAGGGCATCGATGTCGAGGCCGGAGTCGGTCTCGTCGAGGACCGCGAGCTCCGGTTCGAGCACGGCCATTTGGAGCACTTCGTTGCGCTTGCGTTCTCCGCCGGAGAAGCCCTCGTTCAGGTAGCGATCGGCGAATGCAGGATCCATGTCGAGCTCCCGCATGGCTTCGACAACCTTGAGCCGCAGTTCGAGCACGGTGTAGTCGACACCGGTGCGGCTCGAGAGTGCCGTTCTCAGGAAATTGACCACGGAGACACCGGGGATCTCCTCGGGGTACTGGAACCCGAGGAACATGCCAGCACGACCGCGCTTGTCCGGTGTGTCCGCGGTGATGTCCTCACCACGGTATGTGACCGAACCCTTGGTGACCCGGTAGACCGGGTTGCCGAGCAGCACGTTGGCAAGCGTCGACTTGCCGGATCCGTTTGGGCCCATGATGGCGTGCGTCTCGCCGGCGTTGACGGTGAGACTGACGCCCTTGAGGATGTCGACACCCTCGGCGGAAGCATGAAGATCGTCGATGACGAGGAGTTCTGGCATACCGTCGAGATTAGGGAGATCCGGACCCGTATCGGCCCGGTTCAGCCGGGCCCGGAACCGTACATGCGCTCCCCGGCTGCGATCGGTGTAGCGATGGAATTGCCGGGCGGTGGAAGCGGGCAGGAGAACTCGTCGTCGTAGACGCAGTAGGGGTTGGTCGCCCGGTTGAAGTCGACATTCACTTCGGGGCCGTCGCCGATTTCGACGAACAGGTAGCGGCCACCGCCGTAGGTCGTGTGGCCGTTGGTTGTGTCGCCGAACGCGACAAAGGCTCCTCCGTCTCCGTCATCGAGCACCGTGAGGTCGTAGCGCTGCTCGTCGACGGTGATAGCGAGGACGCCGATGCTGCGATAGTCACTCGTCGCGCCGCTCGATGACAGGATCGCCACCGCTGCGGGGGAGTGACGGAATCCTCCGGCGAACACGAAACGACCGTTCGGCTCGTAGTAGTCGATCCCTTCGAACCCCTCGCGCGATTCTTCGGGGATCGGCGATGCGTAGTGCTCGGCAAGGAAGCGATCGCGTTCCGCTCTCTCGGAACGGATTGCAGATGGATCGAATGCAGCGACGGTCACGAGCGCAGGATCGAGAACGTGCGCTCGAGTGTCGCGGTGTCGATGTCGGCGAGGTCTCGGTATTCCTGCACGTAGTAGCGGCCGATGCCGATGTCTTCGAGCGTGTCGATCGAGGTTCTTGCGGTTGCGCGTGTCCCGTGGGGAACGTTGTGCTCGACGAGGAACGCCTCGTACTCGTCGGCCGACAGATTGCGTCTCGCTCCGCGCATGTCGAGCAACGACCGGTAGCCCGACTCTTCCTCTGCAACCACGGCGGGACCGGCAAGGCTCACCTTCACGGCGTCAGGGTTTCGGTCTGCCTCGACGGCCGCGGCTCTCATCGTGGCGATGCGTTCGGCAAGCGTGTCGCTGTCGGTGACAAACAGGTTGAACTCGTCTGCGAATCGGCCGGCGAACGTCGGAGTCTTCCTCGGACCGCTTCCGCCCACCACGATTGGCACGTTCGTGGGGTGGGGGAGCACGCTGATCGGGTCGAGCCGGTAGTAAGAACCCTCGAATCCCTCGCTCGACCCGAACGCCGTCCGTAGGTAGGAGAGGGTCTCGAAGAGCCGGTCAAACCGCTCAGCGAGCGGCGGGAGGTCGATACCGAAGGCGTCGTGCTCCGACTGCATCCACCCGGTGCCGACGCCGAGAGCGAAGCGGCCGCCGCTCATCTCGTCGAGCGTTGTGGCCGTCTTCGCTATGACCGCCGGATGGCGAAAGGTCAGGGGAGTGACGAGCACAACGAGCTGGATAGCTACCGTTGCCTCGGCGAGACCGCCGAAGGTGGTGAGCGCGTCGGTCGCGTCCGCGGATCGGTCCTGATCGAGGAAATGGTCGGATCGAGCGAATGCGTCCAGACCCTGGTGCTCGGCCCACTGTGCGAGATCGCGCAGGCGGGCGTAGGTGCCGCCGACCTGCGGCTCGACCATCAGTCCAAGTTCCACCATGCCCCCAGGGCTACTTGAGGTCCTGCATGATGGCCTCGATATTCTCGACGGACGTGGATCCCGCTACGCGCAGCGCGACCGATCCGTCGCTGTTGACGAAAACCCAGAAAGGGAAGCCGCCGGAACCGTAGGCCGTGTGAACCGTGTTGTTCGAGTCGTCCCGGATCACCGGAGCAGTCCAGCCCTCTCTCTCGAGCCACCCCGAAGCCGGGAAGTTGTCCCGGGTCGACTCCATGGCGGTCGAAATCGAGTAGAGATCGACGCCCTCGACGCCGCCGCCGGAATCGATCCAGCCCTGCACAGCGGGCACCTCATTCTGGCAATGGGGGCACCAGTGAGCGAGAAGAGCGATCGCTTTAGCGCGCCCGTCGTTCTCGATTCTGACTTCTTCGCCTTCGAAGTTCTGCCCAATGACCGTCGGCGCCGTCTCGCCGGTCGCGGTCACGTCGACGGCGCTGTCCGGAGGCATGAACGAGAGCTGACCGGTTACTTCCGGTTCTCCATACTCGTTCCCCGGTTCGGTATTGCCGGCGAACACGACGGCCACAACCACGATGAACACAATGACGGCGACGATGATGCCGACAATCGGGATCGAGCGTGATGTCCCGGTCTTCGCTGTTTGGTTCTTCGTGGGTGTAGCCAAGGGACTCCTCTCAGGCTTCGGGCAATGATGCCCGCGATGCGGGGCTATTCGCGCGATCCATCCAAAGCAACGCCAAGATGAGCAGGAATCCGCTCACGGCCATGTAGGGAATGGTCACGAACCCGAACTCGGTGAAATAGGCGGCGGTGCACGGCACGCCGGTGGAGCATGTGGAGCCGCCGAGGTCGGGGAAGTACTGGACGAGGCGGTGGTAGGCGGCGATTGCACCGCCCACCACTGCAAGCGTTGCCGCGTAGATACGGATGCCGTGATCGGTGCGCCAGGCTGCGATACCGAGCAAGATGACGAGCGGATACATGGCGATGCGTTGGTACCAACAGAACGTGCATGGGATCAGGTGCGCGATCTCGGAGAGGTACAAACTCCCGAGAGTCGCCGTGGTGGCGACTCCGAACGCGAGCCACAGCTCCAACCCTCGGAATGCACCGAACACCCGATCGCTCAGCGCCGCGCCGCCTGGTCCGAAGCGACCGGCGATCGCAACGGCGACGATTCCGATGGTCGCGGCGTTGGCCGCCAAGGCGAGGAGAGCGAACAGAAGCCGCATCGTTTGGAAATCCATGTCGGGGGAAGGTACCAGGAGGGCAACGCCTCGGCGGCGGATTGTTCGGTAGCCTTCAACCAATGGGTCCCGTATTCGCAATCGTCGCGCTCGTCGTAGTGCTTGTCGTGTTCGGCATCGGGATGGTGCTCCAGGAGCGTGGCCGTCGTGTCGACGACGGCGTGGTGGTGTACGGCGTCGACGACGCCGTGGTCTACATCTGGGAGCGCGTGCCCGAGGACATGATGGGCGTCATCGGCCGGGCGGGCATTCGGCGCATCCTGGAATGGGAGATGCTGTATCTGCAGCAGCCGTCGAAACGCGAAGGTCCCGCCGTCGTCGGTGGGCTCGACGCCGCAGCGTTTGTCCAGCAGCGGGCGTATGAGACCGGGCATTCCTACGAACCCGAAGCGATCTTCGTCGTGCTCGACCTCCAGGCGGACTATCTCCGGGCGATCGGCGCCGTCGGCGGACCGGTCGAACCGGGCGAGGGCACACCACGTGTTTGAGCCACTCGTTTATACACTCCGCACGATGCAGGTTCTGAGGATTCGCTTCGTTGCGATCAGTCTCCTATCTCTCTCACTGATCGCCGGCGCCTGCAACGGATCATCGAGCGAGACCACGGTGTCCACCGACGTCTTGGCGGTCACCTTCGCCCGTGGAACGGTGCCGCACGCCGTGCCGGATTCGTTCCCGATCCCGGCTGAGGCCGTGGTGGGGGCGACGCTCATCGACCCGAACCGCGAACTCACAGAGATGATCCTGACCTTCCCGGCCAACGTCGGTGCGATCATTTCGTACTACGAGGACAACCTTCCCGCACGCGGCTACGTCATCGCGTCGTCGGGCGGTTCGGAGACCGAGTGGCAGATCGAGTTTGACGGCGAGGGTGTCCACGGCGTCATCACGATCCGGACGGGTGGAAGCGGGGTCGCCTCGGCGACCGTCGCGTTCACCGCGACCTGAGCGGACTATCGTCGGCGCATGGCTCGACTTCGCCGATTCGAGAACAATCGATTCGTTGGCACGCGTGACGACATGATCGTGTACGACTGTGACGATCCCGCCGACTTCGAGATCCTCGAGGCCCGAACTGAACACCGCGAACTCGTCGACGACAAGCTTGTGCAAGGGTTCGGTCCCGACACGCTCGCAGAGGCCCGAAATCGGGGATTCCACCCGCGGTGACCGACTTCATCGACTTCCATGTGCATCCGCCGGTCGAGCGTCTGCTCTCCGGTCCGATCGCCCCGTACCTCGGAAGCGTCGCGGACCGCGTTGGCACCGACCTGGCGCCACGGTCGGTAGGCGAGATCGCCCAAATCTTTCGCGATCGGAACGGGAAGGCGGTTCTCCTTGGGTGGGATACTGAAGCGCAGACGCGTCAACGGCCCTTCTCGAGCGAGGACGTCGCTGAGTTGGTCGCGTCGCATCCCGACGTCTTCTACGGATTCGGTTCGATCGACCCGGCGCGCGGTGCCCGGGCCGTCGCTGGAGTGCACTCGATTGCACGGCTCGGCCTTTCCGGCCTGGCGTTCCACCCAATCGGGCAGGGGTTCAATCCCGCGGAGCGCTCGGCGTTCGCCATATACGAGGCCGCATCGCAGCACGGTCTCGTGTGCTTGTTCCACACCGGCTTTTCGCGTCTCGGCTCAGGAATGCCCGGTGGAACCGGGCTGAAACTCGCGAACGGTGATCCGCGTGCCGTGGACGAGGTGGCAGCCACGTTCCCGGACCTGCAGATCGTCATCGCCCATCTTGGTCGATTGTGGCGTGACGAGGCGCTGGCGATCACGTCGCACAAATCAAATGTCTGGTTGAACCTTGTTGGAGTGCCCGCATCGGCATTCCAAGGCGATCTCGAGATTCCTGCCGTGGATCGGTTCCTCTTCGGAAGCGACTGGTGTTTCGCCTCGCTCGAGGATGCGCTCGCCGGTTGGGAACCCGGCAGCGTTGACGAACGCACGCGAGCGATGGTGCTGCGGGACAACGCCATGAGGCTGCTCGGCGCTGATTCCGACTGACCGCTGTGCTCAGATCTGAGCGAACCACACGGCGGCAGCCACCAGGATCGCCATCCCGGCGATCAGCGAAGCGAGGATGAGGTACCGCGTCTGCACAGGGCAACGAGCGTACCGATGTCGAGACAGCAATCCACTGGGGGCTAATCTTGGAAAGGGCTCAATTGGAGGGAACGATGCACGACGTCGTCATTATTGGTGGAGGACCAGGCGGCTACGCAGCGGCGCTCTACGCGCACAACTTCGGCCTGTCGGTCGCTCTCGTCGAAAAGGAGCGTGTCGGGGGTACCTGCCTCATTCGCGGCTGCATCCCGGCGAAGACGTGGCTGGAGACGGCTTCCGTCTACCAAACCGTGGCCCGATCCGAGGAATTCGGGGTCCGTTCGACGCCCCCCACGCTCGATTGGCCGGCCGCCCTTGCCCGCAAGAACCAGGTCGTCGAAGGCCTCGTCAACGGGCTTTCCGGTCTGCTGAAGTCGCGCGGCGTTGAGATCCACACCGGAGTCGGCCGGCTGGTCTCCGGCGGCGTCGAGGTAACCGGTTCGGACGGATCGAAGACGACGCTCCAGGCCAAGGCGACAGTGGTCGCCACGGGGTCCGTCCCGCGATCGATCCCCGGCTACGACATCGACGGTATACGCATCGTGACGAGCGACCAGGCGCTTGATTGGGAGCGCCAGCCTCGTCGAGTCGCCGTGATCGGCGCCGGTGCCATCGGCGCTGAGTTCGCATCAATGCTGGCCGACGTCGGTAGCGAGGTCTACCTCTTCGAAGCGCTCGACCAGATCATTCCCGGTATGGAGCCGGCGGCGGCTAAGACGCTCGGCAGAGCGTTCCGCAAGAAAGGGATCAAGGTCAAGACCGGCGTGCAGGTCGGGGCGCCGAATCTGTCGGGCCCGAGCGTGGTCGTTCCGGTCGGCAACGAATCGGTCGAGGTCGATGTTGTTCTCGTCGCGGTCGGGCGCGCCCCGGTGACCGAGGACGTTGGACTCGACGCAATGGGTATCGCTACGGATCGCGGATTCGTGGAGGTCAACCGGGAAACGATGCAGACCACGGACCCGAGCGTCTACGCGGTCGGCGACATCGTCGCTGGCACGCCGCAACTCGCGCACGTGGCATTCGGCGAGGCGATCGCAGCGATCACCTATATCGCCACCGGTGCCGTCGCTCCGGTTGACTACCGGGCCATCCCGATGATCGTCTATACCCATCCCGAGGCGGCATCGGTTGGTCTCACAGAAGCCCAGGCGATCGAACGCGGCATTGAAATTGAGGTGACCGACCACGGGATGCGCGGCGTCGGTCGCGCCATTATCCACGGCGAGACCGGGGGAATGGTGAAGATCGTTGCCGAAAAGGACGGTCCGATCATCGGAGCGACCGTCGTGGATCCCATTGCCGGAGAGATCATCCACGAACTGATGTACGCAGTCGGGTGGGAAGCGCTTCCCGCCGAGGCCGCCGCGTTCATCCATGCCCATCCAACGATTTCCGAAGGGATCGGCGAAACACTGCTTGCCGCGGCGGGACGCCCACTCCATTGACGACGATCACAACCCACTGCAGACGAAGGAGCACGTAGCGATGTCCGTGACCGTGACGATGCCACAACTGGGCGAGACGGTGACCGAAGGAACCATTCTTGGCTGGTCGAAGCAGGTCGGAGACTCAGTCGTCGAAGACGAGGTCCTCGTTGAGATCTCCACCGACAAGGTCGACACCGAGATGCCATCACCGGCGTCCGGCGTTGTCACCGAGATCCTCATCCCGGCCGGAGAAACAGTCGATGTTGGAACCCCGATCGCTGTGATCGGCGAATCGGCCGACGATGCTGCCCCGATCCCCGAAGCGTCTCCGCCGCAGCCCGAACCGGTGCCGGCAACGGGACCCACCGGTACGCCCGCGATGGGTCCGACGGGAGCATCCGAAAGTGTGCCTCCGCCCGCCCCCGAACCAGCTCCGACTCCCGTTCCGGCCGCTGCGCCGGCCCCCGTTCCGGCCGCTGCGCCGGCCCCCGTTCCGGCCGCTGCGCCGGCCGCCGCTTCGTCGGCTGCCGGGTCTCGACGTGCCGTTCTGTCGCCGGTCGTCCGTCGACTTGCCGCCGAGCACGGCGTCGATCTCGACCAGGTACCGGGTACGGGGGACGGTGGACGAATTACGCGCAAGGACGTTGAGCGTCGTGCGGCCGCGACTTCGGCTGCCGTGAGCGAGCCGGAACCGGCCACGCCACCGGCCACGCCCGCACCGACCGAGCCTGCACCGACGGCTCCAGCGTCGGCTCAACCCGCTGCGTCCGCGCCGGCCCAGCCACCACAGCAGGCGGCGCCGACACCTCCGACCGTGGTGACGATCACCACCGGCGATGAAGATGAAACGACCGAACTCCCGCGCCTTCGCCGCACGATCGCCGAACACATGATCCGGGCGAAGCAAACGGCGGCCCACGTGTGGACGTCGGTGGAAGTCGACTACGAACGCGTCGAACAAGTCAGGATCGCTCAACGCGATCAATTCAAGGTGGAAGAGGGCTTCTCGCTCACCTACCTGCCGTTCATCGCCCGTGCCACCATGGACGCCCTCGCGGCGTTCCCCGTCGTGAATAGCTCATTCGACTTGGAGGCGGGCACGCGGATCGACCACCGAGCGGTCGATCTCGGGATTGCCGTCGATCTGAACGAGCAAGGTCTCCTGGTCGCAACGGTGCGTGACGCCGACGGGCAGACGCTCAAACGGCTCGCCCGCAATATCAGGGAGATGGCCGTCAAGACCCGAGACGGCAGGGTCACGCCGGATGAGATCACCGGGAGCACGTTCACGATCACCAATCCCGGTCCGTACGGCTCTTTCATGAGTGCTCCCATCATCAATCTGCCCAACGTTGCGATCCTCTCCACCGACACGATCAAGAAGCGCCCGGCCGTCGTATCGCTTCCCGACGGAAACGACACGATCGCCGTGCGGCACATCGGCTATCTCGGCTTGACCTGGGACCATCGGGCATTCGACGGTTCCACAGCCGTGTTGTTCCTCGACCGGATCCGCACCAACCTCGAGACCTGGGATTGGGACCAGGAACTGAGGTGATCGCAAACGACCCGCGGCTGCGGGTCCGCTGGCTCGGACGCGTCGCATATGACGAAGCGCTCGACCTCCAGCGCGCGGTGTGGGAGGGTCGCTCGACCGGGCGGGTCGAAGACGACTACCTCCTGCTCCTCGAGCACCCGCATACCTACACCGTGGGGCGCAACGGAGACGGCTCCAACTTGCGCATGGATCGGTCAGAGCTCGACATGATCGATGCCAGCTTGGTGTTCACCGACCGGGGTGGCGACATCACGTATCACGGTCCGGGCCAGCTCGTTGGCTACCCGATCGTGGAAGTGCCGACCCTCGCCCGGGGCTGGGACGCCGTCGGCCACATCCGCCGCATTGAGGCGATGCTGATCGCAACGCTGGCAGACCTGGGCGTACGGGCTTGGGCAGAGGACGGTCTCACCGGAGTGTGGACCGAGCATGGCAAGGTCGGGGCTATCGGTGTTCGCGTCGCTTCCGGAGTGTCGATGCACGGATTCGCGATCAACGTGGCCCCGGACCTCTCATACTTCGAACACATCGTGCCGTGCGGTATCGCCGACCGACCCGTCACCTCGTTGGCCGCACTTGCGGGCGAACAACCGCCGATGGAGACCGTGGTCGACGCCCTGATCCCGCACGCAATCGCTGCATTCGGAGGGACTCCCGAGATCCAGCTCGGTGCATTCGCGCGGCGCGATTGCACCCGTCCCTACGACATCGACGCCATGGTGGCGGCCGGCGTGTTCTCGGCAAACCGAACCGACGCGACGCCGATTGCCATCCGCGGTGTGCTTCCCGGCGAACCCGACAAGCCCG
>RCNG010001972.1_pt1 | contig 12120 bp, 13 predicted proteins | sample 2041371 | NCBI WGS metagenome assembly RCNG01 (sample SAMN09708227, study PRJNA481090) | Marine sediment metagenome, whole genome shotgun sequencing project. | biome: marine sediment; feature: ocean; material: sediment; isolation source: Sewage treatment plant 1 marine sediment (STP1) ... | reverse complement strand
GTTCCTACGATTTTATCGGCGAATCGTACAAACTGACTCACTGACCGATTTTATAAAACATGACCCCATTGTCTGCATTCCTATGAAATGTCCGGGCTAGAGCGGCGATTCAGTCATGTATCCCAACGTCAAACACCTTGGTGAAGTCGATTATCAAAAAGCATGGCAGCAAATGCAGGACTTTACCAACTCACGTCAACAGGATACCGCTGACGAGCTCTGGTTTCTACAGCACCCGCCGGTATATACCCTGGGTAAAAATGGTAAAGCTGAACATGTATTAAATTCAGCAAATATCCCGGTCATTAATTCTGATCGTGGTGGTCAGGTAACGTATCATGGCCCTGGACAAATTGTAGTTTATACACTGCTGGACCTGAATCGATTAAAAACAGGTGTGCGAGAACTGGTTACCGTTATTGAACAGAGCATTATTGAATTGCTTGCCTGTTACGGTGTAAATTCAACCGCCAGACCTGAAGCACCGGGTGTATACGTAAATAATGCTAAAATAGCCGCATTGGGTTTACGCATACGTAAAGGCTGTAGCTTTCATGGTTTGGCGTTAAATGTGGATATGGATCTTGAACCATTCAGTCGAATCAACCCTTGTGGTTATGAGGGGCTTGAAGTTACCCAGTTAAAAAATCTGGTTACTGATATAGAGATTAAAGGGGTTGTCGATAATTTGCAGCAGAGCCTATTGAAAAATTTGAACTATGAATAATCAATCAACAAGCAGTGATAAAAATCCCCATAAGGTGACAACAGGTGAAAAATCCATAATAGGTCAGAAGCAGAAGGGCGCTGAAAAAGTCGCGCGTATACCGATAAAAGTACAGCAGCCTGCCCAGCGTTTACGCAAGCCGAGCTGGATTCGTGCAAAATCACCGTTTCATCCTAACGTAAAAAAACTTAAAGCAGTGCTGCGCGAACAAAAACTATTTACTGTTTGCGAAGAGGCAGCTTGTCCCAACCTTGGTGAGTGTTTTGGTAAAGGTACTGCCACCTTTATGATAATGGGTGAGATCTGTACCCGGCGCTGTCCGTTTTGTGATGTAGGCCATGGCCGGCCAAATCCGCTGGATGTAAATGAGCCATTACACCTGGCAGAAACGATCAAGGCAATGGGCCTGTCTTATGTTGTTATTACTTCGGTTGACCGTGATGATTTGCGTGACGGTGGTGCCGCACACTTTGTTGCGTGCATAGATAAAACGCGAGATTTAAATCCCGGTATTGAAATCGAGATTCTGGTACCAGATTTTCGCGGGCGTATGGATGTGGCATTAGAAATAATGCATAACTCGCCGCCTGATGTGTTTAACCATAACCTTGAGACTGTCCCACGCCTGTATAAACAATGCCGTCCCGGTTCAGATTATCAGTGGTCGCTGGATTTACTAAAGCGCTTTAAACAAAAGCACTCTGCAGTACAGACGAAATCAGGACTTATGTTAGGTCTGGGTGAAAACATGGATGAAGTCGTTGCGGTTATGAAAGATATGCGTCTGCATGATGTTGAAATGTTAACGCTTGGCCAATATCTGCAGCCGAGCAAGCATCATTTGCCTGTCGAGTCATATGTTCGGCCAGAGGAGTTTGATGAGTTATATCATATTGGTGTAGAACTGGGTTTCAAACATGTAGCCAGTGGTCCAATGGTGCGTTCGTCTTATCATGCAGATTTACAGGCACATGGTGAATTCAGCGGCTGAGTTCAGTTGCTGATTCTAAAGGGCAGTTGTTTTTAAAGGACAGTTGTTTTTTATGTTGTCATCTCGAACGATTTTTGAGAGAGACCTTAATTTACCGATGAGTAAGATCTCTCACATTCGTTCGAGATGACAACATTTCTATAATTATTAATTTTTTAGTAAGAGAGAAATACTATGGGTTTTATATTTAAACCAGTACGCTGGGTACTAAGCCAGATAATAATTTTTATCGACTGGTTAACGCGGCCAAAACCAATGCAACGTTCAGTCGAAGCACAAGCAGAAGTGGATCAGAAAACTAAGAATATGGCGTTATATCATTTTCAAATGTGCCCATTCTGTGTGAAAACTCGTCGCCAAATTCATCGACTGGCATTAAATATAGAAAATCGGGATGCTCGCAACGATCCTCAGTGGAATCAGGAATTGATAAATGACGGTGGAAAATACCAGGTGCCATGCCTGAAAATAACGGCAGCAGATGGTTCTGTGCAATGGATGTATGAATCGACAGAAATTAATCAGTATCTGGATGATAAATTTGCCGCAAGCAATTAGATTAAACTTGAGTTACTGCATTTCAAGGCTTAAATAATTTAAATTGTAAATCTTTAACTGCTTTGAAGTGTTTCATGTTGCTGGAAGCAAGTGGCATATTGTTTTCTATGGCAGTAGCGGCGATAATTGCATCGCCTGCCCTCATGTTTGATGAAAGTGCGTATTCTTCGACGTAAATTAGTGCTCTGTGTCCGATATTTTCAGTAAGTGGTAATATTAAAAATTCAAATTCACTGATAAAGCTTTTTATATATTTGTGCTGGGTTTTATTTTTTGCGCCTTGAAGTAATTCCATGTAGCTTTGAATTGACAGGTATTTGTTATCGTCTTTTTCAATAAGCGTTGCTGCTTTTTTGTTCCCTCTTTGTATCCAGATCAGGATATCCGTATCATAAATCATATCGTGGGTTCCTTAGGTTTTCTAACTCTTCAAGTACTGTTTCTTCATGTTCATCGTTCATCCCAAAAAAAGGATGATCTATAATTTTTGATGTAGATTTCTCTTTGGCAGGATTAATAATGCCTTTAACTTTTCCATGATAAAGTACTGTCACGCTTTCATTTCTTTCGAGCGCTTTTAGAATATCTTTTGTTCTGTATCTTAAATCTACGATTGTTGCTTTCATGGCGACTTTTGGTGTTATATAAAATGTCTATATATTATAGACATTTTAATGTGTTTTTCAACGTGTGAGCTTTAATTTTAATAATCCAGCAATACTAATCGCATCTGTTATCTCACCGCTTAATACACGTTTGATGGCTTCATCAAGCGGTATTTTTTGAATAAGTAAATCTTCGGCTTCTTCAAATTCAGTTTCACCCTGAGTGAGGTCGCGTGCTACGTAGACCAGGCCGCGCTCATCGCTAACTGAATTCGAGGTATGCAGTTTCATCAGCTCCTGCCAGTTTCTGGCGACTAAACCGGTTTCTTCCCTGAGTTCACGTTTAGCTGATTCCAGTGGATGAATATCCAGTGGGCCGCCGCCCATCGGGATTTCCCATGAGTAACAATCCGGTACGTATCGATATTGGCCAACCAGCCAGGTATTGTTGTTTTCATCAAGCGGGATAATGCCTATCGCCAAATTTTTAAAGTTGATTTTTCCGTAATGAGATAAACCACCGCCAGGATTGATGACCACATCCTCATACAGCGATAGCCATGGATTCTCAAACAGTTGTTTACTCGACTGTGGTTTCCATGGGTTGCCGGTGGTCGGAAGTCTGCAGTAGACCTGTTTTTTATTTTTTATCTCCATGGACGGAGTATATACCGAAAATCGTCTGGAACGATTTTGGTGCATCTCCATGGACGGAGTATATACCGAAAATCGTCTTCGTGACATGGATGTCACTTAGTAGGGCAATGCACGGAGCAATTGCCGAGGAACGATTTTGGTGAATCTCCATGGATGGAGTAGCAGAAAACTGCTCCTCGGCAATTGCTCCTGCATTGCCCTACTACCGTACGTCCTGTACATATGCATTTTCTGCACTTCCCACGTCCATGTGGGTCGTATACCGAAAATCGTCTTCGTGACATGGATGTCACTTAGTAGGGCAATGCATGGAGCGATTGCCGAGGAACGATTTTGGTGAATCTCCATGGACGGAGTAGCAGAAAACTGCTCCTCGACAACTGCTCCTGCGTTGCCCTACTACCGTACGTCCTGTACATATGCGTTGCCCTACTACCGTACGTCCTGTACATATGCATTTTCTGCACTTCCCACGTCCATGTGGGTCGGCTGAAAACTGCTCCTGCATTTTCCGCACTTCCCACGTCCATGTGGGTCGGCTGAAAACTGCTCCTGCATTTTCCGCACTTCCCACGTCCATGTGGGTCGTATACCGAAAATCGTCTTCGTGACATGGATGTCACTTAGTAGGGCAATGCATGGAGTAATTGCCGAGGAGCGATTTTGGTGCATTTTTCACTATTGGTTATTCACCATTTTTAGCGTCCACGGCGTCTCTGCGGTAAATTGTTATTTTGTCGGTAGATTTCCGTGGAGTTTGAATTTTTATTCAATAGTTTGCCGTAAACCATCCGGTTTCCACGCAGGTGCGATAACATTGGGCATATCTGAACGATTAAGTAGTCGTGCGGGAGACAGGGCCAGCTCACCGTACCGTTTATTAATATTGTCCATCACGCAGTTTAACTGCTGGCGTGATGATTCTTCTGCCTGTGTGCTAAACAGGTCCATTTGCATGGCGGCGGGTTGCGGGTCGAGAGCGGTAACCTGTATTTGATGAATGCCTTCGCCTGACCAGCTTAAATCGAGAACATAACGTCCCAGCTGGTAAATTTGTTGCTGCTCGTTACTAAATTCACTGAGGCGGCCCTTACTGCCCAGCCAGCCAGTATCGGTGCGTAAACCAATCCAGAACGTTTTTGCCTGCATGTCGTGTCGGCGCATGCGTGTGCCGACTTTGCTGCACATGTGCTGCAGGTAAGTGAGCAGGGTGTCGCGGTCGCGGGTATTGGGTGGTAAAACTTTGCCATGGCCGATGGATTTGGGTGCCGCAATATCAGGATGCAACGGATCGGGGTCAGCACCCTGACACATATACCAGATACGACGGCCCAGGTTACCAAAACGTCGTGATAATACGCTGATAGGCAGTTTTTCCATGTCTCCACAATAAGCCACACCATATGAGCTAAGGAAATTACCAATACCTTTGGCGATGCCGCAGAGTTCAGTGACCGGCACGTGCTGCAGGGCAGATTTTGCCTGCCAGGGCGGTATCACGGTAAAACCATCCGGCTTGTTAAGTTTAGCGGCATATTTGGCGGTGGTTTTATCGCCGCTTAAACCGAGTGAGCATAATAAACCGGAAGCACCATAAACCGCCTGTTTAAGTTGTTGTGCTGCCTGTTCGGGCGAGCCATATAGTTTCTGGCAGGAAGTGATATCAATAAACGCTTCATCAACAGAAAACACTTCAATATCGGGGCATACATTGAGCAGTGAGTGCATGATGTTACGTGAGACTTTTGCGTACACTTTGGGGCGTGCCGGGCGTTGTACTAAATGCGGACAAAGCTGGAGAGCTTTTCTCACCCGCATGCCGGTGCGAATGCCAAAGGCACGTGCCTCGTAGGACGAAGTGATAATACAGCTGCCGCGCATGCCATTGGTGATGGCAACCGGCTGACCGAGCAGGGAGGGAAAGTCGCGTTGCTCAACAGATGCGAAAAAAGCGTTCATGTCGAGCAGGACGATAGCGCGTTGCCAGTGAATAAGATTAGTCATTATAAGGAAAAGTTGGCAGTTGGCAGTTGGCAGTTGGCAGTAAAAAGCAAAACATTTTTTTATCTTCTGCTGCTAACTGTCGACTGCCAACTGCCAACTTTGTTTTAATATTTCCGCAATTGCCCAATCAGCACCCCCTGAATTCGAACCCGGCTGGCTTCATACACCATCTCTTCCATGTCTTTATTGGCTGGAATGAGTTTGATGTAACGCCCTTTTTGGCTACGCTTAAAACGTTTTAAGGTGGTTTCGGTTTCATCAATCAATGCCACCACAATATCGCCATCGTTAGCCGTTTCGCGAAATTCGATGACGACGGTATCGCCGTCCATGATGCCGGCTTCTATCATGGAATCGCCCTGTACGCGCACGGCAAAATTGTTGTGACCGAAAAAATCTCGCAGGTCGATTTCATCTTCGCCGGGAATGGCCTCAATGGGTTTGCCGGCAGCAATTTTTCCAAGCAGAGGAAGGATGGATTCATCGTGGTGCGGACCGGGTCTGAGCAAACGAATGCCCCGGTGTTTGCCGCTGCCTGTTTCGATAAAACCGGTATCGGCCAGTGCCTGCACATAGCGGTGTGCAACGCCGCGGGAGCTGATACCGATGCCTTCGGCAATCTCCTGTAATTTTGGCGGCACGCTGTGTCTGCCGATGTAACGCTGGATAAAATCCAGGGTAAGTCTTTGTTTGTCGGTGAGTTGCTGTCTGTCAGTCATTTTGTTCTCAAAATGTTCTCATTATAGCTATTGTAAGAGAGTCGAGGTGACAGAAGCAAGGGTTATTTTTAGTGTCCGATGGATGGAGTGCAGGTGGAACTTGAATTCACCAGGAATGTCGATATCGGTGTGGGAATAGGGTTTCATAAATTGATGGAGAACTCAATGAAACTTAATAACAAGCCTTCACTATTTATCGCAAGCGAGGCGATCTCAATCCCCTGATAGATAGAGCAGGAAAGATGAAAAACTTCCCTAGGAGTTGTTTATAAGGACCAATTTGGGTTATATATTTTTTTTAGCAAATTAATTAAGATTAATGTACTATCCTCGCTATTAAAGAACTCTGCAGTGTCTTTTACTGTCAGATATTTATCATTTCTAATGTGTGAGCAATACTATTATAAATAGGTCTTTTTGAATACACTCTCAATACAATGAATAATCCTATACCTAGTTTTAAGTCTCCCCCTCTTAATGAAGTGTTTCTTGGTGTCCAGTATGAGCCAATGGAAGCGTTTGATATCACAACATATGGAATTTTGTGGGAAAACTTTAGAGATCGTTTTCCAAAAGTTGAGCATCATATGCCTCTGGAGCCTAGTTTTGAGAGAATTGGTGCGAGATTACAATCATCAAGTGATTTAAGTCGTTTCAAAATAGAGCAGTTTGCCTCATCGCCGATGCCTAGAGTATGGTTCATTAGTGATGATGGGCAGGAGTTAATCCAAGTACAGCCAGACCGATTCATTAGAAACTGGAGGCGACTTGATGATGCAAATGTATATCCGAGATATGAAGAGCATATGCGCTCGGAATTTTTAGAAAATTTAGAGTTGCTTGAACGCTTTTATCAGGAAAATAATATGGGCTTTCTTAAACCAAACCAATGTGAGGTAAGTTATATAAATCATATTGATGTGGACAAGCCTCATAGTATGCTAAGTGATGTTTTTTTGGGGTGGTCTAAAGAATATGATCTGTCAGAAATTGCAGATATCGAAGATGTGCAATTAAATATGAAGCATATTGTTAAAGATAGCAGTGGTGAATTTATTGGTCGCCTATACGTAAAAGTCCAACCGGCATTCAAAGTGATTGATGAAAGGCCAGTTTATCTCATCGAATTAACCATTAAAGGTAGACCATTAGGTGAAGGGTTGGATGGCATTATGAATTTTATGGATATGGGTAGGGAAAAAATAGTCCGTGCGTTCACTAAAATGACAACTAGTGAAATGCACGATATATGGGGCAGAGAGAGATAAGCATATGAATGCGAATAGAGAAACAGTGTTTACAATGGAAGGCTTTTTTGATCAAGACGCATTAAAGGTTAAGCAATATGTAAAGCCATCACTACTCAATGTAACTGCTTTGGCTGGAAAGAGAGTCCCGAAATGGCATATGGAAGTTGTGAATGATCTTTATAGCATCTTGGCACTTAATGATAATTGGGATTCTTATGGTGCGACTAGGTTTTCACCAGAAATTGCAAAAGCGGTAACTAGTCTTTTAATAGATATTATGCAGACTAATACACCGGCTCCTCAAGTTGTACCCTCGGCGAATGGAAGTATCCAATTGGAGTGGCACACTGCTGGCATTGATCTGGAAATAGAGGTGAAGTCATTATTTGCTTTTAATGTGTTTTTTAGTGATGAGCAAAATGAAGGTCTAGAATGGCAAGGTGAGATTAACTACAATTTAACAAACCTAGTTCATTATGTAAATTTGTTGACAGAAAGAAGTCAATAATTAACAGGCTCATAGGGATTCATTGTGCCTGCCAACGAACAGCAAAAACCAGCGAACCCAGACGACAAAACTATTGATGACGATACCCTATTGTTTCGTCGAGTTATGAATCAGCCTGACCCTCCTGTTAGTCAAATAGTTTGGGATGATAATAAAAATTGTTGGCGTCTGTCATCAATTGCATTTACTGATAACCGAGGCAGTCCAATGTCTATTGCCCTAGGCGACACCTTAAAGGAAAAAGGTTTGGAGCCAGAATCGGTTCTTGTTGGGCATGAAAATTTTTCTTTGGTTTCGTTTCCCGCTAAAGTCCCTCGTGACAAAGAATTAGGAGTAATTAGAAAGCCAATAGAAGAAGATCATGAACATGGGGTTGTCGCTGACCCTGCGCATGGAGAAGTAGTAGGGAAAAAAACCACTGGTGTTAAGAGATATTTAAAAGACAATGCCGAGTGGTATATAGAGCCAAGCTTGCCAAAACCATAAATATCATTTCGTCATATTTACTGATGCGATCAATTGCGTATTCCAATTAATTCCAATCAGAGTCAATGCCAGTAAGTTAAGGGAATTAAGTATCATAGTAGGGTGCGCCGTGCGCACCAAAATCCCAGCCAGTAGGAATTTTTACGGTGCGCACGGCGCACCCTACACTGGAAAGCATTCTTAACTTACTGGCATTGGGGGCAGAGTAAAAAGTAAAAGAATTGCTAGCTGTAAATGGAAGTAAATTTTTTATACATCTAATAACGGGTTTGTTATTAGATGTATAGCCTGTTTATTTTTTAGGAATATATAAATCCGTAATTGTGCCTTCAGCCATTTCAGCAGCAAAATTGAAGGTTTCGGACAGGGTTGGATGTGGATGCACAGTAAGTGCAATGTCTTCAATATCTGCACCCATTTCTAATGCTAATACTGCTTCTGCGATGAGCTCACCCGCATTGGTGCCGACCATGCCGGCGCCAATGATCTGCTGAGTGTTTTTATCAAACAATATTTTGGTGAGTCCTTCATTGCGTCCAATGCTTAATGAGCGACCGCTGGCTGCCCAGGGGAATACGCCTTTAGTGTATTCAACTCCATCCGCTTTTGCCTGTTCTTCGGTAGTGCCCATCCAGGCAATTTCAGGGTCGGTATAAGCAACGGAAGGAATGGTTTTAGCATCGAAATACGATTTCATGCCGCTTATAACTTCAGCGGCTGTTTTTGCTTCGTGCGTGGCTTTGTGTGCCAGCATTGGCTGACCGACAATATCGCCAATAGCAAAAATGTGGTTCACGTTAGTGCGTTGCTGCTTGTCCACGGCAATAAAACCACGTTCATCAACCGCAACACCGGCTTTATCGGCATCAATGAGTTTGCCGTTGGGGCTGCGGCCGACGGCAAGTAATACCCGGTCGAAGGTATCGTGCTCGGGTGCGCCTTTGCCTTCAAAGGAGACTTTTAAGCCTTTTTTCAATACTTCGATAGTGGTAACTTTGGCGTTTAACCAGATATTTTCGTAACGGCCTTTAACTCGTTTCATTAACGGTCGAACCAGGTCGGCATCGCAGCCTGGAATTAAACTGGGTGAGAGTTCAACTACGGAGACTTTGGAGCCGAGCGCATCATAGACAGTGGCCATTTCCAGACCGATGATGCCACCGCCGATGACCAGCAGGCGTTTTGGAATGTCGACCAGTTCCAGTGCGCCGGTCGAATCCATTAAACGTTGATCGTCATAGGGCAGACCGGGAATTTTAAGTACCGAAGAACCGGCAGCAATGATTGCATTATCAAACGAAATCGTCTGCTTTCCTTGTTTGCTGCTGACTTCAATGGTATTGGCTGAAGTGAATCTACCGTAACCGGTAACAACCTGTACCTTGCGTTGTTTGGCTAAACCAGCAAGTCCGCCGGTTAACTGTTTGATGACTTTGTTTTTGAAACCCGCCAGTTTTTTAATGTCGATTTTGGGTTTACCGAAATCAATACCGTGATTTGCCATCTCAGCCGCTTCATTAATAATTTCTGCGGTGTGCAATAACGCTTTTGAAGGAATGCAGCCAACGTTTAAGCATACGCCACCAATGTTATCGTATTTTTCGACAAGAATAACTTTTTTTCGGCTGCGCGAAAAGCAGCGGTGTAACCGCCGGGGCCGGAACCAAGAACAAGCACTTCTGCATGTTGGTCGCTATCACCTGCCGGAGCGGCTTGTGCAGTTAGCGCTGTTGCTACGGTTGCTTCTACTTCTACAGGTGCTTCTTTATTCTCTGTACTTTCACTGCTTGACTCGCTATCAGGCTTGATATCAGAAGCGCTACTATCGGCAGTCACTTCCAGTTTTAAAATCAGATCACCCTGAGTCACTTTGTCATTAACGTTTACTAAAACTTCTTTGACGGTGCCGGCAGAAGGTGAAGGTATTTCAATGGTGGCTTTATCTGATTCCAGCGTGATCAGTGCGTCTTCTTCGGCGATAACATCACCGACACTAATCAGTACTTCGATGATGTCAACATCAGTAAAGTCGCCAATATCCGGAACTTCTACATTTACTATTTTACTCATAAATTTGCTCGAAATAAAAACATTGAAAAGCGATTCACCACAGAGGTCGCTCTTATGTATCCGTACACCTGCGACATTAGTGCATCCATGCACGTCACACAGAGGTCACAGAGAAAATAAGCTGAAGTAAAAACAAAAATAACTCTGTGCACTCAGTGTCTCTGTAGTGAAAGCATTTGATTTTAGATTTTTATAGTAACAACCTTCTTGTATCAGACAGTACCTTGCTTAAGTACGAGGTGAAACGTGCCCCGTCAGCGCCATCAATAACACGATGATCGTAAGATAATGATAGCGGTAACTGCAAACGGGGTACAAATTCACCGTCCTGATAAACCGGTTTTATGGCTGAGCGTGATACCCCGAGAATAGCGACTTCGGGTGCATTAACAATGGGCGTGAATGCGGTGCCACCGATGCCGCCAAGGCTGGAAATAGTAATACAGCCGCCTTGCATATCGCCAGGGGAGAGTTTTTTATCACGTGCGCGTTTGCTGGTTTCGGTTAGCTCTACGGCCAGTTCGGTTAATGTTTTTCGGTCGCAGTCACGAATCACTGGCACCACAAGACCGTCCGGAGTGTCCATGGCAACACCAATATTAATGTACTGTTTCAGCACAAGGTTCTCACCGCTGTGATCGAGTGATGAATTAAAGCGTGGAAATTCTTTCAAGGCAGAAACCAGTGCTTTCATCAGGAAAACCAGTACCGTAACACGAATCCCCTGTTTCTGGTTTTCTTCGTTTAACTGTTTGCGGAACTCCTCCAGTTCGGTGATATCGGCTTCATCAAACTGCGTCACATGGGGCACGGTGACCCAGTTGCGGTGCAGGAATTTGCCGGTGAGTTTATTGATTCGAGTGAGTTGCTGAATTTCAATTTTACCAAACTGGCTGAAATCAATCTCGGGCATGGCTTCCACGCCCAGACCGCCGCCTTGAGAACCCTGTGTTAGTGCCTGTTTTACCCAGGTTTTTACGTCTTCTTTCAGGATGCGGTTTTTAGCACCGGTGCCGGTCATTTGCGACAGGTCGGCAGCTAATTCACGAGCAAATTTTCTTACTGAGGGGCTGGCGTGTGCTTTGCTAAAACCTTCTTCGTTGATGTGTATTGATGCCGTTGGTGAGGGCCTGGGTGAAGGCCTGGGCGAAGCGGCTTTTGCAGCAGACGGTGGTGTGGCAGGAGCCGCAGAGGTCGCGTTTTCTGGTGGCGTAGCAGACGGTGCTTTATTCGCCACTTCTGTTGCTTTAGCTGTTTCAGTCGGGGTTTCTTCGGCAACATCTGCAGAAGCCTCTATGGTTATAAGCAAGTTGCCTTGAGAGACTTTGTCCCCCATATTAACCTTGATTTCTTTCACTGTTCCCGCAAAAGGCGAGGGAATTTCCATTGCGGCTTTATCCGACTCCAGAGAAACGACAGGGTCTTCAATATTAATTGAGTCACCTGCAGCGACCAGGATTTCAATGACTTCGACGCCATCGAAATCACCAATATCAGGAACAAGAATGTCTTTAATTTCGGCCATTTTTACTTTCCAGTTTAGCT
>RCNG010001352.1_pt1 | contig 12121 bp, 1 predicted proteins | sample 2041371 | NCBI WGS metagenome assembly RCNG01 (sample SAMN09708227, study PRJNA481090) | Marine sediment metagenome, whole genome shotgun sequencing project. | biome: marine sediment; feature: ocean; material: sediment; isolation source: Sewage treatment plant 1 marine sediment (STP1) ... | reverse complement strand
AAAACAAACGGCCAGACACCTAATCGCTAAGTGTGTGATTTTACTCGTAAGTTGACCGCGTAGAAGACCATAAGATGGCCAGACCTTAGTGTCTTAGGTGGACGAATTAATGGGAGGGACACGGTATTTTTGTTCATTACTCGGCAGATATACCTACTTGCAAACCACGTACCTACCTCCATACACACACAACGTAGTTAATTAGCAATCTTGGTCGCTCGAACTTGTCCAAATCGGGTGCTAATAACGCTGTGGACGACCGAATGGCGACCGAAAAGGGGCGTCGCCATGACTAGGAAAAACGCGTTAATCGCACTGTCCTTGGTTTTTTCATTCGGATCACATGTCTTCGCGCAGTCTGACGAAGATGTAGCTACCTTCTACGTTGGCAGTGACAACAATGAGACGATAGTGGGTCTCGGCGAAGTTGACGTGATCGCCTTGATCGATGTGTTCGGGGTTCAGTATCCGATATTCGGCAGCGGTGAATTCGATGGCACACTATTTGCTGGCGCAACGGCAAACGGCATCCTCGCCCTTTCTGGCGAGGACATTGTCATCATCGCCAACCCACTCACAGCGACTGCTGATGCCAGCGCAACAGGCGTCGAGTTCGCCGGGTCTTTAACCGGGAATGCCAGCGCCGACGTGACAGTCACCGCCTCGGCAACGACTGTTGCTGTAGACGGCGGGAACGACGATGACAATATCGTCGCTGGAAATGTGATTACCACCGATACGGCGGCGACGGCAAATTCGGCCAGCGTTGCATTGACGCTGGACTCCGGCCTGACGAACGGGGCTGATGCGGGCGACGCGCTCGTCAATGCCGGTGCGCGGGCCGAAGCAGATTCAACGATTGTTACCGCGGGCGCTGGAGATGACCAGGTCACCAACAACGGTGAGCTCGTTGGAGACGCCAGCGCGACAGCCACAACAGTTGCGGTCGGTCTTGCCGTGGACATTGGCGTTGACGGCAGCGCTGATGTAGACACAGGCAGCGCCTTGTCGAACAGTTCGACGACAGCCGTATCTGGAATTACAGGTATCGACGGCGGCGCCGGCGGCGACACAATTAATAATAACGATCTCATCGACTTGTCGGCAACAACCAGTGCGACGGGCGTGAGCGTCGGCTTGAGCATCGCCGGTTCGGTGCATGGCGACGCGGCATCGGGCGGAGCGCTGAGTCATTCTGAGACCCGTGCGGATTCCGACGCAACAGGCATTACCGGCGGAAGCGGCGACGACACAATTCTGGATACTGCAGCAATCGACGTCCTGGCCGATTCGACGGCAACGGCCGTTGGCGCCAACTACTCCCTCGCAGTTAGCTCGACGGGCGATGTTAGCGGCGGCGGTGGCATCAGCGATGCGTCGACGCAATCGAGCAGTAGTGCTACGGCCATCGACGGCGGAGATGGCAGCGACATTATTACAGCGATCCAGAGTGGTGATACCGGTGTTGCGACGGACTCCGTAGCCCGGGCCACCGGTATTGCAGCAACGTTCGCTGCTGCGGGAAGCGTAACGGGCGATGCAGTCGGTGGTGAAGCGCTCAGCGAGACAAGTGTGGATGCCGACGCTGCGGCAACGAGCATCAGCGGCGGCACGGGCACCGATAAGATCATCAGCATCATTGATATCGATACAGGTGCACAAGCCACTGCGACGGGCGTCAGCCTCGGTTATTCGGCAGGTGTTGGAAAAGAAGGCAGCATAACGGCCGGTGCGGCCGCGAGCGACGCATCGACACTGGCCACATCGACGGCGACCGGCATCGACGGTGGCGATGATGACGACATCATCGGTGGCGATAGCGGCACTGGCGGCACGATCACGACCGAAGCCAATTCAACCGCAACCGGCGTGTCAACCTCCTTCAGTGTGGCCGGCAGCCTGGAAGGCAGCGCCCAAGCCGGTGACGCGCTGAGCAAAGCACGGACCGATGCAGACGCGCAGGCGACTGCTATTTCCGGCGGCCTCGGCGTTGACGAAATCACGAATGCATCGGTGATCGAAACCAATGCCTACGCGACCTCAACCGCGGTAAGCGCAGCCTTTTCCGTTGGTGTCACGAAGGAAGGCGAGGTAATCACCGTCACCAACGAAGATGCCGAAGCCAGCGGCAGCGCCATGAGTGACGCATCGAGCCTTGCCAAGGCGCGTGCAACCGGCCTCGACGGTGGTGATGGTGACGATACGATCACGCACCGCGCCGCTACCGGGAGCAATATTGACTCGTACGCCGAATCGACTGCGACGGGCGTTGCGGCGTCGTTCAACATAGGCGGAGCTGCCAAAGGCGATTCCGCGTCCGGCGACGCGCTGAGTACCGCCCGCACCGACGCAGATGCCACTGCAACAGGTATAACCGGTGGTGCAGGCATCGATACCATCACGAGCGATTCGGGAATTAAAGCCGAATCATCGGCGACGGCGACAGCCGTGAGTGCCGGATTCTCCGTTGCGGCCAGCAAGAAGGGTGAGGTGTCTGCAGGTAGCGCACTCAGCGATGCATCCAGCCTGGCCCTGACGAACAGCACGGGCATCGATGGCGGTGACGGTGATGACACGATCACAACTCGGACAGGGCATGATTTCGCGATTGAAACCGTCGCAGATTCAACGGCAACCGGAGTTGCCGCGACGGTTACGATTGCGGGCACGGCGGACGGCAGTACAACGTCAGGAGATGCGCTGAGCGAAGCACGCACGGACGCTGACGCCTCGGCCACCAGCATTAGCGGTGGTTCCGGTGTGGACACGATTATCAGCGATGCGCGAATCGACGCCGCAGCAACCTCAACGGCGACAGCAGTCGCTGCCGATTTCTCTGTAAGCATCACAGCCGACGGTGACGCGACCGCTGGTGCGGCAATCAGCGATGCATCGAGCCTCGCGCGATCAGCTGCAACGGGAATTGACGGCGGCGAAGGTGACGACACGATTGGCAGCGAAGAAGAAGGAATCTCCGGCAGTATTACGACTCTGGCAGACGCGACTGCCACGGGTGTCTCAGCGTCATTCAGCATAGCGGGCACGGCGAAGGGCGATGCCTCTGCCGGTGACGCGCTTAGCGAGGCACGGACCGACGCCGACGCCGTAGCAACCGGAATCTCCGGTGGAACCGGTAGCGACGATATAAGGGTTGTCGCAGGCATCGACTCTGATGCCCTTGCCACGGCAACTACCATAAGTGCAGGAATCTCGGTCGAAATCACGAAGTCCGGCGATTCCGAAGGCGATGTTTCGGGTGCCGCATCTCTGAGTGACGCCTCGAGCCTCGCAAGCGCACGCGCAGTTGCTATCGACGGTGGCAGTGGCGCGGACGAAATCAGCAGCAGTACCGAAGGTGAGGAAAATCTCGACGTCAACGCCGTTGCAGATGCTCTCGGTGTAGCCGCATCCATTACGGTATCCGGCCAGCTGCAGGGCGACGTCGGTTCAGGCGGCGCCGTCAGCCAGGCCAGCACAACGGCAGAGGCATACGCGGTTGCCATCGACAGCGGTGATGATGACGACGAAATCACCAATGCCACGGATGTTCTGGCCAACAGCGATGCAACCGCGACCGGCGTAAGCGTCGGTGTTTATGTAGGCATTACCGGTGACGGGGACATCACGAACGAAAATGCCAAGGCTGATGGCATGGCCGTCAGTGACGCTTCCAGCAATGCTTCCGCCAACTCGACGGCGATTGACGGCGGGGATGGCGATGACGACATCACGAATTCCGGCGATCTTGACCTGTTCGCAAATTCCGATGCAGTGGGTGTAGCCGTATCGATAAGCGTTGCCGGCAGTGCCAGTGGCGACGTCGAGGGCGGCGCCGTCAGCGACGCGAGCGTCGTTGCAGAAAGCACGGCCATTGGAATCGACGGCGGTTCCGGTATCGACACTATATTCAACGAAGGCGAAATTCGCCTCATGGACACTAAAGACGGTGTCTCCGATAGCGAAGCCGATGCGTCGGCAACGGCCGTAGCTGTATCGCTGAACGTATCCGGGAGTCTGGAGGGCGATGTCAGCGGAAGCGCGCTCAGCGACACGAGCAGCACGGCGATTGCAGCCGGTACAGGTATCGCAGGTAATACCGGTGTAGACAGCATCGACAACGTGGGCACAATTGTTGCCGACGTCGGCGCAGACTCGACAGCTGTGGCCGTGGCGGTCGACCTGAATGTCACGCTCGATGGTGACGCAGCGGGTGCGGCGCTCAGCGACAGCAGTACCAACTCACAGGCGCTCGCTACCGGTATCGATGGTGGCGAAGACGGCGACGACATCGACAACCTAGCAAACCTCGACATCCATTCAAAAGCCTCGTCCACCTCGGTTAGCGTCAGCGTTGGAATCACAGGATCGATGCAAGGGACTGCGAGCGGCGAAGCGATCGCCAAAACGTCAGCCACGTCGGTTGCAGAGAGTATCGGTATCGCCGGCGGCGGCGGCGATGATGGAGTCGATACGACGGGCACGACGTTCGGCGACGAGACAACCGATGCCACCGTCAATGCCAACGACTACTGGATCTACAGCAGTGCGGCGTCGGATGCATATGCAGAGTCGGTAACCGTTAGCGGCACCGGCGCCATAGGCGCCGCGACCGGCTCGACCGTCGCTGATGCCTCTGCGAACGGTACGGCGTATGCCGCCGGTATCGACGGCGGGTTTGGTGCGGATACGATACTCAATGCCAGCCAGATCGACGCCATCACCAATAGTAGCGCCGAAGCCAACTCTACCTCCGTAAGTATTGGTGTTGCTGTCGGTGAGACTGACCTGGTCAGTGTGGCTGACTCCAGCGCGACCGCAGCGTCGACGGCGGTCGGTATCGCCGGCGGAAATGGTGGTGATACGATCGACAACTCGGCTGACATATTTGCCGGTCGGTCTTCCGAATTCACGATGGCCGAAGCGAGGGCCGGTAGCACTAACGTCAGCGTTACGGCAGCAATTGGCGAGGCATCGGGCGAGGCAAGTGCGAATGCTGCGGCTGTCGCAGAAGCCACAGCGGAAGGAATCAGCGGTGGCGACGGCGACGATACGATCACCAACGAGGGCAGCATCGTTGCCGGTACGAAGGCGAATCGCGGTGATGATGTCGATGCACAGGCGATAGCGCATGCCAGTTCCCAGACTGTCAACGTCGGCCTGACCGTCGGCAAGGCATTCAGTAACGCCTCGTCCGAATCGTCGGCAACCGCTGTATCCGACATCTCCGGATTGGCGGGGGGCGGCGGCGTCGACACCATAGAGAATTTTGGAACGATAGACGCGCTTTCAAGCGCACTGGCGAAGAGTGAAAGCACGACGACGGACGTCAGCATCGGGCTGGGCGCGTCGGAGCGCGGGGCCAACGCCGAAGCAGCATCAACGGCAACTGCGATCAGTACGGGAATCGATGGCGGACTTGACGGCGACACGATTACGACCAGTGGCGAAGTCTACGTCGTCGCGCAGTCCGAAGCCTTTGCGGACGGCTCCGCCCTGAACCTGAGCATTCTCTCGATCGGCTCGTCCGAACAATCGGCGGTCGCCAGCAGCTCGTCCACGGCCGCTGCAATCGCCCGCGGCGTCTATGGTGATGCAGGTAATGACACGATAACGGCCACTGGAACGATCACGGTCCGATCGGACAGCGATGTCGATAGCAAGAGTCGAGCCTCGAGCGTTGCGGGCTTGTCCATCGGTGAGACGAACCAATACGCGCAATCGACCGCAGAGACCAAATCCAGTTCACTCGCGATCGGTATTGACGGCGGCACCGGAGACGATGACGTCACCCAGAACGCGGTCATCGATGTCGATGCTGTCGCACATGCGGTATCGACCGGTACTTCTGCAACAAACAGTGGATTCAACCTGGCAGGTGTAAGCAGTGGCGAATCGATGTCGGATGCGCGCGCAACGGTCAACGCAACTGCAGTCGGCGTACGGGGCGGCGAGCAAATACTTGCTGAGGGTGAAACCGACGACGATAAAGTCACGAGTACCGAGGCTATAGATGTTTCTGCTGCCGCGACAGGCGAAAGCGTCTCGTCAGCAACTACTGACGTAATGGCTCTGTTTGGCAGTGCGGACGGTAGCGCCGTTTCCGACGCATCTGCCGTGGTTATCGCCAAAGGCGTTGGCATCGAAGGTGGTGCAGGCGCAGACGACATCACGACCAGCACGGTCATCGACGATGAACAAAACGAAAACAGTGGCGATATTTCGGTTGCGGCCACTGCTTCGGCTGAGGTTACTTCGACATCGACCGTCGACGGTGACGTGACGTTTGGCGACGCCTCGTCAAGAAGCGCCTCCGACGCCTCAGTCGACATGCTGTCCGAGGCTGTTGGTGTCGACGCCGGTTCGGGCGCCGACATCGTCATGATCGACAGCCTGATCGACGTCCAGGCAACCTCCGATGGTAAGGTCACGTCGAAGTCCACTGCGAACGCTGACACGACGTTTGGAGATGCGTCCAGCGGCGCCATGTCTGACGCGTCCGCGGTTCGACAAGCAAGAGCTGCGGGAATCATTGGCGGCGAAGGCGGAGACACGATCGACACAAGCTCAGATGCCGAAATCTCTGTGACGGCGGTCTCCAGCGGCACAATCGAATCAACCTCCAAGGCGAACGCGGACACAACATTTGGCGACGCCTCGAGCAGCACGATATCTGCCGCATCGTCGCAAGGAATCGCGAAAACGACAGGCATCACGGGCGGTGACGGTGATGACGAGATCACCAACCTGGGTCGCATCGCGGCCAATTCCGACTTGTCACTTACCGTTGACCTGGCATCAGTATCTATATCGGACACGACGTTTGGTGACGCGTTTGCTGGCGCCGCCTCGGACTCATCGATCACCGGGCGCGCCGTGGCTACAGGTATCACAGGAGACGGCAGTACGAACACGATAAGCACACAGGGCACCCTGAGCGTCAACGCCAAGTCCAACACAACCGTGAACCAGATGACCGTAGCGCTGGCCGACTCGACATTTGGTGACGCTAATACGGTCGCGACGTCCAGCAACTCGGCAAGAAGCGAGGTCGTCGCAAACGGCATCGAAGGAGGTGTTGGCAACGACACCATCACAACGGCTGGTCAGGTAGCAGTTGCAGGCGAATCCACCATTAAAGTAGCCGCGCTGACCGTGAGCAGCAGCGGACCTGCGAGTTCCGATGCGAGTTCGCTGGCTACCGCGGACGTCAGCGGCGTGACCAGCGGTGATGGCGTCGACACGATCACGAGCAATGCCGACTTCCTCGTCGCCGCGGCGCCGAAAGTCGCTGTATCAAAGCGGACATTCGGAAAAGGTGGCCATGTAGACGGGAACGTCGGTATTACGTTAAAAGCAGAAGCCATTGGCATCGATGCCGGCGCGGGCGGTGATACCGTCACTAACGACGGAAGCCTGCTCGTAGTCGTCGGCCGTCAGGCGGACTCGATGGCTGCGATTGTCAGCCTTGAAGACACCGACGTACTGGTCGATGCGAATCGCGAAGATCAGCCCGAAGAAGAACTTGTCGGCAAGTGGCTGCGAATTAACCTTGGAAACGGCGAAGTCATGTTTACGATCATCGAGGACTTCGACCCACTGACCGGCACTATTACCACACGCGACCCGCTGCCGACGGAGCTCGTCGGAAATGTAAACTACACGTTGTTTGATGTTAACGACGGTAGCGCGGATATCGCGGCAAGCACCGTTGACATTGGCGGTCTTGCCAGTGTCAATGCCGCCACGGAAGGTAACGTTGTTGCGACCGGTATTACAGGTGGCGCCGGCGACGACACGATAACGAATAACGGCGATGTCGCTGTGCGAGCCAGCAATCGAACAGTTGCTGGCAGCAGGACAGTAGCCGGTAACATCACCGCAGATTTGAGTACCCGCAGTAACGTCCAGGCGATCGGTATTGATGGTGATGCCTTTGGTGCTGATATCGAAGGTGGCGCGGACACGCTGATCAACGCTGGCAGCATCTGGGTCGACGCTGTATCAAGTACCGACTTCAGTAGTTCCGAGCTTTCGTTCGCAGGGCAGGACTTGACCGCAGCCGGCGAGGCTCATGCCTCCGCGACAGGCATTCGCGGCGGCGCGATGGGCGACAACGTCGATAGCCAGACCAGTTTGTTCGTGACGTCTCTGGCCACAATCCTCGCTGAGGACCGTGCAGAATCCTACATTGGCAACATCCAGCAACAGCTGGAATTCAGCGCCCGCAGCCATGCCACCGGAGTATCGGCGGGCGAAGGCGACGATACGATTTCAACGGCAGGTATTGTCGAGGTTGCCGGGACAACACAGGCGTCCGTGATTGGATATTCAAGCAGCGCCAACCATTGGTTCCCTTGGTGGGGAGTCTTCGAACTGCGCAGCTCCAACATTGTCGACGTAAGGCTCAGTAGCGCTACACACGGGCTGCAACTTGGCGATGGCGCTGGCGGCGACTCCGCAATCAACGACGGCCTTCTGCGCGTACAGGCATTTGCAGTGCCTATTGACGGGTACGTCGCACATGCTGAATCCGATCGAAGACTGAACGAGACCGGCGCCAGCGCGACGGCGATAACCACGGCCACAGCGAGCGGCATCACCGGCGAAAGTGGCGCGACGGAAGTGACCAATAGCGGCACAATGGATATCGCTGCGCACTCTGTCTCGACGACGTTTGCGCAGGCCGTCGAAGTACTGGTTGCTGACGATCAGTCAGCGGTCTCTGACATCTCAATAACAGATGAATACGTGTTCGAGGATACGGCTCTGATCGACTCGACTATCGATTTCGCTGGTAAGGAGGTTCGCTTCCTCGACAGTGACATCGAGTTCGAACGGCGCGACGCGACCATCACAGCACTCAGCGGTACTGACAGACAGTTCACCGATGCAAACGCAAGCGGGCTTAACGATGCGACGGTGGTCGGAACGAGGATTCGGTTCCGGAGGGCAAGCGGAAGCGATCCCGATTACATCGGACTGGTGACTGCATACGATTCTTCGACTGGAACATTCACTCTCGCAGAGCCGCTACCCACGGTGGAAGTCGACGACGGCTACACCCTGTCCGTGCGAACAGCAACCGTTACCGGTTTTAATGCGTCAACTGGCACGTTCACGATCGACGAGGTCGTTCCGGACGGCGCCAGGAACGAGGCCTATACGCTCTCCGTCGTTAGTGCCGACAGTACTTTGGGCCAGGCCTCTTACACGTTCACCGATGCCTCACGGCAGAACGAAGCACCGGACACACTCGTCGATAGCTGGCTGACCATTCCGATTCCGAACCAACCGGACTTCGTCGGTTTGGTAGAGGATTTCGATACGGATACAGGCCAGTTTACGCTCACCTGTGTCGAAGGCTGCGATCAAGACTTCCGTGTTTTTGCCGGTGATATCTACGAACTCTCCACAACACGCGATGGAAAATCAGGCTCGACAGCAATTGCCAGAGCCTACGGCATCGATATTCAGGGTGGCGCCGCAACTATCATCAACACCGGCAGCATTGACGTAAATGCGATGGCGGATGCCTCCACGCAGGTCAACGCAAGGTACGGCGGCGATACGGCCAGCGCCGACGCAGTCGCCGAAGCGATAGGCATTCGTACAGGTGATGACGACGATCACATCACCAATACGGAGACGGGTTCAATCAACGTCACCGCCACCGCACTGGCAAGCTCCAATACCAGCGAACAAACGGCAGAGACCATTGCTATCGCAATCGTAACGGGTGCGGGAGACGATACCGTTGAAAACCTGGGCAGTATTTCCGCTGTCGTGACCGATGGCGGGATAACAACGGAGGCCACGGCAATCGACCTCGGTGACGGCAACGACCAGCTGTTCCTGGGCGCTGATTCAACGATCGTCGGAGGCGTCGCGCTCGGTCTGGGTGACGACGAATTGATATTGACGGGCAATCCCTTCATCACGAACATCGATGGAAACCCGCTCGATCCATTTGGCGGAGATGGCATCGACACCCTGTCACTCATTGACGGCGGCTCCTTTGCCAGCGTTCCGCTCGAGTTCGAGCGGGCAATCAAGACCGGTACTGGCAGTTTCGCATTGACGACGTTACCAACGATGCGATACGTGCGCGTCGAAGATGGCGAACTCGTGATTGCAGGTGACTATGCTTTCGCAGCAGACGGTCTCTATGAAACTGTCTTTTACAGTGACGGACACAACGGTCAACTCCTTGTCGGCGGCTCGGCAGATCTCGCCGGCTCGATCGACGTAGAGCGTAGCGGCGACGACTACATCGCCGACGGCACACGCTACGGACTGATCAATGCGACTGGCTTGGTTGACGGCGCGTTCACAGACGTCATCCTTCCCGAGGCAATGCCGTTGCTGAACTTCGAACTGGATCAGGGACCGTCCAGCCTCGATCTCGTTGCCAACGTAATGCCGTTCGAGAGCGTCGCAGAAAACGATCTGCAGAAGATGATCGCGAACAACCTCGACACGATCGCAGGCAGCGCAAGCGGCACGTTCTCGAAGACGATTGGCGATCTGCAGTTGTTGCCGATTGGGTTCGGCCGTGCCATCGAAAGTTTCAGCCCTGATATTCACCAGGTCGCTAACGAAGGCGCGACTAGTGTGATGCAACAAGGCACGACGATCCTGCAGAGCCATTTGCGGACCAGCCGTGCTCGCTATCGGGACGTTGGCAGTTCGCCAGAGCCGATCGGTCAGCTGGCGATGTTCTACAACAGCGCCGGTTACGGCGGCGTCAGCATGACGCGTGCTGCATCACAGGCGGCCGTTGCCGGCACCGGAGGGCGGCAGACAAGGTCGCAGAGCTGGATGCTCGGCATGGTGTCACGTGGCGATTACGACGCCGTTTCAGGCTACACCGCTTTCGAGCAGGATACGGAGGCATTCGCAGCTGGATACGACCTCAACGTCAATGATCACATGGTTCTCGGACTGAGCATCGGCTCGGCTGATACGACGCTCGAAATGCTCGATGCATACGGCGAAGGCTCCGTGGATGGCTGGTCCGCCAGTGCTTATGGCACGTGGTTCACGTCAGACCGCTACCTCGAGTGGGGACTCGGCTACAGCGAACACGACATCGAGACATCGCGGCTGCTCGCAATCGGGACGGATACGCGGCAGGCAACCAGCACGCACGACGGTGATGCCTGGAATCTGTTCCTGGGCGGCGGCAGGACCTACTGGGTCAATCGTTGGCTGCTCGAACCATTTGCGACAGTGCGTTACTTCAGGTTCGGCGAAGATGCGTTCGAGGAAGTCGGAGCAATGGACCTTGGCCAGAGCATCGCATCACGAAATTCGTCCGCCCTGTTTGGCGACCTCGGAATCAACGTTGGCCAGCGTAAAGAGCTGCAAAGAGGCGGTACGATATTCGACTGGAACCTGATGTTCGGCGTCAACCACGACTTCGATATTGACGATCGACGTATCGACTACGCCTACGCAGGCCAGCCAGGCGACGTACTGAGCCTGAATGGACGCGATGGCGCTGAGACGAGCGCGTTGCTTGGCGGCACGCTCGCATGGTACGGCGAACGACTCGGAATGAACCTGGAATACAGAGGGCGGTTCAACAGCGATTACAATGAGCAATCGATCGCAGCCCTCTTTCTGCTTGAGTTCTGATCCGAAGTTCTGGAGACACTGTTTACTTCTGCACCTTGAATTCAGGCAATAAAGCAGAACCATAAGCGGCCAGCTCGACGAACTCGCGGGACGGGGGTCCGAGCTGGCCAATGCGTCCGTCAGCGCCGTTAACGTCGGTGAATGGTCCGTCGGGTATTGACAAATTAACTTCTCGGCCCGAGAAAATCCAAACGGGCATCGCATATCACGCTGCAATACAATTCCAAGACGCAAAAGCACGCGATCGGAAAACTCGATAGTTCTTGGCCGAAACAAGATGACGGCCAAGATTGAACAAATTATAAACAGCCGCGTGTACAGTCAGGAAACGCTGGGCATGTTTCGTTGATTTGAATCGGCGCATGACCCGTTCTCGAACTCGTGTTGGCTGATGAGAAAGCTCTGCCTTGTTATTGGCATATTGCGACGTATCATGAATCGTATCTGGGATGAGTTCTCGGTGCGCGACACCGTAGCTTCTCAA
>RCNG010001761.1_pt1 | contig 12124 bp, 9 predicted proteins | sample 2041371 | NCBI WGS metagenome assembly RCNG01 (sample SAMN09708227, study PRJNA481090) | Marine sediment metagenome, whole genome shotgun sequencing project. | biome: marine sediment; feature: ocean; material: sediment; isolation source: Sewage treatment plant 1 marine sediment (STP1) ... | reverse complement strand
CTGAGCTACGAGGACTGTTTTACCGAAGATCCGGGATCCGACGAGGGCAAGGCGAAGATCGCCCAGCTCGAAGAGAGCGGCGTGCTGAATCGCTCGGCCCAGCACGTCGACATCGTCACCGATTTCCGCCCCGGCGGCTGCGGTCGCTCGGTCCACGTTGACAGCGTCGAACTGGCGCCGAGGAACGGAGTCTGGGAGGTGATTGGATGAGCGGTACGGCAGAGAATCTACGCTCTCCCGAAGAGATCACTCCGCCGGAGATATTCGACGAGTTGCGCAAGGGTGTCCTGGGCCAGAACACGGCTCTGCGCTTCGTTTCCGTTGCGATCTACAAGCACACCACCGGCAAGGTGCCCGGAAATATTCTCCTGATCGGAAACTCGGGAACCGGCAAGACGACGATCATGAACAACATCCAGCGGATGTATCACGATGTTGCCGAATACCGGCCGTTTCGTGCGATGACTATTATCAACGCCAACCTTCTGGTTGATGCCGAACGGCTCGAGTTTCAACCGGAGCGGTTGTTTACAGCGGTTGAACAGCGGGCGCGGGCTCTTATCGGGACCAAACCGACCGCCGATGCGCTCAAAGAAACAATGGAGCGGGCCACGATCTGTATCGATGAGGTCGACAAGATGTCGTCGATCGTCGCCGGGAAACCGAATCCGATCGGAGTTGTCCTCCAACAGGGACTCCTGACCCTGATGGAAGGGGAGGTCGTCATGTACAAGACCTTTGCTTCCGAGAACGGTGAAGAAGTGCCGGTGACATTGAACATCGATACCCGCCACATGATGTTTATCTGCGGCGGAGCCTTCGAAGGGCTCTATGATCAGGTCTACCTACGGGTGATCAACCCGTCGAGTGGTGAAAAGCTCAAATCCCAGGCAGTGCAGATGGCAGACGGCCAGGTTCGGATCGAGACCCGTTTCGCGCTCGGTGATTTCCTCAAGCCCGAAGACCTCTTCGAGTTCGGGATGGTGCCTCAGTTCATGGCCCGATTCGACAACGTGGTCCTTCTGAGGGATCTCGACGTAGCCGTACTCAAGGAGATCCTGGTTGCTTCCCTCGACTCCCCCTACATCCGTTCGAAGGCCTATTTCGAGGTCATGGAGATCGAGCTCGAGATTGAGGATGTTGCTGCAGCGATGATTGCGGAAGCTGCGGAGCTGAATATCCGCACCGGTGCGCGCGCCCTCCGTACCGTGTTCAGTAAGATCATCAACAGGCTCGAGTACGACCCATGGCAGCACGAAGGCCTCGAAGAGAAGAAGGGCGGAGGACATCGCCTGGTGGTGACCCAGGAGATGGCGAAGAGGATCAGCGGCAACGGGGGATAGCGAAGCAGTCCGTTCGGCCGGTTTCGGTCGCCCTCAACTGGCACGCGGGGTTGGCGGCAGGAGGCCGATCATCGCGGACTCTGGGTGACGAGTCACTCCTTTGTCGCCTGAATGTCCGTTACACTGAGGTGTGGCAAACGCCAATAGCCTTCGATTGGACCTCGACGTGGTCGAGGCCCTCGGACGACGACTGCAACCGGACGCGATGATTGTTCAGGAGGACCGCAACCTGGTCATGGCGGGTGGTGGGACGCTCGATTTGGATTCCGACAATGGAATTGATGCGGCCTACCTGGCGATCGCCGAGCATCGTCCTCTGCCACTTGGACGGTACGTCCTGCTTCGGAGTCGGCGTGACGAGGCCTACTGGACGTACCAGGCCGTAGTCCACGATCTCGAGACCAATCCGACCTGCCGTGCGGGCAATGTCCGCCGAAGCCTGACAGCCGTCCTCAAAGACGGCGTCAAACGGGGCATGACATCGGTGACGGTCGAACCCCTTGGCGTGTGGCGCAGCCGAGGACTGACCTTCGATGAGATGGTGGAGGCATTTGAGGCTTCGATCTTTGAGATCGGCGTCAACCTCGGGAGCCCACTTCGAGTGACGCTCCTGCTCGAAGATATGGACGCACTCGAGGAAGTCTCAAACCTTTTCAGGTCGCGGGTACTTCGCAAGGCGAGCCGCAGCTTTCGAACGGTGGGAGGTGATGCAGCCCTGGTCGAGGTGCGGCTACGGGGATTCCGCCTCCATTGCCGCTTCGTTCCGGGCTCACTCTCAGGCTATTCCATCACTTGCGTCAGCGGACCCACTAACCTTCCTTCCCCTCATTAAAACAAACAACTGATATGCTTGGCGCGGCTGGAGGAGGCGGGCGTCCGCTGAGACCTCGGTTTCAGAGGAAGGTCCGGACTCCATGACAGACGGCATGCCGGGTAACACCCGGCCGTGGCAACGCGAGGGAAAGTGCCGCAGAGAGTAGACCGCCCCCGATAGGCCCGGGGGTAAGGGTGAAAGGGTGCGGTAAGAGCGCACCGCCCCTCCGGAAACGGAGGGGGCACGGTAAACCCCATGCGGAGCAAGGCCGAATAGGGGGGCCGAGGGTTGCCTGTCCCCGTATCCCACCTTGGGTGGGTGAGGTCCCCGGGTTGGCTGCTCGAGCCGCGTGGTGACGCGCGGCCCAGATGAATGGACGCCGCCCTTCGGGGCACAGAATCCGGCCTACAGCCTCCTCCAGCCATTTTTGCTCCAAACGCCTGGTCGCGTGTTCCATCGCTATCGCAATCGCTTTCCGGATCGCGATCGAACCGCCGATTCGGTGCCATATTTCGATAGCGATAGCGATTCCGATAGCGATAGCGACCATCTCTCTACCTTCATATTCAGGGGTGATCGGGCGCACATTACGAGCCAAACTCAGCGCGATCCCGCTGATTCCGCGGTACTGTTGAATCTGTGAATAACGACTGGAAACCCCTCGAACACGGTGAACCGATCGGCGTTGTGGCGTTATCGGGACCGGTCGATGCGGACAAGCTCGACGCGGGGCTCCGGGTCCTTCGGAGTTGGGGGCATCCCGTGATCGAAGCCCCAAACCTTCACAGCGAGGAGGAATATCTCGCCGGCGGGGACGAGGATCGGTTGGCCGGCCTCGAAGATGTCGTCGCGAGCGGAGCCAGGGTCGTCGTGGCGGCACGGGGCGGCTATGGAGCGTCACGTCTGCTTGATCGAATCGACTGGCGTGATCTTTCAAAACGGGGCATTTGCATGGTTGGATTCTCCGATCTGACGGCCATCCTCAATCCCCTCGGTCGAGACGGCATGCTGCAGATTCACGGCCCGATGGTCGCCTCGGGACTCCATACCAGCCACAACGCGAGACGACTACACTCTGTACTGCTCGGCGAGCTCAGAGGCGAACCGCTGTTCCGAATTCCCGAGGCCTCAGTCGTTCGCTCCGGGGATGCGGAAGGGCGGGCATTGGGAGGGAATTTGACGGTGCTTTCGACTCTCATCGGAACCCCTTGGGAGCCGGAGTTCGCCGGCAGCATACTCTTTCTCGAAGAGGTGAATGAGCCCCTTTACCGGCTCGACCGTATGTTGACCCACCTCAGGGGCTCTGGTAGATTGCGAAACGTGAAAGCACTGATTGGCGGGAGCTTGCGCGGTTGCAGACCGGCCTCAAGACGATCCGATTTATGGCGGCGTCTGCTCCGCGAAGCGGTTCCACCGACTGCTCCGGTGGTGGTCGATCTTCCCTTTGGACACGGCGCGGCCAATCTCGCATTTCCGATCGGTGCGACGGTCGAGATCGACACCAACGCCCGACAGATCATTTGGAAGTAGAATGGCAAAGTTTAAGGTTAAATCCGCCAAGGGCACCCACGATTCACTGGAACCGATGCGCACCCAATTCGCGCAAGGCACCGTGATATTTGCCGAGGGCGACCTCGGGCTCACCATGTATGTCATCGAGAGCGGAACGGTGGAGATTCGCAAGAAGCTCGGTGGTGAGGATCGCGTTCTGGCGACCCTCGCCAAAGGGGATTTTTTCGGCGAGATGTGCATGCTCGAGGAGGAGTCGCCGAGATCTGCGGCAGCCCACGCGATTGAGGATGTGGCGGCGGTGATGATCGACCAATCTGCATTCACCTTCATCCTCAAGCACAACCCGGAGATTGCCATCCGAATGATGCGCAAGCTCGTGGTCCGCCTGCAACAGACGACCAAGTTGCTCGAGGATGCGGTCGGTCACAAGGTCGACATCGAGGAATCCGGGATTAAGGAAAAGGAAAGCGATGCCGCGCACGATCCCAACGCCCGGCTTGTAGAAATCAGTAGCGGTATCACGTTTCCGCTTGCGGACTCTCGGGATACCACGGTCGGTCGGATCGACCCCGTCACAGGTATTCTTCCCGACGTCGACCTGACCCCTGTCGACGGCAAACGTTCGATCTCGCGGCGGCATGCGCGCATGCGCCACGAGGATGACGGCAGCTACGGTGTCATCGAGGATGTCGGCACCATGAACGGTACCTTTGTCAACGGTGAGCGCCTGGTGGCTGGGAGACTGGTTCCAGTGGCGAACGGGGACACCGTGGTCTTCGGAACCATCCAGTGCCGCTTCGAAATCGACGAGGACTGACCGCGGGCGGAGTAGAGCTGCTTCCCGGCGACCCGCTGACGAAACTCAAAGGGATCGGCCCGAAGAGCGCAGAGGCGTTGGCCGCCGAGGGCTGCAACACAGTCCTCGATCTCCTGCTTCACCTGCCCCGTCGTTACGAGGACCGGTCCCGGGTAACGAGCCTCGATCAACGCCTCGAATCGGGCTCGTGGGTCCTACTGCGTGGGCGCATCAAGGGAGTGCGATTGCGCCGAATTCCACGGCGCAGGTTGTTGATTGTCGACGGTTTCGTTGATGATGGTCGCGGAAACCTCAAGGTCGTTTGGTTCAATCACCGGTGGATCCACGCGCGGCTCGCTGACGAACCAGAACTCTACTGCTACGGCCAGGTTCGCGAGGCACGGGGCGGCTCTCTCCAACTCGTCAATCCTGAGATCGAAGAAGTCAGTGACGAGGTGGAGCGGGTCGTGCCCGTTTACCGGCGCCTTGGACGTTTCGGAGGGCGGCGTTTGAGGCGGCTCGTCGAACAGTGTCTTCCGGTCGCAGACGACTGCACAGATCCTCTTACCGAAGCGATTCGGCGGAATTTCGAACTTCCGACCCTCAACGACGCCCTGCGTGAACTCCATGATCCGAGCTTGCCGGAGGATCCCGAGGGTCGAATATTGGCAATGGAAGAGCTCGACCACGGCACCAGCGCATACCATCTCCGGCTGGCCTTCGACGAGCTGTTTGCCTTCGCCTGCGCGATGAGTTCGCGGAGGGCTGCGCGCCAAACCTGCATAGCATCGAACGTGGATACCACCGTGGTTGATGCTCGGCGGATCCGAGAGCTCTTGCCCTTCACACTCACCTCGGCTCAGCAGAGGGTGTTCTCAGAGATCCAAGCTGATTTCAGTGGCGGGACCCCGATGGCGCGTCTGGTGCAAGGCGACGTCGGCTCCGGAAAGACGGTGGTCGCGGCATTGGCTATGCTGATGGCCCTGGACTCCAACCATCAGGTGGCGTTCATGGCGCCAACCGAGCTGCTCGCTGAACAGCATGCCCGCACCCTGAGCGGCTTTCTGGGCCCGGCCGGACACACTGTTCACCAGCTCGCGGCCTCGCTACCGGCGGCCGAACAGCGACGAGTGCGCAAAGGTCTCGCGGACGGATCTGTCCGATTGGTGGTGGGCACCCACGCCCTTTTCCAGGGATCCGTAACGTTCCAAGACCTGGGCTTGGTGGTCGTTGATGAGCAGCACCGGTTTGGTGTTACCCAGCGGCAGGCATTGGCCGAAAAGGGTCAGGCGCCCCACCTGCTGGTGATGACTGCCACGCCGATTCCGAGATCGCTGGCCCTGACGGTCTACGGAGATTTGGATTTGTCCGTAATTGACGAGCTGCCACCGGGTCGCAGACCCGTACGGACCCATCTTCGCTTCGAAGATTCCAGACCAGGGGTCATGGACTTCTTACGCGAAGAAGTTGCAGCCGGAGGCCGCGTTTTTGTGGTCTATCCGATCATTGAGGTCAGTGATGAGATAGAGGCCGCCGCGCTGATAGACCACGAAGAGTCGATCCGTGAGGCTTTGCCGGGAGTTGGGGTCGGGGTCCTCCACGGTCGACTCGACCGGGCGAGGCGCGAGGAGGCGATTTCCAGTTTTCGAGACGGATCTGTACAGGTTCTGCTCGCGACCACCGTCGTTGAGGTCGGCGTGGATGTACCGGAGGCCTCGTTGATCATCATAGAATCGGCGCAACGATTCGGTCTCTCGCAGCTTCACCAGCTTCGTGGCAGAGTTGGCCGGGGAAGACGCCAGGCATGGTGCGTTCTGATGGCGGCTGAGGGACTCGGCGAGGAGGCCCGTCGTCGGTTGGAAGTGGTGTGCAGTACCAACGATGGATTTGAAATTGCCGAAGCAGATCTCGAGTTCCGCGGTCCCGGTGAACTGACGGGAATCCGGCAGTGGGGTCCTGCGGGTTTTCGATTCGCCAATCTTTTTCGGGACCGTGAGCTGATCAACCTCACCAAAGATCTGGCTGCGGACTGCCATTCGGCCGGCAAGCTTGAAAATCTCATCGAGGCCCTCGGCATCTACCACTGCGTGGACATCGGTTGGGCGGGGGACTAAATAGGGAAAGGTATTATTTCCATCGATGGAACGGCAGATTAAACGTATCGTCGTGCTGGTGATCGGCTGGCTGTTGATCGGCTTTGGTGTGGTCGGGCTGTTTTTACCAATCCTCCAGGGGGTGCTCTTCATCATGCTCGGCCTCCTGGTGCTGTCGCGGGAATCTGAAACTGCACACAGATGGCTGCAACGTGGAAGGCAGAAATATCCACAGGTCGATGCGAAATTGAAGAAGTGGGGAAAGTCGTGGCGACAACGCTTCGGTCATCATTCGTCGGAAGAAACTTCGGATCCAGATTGATAGATAGTGTGAGCCTGATCGGAGGAGACACGGGTGACCGGCGGAGAATTAATCGAAGAAAAACGGGCGCGGGATTATTATCGACGACTCCGTGAACGACTGGACCAATGGCTGCAGTCGCGGGAAGGTCGAGCCTACCGGTTCGCCGATCATCTCCTGTTGCTGCCAGATTTCGTTCATCTGATCGTTCGGCTGGCACTCGACCGCCGGGTGCCGATGGAACTGCGAACCCAGACCGCCGCGGTCCTTGCCTATGTGATGCTGCCGTTGGATCTGGTCCCAGAAGGCCTCGTCGGACCCCTTGGATTCGGTGACGACCTCTTGTTGGTGGCGCTGATGGTGCGGCGATTATTGACATCGGTTCCGCCGGAAATCGTTTTTGCCCATTGGGCGGGCCCAGCCGGCCTCATGGACACCATCTGCACGATTCTCGATGCGGCCGAGGAAATGGTCGGCACGAAGGTGTGGAAGAGATTGCAACGAATAGTTGGTGGGAGGCAGAGTTGACGGAGAACGGACAGAGCGGATTCAATGCTGGGAGGCCGGAGTTGGTGGTCGATACCACGCAACTTATCGGTCTGGATACGAGCCCGAAAACGATGCTACCGATCCCGGGCAGCAGAATGTTCGAGATCAACGAGGCCCTCAAGGTCTATCTCGACCGCGAGCCCGGCGGTACGGTCTTTGACGCCAGTCAGGGCGACGGCGGCGCCAGCCTCCCGGGTGTATCCAGAGAGCTCCTCGATGCTGCTCACAAGATGCATATCGAGCATGGCACCGCCTATGACAAACCGTTCGGGACCCCCGCGTACCGGCGCTCGGTCGTGGAAGACTATTGGGGTCTCGATGCCGCGACCGGCTGGGGTCCGACGAATGTGATCGCCTGCCAGGGCGGTCGGGATGCGTTGGTCAAGTCATACGATGCTGCGCAGTTTCTCGGCCACGGGCGCCACGGGGACTTCGTTGTAGTTTCGAGGGTGCCGTGGATCTCATACAACTGGGGCCCGTATTCGGTCGGCGCGAATGTCATGCTCGCCCCCGGTCGCGAGGACCAGGCCTGGGCCCTGACTCCGGAGGCGATCAACGCCTGCGCCGAAACTGCGATGGCGCTCGGTGGGCGACGCATCGCCCTGCTCGTCATCACCAGCCCCGATAATCCAACCGGACGCAGCATGAGTCCCGAACGCCAGATAGAGCTTGCGAGGGCGGCCTTTGCTGCCGGTATTCCATATGTCTTCTTCGACTGGGTGTATCACCGCGTGACTGACGGCGAACCGCACGATCTCAACGCCTTTCTCGGCGCGCTCGAACCGTCTGAGCGTGAGCGCTGCATCTTCCTCGATGGAATCACCAAGTCGCTCGGTGCGAGCAATATCCGCAACGCCCATCTGGTGGCTTCCGAAGGGGTCATCAAATTCATCCAGAGCCGCGCTTCACACGCAGTGATTCCTTCGTTCTTCAGTCTGGCAGTGGCAATGGCCGCTTACCGCATGGGTTTCAACAAGGCGGCGGCGCCGATCATCGAGCCAACAAACGCCAGCCGGGCGGTTGTCGATACGTTTCTCAAGGGGCACGAGATCAATCACATCCTCGGCAAGGGCTATTACGCCTTCCTCGACATGACCCCGTGGATCGAAAAGGCGGGCTACGCGGACTCGGCTGAACTTGGTTCGACATTGGCGGAACGCCACGGAATCGCGGTGGTGCCGGGAGTCTACTTCTCTGAGTTCGGCAAGAACTGGATCCGGTTCTCCTACGCTCTCCCGCCGGAGGTCACCCGAGACGCACTCGATCGCTTGTGGCTCGCGTTGTCGTCATTGTGATCGCGACGATTGTGGGCGGTAGAGAATGAGCGGCACGAACTGGGGACGGTTTGCGGACAAGGTGCAGCTTGCTCTCGAAAACTCCCAGCAAGGGGATCCTCTGAGTGGCACCTCGGGCCTCGAACTCGAGTTCAACATCCTCGATCGGGAGCTGACACCGGCCGGGCAGGTCGGTTATGGGCCTGAGGCACGATCATTCGCCGACTACCTCAACGGCGAGGGGCTCCCGGAGTGGGTGCGCGACCAGTTCCAGCTCGAGGTCTTCCGATGGATGGCAGAGGTTACGACGAAGCCGTGCTTCTCGGCCCGCGCAACAGCCGCCCAGGCTCGACTGTTGGAGGGTGTGATGCTCGATACGCTGGCAGAAATCGGCCAGACATTCGGGGCATCCTTTCTCGCTCTGCACGGCAACATTCCGCGGCGAATCGAAGTTTCGGCCGAAGATATTCCCGGCGGTTGGAATCTGGCGCGCCAACGTTATCTGCGGCGTTGCGTCGAACTCTTCGGTGAGAGCCTGGCCACCGCAGGGATCCATACGAATCACAGCTTTCCCGAAGCGCTGTTGTCGTGGGACTTCTTCCACCTCCCGCTTGCCGAACGGCAGGGCCGTTCTCTTGTCGACTATCGAAACCAGGCGGTGATTCGCGCGACTCGTCTGCTTCGTCCCCTGTGCCCTGTTTTCATAGCCGTGAGCGCAGCATCCCCTTTTGCCTGGGAGGAGGTGGATGGCAGCCAGCAGGTGGTCCTCACCGGAGATGATGCTCGCCGCCTTCTTTCCTTCCCCAACCCGGAGACGCTGGACGTACCGGGCCTTTACTCGAGCCACAGCGACTACCTCGATATCTCATACGGTCTGGTTCGTTCTGGGACGCGCTTCGGGGCCAACAACTGGACGCCGGTTCGTGCGAGATCCGATGTCGATCCGGTGCGTCGGAACATTATGGCGACCAGCGAGCAGCTGCGAGAGCTTTACCATCGGGGGATTTACCCGACTGGCGAGCATGGCAGCCTCGAGGAAGCCGAGCGGGCTCTGGTGGTCGAAAATTTGTGTGCGCGGGTTGACCTGCCGATGGAGCGTGTCGAGGTTCGCACCGACGAGGGTGGCGACGACCTGGAGCTGTCTACCGCCAAGGTCCTTTTCAAAGAGCTACTGATGCTTCGTATCTATGCCGAGCCTGAGTATGGAGCAGCGTTCGCTTATGACGCCATGGATATCGTTCGTGCGCGCCGTAATGAGGAAGCGGTGGCTCGGCGGGGTCTGGAGGCGGAGCTGGAACACCCGATGAACGGGGGCACGATCACCGTTCGGCGATACCTGGGTCAGCTTCTGACCGAGATTCAACCGTTGGCGGAGCCGCTCGGTCTGAGCGACGAGCTGGAACCTCTGCGCGAGATGGCGGGGGGTGGAAAAAACCCAGCCGGCGGTATCAGAGCCTGGGTCCTCGATCGACTCGGCGGCGAAGAACTTCCGGCCCCGAGCGGCGGCATCATCGTGCCGTCACAACTGCTGGGCGAGTGGTTCGACGAGCGGAGAAAACGGGTGGCGAAGGAGGTGGAGGCCATCGCCGAGTCACCCGAATTCTTTGGTTCCGACTGGACCAAACTCGCACCCCTGGTGTTGGGACTCCAGGAGCTAGGAGATCAGCGCCCTTCAATGCCGGTTCGTATCGGGCTCGGCAAAGAATTAATCGTTGCCGAAGGAGTTGGCGAACGCACATCTGAGGTGCTCCAGTTGGCAGCCGATCTGGTGCGTATTCCGTCGGTCACCAACTGTGTCGACGAGCGGGTCGACCAGGTATTCTCGTGCGCCGGTTTCGTGGCCAGCAAGCTCTCGTGTGACGGCCTGGATGTCAGGGTCTTCGATCGCGGCCGGTATCCGGCGGTCCTGGCCTCCTTTCAGGGAAACGAGCCTCCGTCGATCACCCTTTGTGGGCATTTCGATGTGGTGCGTCCGGAGCCCGACGATAGCCAGTTCGAACCAAGGGTCCAGGGCGATTACCTGTGGGGGCGAGGCGCAGCCGATATGAAAACGGTGGTCGCCAGCTACATGGTTTGGATGCGCAACGTAGCTGCAGCCGGGCCGCCCTACCCGCCATTCAATCTGCTGCTTGTCGGAAATGAGGAAAACGGTGAGGGTGATCCGTTCGGAACCCCTCATGTCCTCAAGACCCTTGAGAAGGAGAATGGTTGGCAACCTGGACTGATGGTCGTTGGCGAGCGCACCGGTGAGGAAGGCGAGGAGATCTTCGGATCGATATGCACCGAAAGCCGCGGCGTCCTGCGGATGGAAATCACGGCCCGCGGCGCCTGTGGCCACACGGGAACCGGCGGCGGTCCCAGAGACCTCCTCGATAGCCTGATCGAGATGAAATCCGTACTGGGGTCTTCCTTCAACCGCCATCTCACGCTGGCCAGCATGGATGGCTGGGAAACGTCGGCGCGTTTTCCCTATCTCAACGTCGGCGAGGCTGGGGTCTACAACATCACGGCCGGCCACGGGGTGCTCGGGATCGAAGTCCGTCCCATCCCTGGCGACGACCTCGAGGCCCTGATGGCGGAGGTGGAGACCCTGTGCGGAGAGCTCGGGCTCGAGGCCTCGGTTGAGGTCATGGAGGCTGGGGTCAGCTGCCCTCCCGAGAATCCCCACCTTGCGAAACTCGTCGCCGCGGTCGAGGCGGTGTCCGATGGCGGAGCTGTCATCGGCAGAAAGAAACCGGGATCATCGGCCCGCTTTGCCCCTGGCGGGAACCAGGTCGTGTGGGGCCAGACTGGGATCGGACCTCACTCGCGCGAGGAACGGCACTACATTCCGTCGATCGAACCATATCTGAAGGTACTGGACGAGTTCGCGAAGCGAGTTCGAGAGGGTTAATCCTGCGTACACGGGCTCGGCGGATGCCGGATACCTGATGCCGGATACCAGATATGACCCGACACGATCTCACTTCCGGGAGAGTTGGGAGTCTGGCATCCGGTATCTGTGATCTGGTATCTGAAACCATTCGGGCACGTACGCGGACACGGACTCGGTTTAGGACGCGGGGAATTCAATTCCCGTCGAAATTCACCACCAAGACGCCAAGAACACCAAGGAATCACGAAGGTAGTTCTCTGAATCGATTGCTTGGTCATCGCGGCGCCACCTCGAGAATCAAAACGAAATGCTCGGCCTCAGGCACCACCGATCTCGAAAATACAATCGTCAATTGATTCGCCTTGGGAATCGGTTGTGAATCGGGAGATTCCAAAAGCCAGCCACCGATTTTGATTGCGGAGGCCTCCCCGTGAGACCCCGATTACCGGCGTGTTAGCGATCGCAGCGCGCTCGATTACAACCGAGACCGCTCGAGATCGATTACTCTGGGAATAGGAGACATGCGGCGGGAAACTATCACAATTCGTTGTCCTGTTATCACGCTCT
>RCNG010005202.1_pt1 | contig 12131 bp, 14 predicted proteins | sample 2041371 | NCBI WGS metagenome assembly RCNG01 (sample SAMN09708227, study PRJNA481090) | Marine sediment metagenome, whole genome shotgun sequencing project. | biome: marine sediment; feature: ocean; material: sediment; isolation source: Sewage treatment plant 1 marine sediment (STP1) ... | reverse complement strand
GTACGACTATGAAGACGCCGTGTACACGGGGTCTTACGACCTGTGGCTGAACTGTGGAGGGACCGACACGAGATACCTCGTTCTCGAGGCGTACCCGCAGGAGCAGGATTTCGTCGCGTACATCGAAATGCAGATCGTCACCGATGCCGACCTCGAGGCATTGGACAGGATTCTCGCTACGTTCGATGTCACGGCCTGATGAGCTGAGGCTGTTGAACCAGGGACGGCCCGATCGTTCTACGCTCGGGCCGTCGATCTGAGGAGCCCTCGGTGGACGGACCCAAGCTGATCGCAGGAGCGATCGTCGGAATCGTGCTTGCCGCGCTTGGTCTCGTCCTGTTTGCTCCGGACCAGTCGCCCGCAAGCGGCGCGTACGGCGATCCAGCGACGGAAGTCCCTGAACCGACGACGCAGACGACGGTCCCGTGGGTCGCAGCTGGGGAAGTGCAGTTCGAGTCGACGGTTCTCGTCCCAACTGAGGCCATCGCTGACGACGGTGTCGCCATTCTCCAATTTGACCTCGCAACGCTTGCCCCCAGCGCTGGGACAGCCTCGTTGTCTGATGATGATCCGGCGTTCGATGCGCTCCCTGAGCGCTGGGCACTGTCGACGGTGTCGGGCGGCGGCACCGTCGAGACGACCGATCCTGGAGCATCGTCCGTGCGCTTCAACGTTCGTACCGGTCTGCTGACCGAGCACATCGCAAGCATCAGGCTCATAGGCTGGCGAGTAGCCGTCCCAATCCACGAACGTGTCACCGTCGATGTTGTGACCGGCGAGTCTGCGGAGTTCTCGGTCGGAGCCCGTGTCACGGTGGCGACCATCTTGGAGCAGTCGAACTCCACGATCGTCCAACTCGACATCGAGCAGCCTCACGATCAATGGAACCGTATCGACATCGACGCCGCCGATACCGGTTGGAGGAAGGCGGGGCGTCTCGACGGCGGTCTCCAGTTCATCTGGGACGGATTGGATGCTCCGTCCGTCTTGGTACTCGAGCAGGCTTCGCCGACATGGGTGCCGGTCGAAGGTGACCTGACGGTCTTCAACGGAGCCGACCAATGAGTGGCCCGGACTTCGAGACCCTGCTCCAATCCCCCCTCGACGACGAATCAGAGCCGAGTGGATGGGGATCTGCGGTTCTGGGTCTCATCGCGGGCAGCGTCGGTGTCATCGGCCTGTCGCTCATCTTCGGCCTCTGGGCCACGCCCGACGACACTCCCACAGGAGCCTTCGGGGACACCGTTGCAGCAGCAACCGATCCGACACCAGAGCCGACAATCTCCTTCCCGGATGGATTCTCGGAGGTCAGTGGTTCGATCGCCATGAAGCCGGTTGCCACTGTCATGGGAGACACCGGGTTCATCGTGTCCTTTGCGACAGCCACAAGCCGTGAGACCGATCCGAAGACAACGCCGGTTCCACTCGGTGGCCGATGGCAGATCGAAAGTGTCGGCGGCACCGTCACCGGCGCCACCCGTCTCGTGTACGACTGGCTGCATACGGGCGTGATCGGCGTCGAATTCGCCGAGCCGCCGAGCGATGGTGACACTGTCCGCATGACAGAGCGATGGGATCCAGATGAACGAACAGGTTCGGTCGACGTCCCGTTCACCGGCACGCCTTTCATAACTACCGATGCCACCGACATCGACATCGACATCGGAGATGGCATCACGCTCCGGCTCACCGAGATCGAACTCGGCCGACACCTCGGCCGGATCGCCTGGACGCTGTCGGGTCCCGGCGAACCGAGAGGCGTCGCCGCGTTCGAAGTTGAGATCATCGACCAAGAAGGGGAAGCGGTGGGGACCTACCTCTCGATGCCCTCGCCTCGAGATCCGACGAAGTCCGCAGGCGTTGTCGACCTCTTCTGGGACCGAGGATTCAATGCGCATCCAGACGAAGGCAGCATCGTGCGCATCACAGGAACGCCAGAGCTCATCTCTACCGAGCCGGTCGACGTTGTCTTCGATTTGGCACTGGTCCCTTCGGAGTAGTCACAGCCCTAGCCCCATCGTGCTATTCGTGAACCACCCTCACCCGATGACCGCGAGGAGCCGATAGCAGAGGAGAGGTCGCCGTCCGGATGGCGGCCCGCTGGAAGAGGAATGACCGGGATGCGGATGCGACAGCAACTGATCATTGTCGTCGCCGTGGTATTCGCCACCGTGGCCGTTGGTGTGAACGCGTTTGCGGCCATGCGCGCAGCCGACCGGCATGCTCAACAACTCGAGCAGGTGATACCCGTCGGGTCGATTCTCGACCGTGGCGTCTTCGATACTCCTCCATCCGACGAGTCGCCCGACGACTCGCCTCCATCTGCCCACCGCACTGCCCCTGGCGACCCCTGTGCACCATCAGATGTGTGTCGCGACAACGACGGGAACGCCGACGAACTGGATGTCTCGAATCACGGTCGTGATGTGTCGGCTTTCGCAGCACACTTTGGTTTCATCGTGGGCGAGGATGGCCCTCCGGGCGCCCTGGTGCGCGAGGTCGCGCGACCCGACATCGATGCCGACGGACTTCCACGATCCGAACGGGCAGAAGAGCGAAGCAAGAACGACAACTCTCCGCCCGGGCAGACCAAGGACGACTCACAGGACGAAGATGACGAGAAGGACAAGGACGAGGACGACTGACAGTCCGGACCCGACGCTGCCGTCTCAGGTCATAATGGGTGGAGTTCCTCCAACCCGATCGGAGCCACCCCGTGTACGAGGCCTCACCCGAGCGATACGACTCGATGCCATATCCGCGCTGTGGAAGAAGCGGTCTCAACCTCCCAAAGATCGCTCTCGGCCTCTGGCAGAACTTCGGCAGCAGAGCGCCGCTGGAGTCGGCCCGGGAGATGCTGCTGAACTCCTTCGACCGAGGGATCACTCACTTCGATCTTGCCAATAACTACGGGCCCGAATACGGAACAGCTGAAGAGAGCTTCGGGCGGATCATGGCATCCGACCTCGCCCCCTATCGGGACGAACTGATCATCTCGACAAAGGCCGGCTACGACATGTGGCCCGGTCCGTATGGGCAAGGTGGCGGTGGACGCAAGTACATGCTGGCAAGCCTGGACCAGAGCCTCGCCCGAATGGATGTCGACTACGTCGATATCTTCTACTCGCACCGGTTCGATCCCACGACACCACTCGAAGAAACCATGGGGGCCCTCACCACTGCGGTTCGGCAGGGCAAGGCGCTCTACGTGGGCATCTCGTCGTACAGCCCGGCAAGAACCCGCGAAGCAGCCGCGATCCTGCACGACGCGGGCACGCCGTGCGTGATCCATCAGCCGTCCTACTCGATGCTGAACCGGTGGATCGAAGACGGTCTCCTCGACGTTGTCGAAGAGGAAGGCATGGGGGTGATTGCGTTCTCTCCACTGGCCCAAGGCATGCTGACCGGAAAGTACCTCGATGGAATTCCGTCGGACTCGAGAGCGGCTGAAGACGCATCGCTCAGCAAGGGCTTCATCAACGAGGAGAACCTCTCTCGGCTCCGGGCCCTGAACGGGATCGCCGCCGGCAGGGGCCAGACCCTGGCCCAGATGGCGATCGCGTGGGTCCTACGCGACCCCAGGGTGACGACGGCCCTGATCGGTGCGAGTCGGTGGTCCCAGATCGAGGACAGCCTCGGTGCCCTCGACAACCTCCACTTCACAGCCGAGGAACTCACAGAGATCGACCGCTCCGCGACCGAAGGCGGAGTCGACCTCTGGGTTGCCTCGAGCAGCCAGAGTTGATCGACTACTGGCTAAGGCTGGTTGGACTCTCCGACGCCGTGTGGTGCAGTCGTTGACGATGTCCCTCTCGGATCGGCCATCGCTCCTGGGGCGTCTCCGCTCCCCGGCTCGGCCGCCCCACCTTGGCCAAGTGTCGTGCCGGTGGTACCGGGTCCTTCTTGGCTCTGCTCAGGGGAACTATGTCCTTCCTGGCTCTGCTCAGGGGAACTATCCGATCCTGCCGGAACGCTGCTCCCCGATCCTTCGCCGGGGCCCACCTTCTCCGAGTTCGAACCCGCCTCCTGCTGCCCCTTACCGGACCCATCTCCAGCGGACTCTTGCCGTTCTGCGTCCTGTCGTTGCACAAGCTCTCGAGCCACTTCGAGGCGCAGCCTCAGCTCACCTGACTCGGAGAGTTGCGCGGTGGCCGAATCTGCTCGCTCCACCGCACGATCCACGGCGTGGCTCGGCGCCCGGAGGAAGACAAGCCGTTCGACCTCCTCAACACGATGTGTCGCCTCGATCTCGTTGTCGACGTACAAGCGAACCCGCTCCGTTATCTCCTTCACCGGATAGAGGAAGTCGCCAGGCACGGCATTTTCAGCGGCAAGTGCCATCCCTGCGGGCGCCACGATGAAGATTGCAGCCACCGCCGCTGCGATGCGGCGACGGAGACCGAACCCTGAGGGAATCGGTGTCGGAGGCGCCGTCCGAATGGCGGCGCTCATCTCAGCAAGATGCCGTTCCTGCGTGTCGGGATCGACCTCGATGCGGTAGGCCGATGACAAACGATCCATGGGATCACGTGTGTCCATCATCCACCGCCTTCGGTCGTTCCATCGAGCAGTGTTCGCAGGCGTTGTTCGGCCCGACGGTTCGCCGCATACACGGCGACCCTGTTCCCCCCGACGACGTCGGCAATCTCGTTGCCATCCATGCCGACGACATGCTTGAGCACGAGGATCGTACGTTGATGCGGTGTCAGCTCTGCCATCGCAGCTGAGAGGTCCGGGTCGGTGTCGAAACCTTGGGGGAGGTCCGGTTCGACACCGACCTCTGGAACCTCTGCAGACAGCTGCTCTGGGCGCCGCTGACGGCGCCGCAGTTCATCGAGACAGGTGAAGCGAACGCTTCGAAAGAGCCACGCCCGCAATGAGCGGCCGTCGCCCTTGATCGTCGGAGCGGATTGGACGAGTTCGAGGAACGCCTGCTGAACCGCGTCCTCTGCGAAGCGGGCATCGTGAACCATCCCGTTGGCGAAGGACGCCAGAGGATCGGAGGTGAACCGGTACGCCGTGGCGAATGCGGTCTCACTCCTGGTTCGTATGCCGTTCATGATTTCATCCAATTCCGGGTATTCGCTCACACCCGTATGTATATCGGCGCTCTAGAGGAACAGTGCCTGGTGCAGTCCGAACACGTACATCCATACGTGCTGGAACATGCGACGGTACTCGGCGGCTTCGCCGTCGGGCGCGACCATCGCTGCAATCCGTTCCATGAGACTTTCGCGAACCTGGGTTCGAGTCTCTACGCGAAGTGGCTCACACCCAGACTCGGGGTCACCGGCCTGGCATTCGGCGACCAGCTCCCGATTCTCGTTCTGCTCGCGAGCCTGCTCGCGGGTCTGCTTCTGCTCCTCGGTTGCGTCATTCGTCCGAGTCTGGGTCTCCTCGCGGGTCTGATCACGAGCGGGTACACACTCGGGAACCGCATCGTCCGCCCCGCAGACGGCTACCGGGTCGCTGGCCTGAATCCGATCCTGCTTCATGATCGGATCGGGTTCCTGAACCCCTTCATTCGAATCCGCACCGATTCCGGCAATGGCTGCCGTTACGGTGAACAACGAGAACACCAGGGCCAGGGCCGTGAGCGACGTCATTCTTTTCATATGGATCTCCCTTCGTATGAGCTTCCAGTAGTGGAGACGTCAACGGATCGGCAGATTCGACGGGTCGTCGGAATCACTTGCACCGTCGGTTGAGGCTTCGGAACTTGGGGGTTGTTGCCAGACGCCCGTTCTGACTACTCTGAGTAGTCAGAACGTCTCAAAGGATTTGCACATGAAGCGACTGATTCTGCTCGTAGCACTCGTGATGGCAATGGCTGTGCTGGTCCCGGCCGCATTCGCCGATGACGACATAGATGCCGATGCCGACGACACCGCTATGACTGAGAAGGGTCCCTCAGCTGCTCAGGAACGGAAGGCGAAGATGATCGCCGGCTACTTCTCTGAAGGCGGACTCGCTGCCGTCGAGTCTCTGCGCTCCGGGGAAGAGGTCGGGCACAAGGTCGGCTGGGGTGTGGTGTACAAGCTGATGCTCTACGAAGGCGTTGCAGGTGTCGACAAGGCTGGAGTTGAAGGCGGCTGGGCACTCGGGCAGCTCCGCAAGCTCTACCTCGAGGATCCCGAGCACCAGAAGAAGGACCTCCACAAGGACAAGCCTGGTCAGGCCCAGAAGGACTCCAAGGACAAGCCTGAGAAGCCCGTCAGAGTCATGCCCGAAAGTGCCAACAAGAACAAGCACAAGCACGAGGACTGACGACCCTGACCTTCGAGTCGTTCCAGAACGACCACTTCGCTCCCCCACACCGTGGGGGAGCGACTTTCGTGGGCCTTCGATCCAAAGCTCAGTCGTTGGCCGATTCGTAGGTTGACACAGGCCTTCGTGCCGTCATTGGTTGCAGGGTGCTCCAGTCCGATTTCGTCGGAGCTGTCAAAGTCGTCACCGATGGTGATCAGTACCACGGTGAGTGTTCGCACGATCGCGTCGTAGCGACGACGGCGGGCGGTCAGACAATCACCAAGCGCAGAACGATCGCCGGAGCAGCGAGCAACCAGAAACCAACGAACATGGCCACAGCCGGCCCGTTCCGCCGTTGGACGGAGTAGCCGGGCGACACGACCAGGGTGCAAGCAAGCATCCCCAAGCCGAAAGCAGAGAGCACGATCACCCAGGATGCCGAACCGACTGGTTCCAGACTGGTTCGTACGGATACCACGGGGTACCTATCCTGCCGCCCATGAGAATCGTCATTGTTGGGGCCGGAGCGGTCGGCTCATACCTCGCCGATCGGCTTGCCCTCGAAGGCCAGGACATTGTCCTCGTTGAATCGGACCCCAATAGGGCCGCTGAAGTCCAGAGCGAGATCGATTGCATGGTCGTGACGGGCAATGGTGCCTCGGCCTCGACCCTCAGGCGTGCCGGTCTCGCTGATGCCGATCTGCTGATTGCCGTCACCTCCTCGGACGCAATCAACGTCCTTGCCTGCAACGCCGCGAACACCCTCGGAATCCCGCGCAAGGTCGCGCGTGTCGAGGACACAGAGCTCAAAGCCGAGGTTGCGGAATTCGGCGTCGACTTCATCATCGACCCGGGCGAGGCCGCAGCCCGCGAACTTCTCACCCTGGTCAAACGGGGTGCGGTCTCCGAACTCGTCGAGTTCGCCGATGGACGGCTGCTTCTGATGGGCGCGTTTGTCAGCCCCACGGCCGCATTCGTCGGGACGACGCTCGCCGACCTCCGTAAAGCCGTCGATGGTTGGAATTGGCTCGTCGTCGCCGTGATCCGGCACGGCGAAACGATGATCGCTCGCGGTTCGACAATGCTGGAGCCTCATGACCACGTCCTTCTGATGGCTCGGGCCGACAAGACGGCCGAGGCATACGACTTGCTTGGGATCACGGATCGCGCCGCCGAGAAGGTGATCATCCTGGGAGGAACCCGCCTTGCACGTGTGACAGCGGCGCTCCTGGCCGACAACAGCATCTCTACAACACTGATCGACGAGAACCGCGATCGCTGCCAGTTGATCGCCGAGAGCCTTCCACGAGTCGTCACCGTGTGCGGTAACCCGACCGACCCGAAGATCCTCCTCGCCGAGGGCGTGGATACCGCCGACTCCGTTATCGCCCTCAGCGGGTGGGACGGTGAGAATCTTCTCGGCTGCCTGCTTGCCAAGGAGCTCGGCGCCGGCGAGGTGATCGCACGGTTCACGAACACCGAGCTGGTCGGCATTCTCGGCGGGGCGGGTCTCGATGCCACGGTGAGTTCCCGACTGTCAGCAGCCAACGAAATCCTTCGCTTCGTTCGGCGAGGGGTCATCTACTCCGTCGCTACCTTCTCCGACTCGGATGCTGAGGCCATCGAGCTCGCAGTTGGACCGAAGAGCCCTGCGGTCGGAAAGTCGCTCAACGAGCTCAACCCTCCAGAGTCGCTGATCATCGGCGGCATCCAACGCGGCGACAAGGCGTTCGTGCCCCGTGGGAGCACGGTAATAGAGGAGGGCGACCACTTGATCGTCATCGCGCTCCCGGAGGCCATTGCCGCCGCCGAGAACCTGTCGGGTTGACCGGAGATGGCCTGGCGGAACCTCCTCCACATTGCCGGAGCTGTCGTCGGAGCGACAGGAGCCTCCATGCTCGTCGCGGCGCTTGTCTCCATCATGTACCAGGAGTGGTCGACGGCGGGTTGGATCGCCCTATCGGCCGTCATCACCACGATCATCGGCTTCGTACTGTGGAAGTTCTTTGATCGACCGGGTGAGCTGAGCACTCGCGAAGGCTTTGCCGCCGTAGCGCTCTCTTGGATCGCGATCGGACTGCTCGGCTCCCTCCCGTACCTGTTCACGGGATCGATTGCCAACGTGACCGACGCTGTATTCGAAACAGTGGCCGGCTTCACGACGACCGGATCCTCGGTGATTCCCGATCCGGGCGCACTCCCCCATGGGATCCTCTTCTGGCGCTCGTTCACTCAGTGGGTCGGCGGCATGGGAGTGATCGTTCTATCGATTGCGATCCTCCCGCTTCTCGGCATGGGCGCTGTTCAGCTGGCGCGTGCTGAATCGCCCGGACCCACACCCGATCGCTTGACACCCAGGTTCAAGGAGACCGCCAAGCGGCTCTGGATCGTGTACTTCGCATTGACGGGAGCCCAGATACTGCTGCTCTGGGTCGGGGAAATGACCCTCTTCGAAGCCGTCAATCACGCGTTCACAACGCTGTCGACCGGCGGATTCAGCACAAACGCCGGCTCTCTCGGCGCATTCTCTGCATATTCACAATGGGTCGTGATCGTCTTCATGATCTTGGCCGGGACGTCGTTCGCCGTCCACTACCGGGCCGTCCGCTCTCCCGCCGTCTACTGGAAGACCACCGAGGTACGGGTGTATCTCGGCGTGATGGGCGCGGCCGCAGCGGTGATGGCAGTCGGGACGTGGGGTGGCCCTATCCACGAGGTCATCCGTGATGCGATCTTCGCTGCAGCGACCCTCATCACGAGCCGACTTCGGTCTGTGGAAGCCAGCACTCCAGATCATGATCGTTGGCCTCATGTTCGTCGGAGGTATGGCCGGATCGACTTCCGGATCCATCAAGATCTACCGACATGAGATCCTCTACGAGTCTTCGAGAGCCGACGTTCGCCGCCTGATTCATCCCCGTGGCGTGTTCGTAACCCGCATCGGCAAGAACCCGGTGAAGGACACCGTCGTTGAAGCCGTCCAGACCTTCTTCATGCTCTACATGTTCGCCTTCATGACCGGCTCATTCGCCCTCGCGGTGATCAGTTCGATCTGGGGCCCCGATCTCGACATCGTTTCCACAGTGTCGGCAGTCGCATCATCGATCGGGAACGTGGGCCCGGGACTCGGCTCGGTAGGACCAACAGAGAACTACCTCGGAGTCGCTGCCCCAGGGAAGTGGCTGCTCGCGGGCCTGATGATCGTGGGCCGCTTGGAGATCCTTCCGATCCTGATCCTCTTCAACCGTGAGAGCTGGCGCCGATAGGACGCTGCCGCTCCGCATCGGAGACGACGATGGGTCTTTCGATGCCGCCGGGTCCGCTCCGGTTCGGTTCCTGTCACACCGCGATGCCAAGATGGGCCACAGACACAGAGGACCGGTCTTGATCGGCGGTGGAGAGCTCGGGCGGTGCCCGACGCGGATCCATCACAGCCGGTTCAACGACGCGGGCCGCACCACCGACGCGGTCGTCGAACACAGGATCGCTGAGGGCCGCCGATGGGAAGAGACCGTTGTGGTGCGGATACTCGAGGGCTACAACGGATGGGCGACGGTCTCGACCGCTGCAGACTCCTTCGATCGGACGGAACCCGATCGACCCGACGACACGGGCAACCGATCGAGAAGAGATCACCAGTCTGTTGCTGCGGGCCGGTGTGCCACTCATCTTCGGATCACGCATCTCGGCTCCTCATATGCACTCCGTGGGTGTCCCCGATCTCCTGGTGCGCCTCGACGACGGGTACGCACCCGTTGACATCAAACACCACAAGGTGATCGGTCAGAGGGGCATCCCGTCTCGACTGGCCACAACCGATCATCTCGACGACACCGGTGGGCCACCACGACCGTTCCGCTCCGAGCGCGTCATCGACCTGCTCCAGGTCGCTCACTACTGGACACTGCTCGACTCGGTCGGCCACGCGAATCCTCGCTTCTTGGCCGGGATCATCGGCTCAGAGCCAGCCATCACATGCCTCTGGGTCGATCTGACCGATGGCAACCCCAGGAGGCTGCTCGATCGATATCAGACAGCACTCGATGAAGCGATCGCCGTCGTCGAGACCGGTCGGGACCAACCCGAGACACCGCTCGTACCGGCCGTCTGGCGGGGTGAGTGCCGATCATGCCCATGGGCCGACTTCTGCCGGGCCGAACTCGAGAATGTCGATCACGTCTCTCTGCTGCCGGCCGTCGGAGCGAACGACACCCGGCAGCTCCTCGCCGCCGGAGTCTCGACAACCGCTCACGTGGCCGATCTCGATCCAGGCGCGTTCGTCGGGGCCGTGGAAATTGCCGACGAAGCGATCCTGCAGGCCAGAGCACGCGGTGCGGGAACGCTCCTTCGCCGGGCCGGCATCGACGTCACACTGCCGAATGCGGCGGTAGAGATCGACTTCGATGTCGAAACCTACAGAGGAACGCTCTACCTCGCCGGGCTCCTCATCACCGACACCGACGGCTCAAGATTCGAACCCATCTCCGACTGGACAGGTACGCCGGGCGGCGAACGAAAGGTGCTCACCGACCTCTTCACGTTCTTCGACAACATCGCCGCCGCCGGAGATGCCGTCGTCTACCACTGGACGGGATACGAACGGACGATCCTCAAGCAGGCCGCCGAACGTCATGAGCTCTCGCTGCGCTCTGCGGCGTCGGTGGACGATTGGTTCGATCACTACGCGTGCGATCTGTGGGCCTGGACGAAGCAGCGATTCGTGTCCCCCAATGGCTACTCCCTCAAGGTGATCGCGCCGCTGTGCGGTTTCAACTGGCGCGACGACGACCCCGGCGGTGCTCAGTCCGAAATCTGGTACGTCGACTTGCTGAAGGGCAACACGAGTCGCAGATCGAGACTCCTCGAGTACAACGAGGACGACGTTGCGGCACAGCTCGCAATCCGCCGGTGGGTTCGCTACCGCTGGTAGTCCACCAATCTCCAGCGTTGGACGATCGAGGCGTCAGGCACTCGCAACTGCCACCCTCAGGGATGAAACGCTCCCCAGTTTCAGATCGCAGTCTTCTGGTCGCCTGATCCGGCTCGCTCATGAACCCATCCAATGAGAACGACCATCGCGATGAGGTCCGCAGCGACTGCGACGAGAGCCGGTCCGGAGAGGCCGAATGTCTGGAAGAGAGAGGGTCCGGTTGCCGCTCCGATCCCACGAGCGAGGCTCATTGCGACGACCATCCATGCTAGGTATCGAGTCCGGGCCGATGGCTGGAGCTCGCTGGCAAGAGGAATCGAGGACACGATCGTGAACTCGAATCCGAAGAGGGCGATCGCCAGAAACAGCAGCCCGAATCCGATCACATTGCGAGCGGGCACGAGCAGAGCGAACCCCACCGCCGAGATTGCGAGTCCGATGAAGACAGCTCGCCGCTTTCCGATCCGGTCGGTGAAGGCAAACGTGGCCCCCTCACCGGCGAGTTCGGCCATCCCGATCAGGATCGCTGCCCCACCGAGCGCTGCGACAGAGAGGCCAAACGAATCCTCGAGCCATGCGCCGAAGACAACAATGATCATCTCGGATGCAAGTGAGAACAGCCCGGCGACGGCGAGGAACGCGAGACCGGACCGTCCAAATCGGACATTCCCTCTCTTGGCCATCGCGAGGCGATGGTCCAGGTCGACGAATCGTGGCACAGCAAACAGAGCTGCAACGGTCAACACGCCGAATGCCCAGAACGGTGTTGCCCAGTCGCCTCTGGAAATCAGCCAGCCTGCGGTCGGAGCGCCCACGAGGAGGGCACCGGCCCATGTGAATTCGAAGACAGCCAGATAGCGGGCCCGCCGCTCATACGGCACCCTGTCTGAGATGTAGGCCTGCGACGACACGTCGTAGACGGGCTTCGCGATGCCGAGCAGGGCGAAGCCGA
>RCNG010001350.1_pt1 | contig 12151 bp, 8 predicted proteins | sample 2041371 | NCBI WGS metagenome assembly RCNG01 (sample SAMN09708227, study PRJNA481090) | Marine sediment metagenome, whole genome shotgun sequencing project. | biome: marine sediment; feature: ocean; material: sediment; isolation source: Sewage treatment plant 1 marine sediment (STP1) ... | reverse complement strand
TGGGAGCGGCATCTTGCCGCGATTTTCGCCGGTCGGACAGCCAGCATCGCCCCATCGTGGCCAAGCCGGAATGCAGGAACTAGCAGCATCAGTGTTAATTACTTTGAGGGCAGAATGAAAGATGCCAAAGATTGCGCCGGGTTCATTGCGGCGCAATGAACGGCTTGGGCAGGAGTCCAAGACCGGTGCCCAAGCGAAGCAGGGGATCGTGCAGCGCCGGGATGGTCCAGATTCAAGGCGCGGAAAGGGCCGCATATTGGAATATGTAACTTTTTCCGCAACGCAGAAGCTAGGCGAAAAGACAAGCAAGACTGGATGATTATTTTTTTCTGCGGCCCTTAACCCGATGCGACAATTAAGGGAAATCAATAGAGTCGTTCAAAGGCCTCACGAACTTCCGGTGGCGCCTGGACCAGTTCGATCAACACACCCTCCCCTCCGATCGGAGACGCTTCGTTACCTTTAGGATGGATGAAACAGACGTCGAAGCCGGATGCTCCCTTGCGGATACCGCCTGGTGTAAAACGCACCCCACGAGCCTGTAGCCAGGCCACCGCCGCCGACAGTTCGTCGATCCACAAACCCACGTGGTTGAGCGGCGGCTCCTGAACCTTCGGCTTCTTGTCGGGATCGATCGGCTGCATCAGATCGACTTCCACCTTGAGAGGGCCGGTGCCGGCGACCGCTATGTCTTCGTCGACGTTTTCCGACTCACTGCGAAAGTTACCGCTCAGGTTGAGACCAAGGGTATCCACCCATAGGGTGCGCAACCGGTTCTTGTCCAGACCACCCACCGCGATCTGCTGAATACCGAGCACTTTGAAAGGTCGGTCGCTCATATGTGCCTCCAGGGTTGTTAGTCCCACTGTCTATGACGTTTGAGAAAGATCTCCAGCAATTGCCTTGCAGCGATGGTCGGCGGGATCCGACCCTTGCTGGCAGCGGCCTCCAGGGCGGGGATTTGCTTGCGCACCTCCGGATCGCTTTGCAGCGCCTGAATGAGGTTGTCGTTCACCTCTGACCACATCCAGGCCCGGGCCTGCGCGGCACGTCGTGCAATGAACTGACCGCTCGCTTCGAGGGTATCGCGGTAGTGCAGCGCCGCCTCCCAAGCCTCGGCGATACCCATTCCGTCCCGCGCCGAACAGGTCCGAACCGCGACCTTCCAATCCGCCAAACGGGGGTGCAGAAGCCGCAGCGCATTGCGATACTCGGCCGCAGACCGCCCGGCGACCGCCTGCAGGTCGCCATCCGCCTTGTTGACGAGAATCAGGTCGGCCAATTCCATGATGCCGCGTTTGATACCCTGGAGTTCGTCGCCACCGCCGGGCTGCAGCAGCAGCATGAACATGTCGGTCATCTCCGCCACCTTGGTCTCGGATTGGCCGACGCCGACCGTCTCCACGATGACCACGTCGAAACCGGCCGCCTCGCAAAGAATCATGGCCTCGCGGCTGCGCCGGGTGACACCCCCCAGGGTATTGCCGGTCGGCGATGGCCGGATGTAGGCCTCGAGGCGGCGCGACAGCAACTCCATGCGGGTCTTGTCACCCAGGATGGAGCCGCCGCTGATGGCGGATGAGGGATCCACGGTGAGCACGGCTACCCGATGACCCGCATCGATCACATGATTGCCCAGCGCCTCGACAAAGGTCGATTTACCGACCCCTGGCGCACCGGAGATCCCCAGCCGAATAGATTTGCCAGCGTAGGGCGTCAGCCGCTGAAGGAGAGCGCTGGCGGCGGCACGGTGATCGCCGCGAGTGGACTCGATCAAAGTGATGGCCCGCGCAAGCGCGCGCCTTTTGCCTTCGAGAACACCCTTGGTGATCACCTCCAGGTCCACTGCAGGCGCGTTCCTCGACGCCACTACTGCCAAGACTATTCGAACTCCATGATTTTGTCGTCTACTGCCAGGCTGACGCCGGGCTCGTAGTTGATCTTGGCCACCGCACCATCGCGCTCGGCACGCAGCGTGTTCTCCATTTTCATGGCCTCGAGCACCGCCAACTCATCGCCTGCCTTGACCGTATCACCTTCCTTGACTGCCAGTGACACCAACAGACCGGGCATGGGCGAAAGCAGGTATTTGGACATGTCCGGCGGAGACTTCACCGGCATGTGCTGCATGAGTTCCGCCGCACATGGATTGAGCACCATGACATCGGACTGCGAACCACCGTGGGACAGGCGATAGTTCTGCTCACGCTCCACCTGGATGAAAATCTCCGCACCGTTGATGGTGCCGCTAAAGAGATGCTGTCCGAACTCCCAGTCGCTGCGCACAGCATAGGTCTTGCCGTCGTATTCCACATCGTGACCGCCTTCGGCAGCCACGACGGTGACCGGATGGTACTCGTTGTTCATCGCCACCACCCAGTCCCCCCGCACCCGGCGCTCGTGACCACGCAACTGTCCATCGATCTGGGCCGCCCGATCACGGTAACCACGATGGATGGCAGCGGCTACGGAGATGATGACGGCGGGCTCGTCGTGGGGGACATCCGCAGGGTGGAAACCCTCAGGATATTCTTCGCCAATCATGTTGGTGCTCATGCTTCCTTCCACGAACCGTGGATGCACCATCAACGCCGACAGGAAGCTGAGGTTGCAGGAGACGCCCCGGATGAGGAAGCGATCCAGCGCCGAGCGCATGTGGGCACTGGCCTCTTCGCGGTTGGCACCGTAGGTGATGAGCTTGGCGATCATCGGATCGTAATACATGGAAACCTCGCCGCCTTCAAAGACGCCGGTGTCCACACGCACATGGTCATCCTCCTCGGGCGGCTGGTAGTACACCAGACGGCCAGTAGAGGGCAGGAAGTTGCGGAACGGGTCCTCGGCATAGACGCGCGACTCGATAGCCCAGCCATTGATGCCTACATCTTCCTGGGTAATGGGCAGCCGTTCGCCGTTGGCCACGCGGATCATCAACTCCACCAGATCGACCCCGGTGATCAGCTCGGTCACCGGGTGTTCCACCTGCAGACGGGTGTTCATCTCCAGAAAGTAGAAGTTGCGCTGGGTATCTACGATAAACTCCACCGTACCGGCGGATTGGTAATCCACTGCCTTGGACAGGGCGACTGCCTGTTCACCCATCGCCTTACGGGTAGCCGCATCAAGAAACGGTGACGGTGCCTCTTCGATCACCTTCTGGTGACGGCGCTGCAGGGAGCATTCACGCTCGTTGAGGTAGACCACGTTGCCGTGGCCGTCGGCCATAATCTGGATCTCGATGTGGCGTGGTTCTTCGATATACTTTTCTGCGAACATGCGGTCATCGCCGAAGCTGGAGCGGGCTTCGTTGGAGGCCCGTTCGAAGCCATCCCGACACTCATCATCGTTGTGCGCAACACGCATGCCCTTGCCACCACCGCCGGCCGTGGCCTTGAGCATCACCGGGTAACCGATCGAATTGGCGATTTCCACGGCATGCTCGCCATCGCGCAGCACACTGGTATAACCGGGGATGGTGCTGACCCCCGCCTCATCGGCCAACTTCTTGGAGGTGATCTTGTCTCCCATGGCCTCGATGGCACGGGTTTTCGGTCCGATAAAGGCGATACCCGCCTCCGCCAGCGCCTCGCAAAACCCAGCGTTCTCGGAGAGAAATCCGTAGCCCGGATGCACCGCTTGTGCACCGGTGTCCAGGCAGGCCTGGAGGATCTTGTCCTTCAACAGATAGCTTTGCGCCGAAGGCGGCGGTCCGATGTGGACGGCCTCATCGGCCAGTTTTACATGCAGCGCATCGCGATCGGCATCGGAATAGATGGCAACGGTTTTAATGCCCATCTTGCGCGCAGACTTGATGACACGGCACGCAATCTCGCCGCGGTTTGCGATCAGGATTTTGTCAAACACATTCGATCCTCTATAGTGGAATGTTGTCATGCTTGCGCCACGGGTTTTCGAGTTTTTTGTCCCGTAACATGGCAAGTGAGCGACAGATGCGCTTGCGGGTGGCATGGGGTGCTATGACGTCATCGATAAAACCGCGGCTGCCGGCGATAAACGGATTGGCGAACTTGCGCCGGTACTCCTCGGTGCGCTCGGCAATCCTCTCTGCATCACCGATGTCGCTGCGGAAGATAATCTCCACGGCGCCTTTGGGGCCCATGACCGCGATTTCCGCACTGGGCCAGGCCAGGTTGACGTCGCCGCGCAGGTGCTTGGAGCTCATCACGTCATAGGCGCCGCCATAGGCCTTACGGGTGATAACGGTCACCTTGGGAACCGTGGCTTCCGTGAACGCAAACAAGAGCTTGGCGCCGTGTTTGATGATGCCGCCGTACTCCTGCGCCGTGCCCGGCATGAAGCCCGGTACATCGACGAAGGTGACAATGGGGATGTTGAAGGCGTCGCAGAAGCGCACGAAACGTCCTGCCTTGATGGCTGATTTGATGTCCAGGCATCCCGCCAGCACCATGGGCTGATTGGCCACAACGCCCACCGGATGACCGTCCATGCGGGCGAAACCAATGATGATGTTGCGCGCATGTTCGGGTTGCAGCTCCCAGAACTCGTTGTCATCCGCCACCTTGTAGATCAACTCCTTCATGTCGTAAGGCATGTTGGGGTTGTCCGGAATCAGGGTATCGAGGGACATCTCCATGCGGTCGGCGCGGTCGGGTGTGGGCCGAAACGGGGGCTTCTCGCGGTTGTTGGCCGGCAGATAGTTGATGAACTGCCGCACCATCAACAACGCTTCCACATCGTTCTCGTAGGCGCGATCACAGACACCGGAGACGGTGGAATGGGTCATGGCGCCGCCCAACTCTTCCGCTGTCACCTCCTCCTGGGTCACGGTTTTGACCACATCGGGTCCGGTGACGAACATGTAAGAGCTGTCTTTCACCATGAAGATGAAATCGGTCATGGCCGGAGAGTAGACGGCGCCGCCGGCGCACGGACCCATGATGACGGAGATCTGCGGCACCACACCGGAGGCCATCACGTTGCGCTCGAAGACCTCGGCGTAGCCGGCCAGGGAGGCCACGCCCTCCTGGATGCGGGCACCGCCCGAATCGTTGAGGCCAATGACGGGCGCACCCACCTTGATGGCGTGGTCCATGACCTTGCTGATCTTTTCGGCATGGGCCTCGGAGAGCGAGCCGCCAAATACGGTGAAATCCTGACTGAAGACGAACACCACCCGACCATTGACGGTACCGTAGCCGGTGACCACGCCGTCGCCGGGGATCTTTTTGTCCGCCATACCGAAATCGGTACAGCGGTGCTCGACGAAGATATCCCACTCTTCGAAACTGCCCTCGTCCAGGAGCAGTTCGATGCGCTCGCGGGCGGTGAGCTTACCGCGGGCGTGCTGGGCGTCGATCCGGCGCTGGCCACCCCCAAGGGCGGCAGCGTTACGCATCTCTTTTAGTTGCTCGACAATCTCTTTCATACATAATCCCCTTATAGCGCCACAAGACCCCTGCGACGTTCGCCTGATGCAATCTCTACACGGGCGCCTTACTGAACTTGCCGGCGCTCCTGGATAATTCCGAGAACCTCACGGGCGGCAACCAGGATGTTAGTGCCCGGTCCGTAAACGGCCGACACACCGATACCCAGCATTTCATCATAATCCTGTGGCGGAATGACGCCACCACAGATGACTATGATATCCTCCGCCCCCTCCTGTTTCAGGCCTTTTATGACCTGCGGGACCAGCGTTTTATGCCCTGCAGCCTGGGAGGAAATGCCGATCACATGGACATCGTTCTCGATGGCCTCGCGCACCGCTTCCTCCGGGGTTTGAAACAGGGATCCGATATCGACGTCGAAGCCAATATCGGCGAAGGCTGTAGCGATCACCTTGGCGCCACGATCATGTCCATCCTGCCCGAGCTTGCAAACCAGCATACGCGGCCGGCGACCCTCAGCTTGGGCAAACTTCTCCACTTCTTGCTGAATGGAGGCATACTCCTCGTCGCCTTCATACGCAGACCCATACACACCGGAAATGGAGTGAGTCACGGCCCGGTGGCGACTGTAGACGCGTTCCAGTACATCGGAAATCTCACCAACCGTGGCCCGTGCGCGAGCGGCGGCTACGGCCAGTTCCAGCAGGTTTCCGGTTTTCTCTTTCGCTGCCCGGGCCAGCGCATCCAAGGCCTCGCTGCAGGATGCCTCTACCCGACTGTCACGCACTTCCTTGATGCGCCGAATCTGCGCCTCACGCACTTCGGTGTTGTCTATATCCAGAATCTCGACCGGCGGTTCTTCCGCCAGTTGATATTTATTGACCCCGACGATGACCTCTTCGCCACGGTCGATACGCGCCTGGCGCAGTGCCGAGGCCTCCTCGATACGGGTCTTCGGCATGCCGGACTCCACCGCCTTGGTCATGCCGCCCAACTCCTCCGACTCGTCGATGAGCTTCCGGGCCTCGGTGGCCAGTTCATGAGTCAGGCTTTCTACGTAGTAAGAACCTGCCAGCGGATCCACGACTTTGGTAATGCCTGCCTCCTCCTGCAGTACCAGCTGGGTATTGCGGGCGATGTGAGACGAAAACTCGGTGGGCAGGGAGAGCGCCTCATCGAAGGAATTGGTGTGCAGCGACTGAGTGCCACCGAAGGCGGCCGCCATGGCCTCGATGGTAGTGCGCATCACATTGTTGTACGGGTCCTTGGCAGTGAGGCTGACACCGGACGTCTGACAATGGGTACGCAGCATCAGCGAACGGGCGTCTTTCGGGGCGAAATTCTCCGCCATCAGCGTGGACCAAAGCAGGCGCGCGGCTCGCAGCTTGGCCACCTCCATAAAGAAGTTCATGCCAATGGCGAAAAAAAACGACAGCCGCGGTGCAAAGGCATCCACATCGAGACCACTGGCGATTGCGGCGCGCACGTACTCGATGCCGTCGGCGATGGTATATGCCAATTCCTGCGCGCAGGTGGCACCGGCCTCCTGCATGTGATAACCGGAAATGGAAATGGAATTGAATTTGGGCATATGGGCGGAAGTGTAACCGATAATATCGGAGACAATCCGCATGGATGGTGCCGGCGGATAGATATAGGTGTTACGGACCATGAACTCCTTCAGGATATCGTTCTGCAGGGTTCCGGCCAGTTTCTCCGGCGGCACGCCCTGCTCTTCAGCGGCGACAATGTACATTGCCATGACCGGCAATACCGCGCCATTCATGGTCATCGAGACCGACATCTTGTCCAGCGGAATACCGCCGAACAAGATTTTCATGTCTGCGACGCTGTCGATAGCCACACCTGCCTTGCCCACGTCACCCACCACACGCGAGTGATCCGAGTCGTAGCCACGATGAGTGGCGAGGTCGAAGGCCACCGAGAGACCGGTCTGTCCTGCCTCCAGATTCTTGCGGTAGAATGCATTGGATTCCTCGGCGGTAGAAAAACCCGCGTACTGGCGCACTGTCCAAGGGCGACCCGCATACATGGTCGCCTTGGGTCCACGGACAAAAGGCGCCATGCCGGGCAGCGAATCCAAATGGCTCAGGCCCTTGAGGTCTTCGGCGGTGTACAAAGGCTTGACCGCGATACCCTCGGGGGTTTCCCAGATCAACTCCTCTACCGGTCTACCCTTGCGCTCTTTGCTGGCGAGTGCTTGCCAGTCTTCAAGTGTTCTCTTCAGGAATTCTGTCATCGCTCTTACTCACTCCTCGTTATCAACAAGCAAACCGCACCAATCCAGCTCAACTATTTTCGTCCACCAAATTCGGGAAGTTGATTTTAGATGACACCTAAGCATCTCCCCGCAATTTCGTGCTATCGAAATTCCAGTAGGAAATTTTGTTATTCCTGCGATCCGAACCCCATGCGTTCAGACGAATTCTAGTTCCTGAGTATCGACTACCGCTACCACGGTCATGCTGACTTGGCCACGTGCACTGATGAATGCTGTTACCACGTGAGTGGGTAGTTCGATACCATCCAGGATGAGTCCCGGCGCGACACTGGCGCTCACCACCTTTAGCATGTTGAATGGTACTGCCAAGTTGACCAATATGAATACTAAAGGTCAAAAAAGGGCCAAAAATCGAACATCAAACTATCCCTGGGGACTCTCGTGGGCTGCGTCAGACCCCCGCTCAATGAGTTTTTGAATATGTTCGCGATCTGAAGTACGGGAGATCCCTCCAGATCTCGCACAAAGGGACCGGCACCGAAAAAAGGGTACAATCTTACAGCAACAACCGAATATGATGTCACGGGGAGAATGAAGGCTGTAGATTCCATTTACTCCCTTTGGATTTTTGCGTCTTTGCGCGAAACATCAAACCTTGGAGAACCTCGCCATGTCCGATACATTTCCCGGCTATCTGGTAACAAAGACAGAGGATGGTCAGATTGCCGAATTGAGGCAGCTCAGCGATGCAGATCTAATGGAGGGTGACGTGACGGTCAGGGTGGAATACTCCGCCTTGAACTATAAGGATGGACTTGCGCTGACCGGCCGGGCACCGGTAGTGAAGCGTTTTCCCCTGGTGCCGGGCATCGATTTCGCCGGCACGGTGGAAACTTCACAGCACCCGGAATTTCAAGCAGGGGACAGGGTGGTGTTGAACGGATTCGGCGTCGGTGAGGTCCACTCAGGCGGCTTCGCCGCACGGGCCAGAGTCAAGGGAGACTGGCTGGTGCCCCTACCCGAGGGGCTGAGCGCCCGGCAGGCCATGGCGATCGGTACCGCCGGCTACACCGCCATGCTCTGTGTGATGGCCCTCGAACGGCATGGCCTCAGCCCCGGTGAGGGGGAGATCCTGGTCACCGGTGCGTCCGGTGGCGTGGGTAGTGTGGCAGTGGCCATACTCGGGAGACTCGGTTATCGGGTCATCGCCGCTACCGGTCGCAGCGAGGAGCGGGATTATCTGGTGGGCCTGGGTGCCGCCGATATCATTGAGCGTAGCAAATTCGCCGCAAAGGCACGCCCGCTGGCCAGGGAACGTTGGGCTGGTGCGGTGGACGTGGCGGGAGGAAACACGTTGGCCAATGTGTTGAGCCAGATGCGTTATGGCGGAGCCGTTGCCGCCTGCGGTTTGGCCGATTCCATGGAGTTGCCGACCTCGGTGGCCCCGTTCATTTTGCGTGGCGTCACCCTCTACGGTATCGATTCGGTGATGGTGCCGCTGGCGCGGCGCATCCAGGCCTGGAACCGCCTGGTCAGCGATCTTGACCTGGAGTTGTTGGAGGGGTTGAGCCAGGAGATCGGTTTCGATGAACTCCCTGACGCCGCAGAAGCCATTCTCGCCGGTAAGATTCGTGGTCGGACCATCGTAAAGATACCAGACTAATTGTAACCATTTGGCCCCCGGCATTTTGAACCCCCTCCCTAACCCCCCTCGCCACGGGAAGAGGGGATTTGAGGAGGGGGGACTGAACGGCTACGCCACACATCGGCCTTGACCATCCGTGCACATCGCGGGGCGTTGCGCGTTGATGCTCGTGCTCTGTCAACGTGATAATTTCGGATTCAGCAAGGCGGGAAGCGGTCAGCCGCTAGGCGCGCGGACGCAGGCTCAGTGATTCTAAGTCAAGTCCGTGCAACAACGCGGATGGCCGCTTCCCGCCTCGCCCGAAGGGAGCCGTCCCAATGCGCCAATACAGCGTCGCAAGCCTTGGCAAGGGGGCTGCCATTCCCTGCGGCTCGCTCCTTGTCTTGGCGCATTGGGACGGCTCTGAACTCGCAATTATCACATTGGCAGAGCACTAGCCTAAGTAGTGATCTGCCATGGACAGGATCTAGGGATTCATGGAACTGGCCCGGGCCTTGGCACTGGCCACCGCTGTCATCTTTAGCAGACCCCGTACCGATATGGATGGTGAGAGCACGTGGGCCGATCGTGCCAGGCCGACCATGATCGGACCACAGGTAACCCCCTCGCCCAATACCTTGAGCATGTTGTATGCGATATTAGCCGAGTCCAGATTCGGCATCACCAGCAGGTTGGCCTGTTCCTTCAAAAAGGAATTGGGAAAGAGTGAACGGCGTATCTCTTCGGAGAGTGCCGCGTCGGCGTGCATCTCGCCGTCCACTTCCAGATCGGGGGCGAGTTCACGAATAAGTTTCCAGGCTTTTCGCATCTTGGCCGGGGACGGGTTACGACTGGTGCCGAAGTTTGAATAGGAAAGCAGGGCTACTTTGGGGTGAATGCCAAACCGCTGCACTTCTTCTGAACACAGGATCGCAATTTCTGCGATCTGCTCAGCCGTGGGGTCGGGGATCACGTGGGTATCACAAATAAAGAAAGTGCCCACGTCCAGCATCACCACACTGACCGTGGCACAACGGTTGACGCCCTGCGCCCGTCCAATGATATCCAGCAGATGCCGCAGATGGGTGTAAAACCGCCCTTCCACACCACACAACATGGCATCCGCATACCCCAGCTTCAGCGAGAGAGCGGCGATCACCGTATTACTGGTACGGGTGAGGATACGCGCCTCCTCAGGCGAAACCCCGTTACGTTCCACCAGACTATGGAGCGTGCGCCAGTATTCTGAAAAGCGCGGATCGCTTTCGGGGTTGATGAGTTCGAAGTCCTGACCCCGCTGAATGCGCAGTCCCAAACGTTTGATACGTGTTTCAACGACCTCGGGGCGGCCCACCAGTATCGGCTTGGCCAGTTCTTCGCTTACCACCTGCTGAACCGCCTGCAGTACTCGCTCATTCTCGCCCTCGGCATAAATCACCCTTTGAGGTGTCTGGCGGGCGGTGGCGAATACAGGTTTCATGATGCCACCGGAGCGATAGACAAACCGGTTGAGCCGTTCCTGATAGGCTTCGAAGTCTTCTATAGCCCGGCTTGCTACGCCAGTGTCCATCGCCGCTTTCGCCACCGCCGGGGCGATCTTCATGATCAGGCGTAGATCGAACGGCTTTGGGATCAGGTATTCGCGGCCAAAACTCAAATGTTCGTCAGCGTAAGCGGCGCGCACTTCATAGGTGGCCTCAATCTTCGCCAACTCGGCGATGGCAAAAACACAGGCTTTTTTCATCTCCTCGTTGATCTCGGAGGCTCCCACATCGAGTGCACCCCGGAACAGGAACGGGAAGCAAAGCACGTTGTTGACCTGGTTCGGGTAATCGGAGCGTCCGGTGGCGAGGATGGCATCCGGGCGCACGGCCAGGGCCTCCTCCGGCAGGATCTCCGGTGTCGGGTTGGCCAGGGCCAATATCAACGGATTCTCTCCCATGGTCTTGACCATCTCCGCTTTCAGCACTCCGCCCACAGAAAGCCCCAGGAAGATGTCGGCACCTATTATGGCCCCTGCCAGATCTCTGATATCGGTTTCTGCCGCAAAGGCGGCTTTACGCTCGTTAGACCCATCGGTTGCGCCAACCCTTACCACGCCGTGACTGTCGCAGACCAAGATATTTTGACGCTTCATGCCCAAGCTGACCAGGAGTTCCAGGCAGGAAAGCGCTGCGGCGCCCGCACCGGAACAGACCAGGCGAACCTCCTCGATCCGTTTGTCGACTATGCTTAGACCGTTGATGATCGCTGCGGCGGAGATAATAGCGGTTCCGTGTTGATCGTCGTGAAACACCGGGATGTTCATCCGTTCCTTGAGTCGCCTCTCAATCTCAAAGCACTCGGGTGCCCGGATGTCCTCCAGGTTGATGCCACCAAACGTAGGCTCCAGAGATGCTACAATGTCGATGAATTTGTCCGGATCCCGTTCCTCCACCTCGATATCGAACACATCGATATCGGCAAATTTCTTGAACAGAACACCCTTGCCCTCCATCACTGGCTTGGCGGCCAGAGGCCCGATAGATCCCAGACCCAGTACCGCCGTACCGTTGGTGATAACGGCGACAAGATTGCCACGAGCCGTGACGGAGGAGACTTCACGGGGATCGTCGACTATAAGATTGCAGGCAGCCGCCACACCCGGTGAGTAAGCCAGGGCCAGGTCGAGCTGGGTGGTGAGCGGCTTACTCGATACCACCTTGATTTTTCCAGCGGGAGGTCCCCGGTGGTATTTCAATGCTTGCTCGTCATATTGATCGGGCATGTGATATTCTCCTGGACGTTTTCTGGGTAAATGGCGGTTCTAACTCCGACTCTGAGACGGTAAGATCAACCTATGGGTCAGGACTGATTTATAACCAGGTTACCATAGCAGACCACTATGCTATGGCGGAAAGAATACACGCAACTGTT
>RCNG010002966.1_pt1 | contig 12154 bp, 5 predicted proteins | sample 2041371 | NCBI WGS metagenome assembly RCNG01 (sample SAMN09708227, study PRJNA481090) | Marine sediment metagenome, whole genome shotgun sequencing project. | biome: marine sediment; feature: ocean; material: sediment; isolation source: Sewage treatment plant 1 marine sediment (STP1) ... | reverse complement strand
CTCCAGCATCACGGCGGCCATCTCTCCTGCCGGAGACACGAACAAAAGGCTTTGAAAACACACGATACGTTTCCGGACGGACTCTCAGTGGGTTTTGTAGAACCTGTCGCTTCCATCGCCATTTTCACTTTCCCCATTGGGCGAAACTCTCGCCAAACTTGGCCGGTCCACGTCTCTCCGACGTCTGGATTGGGATTGTTAGATGGGCATTGTGACGCCCGCCGTCATCGCCGGATCGGCGCAGCGTCAACTCGGCGTTAACCCCGTGTCTCCAATCTGACACCTTCGTTTCAGACCTGTTCGAAAGGTGCCCGCGATGTCTTTAACACGGCGCAGAATTGCCGGTGCGACACTTGGTTTCATCGTTCGCGGCTTCGTCGTCGCCGAGTTCGCCGCAAAAAGCTTTGGCGGCCTGTGTGCCGTGTTCCAGAAGCCGCGCTACAGCGTTGATGTGCGATGCTCGAGTGGTCAATATCTCAGGGCGGAGATTGTCGGCGGGACCCGATCGCGGGCCCTCGCGAGGGCGCAGAAGTCGTATCCTGATTGCCGGGTTGCATCGCTGATGCGGGTGCGCCGCCGCCACACCGATCACGGGCTAATCTGATAACTCGAACGCTAGCAGTTGACCGCGCTGGAAGTTATGTGCGTCAAGTTCTGCAAAATGGTCATGGGGGCAGATCTGGTTGGGCCTCGAGCCAGTTCTCGTGGGTTTCGACGGCAAGCGCGCGGACCAGGCGCAAGCAACTTTCCGCATTCGGAAAGATCCGCACCACGTGGGCACGCCGCTTGATCTCCTCGTTCAGCCGCTCCAGCATGTTCGTCGATTTCATGTGCTTATGGTGCTGCTGCGGCAGCTTGTAGAACGTCAGCGTCTCCTCGATGTTGTCCTCGGCCCAGGCACACAGCTTCGGATACTTAGCCTGCCATTTGGCGAGCCAGGCGGAAAGGTCACGGCGGGCTTCGGCGATGTCGCGCCGGTCATACAACCAGCGCAATTCCCGGAGACAATCGTCGCCCACCTTCCTCGGCACGTAGTCGAGCGCGTTTCTCAGGAAATGGACACAGCACCGTTGCCAGGCGGCTTCGGACAGGATCTCGCGGATCGACGCCTTGAACCCGGTCGAGAACATATGGCCGTTCATTCGCGACAACTGGCTGTCAAACAGAGTCTTCACATCCTACGACCAAATCGTCACCCTCTGATGCAAAGCATGGAACAACCTCACCGATCCGCCCTGGACAATCACCTCCATAGGACAACGGAAATGGGCGCATCGGATTTGGTCAGTGCAACTTGGCATAAGTTATAGCCCGTCGCACCACCCCAAAGGGGTATCTCAGGACTGTTGACGCTGACCTCTGGTTCGGTGTCCTATTCTATTGAATAAAAAACGTGACGATTGAGCATCAGCAGCTCGATCCTGCGGATAACAAACGCGCCGGCAAGGCGCAGGTCAACGGAGGAGATCATGGCCGACTTTCGCGAACCCCCGTATTACGGCACGCCCAATCCCGACGAGATGTTCGGAACCCCTGAGGGCGAGGTGTTCAGGGGCCGAGAAGGGGCCGACAACATCTTCGGCGAGGGCGGCGGTGACAAGATCTACGGTGGCGCCGACGGCGATGAACTCTATGGCGGTTCCGGCAACGACCGCCTGTGGGGCGAGGACGGCAACGACCAGATGTGGGGCGACGCCGGCGACGACACGATGCAGGGCGGCTTCGGCAACGACTTCATGTCCGGCGGTGCCGGCGACGACGTGATGAGCGGCCAGAAGAACCGCGACACCATGTTCGGTGGCGACGGCAACGACTCGATGAAGGGCCATTCCGGCCGCGACAAGATGTTCGGCGAGGCTGGCAACGACACCCTTTTGGGTGGCGGCAGCATGGACACCCTGGACGGCGGCGACGGCGACGACGACCTGGACGGCGGCGGCAAGGACGACGTGGTGTTCGGGCGCGAGGGCAACGATTTCATCAAGGGCATGTCCGGCAACGACCTGCTCGCCGGCAACGAGGACAACGACGCGGTTCTCGGCGGCGACGGCGCCGACACCATCACCGGCGACGCCGGCGACGATCGTCTCGACGGCGAGAAAGGCAACGATGTGGTCGCCGGCGGCGATGGCGACGACGTGGTCGCCGGGGGCGGCGGTAACGACACCCTGACCGGTGGTGCGGGCGCCGATACTTTCCTGTTCCGCCAGGACGAGGTCCAGGGGGCGACCGACACCGACATCATCGTTGATTTCAACGCGGCTGAGGGCGATCTCATTGCGCTCAACGGCCAGATCGACCCGTTCTTCACCGTCGAGAAGGTCGAAATCGGCTTCTTTGACCACTTCGACAACCTGGTTGAGGACGTAGCCATCGGCTTGTCCAACGGCCAGTTCATCATTCTCCTCGACGCTGCCGACCAGGGCTGGGTCGCCGACCACGACCCGGAGAACGGCACCCCCGAGGAAAACAACGCCCAGTTCTTCACCCGTGATCCGATATTCATCACCGTGCCGGTGGCGGTAGACGACACCGGCGCTACCGACGAGGACACGGTGCTCAACGTCGCGGCACCGGGTGTGCTCGCCAACGACTTTAGCGTCAACGCCCCCAACATCCTCGACGTCGTCGCCTTCGACGCGGTCAGCGCGATGGGCGCGGCGGTCGTGGTCGCCGCCGACGGCGGTTACAGTTACGACCCGACCGGCTCGGTGGCCCTGCAGGGTCTCAACGAAGGCGAATTCGCCCTCGACACCTTTTTCTACACCATCACCGACCTCGGCGGCGCCACCGACACGGCGACGGTGTCGATCCTGGTCGAAGGGCTCAACGACCCGCCGGTGGCCGAGGACGACTTGGTCGGCACCGACAAGAATACGCCGTTGTCCGGAAACGTGTTCGCCGACAACGGCAACGGCCCCGACTACGATCCCGACTTCGGCGACACGTTCGAGGTTACCGAGGTCAACGGCAACGCCGCGGCGGTCGGCAACCAGATCGCGCTGCCCTCGGGTGCTCTGCTCACCGTCAACGCCGACGGAACGTTCGACTACGACCCCAACGGCCAGTTCGCCCCCCTGCCCGGTCAGGCGCAGCTCGACACCTTCACCTACACCATCGAGGATACCCACGGCGGCACCGGCACGGCGACCGTGACGGTCGAGGTCACCTCGCCGTTGTTCACACCGAACAACGACACGGTCAACTTCAATGCGTTCATTCTCGCGACTACCCTGGACGGCACCCAATACGACGCCCTGGACGGCGACGACGTGGTGACGCTCCCCGATCTGGCCAACTTCGCCAACGTGCTGTGGGATCCCCCCCTACAGGGCTTCAACGGCGGTCTCGGCAACGACTCGATTGTCGGCGGCGACCAGGGAGACACCATCAACGGCGGCTTCGGCAACGACACGGTCGAAGGCGTGGGCGGCGACGACCTGCTTTACGGCGACACGTTGTTCACCGCGCCGGACGGTGACGACACCATCGATGGCGGCGCAGGCAACGACACCATCTTCGGCGACGACGGCGGCACCACCCAAAGCGGCAACGACCTGATCTTCGGCGGCAGCGGCAACGACCTGATCACCGCCGACGACGAGGGCCTCGGCGCCGGCGCCAGCGACACCGTCTACGGCGGCAGCGGCAACGATACGATCGACGGCGGCGCCGATGCCGACACGCTGCAGGGCGATGCCGGCAGCGATACGCTGTTCGGGGGTTCCGGCGACGACCTGATCCATGGCGACGACGGCGACAACGTCGGCGGCGATGCGGACAGCATCAACGGCGGCCTCGGCAACGACACGATCCTCGGCGAAGGCGGCGACGACCTTCTATTTGGCGACACGTTGAACACCTCGCCGGACGGCGACGATACCATCGACGGTGGGGCCGGCGCCGACACCATCTACGGCGACGACGGCGGCACGACCCAAAGCGGCAGCGACTCGATCTTCGGCGGCACCGGCAACGACATGATCATTGCCGACGATTCGGTCGCCGGCGGTGGCGGCAACGACACCATCGACGGCGGTCTCGGGGACGACGTGGCGATCTTCGCCGGCAACCAGACCGAATACACCATCGTCGACCTCGCCGGGGCCGACTGGACGGTAACCCATGACGCCCTCGGCTTCGTCGACACGCTGTTCGACGTCGAGACCCTGAGCTTCGACGACGGCGACATCTTCGCCTGATCGCTCCGGCAGGGGGGGCAAGTCAGTGAACGACGACGGCGAGCTTTGGCGGGCGGTCGACGAGCACCTGATCCGCTACGGCGGCGCGTTCTCGCCGTTCCTGGCCGAGCGCGCCAAGGGCTCCTACGTCTACGACCGGGACGGCCGGGCGATCCTCGATTTCACGTCGGGGCAGATGTGCGCGACGCTCGGCCACAACCACCCGGAGATCCTGGCGGCGATCGAGCGGGCGATGGCCGAGGCGCTGCACCTGTTCAGCGGCACCTTGTCGGCGCCGGTGATCGAGCTGTGCCGGGCGCTGGCTGGGCTGTTGCCGCCGACCCTCGGCAAGGCGATGCTGGTCAGCACCGGCGGCGAGTCCAACGAGGCGGCGCTCCGCATGGCCAAGCTGCACACCGGCGGCTTCGAGGTGGTCGGCTTCAACGCCTCCTGGCACGGGATGACGGCGGGAGCCTCGGCCAGCACCTATTCGGCCGGCCGCCGTGGCTACGGCCCGACCCTGCCGGGGACGATGGCGCTGCCGATGCCCAACTGCTACCGCTGCCCGATCCGGCACTGCCGCGACGCCTGTGATCTCACCTGCCTTGAGGTCGGCTTCGAGCTGGTCGACCGCCAGTCGGTCGGCGCCCTCGCCGCGGCGATCGTCGAGCCGATCCTCAGCGTCGGCGGCATCGTTGAGCTGCCGCCGGGCTACCTGGCGCGGCTCAAGGAGAAGTGCGCCGCGCGCGGCATGGTGCTGATCGTCGACGAGGCACAGACCGGCCTCGGCCGGGTCGGCGCCAACTTCGCCTTCGAACAGCAGGGCGCCGCCCCCGATATCCTGACGCTCTCGAAGACCCTCGGCGCCGGCCTGCCGCTGGCGGCGACGATCACCGGGTCCGAGATCGAGGAGGACTGCTTCGCCAAGGGTTTCCTCTATTATACCTCCCACGTCTCCGACCCGTTGCCCGCCCACATCGGTCTCGCGGTCCTGGAAGTCCTGCAGCGCGATCGTCTGGCGGCGCGCGCCGCCGAGTTGGGCGGCTATCTGCGCGCCGGCCTCGAGTCCCTGCAACAACGCTACGAGTGCATCGGCGACGTCCGCGGTCGCGGCCTGCTGATCGGCGTCGAGATCGTCGAAGACCGGGAGACCCGCGCGCCGGCTCCTGAGCTCGGTGCCGCCATCTCACGCCGCTGCCTGGAACTGGGCCTCAGCATGAACATCGTCCAGCTTCCCGGCCTCGGCGGCGTCTTCCGCATCGCCCCGCCGCTCACCGTCAGCCGCGACGAGATCGACAGCGGCTTGGAAATCCTCGGCCAGGCGCTTTCCGAGTGCGCCTGATCGGGATCGGGCACGACTGATTTAAACCAGCCTGCGTATGCTACCGGCCGTAGGCCAGCCGCGCGCATGAACGCATCGCCTTCTTGCCCTCGCCGGTGATCAGTCTCTGCGCACCGAGGTAATTGGTCAGCGATGTCATGCAGCCCGCTTTTTGGTGATTGGCGCCTCCGGTTTCCTCGCAGGCCATTGCATGGTCGGCGATGGTGCAGCCGTTTTTGACGGCGACGTTGGCGACGCCGGTGTTGCAGCCTTCGACGACCACCACGGAGGAGAGATCGGAGTACTCGCACTCGTCGTCCGCGTTCGGCACCCCGTCTCCGTCCACGTCATCGGGGCTGCAGGGCACGGGCAGCCATACGCTGGCCTCCGCGCGGCCACGACGCGCCGATGTCGCTTCGACGACGATCTCATGGAGCCCGCAGGTTTCGGGTCTGAACGCCGCCCGCACGAAATGGGCATCGTCGGCGCGGATGTGGGGCAGCCACTCGGCGTCGAACGCGGTGCCGCCGTTGTCGGGATCGCCGTCGGTGAACACCACCGTCGCCCCCGGCGTCGCCGCGCCCAGCGACACCACCTGCGCCGCGACGACCACCGGCTTACCCACCACCGTCTGCTCGGGCACGACCCGCAGAAGATCAATCATGAAATCGGCCGGTCCCGCATCGGCGGATGCGACGCCGGCGTCTTCGGGCAGGATGGCGAAAACCTTCTTGTACATGGCGACGTTGTTGGAAAAGGTCGTTAGTTTGCCGTTGAAGTTGACCAACTCCAGCGGCACGTCGGTGATGAAGTCGTAGGTGGTCGAACCATTGAACGTATTGCCGAGCAACATGTTGAGCCCGTGGCCCGGAAGCTCGGTCAGAACGTTGCCGCTCGCGTCCTCGGCCCACACCGTCACCCAGTAGGCATAGTAGGCGCCATCACAGGGGTCAGGCTTGACGCCGTCGTGATACTCGCAGTCATCGTCCTCCGAGGCCGTGTAAAAGGTGGTGGCGATGCTGATGTTGTCGTTGGCGGGATCGTTGGAGGTGTTGAACGGCGGGATGGTCGCCGAGCCGTCCTGGGGGCTGACCACCGGGATCGGATCGGTGTCGCCGAGGCCGGTTGGGCCGATCGGCACGGCGGGAAGCGGTTTGCCGTTTTCGCCAGTGGCGTAGTCGACGACCGAGGAAAAGCCCTCGTCATTGTTGACGTCGAGTTGCTGACGATAGAATCGCGTGAAAACCCGTGTGCCCGGGGCCATGGACTTGAGACTGTAGTTGGAAACCCGCGCCCGCAGGACGATCGTGTCACCGACGGTCGCCGTATCGCGCTGCGGTCCGTCGGGCTCGCCGAGGGTCACCAACAGGCCCTTCATGTTGTAGAATTGTGCCGCCCATACGTCCGAGGCGCCCGTGCCCTCGGGTTGATTGATGGTGTAACAACTTTGATTCACTCCAAATCCCCGGCACTGCAGATCCGGATTTGCGGCCGCAGTCGAAGACACATTGTTCCAGCGAGACGGGTTGTTGAGGGCCACGTCGATATTCTGGGAGTAGGCGGAGTTCGCCCCCCACCAAATGCCTTTGCCGCTCCCGGTCGGGTTGGCGGCAAAGGCGACGGTGAGCGGTCCCGTGGTGGTGCAATCCGCCTGCACGTCTTCGACCTCTGTACAGTCTGCCTGATCGGGCGGACAGGGGGCCTTGATGCTTTTGCGCTCGTCGAGGACCGATTTGGGCTTGTCGGCGCCGAGCACGACGCCGGCCACGTCGTATGCGTATTCGTCGGGATCGAGAAAACCGGCGCCGTCCAGGTTCAGCGCCACGCTCGATGATGCAGCTTGCCCGACGGTGTAGCTGTTGAGGGTGCTGGTGGAGTGGCTATGGTTGTAGTCGAAACCGACGGTGACGTTCGCCCCGTCCGTTGCGTTACTTAGGTTCGGGGTGCCGGCAGTGATCGAGCTGTCGGATTCGAACGAGTGGGTAGTGGTGGTGCCGACGCTGTGCGTGCCATCGGTGCCGCAGGTGTAGGAGATGGATTCCGACGCCACGTTGGTTCCGATCGAAAACGGGTCGAGTCCCCCCAGTGGCACAGCATTCGCCATCCGCGCCTCGAGCAGGGTCACGTTTGACGGATGGGACAGGATCTGAGTCGGCTCGTGTCTCGGATGATACCATTCGATGAGCGCCCCGTTGCCGGAGGAACGCGTCACTTCCTCCGGCCCTGACAGGGTCATGTTGAGCTGTTGCTGGAGAAGCGAACAGCAGACGTCGCCCTGCTCCGCGCAGGAGCGAGCGTTGATGTCGCTCGGAATCGCCGGACACAACGAAGCCGACGCGCCGTCGCTCAGGCAGTCGCATCCGTCGCCGGTCTTCGAGCAGGTCAAGGTGACGCCGCTGGCGGCCGCGGTGCAGCCGGTGGTGTTCGGATCGGAATCGTCGCAGGTCAGGCTCTGCGGGCATGTGGTCTGCCCGATGACCGGGTAGTGGAACACGTTGAACGTGGTCTGAGTCCACCATACCTGATCGTCCCCGCCAGCCTTAACGTTAGTCTCCAGAGTCGTCGAAGAATAGTTGCTGAGTTGGTTGGACGTGTTGTGCTCGTGCATCTGCGTCCAGGACTCCGTGGTCTTTACGTCGATCCCCTCAACCAGCGGAACTTCGTTGAACTTCGCCTCAAAGCCGACGCTTTCGGTGGTGCTGCTGGAGTGACTGGTGGTTTTTTGGGTGGACGCGGTTTCGTTGCTGGAGGTTTCGAACTCGATGACGGCAAAGTAGTTGCTTGGGGAGAGCGTGAAGTTGACGATCGCCGGCGTCGTTGAGTCCTGCTTATTGGGCTGCACGTAGTCGACCAGTGACGGCGGCGTCTGGACGACGATCTGCTGTTGGGTATGCTCGGTGATCCGCGCTATCGTCGGCGGGCCGACGCGCTGGGAGAGACCGGACAAATCGCCGGCATGCAGGAAGCTGCCGGCCCTGTCATGCCTGCCCTGGACTTTCGAGAAATTGTTGATATCCCTGTTCTCGTATTTGAACGGCAGGTACGGGGTCGCGATGGATTTGTCGTTGGAGCATTTGAGGCTGCTTTTGCTGCCGTCCGGATCCGAGGGCTGGAAGGTGTAACGGACGATCTTGGTGTCGGTGCTGCTGTCGCCGTGGGCGTTCGCCACCAAAAGCGCGATCTGCGGATTGTAAGAGCACTGCCCCGGCACCGCCGAGTCGAAGTTGCCGCAGGCATCGCCCACATCCTCAATGTCGTCATCGACTTGGTCTGGCGTAAAGACTCCCGCGGTCATCCCCCACAAGATGGGCGGATCGTTCTTTGTTGTCTTCGCCAGGTCATCGACACGGCAGGCCGTCAATGTCTGGCTGTCATTCTTGTCTACGCCCACCGCGACGGTCACCACGAAGTGTCGACTTTCCCATAGTCCCTCGCCCGAGACTTTAAACGAGCCGGAAATAGCCAGAGCAGCTTGCTCTGTGGCGCCGTACCAATCGAGAGCGATGGCCTGCCCATGGAGCTGATACAGGTTCTCGGGAGCGCTCGAAAAATCCTTTTTTGTCACCTCCGGATACAGGTTGGTGATCGAGAGCGGCGACTCCTGGGCGAACCAGTGTTGGCCAAGGGGATCCGTCCTGTAGTAGTAAAGGTCGACCTTGCAGACGCTGTCGTTGCCGGAGAGATAGAGCACCATCAACTCCTCGGCCGGCGCGGAGTTCGCATTGCTGCCATTGCCCTCGAAATTGCCCAACATCACGGCGCCGGGACGAAGGCTGTCTAAGCCAATATTCTTCTCCAGGTCGTGCGCGCTCGAGGCGCCGCAGCGGGTGTTACCCACTGACGCGTCGGGCAGGACGATCGTCGAGGTGTCCCCGGCGTGCAGGGCGGACCCGGGGTCGAGGATGATGTCAAAGGTGTTGTGCCCTTGGCACAGGGTGCCTGCGACGTCGCCCGGGCACACCGAGGCGAAGAAAACCGAGAGCTCTCCCGAATGGCCTGTAAAGTTGCCGCCGATCCAGGCGACGTCGATGATCCCATCGCCGTTGAAATCCCCCGTCGTCGGCTCGTTGATCGGCACTTTCGGGCCGCCGGTCAAGACGGGACTCCCGTGCCGGAGAGTGTCTGAGCCACCGGTCGTATCGGCCGCGCTGAAGACCTGCATTTCATTGTGGTTCAGAACGAGGATGTCGTCGAAACCATCGAGATCGAAATCGTCGATCGCCAGATGGACATACTGCGCGTCGAAGGTAAAGGGGAAGGTGAAGGTGCTGCTGTCCAAGTTGTTCTGGTCGTCAGCCTCACGAGCGATTTCGAGCAACATGTTGCCGGCGCCACCCGGAACGGCGGCGCAGGATGAATTGATGTCTGCCTTGGACTCGGACGGCCGCAGGAACACCAGCGAGTCCTTGGCCTGATCGAACAGACGGGCGCTACGTGACTGTTGGGGAAAGGGAATGGGCGTGTCCTCAGTGCAGGGCACGGTCACTTGCGCGATCACCGGCGGCGTTTCCTTGATCTCGCCGATGCCGTCGTTGCCGTCGGGATCAGTCGACTCCGCCGCGTAGATGTTCACCGAAGCCTTGACCTTGCCGCTGCTCGGGTCGTGTGGATCGTTGATCACCAGCCAGTCGCCACGGGAGATCACCCTGCGGCCCTGCAGCATATCGGCGCAACTGCCCGGCGTCGGCACGCTGGTTCCCGACTTGCTGCCGGCGCATGCCGGGAATTTCGAACTCGCTTCGCAGGTGCAGGTGCAGGTGACGAGGTCCGTGCCGTCGTTCCTGGCCGTCTGGACGTCGTTGCACATCGGAATGTCGGCCCGCGCGCCCGGCGCAAAGACCACGACCGCCGCCGCCGCCAAGGCAACCGCCAACACCGTAAACCGAATTTGCACGAAACACCCCATCTCGAGACCTCCTCGGCCATCGCCATATTCAGGTCGGCGCGATTTTCCCTCGGCCAGCCCGGTTATTTTTCATTGGATTTCTAGGGCGCTCTCTGACGCCTTATCGGAATTTTAGCCATGGATCGCAGACACATACAAGACGAATAGTTGGCTGACTCGCTCAACTTTTTCGGGTGCTGCGCCAACCTAGTGGTCCAAGTCTGACATATGGTACCCATACGTCAGACTTGGACCACTAGAGCGCCGGCTCGGCGCATTCCGGGGGAATCACCCGGGCTTGCGGCCGACGTGGATCGGGAACGACAGTGGCAGCACGTAGGAGCTGGCGGTGCGGCGGAAACGGGACGCCTCGTAGGCGCCGGCCTCGTCCAGGAACCGCTCGATCAGGGCATTGGCCTCGGCCAGATACCGAGGGTGGCGGGCGTCGATTTCGCCGACCGCGGTCTCGTCGCCGGTGACGACGGCGGCCTCCCGTCTGTGGGCGTTGAACCGCGCCCAATAGTACTCGGGGCCGATCGGGATATCTGGCGCGTGGCCGGCGACGTGAACGTCGACGAAGCCGGCTTGCGTCATCAGGCTGTCGAACTCGGCTTCCGAGGTCATGTGCGGAATATCGCCCGCGCCCTCGACCCGCCCCAGTGCCGGCAGCTTGGACAGCGCCGACGCCAGTCGGCAATAGCGGTCGGTGGGTCCCGACAGGTTCTGGCTGACCAGGAAACCGCCCGATTTCAGGGTGCGGTAGGTCACGTCGACGATGCGTTGTTGGGCTTCGATGTCGTTGTAGTGATTGACCGAGCGCATGGTGACCAGGTCGTAGTCCGAAAGCGCGACACTCTCCAGGTCGGCGCACAGGGTTTCCAGCCCCAGTGCCGCCGCCTTGGCCAGGAAGCCTTCGTTGGCGTCGACCACCAGGGCGCGGACCGTGCGGTCGGTGGTCGCGAGGAAATCGGCGACGATCCGCGGCAGCAAACCCTCGCCGCCGCCGAACCCAGCGTAGCGGACCTCGCCGCCGAGGCGGTCGGCGATCCCTCGGATGCCGATGTCAACGAACGCGTCGGCATACACCCGGTTAGAGAAATAGCCGTCGTTGACCTTGCCCATTTCGACGCCGGCACCCAAGTCGGCCCGGGTGATATCGGGTTTCGTCATCGATACTCCCCTCCCGTCCCGAGGGACGTCTCTCGACGGGCATCGTCGGCCGCGACCGGATCGGTCGCGCTCTTGCCATCCTCGCCAAGCCCGCGCCGAGTGTCACCGACCCTTGGCGCGGTCACTCGATTCGGATCTTCTCGAACGGCTCCGGCACCATCTTGTGCAACAGGGCATCGATGGCGGATGCCTTGGGCTGATGGATGAACGGCCGGCGCGGCAAGAGGCGGTCGTTGACCCAGTGGGCCGACCAGCCATCCGTTGTCGTGATACAAGCCTCGGCGAAATCAAGGTTTTCGGCGACCACCTTCTGCTTCAACTCGAAACAGCCGGTCACGAAGATATCCACATAGGACTGGACGATGGGAAAGCTCTCGTTTGGCGGGTCGACGTTCTCCGGCTTATTGACGTAGATCCAAATTTGCCCCACGGCCGGGACCGATGACCCATCGAGCATCCGAAGCTGATCCGGCGGCACCCGGTCCCGACAATAATACGCCTCACGGTCATCCGTCTTGCGGATCTCTTCGATATCGAACACGCGGTACAGGGCGGCTACCATCTGTGCATCGGTTTCGGGTTGGACGCCGAGATAGG
>RCNG010001348.1_pt1 | contig 12155 bp, 8 predicted proteins | sample 2041371 | NCBI WGS metagenome assembly RCNG01 (sample SAMN09708227, study PRJNA481090) | Marine sediment metagenome, whole genome shotgun sequencing project. | biome: marine sediment; feature: ocean; material: sediment; isolation source: Sewage treatment plant 1 marine sediment (STP1) ... | reverse complement strand
CGGGCTCAAGAACGACGGCACCATCCACGCCTACGAGGTCCACCTCTGGCAGAACGCCGGCGCCGCCGCCGATCTCTCGCCGGCGATCCTCGAACGGTCGCTCTTCCACGCCACCGGGTCGTACTTCGTGCCCAACGCGCGGATCCACGCCGCAAGCTGCCGGACGAACCTCATCCCTTTCACCGCCTTCCGCGGGTTCGGCGCCCCCCAGGCCATGTTTGTCATGGAAGCCGCGATCCACCGCGCAGCCGAGACCATGGGGATATCGCCAGCGACCATCCAGGAACGGAACCTGCTGAGCGAGGGTGATGCCTTCCCATACGGGATGCGGGTGGAACGGAGTCAGGCTCGGAGAAGCTTTGAAGAGGCGGTCGAACGATTCAATCTCACCGACCTCGAAACCGAGATCGCCGAACACAACGCAGGCAACGCGCTGATCAAGCGCGGCGTCGCCGCCATGCCGGTCTGTTTCGGGATCTCCTTCACCAACGCCATGCTCAACCAGGCCGGTGCGCTGGTCCACGTCTACACCGACGGCAGCGTCAGCGTCTCCACCGGCGCCATCGAGATGGGTCAGGGCGTCAACGCCAAGATGCTCGCGGTGGCCTCGACCACCCTCGGTCTGCCGCTGGAGCGGATCCGAATCGAGAGCACCACAACGAGAACCGTTGCCAACACCTCCCCCACCGCGGCATCCAGCGGGGCGGACATGAACGGCCGCGCCACCGAGCTCGCCTGCCGGGCCATTTTCAATCGACTGCTCTCCGTCGCGGCCGAGATTCTCGACATCACCCCAGACCGACTCGCCATCGACGAAGGTGTCGTCATCGCCGATGGCGCTGCCACCGAACTCGAGTGGAACGAGCTGGTCTGGACCGCCTACACCAAGCGGGTCAACCTCTCGGCCCACGCCCACTACGCCACTCCCGGGCTCTGGTACGACAAGGAGACCGAGCAGGGCGAGCCCTTCGCCTACCACGTCTTCGGCACCGCGATCCTCGAGGTGACCGTGGACTGTCTCCGCGGCATCTACACCGTGGATCGGGTGCGGATGGTCCACGACGGCGGACGGAGCCTGAACGAGAGCGTCGACCGCGGTCAGCTCGAGGGTGGACTCGTCCAGGGCCTCGGCTGGATGACCATGGAGGAGTTGGTCTTCCACGAGGGCCGAAACGTCTCCGACACCCTGTCGACCTACAAGATCCCGGATCTTCCGAGTACGCCGATTCTCGAGGGCCACTTCCTCTCAGACGCCGATAACCCCAAGGCTGTCATGCACTCCAAGGCCATCGGCGAGCCGCCCTTCATGTACGGCATAGGGGTCTACTTCGCACTGCTCGACGCACTCAGAGCGTTCAGACCGGAACGCGAAGGGGTCTACGACGCGCCACTCACGCCGGAAAAGGCGCTCATGTTCCTGCACGGGGATCGGTAGCAGTAACCGAGACCGAAACCGTGGCCGTTACCGCAATCGAATCCGGACCTGCGAAGACCGCGGCCACCGAGCTCTTCGAGCCGGGGCCGCCGTTTCCAGACCCAATCCGGAAGACGGCGCGACGGTAACTCACGGGCACGTGTTTGGATAGAACGTGGAATCGTCGTACGTTGCAACACACGCCACTTCGCCAAAAACCCCGCTGACGCTCTCAAGATAGGATCCACTGACCCGGACCGAACCCAAACCCGGACTGGCGTTGTTCGCAACTGCGAAGGCGTCGGATATGATCCTACAATCCTCGATCGTGAGGTTGATAGGGTTCGTGAAAGTCTGGCTGATGACACCGTTATAGCTGTCGTCAATCTTCAACCCACGAACGGTCACTGTTGAGGTTGACGGGGTGCTGTTGCGGAGGAAGATCCCGGTGTCGGCTATCCTGATATTGACGTCTTCAATCCGTCCACTCGAGCCATCCGAGTCGATACCTCTCATGGTTCCTGTGCACCCGTTCTGGGCCGCAATGGTCACCGATTCGAGCAGGAAACCAGTCGCGCTCGGGCTATTGCGAAAGCCGATGCACTCGTTCGTGCTCTGCGCAGCCTCAAGTGTGCTGTCACGCAATCTGAAGTCGCTCCCGGAGTTTTCGATGGCTCGGGCGTGCGATGAGCCTCCCGACGCATTCACATCGACATGGCGGAGATCCGCACCATAGCCGGAGTTGAGCAGGCCCAGGTTGTCATCTGTGCCGTTGGCCGCTTTCATGGTGACATGAGACATCTTCAGGTAGGCCAAGGAGCTCTGCACGGCGATATTCGACGACGCCGCATTCTCGACCTTGAATGTGCAATTCTCCACCGCCGCGTATTCGCCGGAAAAATAGCCTGCGCGGGCCGTGGCTCCGGAGTTGGAACACGTGTTCTCCACCGTGAGGCGACGAAGACCGACGTGATCCGCGAGAGCATAGATCGTGGCACCGACATCACAACGAGCATTGGTGATGAATGTCGAGTCTTCGCCCGCACCCTCCAGGGTCATCCAATTCCAAACAATGAGGTAGTTCACGCCAAGGTCGTAGACACCAGGTTCAACCACGACCAGCACTGCCTCCTCTCTGCCGGTAGGTTCATCGATCGCCTGGACCGCACTTCTCAGCGCGGTCCCATTTTGCGTGGGAGTTCCAACAGGACCCACAACGTAGGTCCGCGCATACGGCGTATCGTCATCATCACTGCATTCCCACGTGGTGCCGTTCCAGCGGGTAATCTCGGCCTCGGCGCAACTCAGATCGGCAAGGGTGTCGTCGTCGCCGTCGGCGAGATCGCCCGGGATGCCGACGAAGTTCGACCAGCCCAGGTAGTACGAACCGTCCATACCGTCGAGCAGATCCGAATCACCGGCTGCTGTCGCACTGCCGGCCGTCGTCGCGCTGTCCGCGGTCGTGGCGTGACTTGCGATATCCGCTGTATCGGCGCTCTGCGAGTGCTGCGCGAACGGCGCCGCAGTGAGTTCCTGCCGCGGTGACAGCACGGTGTAGGCGCCGGGCAGCCCGCCATCACGAACGCCCACCTCGAGCCACAGCGCGGTCCCGTCGAAGACGCTGCCGAAGTCGAGCTGGGTGGCGATTCGGCCATCGGTCACCGTTAGGTCCTCGATGAGCACGACAGGCCCGACCTGGGATCCGCCCGCGTCGGCGTTGTAGAGGAAGAACCGGAAGTCGAAGATGCCCGAAGCCGGCGCCCCGGCGTCGGAGAGTACACCCTGGTAGGTGAACTCGGTTCCGAGGGGTGCGGCCATGGTCGAGACGGCGAGCAACAAGACTAGAGTTGTGGTTCGGATTTTCATGGTTCCCCCTATTCGGTTCCACCGGTCGCCGAGCTCCACGCACCGGTGCCGCCGCTTTCGAATCCGTTGACAAAGATTGCGCCGAAATCCACAGTGCCCGCCCAGAGGCCACCGGCGAGAACGGTCCCGCCGCTGGAAACGACTCCTGCATCCGGCTGGCCGATGGCCGCCGTCAGGGCAAAGGCGCCTCCCGTCGACTGACCTCCACCGGCATCCACCGACCACGCGGCCATTTCGTCCGCCCGCCCATTCTTCGCCGCCGCGGATGAACCGTGGACCGGATCACGATCCTCCGGTTCAGAAGCCTTGGCGATGGGCACCACAACAGTCGTCGCCAGCACGCAAGCTGCGACGCACGCCTTAAAAGACACTCTCATGGTCGATATCCTCCTCGAAATTGAGATAATATCTCGACACATTTTTTTTAATCTGTACGGTAATCCTAGCAGGTTCCCATCCGGAAACTCCGATGGGGACTGCCCAGTTCTCGATTCGAAAACGAGGGGTTTTCGTGCAAGATCAAGGAAGATCAGGATTTGCGCGGAGGCGTACTCCTGTACGTCGCACAAGGAAATCCGCAATCTGACGCCGAGATTGCCGAAAAGCGCCGTTTTCGGACGGGAACGAGCAGAGAGCGGCCATCCAACACCAATGCACCGGAGTTGAGGGATACACGGGCCGTGACCGTGGCCGTGGCCGAGACCGTGACCGGGACAGCAGCGGCAGCAACCAAATATGGGCACCGCACGGCAAATTCAGCCCAACGCAACCATCGCAGGCGGGGACGCCTGCGCTACAAACGCTGCGCCCCCCTTGTAGCGCCCGCGTCCCCGCGGGCGATGGAGCGGGAATCCTCGATTGAACGCGGACAGCGCGCCGCATCCGTAGCCGTGGCCGTGGCCGTGACCGTTGCCGTCGCCGACGCCGACGCCGTACAATGTCCCCATGAAAGCGCAACCCAACCCCAAGGTCGAACCATGGCAGTTTGCTCTCGATGCTCTCGACACGGATGAACGAGCGGTGCTGGTCATGGTGGTGGATCATTCAGGCTCGGTGCCCGGTGTGACCGGGACCTTTGTCATGGTCACCGCTGACGGTCAGGCCGGAACCATCGGTGGCGGCGCCGCCGAGCACGCCATGGTCGATCGGGCGCGCTCCCACCAGGGTGGACCCGGACTCGTCGAATTCGTCCATACCGAAAAGGGCGACGGGACTCTGTGCAACGGCATTCAGAACTTCTGCATCGTGCCGCTTTCACCCCGCGATGGAGCCGCCGTTGAAGAGATCGCTCGGACGCTGCAGGCGCACGAGATCGGCACGCTGAGACTGTCACCGGCCGGTCTGGAATTCGAGCGCGGCACCGCCGAGGAACCCACCTTTGTCGGTGCTGCGAACGACTGGACGTTCAACCATCCTCTCGGACTTCTGGACACCCTGACCATCATCGGCGGCGGGCATGTGGCCCTCGCGCTGTCACGGGTGATGGCCACCCTCCCCTTCCGCATCATCGTACTCGACAATCGGACCGAGCTTCAGACCATGGACGACAACCCGTTTGCCCACCACAAGGAAACCGTCAGCTACGAGGAAATCGCCGACCACGTACCTCTGGGCGACCGATCCTGGGTGGTTGTCATGACCTATGGCCACAAGCACGATCGAAAGGTGGTCGAAAACCTCCTGGGTCATGACGTCCGCTATCTCGGGCTCATGGGCAGCGCGGCCAAGGTCAAACGGCTCTTCGCCGACATGGAAACCCAAGGGGCCGACCCGAAAGCCCTCGCCAGGGTCCGCGCACCCATCGGGATGGCCATCCGCAGCCACACCCCCGAGGAAATCGCCGTTTCAGTGGCGGGTGAAATCATCGGCATTCGAAATGGGGCGGTGGACTGATGGCGACACTCGTCTTCATCCTCAACGGCCACGAAACAACCACCGACTACGAGGAGGGCCAACACTTCCTCGAGGTCCTTCGCGAGAACCTCGGCATCACCACGGTCAAGGATGGATGCTCGCCCCAGGGTGTCTGTGGTTGCTGCACCATTCTGCTCGATGACAAACCGGCCCTGGCCTGCCTCCTCGACCCCATCCAGGTCGCAGGACGCGAGGTCACCACCCTCGAGGGGCTTCCCGAGCATCAGCGACAGCTCCTGGCCGAAACCTTTGTCCGAGAGGGCGCAGTCCAGTGCGGGTTCTGTACCCCGGGCATCGCCATCCGCGCCGCCCACCTCATCAACCGCGGTCTCACCGACGATCGAGAACGCGTTCAAAAGGCCCTCGCAGGCCACATCTGTCGCTGCACCGGTTATCACCGCATCGTCGAGGCCATCGAGCTCGCGGGATCGGGGGCGACCCTGCCGGCCGTGGCCCCGAAACACGGCATCGGCGGCGCCAGCCCACGCTACCTGGGCCACGACCAGGTCCTCGGCACCAAGGCTTTCGTCGCCGACATGAAGGTCGACGGGATGCTCCACGGTGCCCTGGTCCTGTCCGATCATCCCCGGGCACGGGTGGTCGCCCTCGACTACGCACGAGCCGCAAGCTCGCCCGGCGTTGTCCGAGTGCTCACCGCCGAGGATGTCCTGGGGCGCCGTCACCACGGCCTCATCATCGAGGACTGGCCGCTCCTCGTGGCCCTCGGCGAGGAGACCAGCTACGTCGGTGATGTCCTGGCGATCGCGGTGGCCGACACGCAACACCACGCCCGCATCGCGGCTTCAAAAGTCGAGGTGAGGTACGAGGTCCTGGAGCCGGTCACCGATCCCGAATCGGCCCTGCACCCCGACTCGCCCAGAATCCACTTCGAAGGAAATCTCCTCGAGACCTGCGCCTTCCAAAGGGGCGATGCGGATCAGGCACTGGCAGCATCGGCTCACACTGTCGAAGCCGAGTTCCAGACCCAGCGGATCGAACATGCCTTCCTCGAGCCCGAAGCATGCCTCGCGGTTCCTTACCAGGGACAACTTACAGTCTACTCACAGGGGCAGGGCGTCCACGACGACCGTCGACAGATCGCCGCCATCCTCGGCACCGATATCAATCGGGTGATCGTGGAGCTCGTGACCAACGGCGGCGCTTTCGGCGGCAAGGAGGACCTCTCGGTCCAGGGTCACACCGCGCTTGCGGCTTGGATCCTCCAAGAGCCCGTCAAGATCGTTCTGACTCGGGAGCAGAGCCTGCGAATCCACCCCAAGAGACACCCCATCACCATGCGCTACCGCGCCGGTTGCGACGCCGACGGCCGCCTCACCGCGGTCGAGGCCCGTATGATCGGCGACACCGGCGCCTACGCTTCGGTTGGGGCGAAGGTCCTCGAACGGGCCGCCGGTCACTCCTGCGGCCCCTACCGCGTGCCCAACGTCTCGGTGGAGGCGCGCACCGTCTTCACCAACAACCCACCCTGCGGCGCCATGCGCGGTTTCGGCGCAAACCAGGCCGCCTTCGCCATGGAGGGCGTCCTCGACCGGCTCGCCGAGAAGGCCGGCCTCGATGGCTACGACATCCGCGAACGCAACGTCCTCGATCCCGGCGATCGATTCGCCACCGGCCAGAAGATGACCGACAGCTGCGGCATTCGCCGCACTTTGGAAGCGGTGCGCGAGGCCTACAAATCCGCAACGACAGCGGGCATTGCCTGCGGCATCAAGAACACCGGAATCGGGAACGGGCTCGAGGACACGGGCCGGGTTCTCATCCAGATCGACGACTACGGCCTCGTTGACATCCTCACCGGCTTCACCGAGATGGGCCAGGGGCTCCACACCATCCTCCGTCAGGTCGTCCACGAGGAGACCGGGCTCGATCTCGAGCTCATGCGGGTCCGTACCGTCAGCGACCCGCGGGTCGAGTGCGGCATGACCACCGCGTCGCGCGCCACCGCCCTGTGCACCGCGGCGGGCCGCAGGGCCGCGATCAAGCTGGCCGAAGCTCTCGAAAGATCGGAGATCGCCACACTCGCAGGGCAGTCGTTCCACGGTGAGTACATCGTCGACTTCACCACCCCGCCGGGCGCGAATGTCGAGGAACCGATCACTCACATGGCCTTCGGCTTCGCCACCCAGGTAGTCATCCTCGGCGACGACGGCCTCATCGAGAAGGTGGTGGCCGCGCATGACGTGGGCCGCATCATCAACCCCCAGCTCTGTGCCGGTCAGGTCGAGGGTGGGGTTCACATGGGACTCGGCTACGCCCTCTCCGAGGATTTTCCCTGCACCGACGGCGTCCCGAACTCACTGCTGATGCGCGACCTCGGGATCCTCAAGGCCGCCGACACCCCACCCATCGAGGTCATCCTGGTCGAGGTCCCCGACGGCGTCGGTGGCTATGGCTCCAAGGGTGTCGGCGAGATCGGTCTCGTTCCCACCGCCGGAGCCGTCGCCGAGGCGCTGTACAAACACGACGGCATCCGACGCACGAGCCTGCCCATGAGCGACGCCCCCGCAGCCAGGGCTTCGGTACCGAAATCGAGACAACGTGGCAAGGGGTCACGGTAGATCCATCGCACGGATCTCCACGGAATTCTCTTAAGGGTGGCGTCGAGTTCCGGATTGAGATTCGACTTCGTTGAGGCGCGGTTGGATACCAATTGGGCGTTGTTCTCGATTGAGGACGGATTTCACCGAGTTGAGTGCCCAGGCACAACGTCCCCGCTGACGTGGTCAGTTGGATCCTCCCTTGAAGACCTCATTACCCCAGCAAAATAGAGATCCGCTCAATTTCGGAATCCGTGGGCATCCGTTCCGAAAACCAAACCAAGTCGATCACGAATCCAATCAATCCTGCACGAAGTCAATCCGCCCAGAAGAACGCACCCCCACCCTTTGAGAAAAGTCCGTTCGAATCCGTGTTCATCCGTGTCCCATTTGCGATGGAACCCAGGCGCGGTTGCCGCACAGCTATACTCCAGATGTGATTCAGATCAGCGGCCTGAGCAAGAGATATCCGGAATTGGAGAGGAATGTCCTCAAAGGCATCGACCTCGAGATCGAGGACGGCGAATTCGTCTCGCTCGTCGGCCGATCCGGATGCGGCAAGACCACCCTGCTCAACATCATCGGCGGGCTCGATTCGGTCTACGAGGGCAGCGTCAGGATCGACGGCCGCGATATCGGTGCGCTCGGTGATGTCGAACTCGCCTGCTATCGCCGGCGCACGGTCGGCTTTGTCTTCCAGGCCTATCACCTCCTCGACCACCTGACGGTTGCCGAAAACGTTGCCCTCGCCGCTCGATTCGGACCCGGCGACACCCCGCAACCGAAAGACCAACACGCTCGGGCTGCCGAGGTCCTCAACCTGGTCGGCCTGCCCGGTTCCTCGGACCGACGGCCGACTCGACTGTCGGGTGGGGAGCGCCAGCGGGTGGCCATCGCCCGGGCGCTCTTCAGGAGACCTCGACTGCTGCTCCTCGACGAGCCGACCGGAAATCTCGACACGACCACCGGCGCCGAAATTCTCGACCTTCTCGCCACGCTGCACACCGATTTCGGTCTGACGATTCTCGCGGCCACCCACGACCGGGCCATCGAGGACGCCGGCCGCCGGCTCCTGCGCATGTCGGATGGAGTGTTGCTCGGAAACGAAGGGACCGCCCAATGACGGCCCGGGGACTCCAGCGGTCGGTACGGGATGATCTCAGACGACATTGGCGGCACGTCGGCGCGGGAGGCCTCGGAATCGCGGTGAGTGTCGCGGCGCTGGTCTTCTTCCTCGCTCTCGGACTCGGCGTCCGCGAGGTCCTCCTCGACGAGGTCTTTCCCATCGACCGGATCGAGGTCCATCGACCGAGCACTGATCTCAACCTGTTGGCGATCAAACTCGAGTTCGGCAAGGACACCATGGACGAGGCCACCGTGGCGAAGGTCGCGGACATCGACGGTGTGGCCGCGGTCTATCCAAAGATGAGGCTTCTTGTCCCCGCCCTGGCCAGTGGCGGTGAGAGCCTCATCGGCACGGGGATGCAGACCGAGCTCGTCGCGGACGGCATCGACCCCCTATTGGTGGCCGACGATGTCGGCGAGGCCTTCCACGATCCGCAGGTCGATCCTTCAGACCTGGGATCGGCGTGCGGAGAGAACACCACCTGCCCGGAGGGAACAGCCTGCATCGGCGCCTCGGTCTTCGGCTCTGGGCAGTGCCGTGAGGTGATTCCGGTCATCGTCTCCGAACACATGGTCGAGCTCTACAACGGAGCGTTCCGACGCGCCTACCGCCTGCCCAAGGTCAACCCTCAGGCCCTCATCGGCCTCGGTCTCGACATTTCCTTCGGCGCCTCGAGCCTGCGCCCTTCGGGGCGGCGGGTGGTTCGCGATCGCGTTGCCCTTGTGGGTTTCTCGGATGCGGCGATCCCTTTGGGCATCACCATGCCACTCGGTTTTGTCGAACGCCTCAACCGCGACCTCGGTCCCGACGGCGCCGCCGACGGATTTCACTCCGCCGTCATCGCCATCGGATCGAAGGATGACGCCGCCGGCGTCGTCGAGGCCGCCGAAGGACTCGGTCTCGAGGTTCGCGACGGCGGCGCTCGCCGGGCCGCGTTCTTCATGACGGTGATTCTGACGACGGTGAGTCTCGTCGGGATGGTGATCCTGGCGCTCTCCTCCCTGCACGTGATGCACGTTTTCGCGCTGCTGGTGATGATCCGACGACGCGAGATCGGCGTCATGCGCGCGGTGGGGGCGAGCCGGAACGATGTCCGACTGCTGCTCGTCACCGAAGCCGCCGTCGTTGGGTTTGCAGCCGGTGTGGTTGGGCTGATCGGCGCCGCCGCCCTCTCCTGGACGGCCGATCGCGCTCTGGCAGCCGGCCTGCCCGACTTTCCCTTCAAACCGGAGACCTTCTTCAGCTTCGAGCCCTGGCTGATCGCGGCGGCCGTGACCCTGGCCGTCCTCTCCTGCGTCCTCGGCGCCCTCGCACCGTCCATACGAGCCACCGGCCCCGATCCAGCCGAGGTTCTCAGCGGCGACTGAACAGCGAGGCACAGTCGAACCGCAAAGACGCAAGGCTCGCAAAGCATTGCAACATCGCAAATGGGACACGGATGGACACGGATCTTCACAGATTCTTCCTATGGGTGGAGATTCGTCCCGTTAGGCGATTCAACTTCGTGTTGGCCTGATTGGATTCGTGGAGGGGCTTGGATTGGATTTCGGAACGGATTTCCACGGAGTTGGGGCTTGAAGCACCGAGGGAACCATCGGAGCCGAAAGACTATCCAATCTCCTCGCCACGGAGTTGATGCCCAACCGATATCAAATGGCTGTGTCAACCTCGAGGAGAATCGATGTCTCTCCCTGTCAGGTCCTCGTTACTCGGTTCCTGATTCCGTGAGAATCCGTTCCGAATCCAAACGAGGTCCAACCGGCTTCGCATCGCGCCACCACGCAGTTGGAACTCGTGGCCGGATCCGCAGGCCAACCATTGGAAAAATCCGTGTCGATCCGTGAAATCCGTGTCCTATTTGCGATGGCGGTGGTGAGCTTGGCGCCTTCGCGGTTCAATCAGCCGAGTCAGCCCTCGGTCACCGCCGGTCCGCCCTGCTTCGCCATGAAGTTCCCGAGGAAACCGCCGATGAGATCATCGATCTCCTCCGAGCTCTCCATCTGGTTGATCTGGTCGATGAAACCTTCGACGACACCGATTCCGAAAAGAGCCCGCACTCTGATCTGGGCCGCCTCGTCACTCGCGAGAAACTCGATTCTCGCATCGGCTTCGGCCACCGCCTGCGGCCAACGAGCCGCAAGCTCTGCAGGAATCCAATGATCCTCGACGCGGACAAGCTCGAGCGCCATTGGTTCCTTGTCCGGGATCGTCAGCATCACCGCCGCCCGGCCGTCATCTTCGCTCACCAACTCGACCTCGACCTCGCTGTACGCCTCCACCTGTTGAAAAAAGGTCGTCATCTTCTCGTTCTCGGCCGGAAGCTGCGACGCCTGATCCATGAGGGCCGATCCTGTGGTCGCGAGGAAGGCGTCGACATCGAGCTCGCGCAGGGTCGAGAGTTCGGCGATGTCGCTCGCCAGGAGCGCATCGAGCATGTGGACCGCGGCCTCCCAGAACGCATCGACCGTCTCGGCATCAACCGGCAGTCTTTCGAGGGCCTCGGCGCCGAGGATGATCTCCTTTTTGCTCTGGAGCACGACGACAGACTTGCGAGCGACGGCCACAGCCCGATCAAAAACCACCGGATCGACGGTGTCGGCGAAGTCTCGGGCGAGGTCGGCCACATCCTGCTGATAGGAGGGCGGAAGCCCGCGCCACACAATCTCAGGATGGTGTTGGACGAGTCCGTCGAGAACCACCTTCACCGTTCCGTCGGGCGAATCGGGGATGGTGAGCTGAGCACCCGTTCCGCCACCACACCCGATGGCGACCACCAGGGAGAGAACGATGAGTTGGGAAGGGGCCGAGAAATGGAACCGCATGAAGAACTCCTTCACGTCATCAAACGAATGAGGGGCGGGATTATGACATGGTGAGAACATCGAGTTCGTGCTACAAACAGCACATGAACCAGGAATCCACCTACAGTTTCATCTACGACAGGGCCGAAGCGGCCCAGGTCTTCAAGGAAATCGGCACCCAGGGTCTCGTACTCGCCATCCTCGCGCGGATCCAGCCCGAACCGGAGTGGGAAGGCTGCCTCGTCTACAAGGGCGCCGCGCCCGATGACAGCGCTCGGATGGTCTGTATCGCCATGCGCGGTCCTGAGGCGGTCAAGGTCCAGGAGAAGATCGTCGAGACCTTCGAGTCCACCGGAATCCCGGTGGCCGCCATCTACGAAGGCGGCCCCGAGCCCCAGGTCGATCTCGCCAAGGTCGTCAACGGCAAGTGGGCCGGCCCGGAATGAACCGCCAAGGCGCAATGTTCGCAAAGCATC
>RCNG010001347.1_pt1 | contig 12157 bp, 8 predicted proteins | sample 2041371 | NCBI WGS metagenome assembly RCNG01 (sample SAMN09708227, study PRJNA481090) | Marine sediment metagenome, whole genome shotgun sequencing project. | biome: marine sediment; feature: ocean; material: sediment; isolation source: Sewage treatment plant 1 marine sediment (STP1) ... | reverse complement strand
TCCTGACGAGTCGCTCGCCATCGTCAGCAAACGCCGCACTGCCTGCCATCGTGGCAAGCAGTATCGACGATGCCAATACGGTTAAATTTTTAGTATATTTCATATTAATACATATTCTCCCATCATTTTTTACATTTTAGTTTTTTGAGTACATCCTACCTTGAATCGAAACCCTTCTGGAATCATGCCAGTGAAGCCGTTTGCATCATTTTCTACTATGAAGCAACTATGACGTTACCGACCTGAGACCAAAACAAAAAACCAGCTAATAAGTACCTTTTTATTCGGTACTTTATTATTAACGGTTTTTCTAGTGATGATTTTGCATAAACCACTAATTAAAGTAATGACAAATATCAATTTTTAATAAATAAATAAACTATTTAATAATAATTTTTATCCATGCTAAATGACTCGCCCAGAACCTGACAGACAGTGCTGGTGAACCTGCACGGTTAACTTATTATTTTAGAAAATTGATTATTAATTACTGATTTTATTATTTACTCGTTTTTTATTTGTGAAACGATTCGTCAGTAACAAAGGCAACAAACGTGCCTAAATTAAAAATACCATGAATAACAAATAGTTACTAAAAGTAAAAAGCATGTGTATACAAAAGTGTAAAGACTGCCTTACAACATTTAATGGTTATTTACATAAATTTACAATTAGTCCGGGCAGAAGCCTTTCATAGCGGTATTTAGACACCAATTTAAACACAGTCTAAAAAGTAAAATAAACCGACAATTACTGTTCAGCAATAAATGGCCCGGTTAACAACCTTTGCTGAAGACGTTAATCGCGAAGTGGAAATACAAAAAGACTGTTTGCATCAATTGTTACTATCCATGAAATCAAAATTTCCTTTAAGTTTATGATTCTTCTCAAGAATAAAAGTATGCTCAAAAAGCAAACCAGGTGCCGGCGCCGCCAGGCAGGCAATGAGAAAATAGCAGCAGGTCATTTTTACGCAGTCAGATACAGTTTGTAGCCACACTTTTTTTGATATTTGTCAGGTATTTAAGGCGATAAAAAGTGTAAATTATTCCTTAATTTTTTCGTATTCACCACCTGGCCTGGGAAATAATCCCACGCATTATTGCAAAACGTGGGAAATAATACCACGAACGTGCAACACAAATATTCCCGCACTGACTAACAACTAGATAACAACTAGATAACAACGCTGCGAACAAAATATTACAAATAAGTGCTTTTGCTTTGCTTCCTGCCAGCATTAATATATGCGCATCACCCGGCGGCCGATATTGTTGATGCGGATAGCTATACCATGGCAAGCAGTTTTGTAGCCGATATACCCACTGCAATACCAGATTTTTTAATGACAGGTTTTTTAATGACAGATTTTTTTAATGAAATGGGTAGTGGTAAAATTAGGAGAAGTATAACGACTAACTCATTGAGCATGTTTGAAACGCTGGCAGCAAGAGGAGACCTGCTTGAATATATTGAGTTACTGGGTGGCGCGGTTAATTCCGATATAAGTTTAAACGACAACGGTAGCGTTACCATGACAGTAAATCAGGTTATGTAACACAACCTAAGAAAAAACGAAAACGGGATCGCTGACAAAGTCTACCCGTTCTTATTTGTCATCGATCTCATTCCATTATTTTAATATGGCAGCATCGGTATAAGGAGACATAAAAATGAAAATATATAAAAAATACGTAGACATCACCACATGGATAATCATTGCATCAGTATCTATTTATTTAGCCATTCTCTTAACAAAAATCTAAAAATGAATGCATTGCAAACACGCATTGGGTAAATAAAAAATGGCTCGGTAATAAATCTATTAGCTCTTTATTACCACCGATCTTAGCTCGATAAAACAGATACTGCTTTATCGATTAGCCAGATAAAGTTGCCTGCAGGAAGCCATTTAGTCACGACTTTTTCGCATTGGACATTCTTTTTCCCTGCCCCGCCCCATCCCTGGCCGGATATTTCATAACAATGCAGTAGCCGGGGAAATAACCGGGCTGGCAACGACTATTTCCTGCTCAGCTATTACGGGCGATAGCTTTTCACCAACTGTTCCAGTTGTTTAACCTTATCAGGCTGCTTTTCCAAGCAGTTGCTAATGGCCTTGTTCTGACTGCCCTGAAAAATAGTATAAACAAAAGTCTCATCCAGCCCCTGCAAATAGACCTTATTGTAAAATTCTACATAAGTATCCATAACAAATTTCTTTTTCTGGTTTTTTATTTTCGCCGTGTTAAGTTCTTTAAAAAGAGTTTGATACTGTGCCTTTATTATTTTAAAGGCTGTTTCCTTCCTGGATTTTTGTAACAGGATTACTCTCTGCCCAAGCAAGGCTTCATCCACTGAACGAAAATCACCTTCATCCTTATTTCCACTTGTTAACACTTCGCGACCAAGCAGGTCATTAATATTCTTTCGTATTAATGGAGCCGGACCTTGTTCTGGCTCCAGTAGCAAGGCCGTGCTCAGCGACAGAAGCGCCGGCGTATGGTAGTCATTTATATAATACAGAGTACCCAGCTGAAAATGTGATTCTGCATGGCCGGGATTTAACCGTATTGCTGCCTTGAAGGAGTCAGCGGCTAATTCTGGCTTGTTCAAATAGACATAGGTATCACCCAGGCTATAATGAATTTTCGGATCTTTCGGATACACACTACTGGCAAAACGATAGGTTCGCAATGCATTCCAGGGATCATCCAGCTGCCGATAGGTCTTGCCTGTTAACAGATAGATATCTGCTAGATGATCGTTTTTGTATGTGGCAGCCCGCTTGCTGTATTCCAGGCTTTTATTAAATTTTTCCAGCAGCAGATAGGATCTTGCAGTAGCATACATAGCCTCGACGTTATCAGGATTTAAGCTGAGCACCTGCTGTAAGGCCTGCAATGCGGAGTTGAACTCACCCTGCTTGAAAGATACCCCGGCTTGCTGTAATAACTGTTTTTCCGTGTTACTCGCCGGAACAGGGTCTCGTTCAGCTGGAGACAATACAACACTGCTACAGCTGCTGATAGAAAAGAAGAGTGTTATAATCCAGGTCAATCTTAAAACCCTCATTCTGATGTATATATGCATCTTAATGTTTCCGCCATAGAGGTTTACTATTTGAGATGAACAAGTCTGCAACCATTGTAATACTATTTATAGTAGTCGGAATAGCTCAGACAGCAGCGGCATTGGAGCGCACCCGGCTGGGCCTGGTAAAAGAAGGTGAGCTTTCATTCTTAACCGGTCTGGAGTACCAGGAGGGTGATTATGGTACGCCTGAAAGCACATCTTTATTGCGCATTCCTTTCGGCGTCACCTATCGAAAGACAAATTTCAGCCTGTTTGCTTCCATGCCATTGCTGTTTGCCTCGAGTGATGGCGATATTATCACTAGCAACAAAACATCCTCGCCTAAGACAACCGAGTCAGTATCACCTTCAGGCAAAGGGCGACAAACTGTGGAGGGTATTGGTGACATGGTGCTATCCGCTTCTTATTATTTCACGGCTGATTTACGCAGTGAAACCAGCTACCGGCTAACCGCATCCCTTAAGCTCGGTACGGCTGATGAAAGCGAAGGACTGGGTACCGGTGAAAATGATCTTTTAATTGAAGGCGGCGCGGTAAAAAATTTCGATGAGTATATACTTTCCGGAACACTGGGTTATGAAATCAACGGCGACTCGCCGGTCTTTAATTACAACGATGTTTGGTATGGCACGGTGGGGCTAACCAAACAGTTAGCAATGAAAAAACAGATTGGTTCGTTGCTGTATTTCAGTCAGGCGCAAACAGATGTTTCGGATGCGCCGCTTGAACTTTCGGTCTTTTATAGCCAACCTGTCGCCAAAACCCGTGCAGTTTACTTTTACCTGTCCAAAGGTTTAAGCAATGGCAGTCCTGACTTTTCCCTGGGTGGTACGATTCAATTTTATTATTAGCAAGCTTTCTCGCCTTCTCCTTAGAAAGAGGGCAAGTATGCGCTAATATTGATTCCCTGTTTTTGAACTCAGGTAATGCCAAGACCTTTAAGCTTTCGATATATAGTACGCTCACTGAGACCCAGTGCTTTTGCCACAAGTTTACGATTCCCCTTATAGCGATTAAGCAAACCTCTTATATGTTTCTCTTCGATGTTTTTTAATGTTGATGGCTCCTCGACTGCAACAGCTGATTGCGCTGGTGATGACACCTCAGAAGCTGCAGGATTTACCGCATTTACCTGACTCACGTCCAGCTCATTACATTGCGGTAAATTGTTTATCACTCTATCAATTAAAGCCGCATTAATTTCACGGTTGTGACTATGTGTTGCCGCAACGAAAAGAATATTTCTCAATTCACGAACATTGCCCGGATACTGATAAGCTTTAAGAGGCTCATATGCCTCAGGCAGTATATGATAACTGCATCGCATGGAACGGTTAATGCCTTCAAGTAAACAACGTGCCAGTGCAGGCACATCGGCAAGGCGCTCACGCAAACCTGGCAAACGAATATTCAAACAGGCAATTCTATAATACAAATCTTCACGAAACGTTCCGGCAATTACTGATTCCCATAAATGCCGGTTGCTTGCGCATATAATTCGCACATTGGCTTTACGCATTTTTTTGCCACCGACACGTCGATACTGCCCCGATTCCAGCACACGTAACAATTTAACCTGCTGTGAAATCGGCATGTCACCAATCTCATCAAGAAAAATAGTGCCGCCTTCGGCCAGTTCGAATAATCCCTGCCTGGCACCCGTGTTGCCGGTATAGGCACCGTCCGCGTGACCGAACATCTCTGATTCAAACAAATTTTCAGTCAACACTGCGCTGTCAACAATCTGAAATGGTTTCATGTTTCGCTCTGAATGCACATGGATATACTCAGCAGCTAACTCCTTGCCGGTGCCGGTATCACCCTGCAACAGTACCGGCGCATCGGAACTGGCAGCAATATTCAGCTGATTGAGACATTCCATAAACGCAGACGATTCACCAACCATGCGATCATGGATAGCACGGTGATTAATATCCACTGACATTTCTTCAATACATTCCCCCAAAAACAGTTCATTTTCAACTCTTTTATCCACAACCAGCCTCGCGTTTACAAAACTTTACAATTCCGTGAGTGCAATTATGGCATATACGTATTCAATTAACCCAGACTTATTGCCGTTAATATCTGTCAACATGGCATAACAATACCAAACACCAAAACCACAATTAAATCCCGAAACATTCACAACAACAACACACCTGCTACACTCACTCAAAGCGGACACTATCGCGGCAAAATAACTAACAGCCCCCCCCCTCCCCCATGGACCAAGATCGTTCACAAAAAACAGAAGATCAAATTCTTGCCTTAGCAGACGCAATGGAAACCGGTACCATGCAACATGCGCGCGGCATGTTGAATGAACTCAGCTCGGCTGAAATTGCCAACTTACTTGAATCTCTGCCCCACACTGAACGCAACATCATCTGGGAACTGGTTGATTCAGAAAAAGAAGGTGAAGTTCTTATCCAGCTAGGTGAAGAACTGCGTGCAAGCTTAATCCGCGACATGTCTTTGCAGGATCTGATCAGTGCCACTGAAGGCATGGACACCGATGATTTAGCTGACTTTATACAATCACTGCCAGACCGCGTTACCACACAGGTATTAACTTCCCTGGATACCCGGCATCGAGAACGACTCGAAGCCGTTTTATTCTATCCGGAAGACAGTGCCGGCGGCTTAATGAATACCGACACCATTACGGTTCGCAATGAAGCGACCCTGGATGTGGTGCTGAGTTATTTGCGTAGCATGAAAAACCTGCCCGAAAATACCGATAGTTTATTTGTTACCACGCGAGACAACCTTTTTGTTGGCACCTTACCGTTAACCAGTCTGTTAACAAACGATACAGAACTTACCGTTGCTGCTGTAATGAAACGCGATACCGAAGTCATCAAAGCCAGCATGGAAGATGATGAGGTGGCTAAAATATTCGAAACCCATGATTTATTCTCAGCGCCAGTGGTTGACGAGCACATGAAACTACTGGGGCGTATCACAGTAGACGATGTGGTTGATGTGATTCGTGAAGAAGCTGAACACACTGTATTAGGCATGGCAGGTCTGACCGAAGACGAAGATTTATTCGCACCGGCAATTCCCAGTGCACGCCGACGTGCTGTCTGGTTAGGGATAAATTTAATTACTGCGTTTATGGCTTCATGGGTAGTATCCAATTTTGAAGGTACACTTGAAAAAATCGTTGCCATTGCGGTATTAATGAATGTAGTTGCCAGCATGGGTGGTATTGCCGGCTCACAAACCTTAACCCTGGTTATTCGTGGTATTGCATTGGGTCAGGTAAGCAATAGTAATCGGCGCTGGCTGGTAAAAAAAGAAATTATTGTGGGTTTGCTTAATGGCATCGGCTGGGCACTGGTGATTGCCGTTATTGCCGTGCTCTGGTTTGACGACATACAGATTGGTTATGTGATTGCTGCCGCTATCATTATTAATCTATTTGTTGCTGCTTTTTCCGGTGTTGTCATCCCTGTTATATTGCAGAAATTAAACATAGACCCTGCTATAGCAGGCAGCGTCATTTTAACAACCATTACTGACATTGTTGGCCTGTTTTCCTTTCTCGGTCTCGCCACCCTGTTTTTACTTTGAAACCCGAATATCTCATAGGAACGCTGAAAATTTAACTTAATACTATGATTATTATAAGATATATTGGTATATTAGAAAAATACACTATACCCCCGACAACACTATGCAGTTTTTGGAAAAATATCAGCGGCCATTTTGCACGATTCACCTGTAACCATAGCTATGGCTATGCTTTTCGGCGAGTCGTACAAACTGACTCACTGATATTTCCCCAAAATTCTGCATTCCTATGAAATATCCGGGTTAAACCGAACATCCCATGGAAAAACTTTTTGTACCTGCTTTTTTAATAGCTATCATTGTTGTTACCGTAGCCATTCAAGCTGACACAGGAAAAACCGCCAGTGATATCGATATGAGTAATATCAACCATGCTGACGACAGGAAAAAACGCTTTTTTGATTTTATGCGGCCGATCATTAATGAGGAGAATGGAAAAATCCTGAAGCTAAGAAAACAACTTCTTGCTGCAAAAAAACATAACAACAATAAAATATTTGTTGCCAATATTGCCAACATATACAGTGTACGCTGGGGTCAAAAAAATGAAAACTGGGATAAACTGCTTGAACGCGTTGATACTATTGCACTGGAACTATCACTCGCGCAAAGTGCGAATGAATCTGCCTGGGGCCAGTCACGTTTTGCCAAACAGGGAAATAACTTTTTTGGCCAGTGGTGTTACACAAAAGGCTGCGGCATTATTCCAGCTAAACGCGACAGGGGCCTCACACATGAAGTTACCCGATTTAACAGTATCAATGATTCCGTACGCAGTTATATAAAAACCATTAATACCGGTCGTGCTTATGCATTGCTACGTAAAATTCGCAGGGATAATCGTATAGCAGGAAAACACCCAGACGCAAAAGCACAGGCCGGTGGTTTGATTAACTACTCACAACGTGGTGAGAAATACGTTAAAGAAATTCGTGCGCTGATTCATGCCAATAAAAAATTGATGCTGGGAAGATAAAAAAACTTAATCCGCGAAAAACGCAAAGGACGCGAAAAAAGCTTTGTTTAGGTTTTGAAAAATTTGCGTTTTTTTGCGTTCTTCGCGGAGCAAAGCTATTTATTCTCTTCGATACGCCTGCATTCTAAGACGTAAGGCATTCAATTTAATAAAACCAGCCGCATCTTTATGATCATAAGCACCGCCATCATCTTCAAATGTCGCGATGTTTTCATCAAACAATGAATCATCAGATTGTCGGCCGACAATATCGACATTGCCTTTATACAACTTCACCCGTACCACACCGTTAACATATTGCTGCGAGGCATCAATCATCTGTTGCAACATTTCACGCTCGGCGCTCCACCAGTAACCGTTATAAATTAGCTTGGCATAACGCGGCATTAATTCATCTTTTAAGTGTGCAACTTCGCGATCCAGCGTCAGTGACTCCATAGCGCGGTGAGCACGTAACATGATGGTGCCGCCCGGTGTTTCATAACAGCCGCGTGATTTCATACCAATATAACGATTCTCCACAATATCCAGACGACCAATACCGTTTTCACCGCCCAGACGATTTAGCTCGGTGAGCACCTGTGCCGGTGTCATCGATTTACCATCGATAGCTTTGATATCACCCTGCTGGTAAGTTAATTCAACATAAGTCGCTTTATCAGGCGCGTTTTCCGGTGATACCGTCCAGCGCCACATCTCTTCTTCTGCTTCCGACCATGGATCTTCCAGGACACCGCCTTCATAAGAAATGTGCAGCAAATTTGCGTCCATTGAATAGGGTGATTTTTTACCCTTGTTAAAATCAACATCAATGCCATGCTCTTCTGCATACGCCATGAGCTTTTCACGCGAAAGTAAATCCCACTCACGCCAGGGCGCAATAATATGCACTCCGGGTTTAAGCGCATACGCACCTAGTTCAAATCGAATCTGATCATTACCCTTGCCCGTAGCGCCATGAGAAATGGCATCGGCACCCGTTTCATTAGCAATTTCCACCATACGTTTTGCGATCAGCGGACGCGCAATTGAGGTACCTAACAAATACTCACCTTCATAAACCGCATTGCCACGAAACATCGGAAAGACATAATCACGAACAAACTCTTCTTCCAGGTTTTCAATATAGATTTCCTTAACACCGAGCGCTTCTGCCTTACCACGAACAGGATCAACCTCTTCACCCTGACCAATGTCCGCAGTAAAAGTAACCACTTCACATTGATATTCATCCTGCAACCACTTCAATATAACAGAAGTATCAAGACCGCCAGAATAGGCAAGTACGGCTTTTTTAATCAGCTTTTTTTTATCATGGGCTTTCGCAGACATGGTTAATTTCCAGTTGTGTATTTTTAAACGAGGTGCGGATTATACTTAAAAATCCAATATTATTCATCATGGCTTATTCACCACAGAGGCACAGAGGGCACAGAGATTTTTTGTTAGCTGCGCCGCAGGCGCAGCTAACAATATAAAAAAGTTTTTCTCTGTGTCCCCTGTGCCTCTGTGGTGGAAAAATGTTTTTCGATGAATACACACCTTAAACTTACTACCACTGTATTAAATTCGACTAAAGTAGCCATAACTTTTATAATTACGTGCTAAACACGCAGGAAAAAGTTTATAAACTTCTGTGAGTTATTAATAAAAATCAATAAATCCCTTTAACTACGCCAAATATCTATAAAAATGGCGTAATTTGCATCGAATGCGCGAGAATGAGATGGCAGAGTTACACGATATTGATCCCCTGGAAACCCAGGAATGGCTGGACGCACTAAATGCTGTTATAGAAAATGAAGGCGTTGAGCGCGCACATTACCTGCTTGAGAGACTTATTGATAATGGTCGACGTAATGGTGCCAACCTGCCATTTACCAATAACACGGCCTATTTAAATACCATCCCTACGCACCTGGAACAACAATCACCCGGTAATCGTGCGCTGGAAAACCGCATCCGCTCGTTTATTCGCTGGAATGCGATGGCAATGGTGGTTCGCGCCAATAAAGAAAGCTCTGAACTTGGCGGCCATATTGCCAGCTTTGCATCTGCGGCAACCTTATACGATATTGGCTTCAATCATTTTTTCCACGCACCGACGCCTGAGCACGGTGGCGATCTGATCTTTTTGCAGGGCCACTCTGCACCCGGTATTTATGCACGCGCTTATCTCGAAGGTCGCCTGGATGAAGCTCACCTGGATAAATTTCGCCAGGAAGTTGATGGTCACGGTTTATCTTCTTACCCTCACCCCTGGTTGATGCCTGACTTCTGGCAGTTTCCGACCGTATCCATGGGACTGGGCCCAATCATGGCTATTTATCAGGCACGATTCATGAAGTATCTGCAGGATCGAGGTTTAGCAAAAACTGAGGGCCGCAAAGTCTGGGCATTCTGCGGTGACGGCGAAATGGACGAACCTGAATCACTGGGCGCCATTTCACTGGGTGGTCGCGAAAAACTGGACAACCTGATTTTTGTTATTAACTGCAACCTGCAACGCCTTGATGGCCCGGTTCGTGGTAACGGAAAAATTATTCAGGAACTGGAATCCGTATTCCGTGGCGCTGGCTGGCATGTCATTAAAGTTATCTGGGGCTCTTACTGGGACCCACTACTTGCCAAAGATAAAGACGGTTTATTAAGCAAACGCATGGAAGAAGTTGTCGATGGTGATTACCAGAATTACAAAGCCAAAGATGGCGCCTTTGTGCGTGAACATTTCTTCAACTCACCCGAATTAAAAGCCATGGTTGCACACATGTCGGATGGGGATGTCTGGCGTTTAAATCGTGGCGGTCATGATCCACACAAAGTTTACGCGGCTTATAAAAAGGCCATGGAGCACAAGGATCAACCGACTCTGATCCTGACCAAAACCGTAAAAGGTTACGGTATGGGTGAAGCAGGCGAAGGCCAGAACACCACGCATTCACAGAAGAAGATGAACATTGAAGCGCTGAGTGCTTTTGCTAAACGGTTTAACATTCCAGTTACTGATAAACAAATCGAAACAGCCGAATATTACAAACCGGCAGAAGACAGTGCGGAAATGCAATACATGCACGCACAACGCCAGGCATTAGGCGGTTATTTACCGTCGCGCACCCATTTGGCCGCCCCCCTGGAGGTACCTGCATTATCAACATTTGATGCTTTATTACAGGGCTCAGGTGAACGCGAAATGTCAACCACCATGGCCTTTGTACGCATTCTTACTTCACTGGCACGTGATAAAAAAATCGGCAAAAACGTGGTCCCCATCGTACCGGATGAAGCCCGTACTTTCGGTATGGAGGGCATGTTCCGCCAGCTGGGTATTTATTCGTCTGTGGGTCAGTTATACGAACCCCAGGATAAAGCCCAGGTGATGTTCTACAAGGAAGACAAGAGTGGTCAGATCCTGGAAGAAGGCATCAATGAAGCCGGTGCCATGTCTTCGTGGATTGCTGCCGCCACCGCCTATAGCTCACACGGCGTTAACATGATTCCGTTTTATGTATTTTACTCCATGTTCGGCTTCCAGCGTATTGGTGACCTGGCATGGGCTGCGGGTGATATGCAGGCACGCGGTTTCCTGATTGGCGCTACTGCCGGCCGTACCACGCTCGCGGGTGAAGGACTGCAACATCAGGATGGCCACAGCTTAATCGTGGCATCAACCATTCCTAACTGCGTTGCTTATGATCCCTGCTTTGCATACGAAATAACCGTGATTATCCATGACGGCATGCATCGCATGGTTAAACTGCAGGAAAATGTTTATTACTATATTACCTCAATGAACGAAAACTACCTGATGCCGGCGATGCCCAAAGGGGTTGAAAAAGGCATCCTAAAAGGCATGTACCGATTCAGTCAGGACGCAGCTGACAACAACGGCAAAAAAGACCAAGCCAAAGTTCAACTATTTGGCAGCGGCACCATTTTACGTGAAGTCATCGTCGCTGCAGAGCTGCTGAAAAAAGACTGGAAAGTCAGCGCCGATGTGTGGAGCATTACCAGCTACAATGAACTGGCGCGTGAAGCGGTGGACTGCGAACGCTGGAACATGTTAAACCCGGGCAAAAAAGCGCGCATACCTTTCATCACACAACAGCTAAAAGACTGCGAAGGTCCGGTGATTGCTTCATCCGATTATATCCGCACGGTATCTAATCAGGTTCGTCAATATGTGCCGGCAACCTACACGGTACTGGGTACTGATGGTTTTGGACGATCCGATACGCGAAAAAATTTGCGCCGCCACTTCGAGGTTAATAGTCACTATGTAGTTCTTGCTGCATTAAAAACACTGGCTGATGAAGGCTCAATACCTGTCTCTAAAGTAAGCGAGGCCATCAAGAAATATGGTATCAACAGCAAAAAAACCAACCCGATAAAAGCGTAACGTTGCTAGTCATTCACTAGCTAAACTGGAAAGTAAAAATGGCCGAAATTAAAGACATTCTTGTTCCTGATATTGGTGATTTCGATGGCGTCGAAGTCATTGAAATC